>Ga0180437_10009933_pt1 | contig 11679 bp, 17 predicted proteins | sample SS_ome_4_FD_132410 | JGI IMG/M metagenome (GOLD analysis project Ga0180437, IMG submission 132410) | Hypersaline lake sediment archaeal communities from the Salton Sea, California, USA - SS_3_D_1 metaG | ecosystem: Environmental > Aquatic > Non-marine Saline and Alkaline > Hypersaline >... | reverse complement strand
CCAATACTATTCCATCTAGGAATTCGTAATTTAAATCCACTATCATAAGCATATTCAAAAGAGATAGCTTTCCCTGTGCCATTCTCATATAAAATTAATCCTATCCCATATCCATTACCAGCAGTGTTATTTTTTGACCCTAAGATTTTTACAATAACTTCCCAATCATCTGTTCCCGATAAATCAGGAATAGGTCTAATAATACCTCTAGTATGCTCTGCTCCTACATTCGGCACATAGAGTTCTACAGAACTAAGGTCGGGCTTATGAGTAAGAGTGGCTGTTCCCTGATTAAGCCAAGACCATGCTGAACCTGATACCATAGGGTCGGAATCAAATTCATCCGAATAAGTAGTAAATAAGGTTGCATCATCTTCAACAGTTCTATCAATTGTTGGCAAACTGGCATTTTGGAGGGCTTTAAATAATTCAGCAGTATCAGTCAACCATATTTTGTCTCCACTACCCCAAGCAGTTTGAGAAGTTTCTTGCTGTGCTCTAATGACAGTGAGAACATCTCCAGAACGAGCAATTACCAATACGATTTCGTCATTTTCATCTGGAGCTTGACTCGCAGAACTAAATAAAGTTAGGTAATAAGGAGCATCTGGAAAATTTACACCATCTCCAGTGTTCACAGTTAAAGTGTTGCCACTTAGAGATGCTACAGTTGTTTCAATATTATTTTTTGGTCTAGAATACATTATAATCCTCCTTACGCTACCGTAATGGTAATAGTTATTTTTAAATCGGTATCAGAATCCACTGCTTGACCATCAAATTTGAATCTATCAAGCATTGTAGTTCCAGAGCCAGTGCCATCAAAGACTCCAGCTTCGGTAATCGTATAAGATTCTCCTGAACCGAATGTAAACGTCTTTTCAAATCTTACTTTGCGAGTTTCAGGTTCGGTGATTGTAGCAGATGCTCTAGCGACTTCTGCTTCTAATTCGGTGTCGTTTACTGTAGGGTCTCCTGTTCCACCAGAAGCACCTTCACCTATTGCGATATAATCAAATACATTCGCACTTAGTCCACCTATTAATTGAGCTACCCTAGCTTTTCCTGCATTAACAACTAGGTTGTGTAAGTCTATCTTGCTCAACACTTTACCTGTTTTCTTCTCGACTCTTTCCACTGTGATGTGGTCTTGAATTTTAATTTTTCCACTCATCTTAGTCCTCCATTATTCAATTTGCCAAGATGATAGTTGCCAACCACTATCATCCCAGAGTTTTGCTAATGTAATTGGGTCTTCATTTGTTGCAATATATAAAATTTCATTATCTCCATCTATGTCTATTGCACTAGCATTTCGGATTGTAGTTCCTCCAATGTCTAGTTCAATGTTCTCTTCTAATATACTATTAGTAGTATTGTGATGTAAGACTCTAGCATTTTCTCCACTAATTGCACCTGGAATTAAGAAATATAGGTCAGTGCCTACAGCGACTCCTACAGGGTCTTCGGTAATAGTTCCAGGTTTATCATAATAAAGAGTAGAACCTAATGGATTTTGCCTTCTTATTCTTACACCAACATAGTCATCATCTTTTACAGCCATAAAGACATAAGTGCTATTTGTAACCATATCTACAATTTCATCTACATTAAGGTCAATTTCATATAGCACTCTTGTAGGGTCATAAATGGTGCTTTTAATAATTTTGGATACTCCATCTTCCCCTTGAAAAGCTATCCAAAGATGTAGACCATCCTTGACTATTGCTGTAATCTTATTTTCATCAAAAGTATATCTAAGTTTACTCATGATTAATTCGCTAAATATTTAATTGCCATTACTGGTTGCTCTAATCCTGATACATCTAAGCCACCAGGAATTACTATTTTAAGATTCCAGTAGAGTTCTCCTCCACCGCTACCTAATACTCCGTTTTCATTATTAAGCCACAAAAAGTAGCCATCTGCATTACCAGCTAAAGGTATTCCTGTCCAACTAGCTCCAGGTAGTCCATCAGTCGTAACTACTCCATACCACCAGCTATCTCCAGCAACGCCTAAACCTAAACTGTTTAAATCCCTACTATCTAAGTTTTCGTCATCCCATAGTTCTAAAACAGGTTCGGAAGCTGTTGCTCCATCAAAAGAAGCACAGAATACATACCTTTTATTATCAGCAAAGTTAAATATCTCCCTTAGTAACCCTGCACTAGAATCCGCTAAGAAGCATTTTGCTACTTCAACATCATTTGAAGGGTGCAGAATCGTTCCTGCTTGGTTGTAGTCAGATTGAGAAGGGATAGTTTCTCCATCAGCTACAGCGTCAGAGCCTTCAGAAAAGACTAAAACATCTGCACTAAGATTGCCTGTAAAGGCTAAATCTATCCAATTCACTCCACTAGAACCATACTCTAAATCTTGAGTATCATTATTTACTGCTACGGTTAAATTAATTGCCATAATTCTTCCTCCTTACCAACAATTCACTCTTAAAGTAATTGTATACTCTATAAAATTATTTCTAAAATTAGTTACTCCCCATATAATAGAGAGCACTCGTTTGATTTTATATTCATAATTAGTTGTGGCGGTTTTGCCTATCTTGAGGATATATGGAGTATTCAAAGCCACTGTGCTATCTAACTCATCCATTTTGGGAACTAATTCTTCATAGTTATCAGCACTTAATACTCCTCTAAAAGTCAAATCCCAAGATTCTTGACCACCATCTATAAGAATACTACCTTTTCCTCTTTGGCTTTCTATCTCTACCGCCTTAGATGAGGTAAAAGGGTGATTAGATTCCTGCACTACAGGAAAAGTATATAATAGGGTTGTTCCTGCGGAATCATATAATTGAAATTTTGGCACAAAAGACATCTCTTATCCTCCTTATATATTCTTCTCGTAGTAATCTTCGATTATCTTCTTTATATCTGAATTCGTTAAAGCTCTATCTACTTCTTTACGAACATTGTTTCTTAATTCAGAAGCATTTACATTTATATTCACTTGAGCAGATATAGGTAATTCTGTTCTAAAAATTTGTTGTGCTCTGGTTGTTCTAATACGTTGTAATATTTCATTTAAATTCCCTGCCCCTAGAGTATCTGGAGTAGGGATTCCTGCCCCTGCCCCTGTAAAGAATTCTCTAGCTTGAAATTGAGTAAATCTTCCGCTAAATTGTCTCTGAAAGACATTTAAAGCTCTTCGGCTTAAATCGCCTATTTCTCTTGTTCCTGTAATTACTTCTCCAATTTCTTTAGCAATATTTACGCCAAATCTTTGAGCTATTTGGAATAATTTGATAGTTTCAGAAGATAGATTCTTCTGTTTCGTCATTTCTCCAGTTATAGCTTTTTGTAAATCTAACTGATTTTGTAATTCTGAACCAGCATCTTGATTTAGTCCTAAGAGTCTTTCTAGTTCAACTTTTGCCTTTATAAGTTCTGAAGAAGAAAGTCCTCTAGCCTTTAATAAATCAAGTTCGTGTTTAAGGAGCTGTTCTGTGAGGTCTTCTTCCTCTTTTACTCTCGCTTTTGCTATCTCTGCTCTTTGTTTTTCGATTTCTAAAATTTCTTTTTCTTGTAAATTGGCTTGTAAAAATAATCCTAAAAGCCTTTCATAATCTCCTACTAATGCTAAAGTGATAGCTCGTTGTTCATCTATTGCTTGAAGTTGTCCTTCTTGCACATCTTTAGACTCATTAAATCTCTGCACTTTAGTTCTAATAATATTTTTTAGTTCTTCCTCTAATATAATAGATTCTTTGATATTTTGATTTCGAATCTCAAATAAAGTTACTTCTTCTCTTAGAGTGTTGATTTGACGTTCCAGTTCACTCCGAATTTGAACCAAAAGCTCTCCGCCTTCTCCAATAACATCTGTGCGTAAATCAATTTCGGCTGGAACTTCTACAGGTTCTCTTTCAGCTTCTTCTTGTAATCTAGCTCTAGTTGCTCTTAATGATGCTAATATTCTTTCTTCATCTAAACCTACTGCTTCAAATCTAAAATTCTTTAATTCATCTGAACCTTCTTCAATTTTTTGAATGAGAGAATCTAATTCTTCTAAAGGAATTTTACCTTGTAATCCTTCAGTTATTTTTGAAAGAGTATCCATATTCTTAATAGCTTTTTCTTCTATTAGTCTATTAAAACTTAACCAAGCCTGTCCAAAAGGCACAATTCCTACTGATAAGTTTACAAGACCTTGACCTAATCTTTCAAAAAAGTCTAAAGAATTCTCCAAAATAGCATTTACTCTTCCTAACGTTTCTTCAAAATCTTTACCTCCAACAATACCTCTCACAAAGGCTTGTCCTGCTAAAGTTCTTAATCTATCAAATCTCTGGGTTTGCACTCCAAGAGACTGTTGCACTCGTAAAAATTCTTCATTTTCTTTCGCTAATAATTCATTGTAATCTCTCTGTTGTAGATTGATTCTATCGAAATTGTCAATTAGAGTATCATAAATAGTAACTAAGGCTAGACCAGCTTCTCTAGCTCTAACACCTCCAAATAAGCCTAATTGTTCAAAAGCTTCGATAGGCAGTTCTCCACCTGCTTCTTGTAAATCTTTAACTGCTTTGAGAACTTTCAATAATACATCAAAAGTAGACTCTAATTCAGGATTAACTACAACACCAAGTTCTCCAGCTAATTCTCCTAAATTACTTACCAATTTATTAATACTAGTTCTTAACAACCTACCTGCTCTCCCTGCTTTCAAACCAGCAGTGTTCAAAGTAGCTAAAAGGGCTACTGATTCATCAATCGAAAAATTGAAAGCATTTGCAGTAGGCAAGAACTTCAATAATGACTCATTAAATTCGTTCAATGTGAACGCATTGTCTCTATATAATTCAAGGATTTGAGCACCGATAACTCGTATTCTTTCTTGAGGAGGAATACTTTGGTCTATAGAATCCCCTAAAAGTCTATATGTTTGGGCTAAAACGGTTGCAGTTTGTTCTGCATCACCAAATAGAGTAGTAGCTAACCTAGTAGCAGTTGCCATACCTTCTAGAGCGTCTTCATATTCAATCCCTACAGTTCCAAATCTAAAGAAGGCATCTGTAACGTCTTTCATGCTCTTTCCTGTATCAATAGCTAATTGTCTAACTCTTTCGGTTAAATTATCAATTGCTCTTTGCATACCACCAGTTGCTCCATTAATAACGAGCACTGACCTCTGCAAAGCTTTATCGAATTCAATCCAAGCTTGAGCACCCTGTTGGATAGTATTGATTACTCCCAATAAGGCACTGCGGAAAAGCAACCACACAGGCACAACTATAGCAACTCTGCGTAAGGCTTTCGTAAAGTTGTCTATAAAAGGCTTAGAAGTTTTGGCTTGTTTTCCAATATTAGCAACACTAGCTCCTACAGGTTTAATTCCTTTAGCTGTCTGTTGGAACGAAGCCCTAATTCTTCTATTACCATCTACTAAGACAGTCCTAAAATTTTTGACTACATTTTTCTGCTTATCTAAAGTTTCTGTTACCCTTACAGAAGACAATTTAGCCGATTGACTAACTTGAATCCCAAATCTTTGGGCAGTGGCTTTCGCCTGATTCAAAGCAGTAGTAAATGTCCTAATTCCTGTAGTGTCTGCGGTTACAGAAAGTAAATAATCTAATTCTCTAGCCATTACTTACTCCTCAAGTTCCAAAAACCAATCCTTTCCTTGTTTTCTTAGTTTTGGACTTTCTCTTTTTATTTTTCTTTTGTTTATGAAGCAAATAAGCATCTGTTAATATCTCATTTTCTAATACTTCTTTGCTCATAAATTCCTCTCCTATAGCTAAATCTTGATATAAATTTCTATATATCTCTAACCATTGGAGAAATATTATCTGAATCTCTGATAAATCAGAATTGTTCTCAAATACTTTAACACCAGAGCTATTTCTACTATGGTAGTAAATAGTCTGCCATTTATTACTTTTAGCCAATGTTCTGATAGGATTAGGTTTAAATGCCATAATAACTTAACACTTGACTATAATTACTTGCTTTATATAGTAAATCTAAATTATCAGAATTCTTTAATTCTTCGTAGCTTCCAAATACTCTCTTCCATCCCTTCTTAATTTTTTCTTCTAAAGTCAAAAAGAGAAGATAAGAGTTACTGAAAGCATCTAATTGCTGTTCTAACGAGCCTTCGAGATAATCATTTTTTTCCATTGAAAGTAGATTTTTTTCATCCCTTATATCTAATACCTGTTGCTCTAATTTAGCTCTCACATTTTTATCTTCAATTTTAAGCATTTTATCTAAAAGATTATCATGCTTCTTTTGGAGAGTTATCATCTTCTTTTCTAACGCTCCTAAATCTACTCCCTCTTTTTCTAATAAAGCAATTATCTGCTTTTTAGTTTGAATGTTCCCTCTTTTTAAGAGTATAATTTTCTGCTCTGCTCGTTTTTGATTGAGTTCTAAGCTTTCTCCCACTTTGGGTTTTCTTACTCTAAAGGTGCTCTTCTTGTGAGGAAATTCAATTTTATTGTCTCTAATTAAAGGTTCAATCTGTAATTCATCCTCTAATTGAGCTAATCTCCTCGCTAAAGTTTCTTTATCTAGGGTTTTCTTTTCCATACTTCCTCCTTACATAAAAATACCCAAACTAATCCTGTTTGGGTTTGGTAAAAGATAAATTGTTACTAGTTAAATGAAGACGAAAAATTTTCTTCAAAAGCCGAGAATTCTCGTAAATCTGTTCTTTAATTAAAGCCCTATATAAATCAGGTATTTGCTCTAGAGTGAGTTTACCCTCTTTTACTAAGTCTTCTAGGACTTCCATTCTTTTTAGACTGATACCGACTAAAGATTTAGCATTTACTTTAATCTCATCTAAGATTGTTTCTATTTCTTTCTCACTAATTTTGAATTCTCGCATACTTACTCCTTACTGAATTATGGGGAGGGAGAATATCCCTCCCCTATAATTTCATTAAATACCTAAAGTTGTTGGATTTGTGGTGATAATAAGTTCCTCACCTTCAAGGGTTACATCTCTAGTTTCGTATTCATCAATTGCTGTTGCTCCTCTTTCCTCTGTGGGTGATAAATTGGTAAGTTTGTAACCAAGCTTAAAAGATGATTTACTATCATCCTCATAAATCTTAACTATCAATGATAGATTGTCTACAAATTGGTCTAGGTCTATAACTCCATAACCAGTAGATACCGCCCTCATAGCCTCTTCTATAATGAAATCATGCAAAAATCTGCTGATAGTAATCGAAGCAGTGTATTCATTAACACCACGAAGAATAATTTCATCATTACCGATTTCTTTATAATCGGCTCTATCAAAGGTTACGTCTATAGCGATACTCTGAATCTTATGAAGATAATCTTCTGAACCAGGCTTTCCACTTGCAGGAACGTAAAAATAAAGGTCTACTGCATCTGCATCAATACTACCTTTATCTGCATCATTAAGCGTAAAGGGGTCTTGCCCCGAAATGTAAGTAGAAGCGGTATACCAAACTTTGATAATGTCTCCAGCTTGACAATCTTCAACAGTAATTTTATTTGTGCCTGAATCATAACTATAATCGGTATCTGCTTCTAAATTAGTAGAAGTGTTACCTCTTACCTTTACAACTCTCCACAAATATTTTACTGCATCTGAACCTGTTAAATCAGGGTTTGCCACAGGGTCAGGATAGTTAGTATAACTACCAGCCCCAATTTCGATTTCTACTGCATTACCAGAAAGTAAATCTCCAGTTGCAACATCTTTTCTAAGGTAAATATAATAAGCATTATTACCTTGTAACAAATAACTTCTTTCACCAGTAAAATCAAAACCTCTTTCAACAATATCTTCAGGACTTCCAATACTAATTGAAAATCCAGCTAATCTTAAATCAGGATAGAGTTCTGTTCCTAAAAAGTTACCATCATCATCAGTAAGATAACCAGCTATGTCAAACCATGACGTATCGAAATGACTATCGTGCATGGAAATCGTATCTGTAGTGTCATCTTTATTTGATAATTTTCTCCAAAATTCTATGTTTCCATATTCATTCTGGGTAAGACGATAAGTAACTGTAGGAATCCCTCTCCTAAAATCAACAATACCAACTCGACCTATTTCCTTGTTCTTTTCCCTATTCAAAGTTGTGGTTTTGTCTAAAGACTGTGCTCTGTCTATTTCAGCAGGGTCAGCGTCTCCATTGATGGGAAAAATTCTGGGTCTCAAACGACTATATTTAATCATTTTGTTTCTCCTCCTACGAGAATTTGCTCTTCTTTAGCATTTTTACCTTTCTATCTACTCTTACGGTATATTTAAGATTTATCTTTTCCTTCTATTTTTGAAATTCTTTGGGCATGGTCATATAATTTTTTATTAATACATTCTTGCCCTTTTTTTAAATCTTTTACATCTATACCTAAATGTTTAAGGTCATTAAATTTTATTAAAATTAATGCTCCTAACGTTAATATAGTGCTTATAAACTGAAAACAAAATAGCCAAAATTTCCAATCCATAAAAAATGCCATAATTATTCCTCCACCTTCGAGTATCGAACTACTACGGTAATTAACCATCTATGCCTGTCATGTATATCTAAATCAGATTTTCTTACATTAAAATCTACAGGAGTATCTTCAATAGAGACCACACCAAGTCTTCCGCATCTAGCTTTACTGTCTATAATAGCATCTTGCCCTGCATCTTTCTTGACATTATACTCATAATAATCCCAACCATGTTTAAGACAACTAATTAAAGTATCCTTCAAATCTAGCATCTGTCCTTCATTACCAGCAAAAATATCTACAAAAATCTGGACTTCTCTTTGGGTAGCATCTGTGCCAACTTCAATAAAGTTATGGGCAGTCTCTCCAGCTCTAATACAAATAGCTGGAACTGGTATCTCATAAATTCTAGCAAATGTTTTCTCTACAGAAATACCTGTCCATTTATTTTCAGCTAAAATTGTTTCAATTCTATCTATTGTAGATTTTTCAATATTTCTTGAAGTTCTATATAATGCCATTATGGTCTCCTTAAAATTCTATCTAAATGTGTAAAGGCTCTTCTTACTAAATTACCTGTTCTTTCAATGTAGTTTAAGCCTTTGATTTCTTTTTTAGGGAAAATAGGTTGCCCTCCGCCTGGGCGAAATAATCCTGTTCCTGTTGCTGGTTGCCAATGTCCTTTCAGTGAAGGATACGATTCCGTAGAAGGTGGGATAATTCCTCCCCAATTTATGACAGCCCAATGTGGGCTATCTTTTCGGAGTAAATCTTCATCTCCCAAACCCCAACCATATCTATTTCCTGTATCAAATACGTCTAAATTTATCGAATCAATTAAAGACCTTCGACTAGCTTTAGCATTAGGGTCATTATGAGGACTTCTGGGTCTTTTCCTTTCCCCAGATATAATCCTCTTCATTCTACCTTCAGCTCTATTTCCTAAGTCTAAAATAAATTCTCTAAGTTCTAAGTTCTTAGATTGTAGATTCTTAATTTCTTTATCTAAGTTTCCAGTTTTTCTTTCTTTAAAGGTAATTCTTACTCTCATTTCGAATATATTAAAACTCTATAGTATTCTCCTTCTTTCCTATATTGAATATTACTTCCAGCATTGTCTCTCCAACCGTAGTAATTATTTCCTTCAATTACAATCTTATGAGACTGTAGAATCAAAGGAAAATCTTTAGCTTGAATCATTAATTCTTTTGCTCGTCTTACATGTATACCTTGTAATTTCCAAAAAGCTTGAGTAGTAGTTAAATCGGTTACAATTGCTTTTATAGAATAAGGCGGTAAATATGTTAATTCTACGTTCTTTTCCGTAGGGTCAGCAATTGTTTCTCTTGCAATATAAATATACACTGTTTCAGCAGTGTTATCAAATAATTCTTTTAAAGGATTATGACAATGTAAAGGGTCGTTACAACTCATTTTAATCCGCCTTGCTTTGGGTTAATTCCATTTTATATATACTTTTATCCTTATTATTAGAATCAAAAACTATTGTGAGAATTCCATAAGCTTCTCCATGCCAATCTAAATCAGTATCATCTAGTTGAAGTCTAAGAATTCCATTTACTCCATCTGATTTATCAAAAGCAGTGTCGTCTTTATCTGCTAATTTTTCAGATTCTCCGAGACTTCTTTTAATCTCAAATGCACAATCAGCAGAAGAAACATCTAAAACTTGATTAGTTCTTTTGTTTACTACAGTAAATACTAAAGATTTTGCTTCTAATTGAATTAATTTAATTGCATCTTCACACGCCATTTCTTTACTCCTTTACATTGTATTTTATGCAGATTGACAAACTCTTACATCAATATGTAATTCGTTTTCTACTTCTACTTCTATCCCGATTCCAACTTCTACCTCTATACCTAAATTACAAGATAGTTGATTTATTTCTACGAGTCCTTTTGTAATATAGCCTTTTGAAGCTAATGTTATGCCTTTCATTATGCTGTCCTCTTCATTCTATAATCAATCACAACTGCATTTGCGTTGTAAGTCGCTGTGAGAGAATAAGTTGCGATTGCATTTGTATCTGCATCTACATCACTTGCAGATGGGTATATCTTAATTGTCGCTGAAGTCAAACACTGTTGATTTTGGATTGTTTGATAAACAGGATTTAAAATTCTCATATTTTCTTGCGTTAATCCTAAAACTCTTGCGATAGCATCTTCGATTGGAATTAAATGACTTTTTAATTCTGTTCCTGCGAATGTATATCGCTCTGCGTTGGTTAAAGTTGTGCTACCATCACAGATGATTAAATATTCTAAAGTTTCATCTATAGCTGAAAAATCATATTTATACCAACCATCTCCAATTTCAGTCATAGTAGCCCAAGAAACCACTACAGCTCCAGTATCGGCTCTACGAATTTGAATAGTTGGAGTTAGACCAGTTTTAGGATACCCATTATCAGTAAAAAAGGAATGTATTGTCATTCTATTCTCCTCACTTTATTCGAATTTATAATATCGGCTGGACTTATACAATCAGGGTCTATTTTATCCGAAAATCTTATTCCAGCACTATAAGCACTTTCAGCTATTAGTTCTGAACATATCCATTTATGAGTATTATCTATAGGCTCTATTCTTCTACTAATTCCAAAGAATAAAAATACCCATAAAGTTAGTAACTGTAAAAAATCATATTTTTTTCCTAATTTATCTTCTAAAAAGACAAGCATTAATTGTGTTTCTATATCAGTCATTTCGGTAATTCTATATACTGCCAAATCTAGTTCTCTTTTTGCTTCACGTTTCTTATAAGTATCTATATGAGTTTTCTTCACTCCTTTAAAAGTAGCTTCAATAAGCCACTCATCATCTATAAACATAGCAACGTGATTATATTCACAGTTCGTTGATTTACGAATTCTATTCCCTAACCAACTATAATGTCTAACTGCTAATATGTCTCCTCTCATAATATTAATGTCCTCTTACGATATAACTCTAAAGAAATATACCCATGACTAACATTATCGGTATCTGGAACGGTAATCTCAAGCCAAAATTTATAATTAGAAGGTATTTCTGCACTACAAGCTTCTGTGTTTAATTCATCTCCCATTGGACAAGTTCCACAAATCCAATGACTATTAACATAATGAGCAATTCGAGTATCCCCTGTAGCTTGTTTTGGAACTCCATTATTGTCTAAATAATAATGCCCATCAGGACATACTACATATAT
>Ga0180437_10009931_pt1 | contig 11680 bp, 15 predicted proteins | sample SS_ome_4_FD_132410 | JGI IMG/M metagenome (GOLD analysis project Ga0180437, IMG submission 132410) | Hypersaline lake sediment archaeal communities from the Salton Sea, California, USA - SS_3_D_1 metaG | ecosystem: Environmental > Aquatic > Non-marine Saline and Alkaline > Hypersaline >... | reverse complement strand
GAGTATGGATATGGTTAGGACCCCTGTCGCCCTGCGCGCGCACCTTCCCGCGTGACTTATGTCTCGATCGTCCCGCTCTCCGCCTTCTCGACCCGGAACACGAACCTGGTCCTTCGGCACAGCCAGACGAGGAAGAGCATGATAGGCACCTCGGTCAGAACACCCACCACCGTCGCGAGCGCCGCGCCCGACTTGACCCCGAAGAGGGTCGCCGCAACGGCGATTGCGACCTCGAAATGGTTGCTGCCGGCAATCAGGGCCGTGGGGGCGGCATCCTCGTACCCGAGACGAAGCACCTTGGCAACACCGTAGGCAAGCGCGAACACAATCAGTATATTTGCGAATATCCCCGCTGTGATCATCGCGATTACTGCGGGAAGTCTGACGATAACGTAGCCCTGGAGGCTGAAAAGGACTACGAGCGTGAGAAGAAGCGCGACTATTGCGACTGTTCTCAGGGGTCTCACGAGCCTGTTTTCGAACCACGAGAGACCCCTTCTTCTGATTGCGAGAGTTCTTGTGACAAACCCTGAGGCAAGGGGCAGGCATATGTATATGGCGACCGAGAATGCTATAGTTCCCCAGGGGATCCTGACACCTGAAAGGCCGAGGAGTAGAGTGGCGAGTGGAGCATAGAGGAAGACCATGGACAGGGAATTCACCGCGCACATGACCAGCGTATGCCCCATGTTTCCTTCGGCGAGGTAGCTCCACATGAGAACCATGGCTGTGCAGGGTGCGACGCCAAGAAGAATCATCCCGGCCCTGTACTGCAGGGCATCCTCTGTTGCTATGAACCTGCTGAAGACTATGGATATGAAGAACCATGCGAAGAAAGCCATGGTGAAGGGCTTTATGGCCCAGTTACTCAGCAGTGTGGCGGCGATCGGCTTGGGCGTCCTGCCTGCCTTGAGCACTCTTCTGAAATCTATCTGTACCATTATCGGGTATATCATCCAGAAGAGGCAGAAGGCGACAGGGATAGAGACATGAGCCACTTCCATCTTGGAGAGGGTTCCTGAGATTACCGGGAAAAACCTCCCCAGAGCTATGCCCGCTCCGATACAGAGGAGAACCCAGATAGTCAGGAACTTCTCCCACACTCCGAGCTCGCGTTTCTTAAGACCAGTCTTTGCTTTCAACAGGTTACCCTCTCTGATATCCTTGCCAACTTTTCGAGATCCTTCCTGAGCAGACTCAGTTCTTCTCTGGAGTCTCGAACAGCATCAAGGATTCCCCGATGCGCCTGAGCCCTGGGCTTAGCAAGTGAGTAATAGATCCAGAGCCCCTTCCGTCTGCTCTTCGCAAGCCTCGCATTCTTGAGATAGGCCAGGTGTCTCGAGGTCTTGGACTGGGTTGACCCGATCACTTCCATCAGCTCGCAGACGCAGAGCTCTCTTTCCAGAAGGAGGTTCACCATGCGGAGTCTTGTTCCGTCCGAGAGCGCCTTGAACATTGTGGTGACTGTCTCCAGCTGCAGTACTCCTTACCTGTATATGCGGATATACAAATACAGATTCTCGTCGGCTTGTCAAGCGGGAAATTGAAGGCCGGCAAATGTTAGCGCTGGGAGGGTCTGTTTGGATCTCCTCAAATACGCGGAATGCCCTGGGGTTACGTGAGGGGCTGCCGGCGCATTCTCCTATTGACAATAGGGGAATTACCTGCTATATTGTTTATGACAATGAATATCATAATCAAAAACAAAGAAAGAGATTCCTATCTGGAAAGGCTGAAGGCCCATGTGCGCACGAGCGGTCTCAAGTGGACGAAGCAGAGAGAGCTGATAGCCTCGGTCTTCTTGAGACAGAGATCTCACATAAGCGCCGAGGAGCTGTATCACTACGTCAAGAAGAAGGACGTCGGGGTGGGGTATTCGACCGTGTACAGGACCCTGAAGCTGATAGTCAGCGCCGGGCTCGCCTCCGAGAGGAAGTTTCAGGCGCAGGAAGCGGTATTCGAACCTCAGCTGGGGAGTGAACATCACGATCACCTTGTATGCCTGGAGTGCGGCAGGATAGTCGAATTCGAGAACGAAGGGATAGAGGAGCTGCAGAAGGAAGTTGCTGAGGCCAACGACTTTCAAATCGAGAACCACAGGCTGGTTCTCTATGGATACTGCGACAGATGCAGAAAGAGCGGGACAGAGTGAGATGAGAAGGACGAGCTTGGCTCAGATGGAGTCCGGCGAATCCGGAACCATAGTCTCCATTACAGGCGGCAGGGGTATGGTAACACGCCTTGATTCGATGGGGATGAGGGTGGGTGTAGATGTAAAGAAGGTTTCGGCGCAGATACTGAGAGGGCCCGTGACTGTTCAGATAGGTGGGACTCAGCTTGCCATAGGATTCGGCATGGCTCAGAAGATACTGGTAGAGGTTCCGGAGTGAAGACCATCCTTCTGATGGGCAATCCCAATGTGGGGAAAAGTGTTCTCTTCTCGAGACTGACTGGAGTATACGTCACCGCATCTAACTACCCCGGAACCACGGTCGGGTTCACCAAGGGATTCCTCCGAATAGGCGGTGAGAAGGCGGTCCTGATAGACGTGCCGGGCACCTACACACTGGAGCCAACCTCGAGGGCTGAAGAGGTTGCGTCGAAACTGCTGGAACAGGGTGATGTCATCATCAATGTTGTGGATGCGACAAACCTCGAGCGGAACCTGAACCTGACACTTGAGCTCATAAGGAGAGAGATCCCGATTATCGTCGCACTCAACCTCTGGGATGAGTCGAAGCATACCGGCATATCCATCGACGCGAAGAGGCTGGAGGAAATACTTGGTGTACCAGTCGTCCCCACATCTGCAATCAGCGGTGAGGGGATCAAGAACCTGGTCTCGCGCATAGATGAAGCACGGGCTGGGACATTCGTCCACAGTGAGGAGGACCGATGGTCCCGCATAGGAAGCATAGTGGGCGAAGTTCAAAAGGTTAGCCACCGCCATCACACGGTACTGGAGAGACTTGCGGATGCTTCAGTGATTCCTGCGACGGGGATACCCATCGCCCTCTTGGTCCTCCTTGCTGTCTTCCTCGTAATAAGGGTCATCGGCGAGGGACTCATAAGGTTCGTGTTCGAGCCGATCTTTGAGCGACTTTGGGCTCCGGTCATCATGAGGTTGTCGCGGGTGCTCACGGAAGGCACATTCCTACATGATGTGCTGATAGGCAAGCTGATAGACGGGGAGATAGACTTTGTCCAGTCCCTTGGGCTGCTTACCACAGGGCTCTTCGTTCCCTTCGCAATGGTCCTTCCCTATGTCTTCGCCTTCTATCTTGTGTTGAGCTTCCTGGAGGATTCGGGGTATCTCCCCAGGCTGGGTGTGCTGGTCGACAGCGTCATGCACAGGTTGGGCCTCCACGGTTTGTCCGTCATACCCATGTTTCTGGGTCTGGGGTGCAATGTTCCAGGAGCAATGGCCACACGGATACTGGAAACGAGGAGGGAGAGGTTCATCTCCGCGACTCTCATGGCGATCTGCGTTCCCTGCATGGCTCAGATAGCAATGATCGTCGGACTGGTGGGCAGGTACGGTATGCTCGGTCTTTCGCTTGTGTTCGGGACTCTCTTCCTGGTGTGGTTCGCCATGGGTGTCATCCTGAACATGATATTGAAAGGGGAGAGTCCGGAGATATTCGTGGAGATACCGGCATACCGGATACCCTATGCTCCGGCGCTCTTCCAGAAATTGAGGGTGAGGACCGAGCGCTTTCTGAGAGAGGCTGTCCCCTGGGTTATCATCGGAGTCCTGGCCGTGAACATCCTCTACGCGCTCCGCGTGGTGGACTGGATCGGGAAAGTGGCGGCACCCCTGGTTACCGGGCTCCTCGGGCTGCCCCGGGAGGCCGTGGCAGCCCTGGTGATAGGATTCCTGCGCAAGGACGTTGCGGTGGGCATGCTCTCACCGCTCGGACTGGGTATGAGACAGCTTGTCGTGGCCAGCGTGGTTCTAGCAATGTACTTCCCCTGCGTGGCCACTTTCATAGTCCTGATAAAAGAGCTTGGCATAAAGGACATGGCCAAGTCCGCTGTCATAATGGCAACCTCTGCGGTGGCGGTCGGAGGTATTCTCAACGTTGTCCTTCGGGCCTTTGGTAGATAGGTGGGAGATGATTGAGAGCCCGACCCATCATGGGGCAGGAAACAGAGCGGAGGGAGTAGCAGCTTCCCTGCAGCAAAGGGTCATCGGGCATAGCCTATGAGGACCTACCTCGAGTGCATACCTTGCTTTCTGAAACACAGCCTGGATGTATCACGTCTGGTGACCGAGGATGATGCTCTCCAGGAGATGATAATGAAGAAGGTTCTGAGTCTTCTGCGTGATGTGCGTTCCGAAGAATCGCCGCCCCTGACAACCGCCAGGATGCACCGCGTGATTCGCAGTCTGACGGGTGAGCCGGATCCCTACAGCAGCTACAAAGAAACATTTAACCATATCGCGCTGGGTCTCTTCCCGCGGCTGAAGGCTCGAGTCCAGATATCGGAAGACCCCTTCGAGACTGCGCTCCGCATGGCTATCGCAGGAAACACGATTGACTGCATATCTGCGGCGGAGCTGGATGAGAGCCAGCTCTTCGAATCAATCGAAGACTCACTCAGCTGCCCGCTGGACCGGAGTGTGATAGCCGGGCTCGCGTCTTCGATCAGCGAAGCAGAGAGAATACTCTACATCGGAGACAACGCGGGCGAGGTTGTATTTGATCGTCTTCTCCTCGAAGAAATGCCAAGGGAGAAGGTCACATTCGTGGTCAGGGGATCGCCCATTCTCAATGACGCTACCATGGAAGACGCGGTAGCTGCCGGGATAAGTCCGCAGGTGCAGACCATCGACACCGGATCCGACGCCCCCGGCGTGATTCTTGAAGAATGCTCCGCGGTCTTCAGAGATCGTCTTACTGATGCCGATCTGATCATCGCCAAAGGACAGGGCAACTTCGAGACGCTCAGCGATAATGAAAAGCCTATCTTCTTCCTGTTCAAGGTCAAATGCTCTGTTGTGTCTCGGGATACTGGCGCAGGGATCGGACGCGTCATGGTCTACCGTGGAGGTCGAGGATGATCTCTGCGCGGCAGCTGGCGGAGTAGAGGAATTGCAGTGAAGGAGGGAGGAAGAACCATGAGAGTAGCCATACCTGTGACGGACGGAAGACTGGCAATGCACTTCGGGCATTGCGATCAGTTCGCTCTGGTCGACGTCGACCCGGAGAAGAGGGAAGTACTGGAGAAGCGCGCGGTCCCCGCACCACCGCATCAGCGCGGCGTACTTCCGGGGTGGCTGGCGGAGCAGGGAGCGGAAGTGATCATCGCCGGCGGCATGGGGGGCAGGGCAGAGGGGCTGTTCAGAGAGAAAGGGGTACGGGTGGTCGCCGGCACACCTGAAGAGGGTGTTGATGCACTGGTGAAGAGCTTTCTTGAAGGACGCCTCGGCCGGGGGCCTGCCGTCTGTGATCACTCCGAGAAGCCCTGCAATAAGGATGGTTGACCGGTGAGAAATCGGTCTTCAGGGGGGAGGCTGCAGGGAAGAAGACCCTGGACTGGGGGGGAGGAACGGGGATGTCCAGCATGGACAAATTTGCTGATGAGCTTCAGGAAGAGATAATGCGGGATGTCCGGAAGAGATACAGCAACACGGTGATCAAACACTGGATGAATCCTGTCAACCTGGGGAGAATGGATGACTCTGATGGGTACGGACGTGTCACAGGTGCATGCGGGGATACGATCGAGGTCTTCATCAAGATCGATGAGGAAGGGATAAGCAATGCGGGGTTCTTCACGGATGGCTGCGGCACGACGATCGCATGCGGCAGTATGCTTGTTTCTCTGGCGATGGCGAAAACCCTCAGGCAAGCTGCCAGGATAGACAAGAAGACGATTCTGGATGCGCTGGGCGGTTTGCCTGCGGAGGATCAGCACTGCGCCGAGCTCGCGGCGAATGCGCTTAAGTATGCCCTCATAGACTTCGAAACAGGGCTGATGAGAGAAAAGGAAGGGAGCATCAGTTGAACTGCGCAGACTGTGACGAAAAGGGATGTTACCAGGGAAGGGACTGCACGGGGATGGGGTCTCGAGTCGCGAAGAGATACCGCGCTAGCCCGCTTGACATGAAGATTTCCAGGGAGGCTACGTTCATAGAGGGCAGGTACTACATGCGGTACTGTAGACTTCAAGAGTTGATTGAATTCTGCCGGCTGATGGAGTACAGGCATCTGGGACTCGCCTTCTGCATAGGTCTGTCGAGTGAGGCGAAATCGCTTCAGGACATACTCAAGGCGAACGGATACACGGTGTCATCCGTCTGCTGCAAGGTCTGTGGAATAATGAAAGACGAGTTCGGTCTGGAAAAGATAGCCCCTGAAAGGGATGAGGCGATGTGTAACCCCGTAGGACAGGCCGAGATCCTTAATGAGGAAGGGGTGGACCTGAACATCGGGGTGGGCCTCTGCGTAGGGCACGATGTGCTTTTCATCAAACACAGCGAGGCGCCTTTCACTCCGCTAGTTATAAAAGACAGGGTCCTTGCCCACAATCCTATCGGCGCCGTCTATTCCAGGTACTACAGGAACCTGCTCAAAGGAGGAGATCAATGAGTGGGGATGATAAGGAGAAGAAAAGGCTTGAAGAGAAACTCTCCAAGATAAAGAGAAGACTGCTGGTGTTCAGCGGAAAGGGCGGTGTCGGGAAGAGCACAGTATCCGCAAATCTGGCGCTGGCCCTGGCTCGGAAGGGTATGCAGGTGGGACTTCTGGATGTCGATATTCACGGTCCCAACCTGGCGATGATGCTCGGTGTAGAGGGGAAGAGGCTGGCATCTGTGGGCGAGGACGCCATAATCCCCTACCCGCTCACAGGCAATCTGAAGCTCGTATCGATGTCGTTCCTCCTCGAAAGTCCGGACAAGGCCATCATATGGCGCGGACCTTTGAAGATGAGGGTGATCCAGCAGTTCCTTGCGGATGTCCAGTGGGGAAAGCTCGACTGGCTCATCATAGACTCCCCGCCTGGCACGGGCGACGAACCCCTCTCAGTTGCCCAGCTGGTTCCCGCCACAGGAGCCGTGATCGTCACAACACCTCAGGAGGTTTCGCTTCTCGATTCAAAGAAGGCGGTATCATTCGCAAGGATTCTCAACCTGAGGATCGTCGGTTTCATCGAGAACATGAGCGGAATGAAGTGTCCCCACTGCGGCGAGAAGATCGATCTCTTCGGCGAAGGAGGTGGAGAGAGGGCTGCCAAAGAACTGGGAGTGCCTTTTCTGGGCAGGATTCCTGTGGATCCGAGGATTGTGAAATCGGGCGACGACGGCAAGCCTTTCATTCTGAGTGAGCCGGACTCAGATGCAGCAAAAGCCTTCGAACAGATCGTGGAAAAGATCATCGGGGGACAGGCATCAACTTTTGAACCTTTGCCCTGAGGGATCCACTCTATCCGTCAGCGTCCGTATCTGCCCATCAACTCCCCTTGCGCGACAACGTGCCCTTCCATGGCCGCAAGGAGCTCTTCCTTTGTCTTGCCGGCCTCAAGTTCCAGCTTCGCGTCCAGCGCGTACAGCCTGAAGAAATACCTGTGAGGTTTCCCCTTGGGTGGGCAGGGACCCCCGTATCCGACCCTGCGGAAACTGGTCGTCCCCTGCATTATGCCTCCGAGAACCTCGTTCTGCTTGGGAACAGCTTCCGCGATGCTGTCTGTGCCCGGTGGAATGCCGTACAAGATCCAGTGCACCCACACGCCGGAGGGAGCGTCGGGGTCGTCACAGATGAGAGCCAGGCTCTTCGTGCCATCCGGGACACCAGACCAGGAAAGGGCGGGCGAAATATCCTCGCCGTCGCACGTGTACCTCACTGGTATAAGTGAATCGTGTTCAAACGCGGCGCTTTGCAGTTTAAGACTCGCGAGCTCAGTCTCTTCGGGCACAGACTTCCGGGGCTCTTCATTGGCGGACTCCTGAGCGCTCTTACAGGACGCGGTTGCGATCACGAGCGCTAATGCTAGTACGAGATGGACCATCGGCCAACCTCCTCCTCAACGGATGTTGTGGGTGTCAACTAGAGCGAGAATCCACTCTGAGCGCCGGGAACTTGCCCCTGTTCCAGACGCCTTCCGGAGGGCTGACCGCCCTCAATGCTGACCTCCTCAGCTGAAGCCCGTGGGGCTGCAGCCGCTGTCCTGAGTGTTTCTCGAACTGAATATCGAGAGATGTCGTTCAGTGTCTTCTGAACCGCATTTTGGGCAGCGCATTGGTTTGTCGACCTCGCTCGCCCACCTGAGCGCGTCGAACCCTTCACCACACTTCTTGCACGTATACTCATATATCGGCATAGTATTACTTCCTCTCGGTTAGCTCTTCTGTCTCCGTTATTTCATGCTGTACGTGGTGAGACCTCACCATGCTATCTCGCTCCTCAGCCAAAGGATCTGCAGCCCGCCGCGCGTTCCCTGGCGAGCTTGACGCGATCCGAATCCCAGTGACAGTCCTTGTACTTCTTTCCACTGCCGCACCAGCAGGTGTCGTTCCTGCCGAGACTCGTGTCCCTTACCCTTCGGTTGCCTCTACTCCAGGAGAACCTAACCATCTCTTCCTCCTACGCTCTAGCTCCGTTCGTCCAGAACTCTGTCGACACAGGAGCAGACCTCGAGAACACAGGGGAGAGCTAGCGCGTATACTACTCTGTTTCCAGACCTTTTGTCCTCGACCAGACCTGCATTTCTCAACATAGCCAGATGCTTCGACACAGTCGACTGGTCCAGGCCCAAACGGTCGACGATCTCGCTCACGTTTCGTTCTTTTTCTCTCAACAGGTCTACTATCGCCAGCCTCGACTCATTCGCGAGTATTCTCAGTATCCGGGCCTGCTTCCTGTATCCATCCTTTCTGGCCATCGGGTGCTCCTTTTGGGACAAGATATGCAAATATGGCCATGTTGTCAAGTACCTGGTACAAGAGAACGCCTGGAGGAGTCCTAGGCGTAGAGCAGATGAGGAGGGCGAACCATTATTGCTTCCTTGGATTCAACCAATATGGGCTGGAGATATCTTCGAATGCCGAGATGGCGGCGGTCGCTCCTTCAGCGATCGCCGTAACTATCTGCCTGACTCCTCCTGCAAGATCGCCTGCGGCATAGATCCTAGGAATATTCGTCCTGCCTTTCCGGTCGACCTTCACAGATCCATCGGCAGCGAGAACGAGCCCGATCTCTTTTGCCAGTTCGTTGTTCGGGTCTTCTCCGATAGATACGAAAACCGCACCGGCTTTCTCGACCTTGACAGTGTCGTCCTTGATATTCTTCAGTTTCGCGGCTTCGACTTTCTCCTCTCCGGTTATCTCCTCGACTGCGGTGTTCCAAATCACAGGGATCTCTTCCCTTTTGACGGATTCCTGCAGGTACTTCTCTGCCCTGAATGCGTCTCTCCTGTGGACTATTGCGACATCCGCCCCGACATTCTTTATGTAGAGAGCGTCGGTCAGCGCTGTGTTCCCTCCTCCGACAACCAGCACTTTCTGACCTTTGTAGAGATAGGCGTCACAGGTTGCGCAGTAGCTGACTCCGCGACCTGCAAACCTCTCCTCGCCTGGCACACCCAGCTTCCGGTATCGGGCACCGGTGGCCAGTATAAGGCCTTTCGCCAGATACCGGCCCCCGGTAGTCATCGCCTCGATTCTCTTGCCGATTTTCACCTCTTTGACTTCCTCCCCTTCGCTGATATGCGCGTACTGTCTCGCGTGCGCCGTAACCATGTCCATCAGTTTCTTTCCGGCGATATTCTGGAAACCGGGATAGTTCTCCACGGAAGGGGTCACTGACACCTGCCCGCCCACCGTGTCCTTCTCCAGGACGACCGCTTTCAGGCCGCTTCTGCCCGCGTAGATTCCGGCTGTGAGGCCGGCAGGTCCCGCTCCGACAATGAGCAGATCTACCTCTGTGATTTCCCCATCCTCCGAGAAGCTCAATCCCTCGACCGGCTCGAGAGAGATGAGCTCGGCAATGAACTTCTCTTCCGATTCGAGGCCTACACTGATAGTCTTGCCGTTTATCACTGTGTGAGGCACGGAGCCTACATTGAACTTCCTTGCCAGTGCTATGTTCTCGCCTGAATCCACACACTCAGCGCTCACCAGGTCCGGCCTTTCGATGGCCGCCCGGAAACCGTTCAGGACCTGCCTGGGGCAGTAGGGACAGGCAAGGGTGACGAAGACCTGGACGCGCCTCTCTTCACCAAACCCGGAGAGGGTCTCCTTTGATTTCTGGGTAAGGCCGCTCTCTCCGCGTGAAACCATCATTATCGCTTCGATAAACGAGGTGCCTTCTTCGCCTGCAGGCGCTCCCGTATATCTGATTCTGTACTGCTCGGGATTGATTAGCACCGTGGGCGATGTGGTCACGTCCCGTCCTGCCGACCCTTCGCTGCCCATCGTATTCAGATGCACTCTTATCTTATCTGTGAGCCTCGCGAGGTCTCTTGTGAACTTGAGAGTGACCTCGTTGTAGGGATCATTCTCACCCTTCCTGGTGAATACCTCGAGAACGACGTCCTCCTTCAGATCCTTGAACATCTCTGAGAGTGAGTGCCTGGCGTCCCCAGGTATGAACCACTCTGCGTCGTCCGCCTTCTTCTCGTTCTTCTTGGCTTGCCTTCTCATCTCCCGTCCTTCGCTGAATGTAGCTCCGCTCAAGAGGGCTTCTGCCGTCCCGTTTTGGGCGAATATAGCAGAGTGTCTCAGGAGTGTCAAGAAGTCGACCGAGGTCTCAACCCGGGGCTCGCGTCCAGAGTGGAGGGGGTGGCTCGGGCTCGGCCGAAGAAACCAGCAAAAGTTCAAAAGTTGACGCCTGGCACTCGATTTGACTTGACAGAGAGCGACAGAACTGATAAGAAACGATAGAGAGGTTGTGACTGTTTCCCTTCAAACTAGTCCGGAGAGACTAGAAAGGGGGTAGAGGTGGAAGGAGACGAAACCTTCTCGCAGCACGCGGGAGGGGTTTTTTTTGTGCCTGCCTTGATGGCTCTCGAGGACGGCTCTCACTACTTCGGCAAATCCCTTGGGGCTCGAGGAGAATCCGGCGGAGAGGTGGTCTTCAACACGTCGATGTCAGGATACCAGGAAATACTGACTGATCCCTCCTACAGGGGACAGATTGTTGTGATGACCTATCCTCAAATCGGCAACTACGGGGTGAGAGACTGTGACTCCGAATCCGGCGGAATCTTCGTGGAGGGCTTCGTCATAAAGGAGTACACGCCCTCCGTCTGGCCACCGCGTGAGAGTGATCTGGACGGGTTTCTCCGGCGCAACCGAGTGATTTCCATACAAGGCGTTGATACGAGAGCCATCGTGAGACGATTGAGGACCAAGGGATCCATGAAAGGTATAGTCTCGAGCTCCGATCTCGATCCGGTGAGTCTGCACAAGAAAGTCATGGAGATGAAGGGCATCCGTGAGCAAAGACTGGTGGATGGATGCTCCTGCAGAACACCTTACTACTGGAACGGGTCCGCGGGTGAGGTGGGGAACGGCGAGGTCCGCGCCGTGGTGTATGATTTTGGGGCGAAACGAGGGATACTCAACTCACTTTCGGATCTCGGCATCGTTGTCACAGCGGTTCCCCACGATTTCTCAACGGAGGCGGTGCTGAGCATGAACCCGCATGGGGTTCTTCTCTCCAACGGCCCCGGGGAT
>Ga0180437_10009930_pt1 | contig 11683 bp, 2 predicted proteins | sample SS_ome_4_FD_132410 | JGI IMG/M metagenome (GOLD analysis project Ga0180437, IMG submission 132410) | Hypersaline lake sediment archaeal communities from the Salton Sea, California, USA - SS_3_D_1 metaG | ecosystem: Environmental > Aquatic > Non-marine Saline and Alkaline > Hypersaline > Sediment... | reverse complement strand
TCCCGGTAATGGTTTTCTATTAATTTGGGCCGATGGCAGTCCGAACCAGGGGAAATTTCATGCCGATTTTAAATTGAGTGCTGGTGGTGAGGAACTTGGACTTTACGACGGTCAGAAATTTGTGGACTCGTTGAAATTTGGTAATCAGCGTACCAATATTTCCTTTGCCCGTTTTCCGGATGGGGGTCCGCAGTGGCGGGAGTGTGAAACCCCAACGCCCGGCGCTTCAAACAACCAGGTTCTTCAGGGGAAGTCTGAGCGCCCCCAATTTTCGTCGAGTGGGGGCTTTTATTCGGGCATCTTAACGGTTGCCCTCCGCGTGAATTCCAGCTCACTGGCCCGGATTCACTACACGTTGGATAGTTCAGAGCCCACCGAAAACAGCGCCCGCTACACCTTTCCGATTGTTGTTGACAAAACCACTATCATTCGTGCCAGGACCTTTGAATCAGGTTTTGCTCCCAGTGAAATTGTAACGCACACCTATTTTATTAATAAACAGATCGGAATCGCCACTGTATCGCTGGTCACTGAACCGAAAAATCTGTGGGACCCCGAAAAAGGAATTTATATGAATCCTACCGAGCGGGGCGATAATTGGGAACGCCCGATTTCAATTGAATGCTTCGATGAACAACACCAAAACGCTTTTCGAGAGAATGCCGGTATTCGCATCAGTGGTGAAGTCAGTCGCGAGTATGATAAAAAATCGTTTCGCATTTATTTTCGTGGTGAATATGGTCAAAGCTGGTTACGTTATCAACTTTTTCCCATTAAAAATGAGCTGGATCAATTTAAACGCATTAAAATTCATTCCGGCAGCACCGACATGCCGAAAAATCCCTACGGGAATGGCTGGACGATGCTGCGTGATCCGTTGATGTATGAATTAGGCCGACGAACGGGTTGTATTTTTATGGGAAACCGTCCGGCAGCGGTTTTTTTAAACGGCGAGCCCTGGGGGATTTACAATGTTCTGGAACGAATTGACGAACACTTCATCGAGACCAATTTTGGTGAAACCAACGTCGATTTAATTGAAAATAGTACCGGTGCCAAAGTGGGGGACATGATGGCCTGGCAACAGTTGATCACTTTTTTTGAGAATCAAAAATTTAGTGATCGAAACGCCATTCAAAATACAAAGGCATTGATCGATCTGGATAATTTTACCAATTACTGTATCCTGGAAATATTTGGCGGCAACCATGATTGGCCGCATCATAATATGTACGCTTTTCGCCCCAAAAAAAGTGAGGGCCTGTGGCGCTGGATTCTCTGGGATATGGATGGCTGTTTCGGTCCTTATGGCATTAGTACCAATACCCTGCAATGGGCCACCCGCGAGCACGAAAGCACCCTCATCCTGCGGCGATTATTGGAAAATGAATCCTACCGGTTAACATTTATTAATCGCTTTGCCGATTTGCTCAATTCCACTTTTAAGTCAACCAATCTGATTACCATTATTGATTCACTGGCATCCAGACTGGCCGGTGACATCCGCTTTGAAACTGAGCGCTGGGGGAGTTCTTATGAGCGCTGGAAAAATGACGGCGTGGAAGGCGAATTGAAAGCGTTCGCCCGCCAACGACCCGATCTGCTCCGCAACCAGATTAAACTCCACTTTAACCTCCAGGACCCGCTCCAGGTAATCCTTTATTCACCCCAGGGCGGAAACGGCAGCGTTCGCATTAATTCAATTCGTATTCAGCACTTTCCCTGGCAAGGGCAATATTTTCGGGGAATTCCCATTGAATTGGAGGCCATTCCCGCGGCGGGTTACAAATTTAGTCACTGGAGTGATGCCTCCCTACCCCGTACCAAAACGGTCTCGGTGACGCCGTGGGCGGCTTATTCAATTTACCCCGTATTCGAGCGCACCAACCAGCAATTCGAGATTGTGATTAATGAAATTAATTACAACAGCGATCTCCATTTCGATCCGGAAGACTGGATTGAATTGCATAATGTTTCGGATAAGGTCGCCAACATTGCCGGCTGGCATTTTAAAGACAGTAATGATGACAATGATTTCGTTCTCCCGGCTGGCACCCAAATCAAACCAGGCAGCTTTCTGGTTTTGTGTCGCAACGCTCAAGCATTTCACCAATATTTTCCTGCTGTGAACAATTATATTGGAGACTTCGATTTCGGATTGAGCAATCAAGGTGATTTACTGCGACTTTACTCGGCCCAGGGTGAATTGATGGATTCGGTGAAATACGACGATTATCCCCCCTGGCCCACCGCCCCTGACGGCGATGGCCCGACTCTGGAATTAATCGATCCGGCGCTGGATAATGCCCGACCAGAAAATTGGCAGGCCAGTTTAGAGCACGGGACACCGGGTCAGCTTAATTCCAATCCCAATAATTTAACCCTCCCTTTCGCAACCTGGGTTAATTGTGGCAGCCCACGCGATTATCTGGACCTCGACGGACGGAAATGGCAAAAGGATCAACCGTACGCCCGTGGCAAATGGGGTTTTATTGGGGGTCGTGCCGATTCAACGGCTGATCCCATTGAGAATACCGAATTTGATCCCCTCTTTCAAGCCGAACGTGTCGATTTAACGGGGTATTGTTTTGATGTGCCAAATGACAATTATATTGTCCTGCTCTTATTTGCCGAAATTAAGCACTACCAAGCCGGCAAACGCATCTTTCACGTTGAGATTGAAAAGAAACCGGTTCTCACCGATTTCGACATCTTTGCCGAACTCGGGCACGATTATGCTTTTTGTTACCCGTATATGATTGGCGTTCGTGATGGTCAATTAAATATTCAATTTACCAAATCAGTAGGCGAACCCAAAATATCAGCAATTGGAGTATATAACGCCGAATTTCAAAATTTTAGTGGCTGTGAAGGCTTGTTAGCCCGACCGAATCAAAGCGATTCCCCGGCAAGTTTTACCTTGCATCAAAATTATCCCAATCCCTTTAACAAGTCAACCATCATTCGCTATGAACTACCTTTTGAAGCTCAAGTCAGGTTCACCATTTTTAATACCATCGGCCAATCGCTGTATTCCTTTGTAGATGAACCAAAACCGGCAGGAGGCTATTCGATAGCCTGGTCGGCTCAAAATCAAAAAGGAGTAACCGTGCCGTCCGGGGTTTATTTTTATCAACTGGAAGTAATTCCAACGGAACCTGAGAAAAATCGAATAACGCTGACGAAGAAGATGTCTTTTGATAAGTAATATTTTTGAGTATTAATTCAACTCTATACAGGAGGTATGATTTTTTCAAGGAGGGCATAAAATATGGATCACCAAAAACAGCTTTTCAAGATTGGTCTTTTTTCCCTTCTTTTTGTCACCGCCGCCTTTGCCACTAACCAAAGCGATTCTTATCTGGTATTTAACTCCCCTACGATCAGAACTGCTAAAAATGGAATGACGCGGAGAGCAGTGCCTTATCCCGACCCGGCGACACCGATATTAATCGTGTCGCCCGACACCCTGGAAATGGGCGCAACGACAACTCAAGGTGCGTTTACGATTGCTAATGTCGGCGATGACACGCTAAAATGGCAGGCCAAGGCAAATCCTGATTGCGCCTGGATTGTATCAATCGAGCCGAATTATGGAACATTGATCGCCGAGGCGGCAACGCAAGTGTCTGTTACAATTGATCGGACGGATTTAACTCTGGGCGAATATTCGAGTCATATTCTAATCACGTCAGAAGGTGGTACCCGCGAATTGGTGGTTAAAATGACAGTAACTGCCGGGCCGCGATTGGTGGTAGCCCCGGATACCCTGGATTTTGATCTTTCCATCACGACATTGTCATTTAGCATTTCCAACCGGGGGAGCGACACGTTAATCTGGCAGACTTCCGCAGAGCCACCTGAATCCTGGATTACATCAATAAATCCGACTCGTGGTGAACTTGACAGCAGTACCAGTCAGATTGTTTCCGTTGCTGTTAATCGAAATGATTTAATCCCCGGCAATTACACCAGTACCATTCCTGTGACCTCCAATGGCGGTTCAGCCGGGGTCTTTCTAAAAATGAAAGTTCTTGATCAGCCACACCTGCTGGTGGCGCCGATTGAATTGGATTTTGGTAAGACACTGACCAATCTCAGCTTTACTATTACCAATAGCGGCGGGGGAACACTGAACTGGAATGCCACTGAAAATCCCGATGAATCCTGGCTGGCATTGGTGGGGAAAAGAAGCGGGGCTCTTTCCGCCGGGCAAACCACAACCGTTGAGATTAATGTATCGCGGTCGGGATTGCCGCAAGGGATTCGTTACGGAGAAATTCTGGTGACTTCTAATGGCAGGAGCCACCCAATCGATGTTACTGTCGATGTGGGTCGCCCGCCCACGTCGCCCGAGTGCGTCGTCAGTCCGACGGTGTTGGATTTTAGCAATGGTCTGACCGAATTAACCTTGACCATAAAAAATCGCGGTAGCGGAACACTCCAATGGTCCGCTTCCCAAAATCCGCAACAAACCTGGATTTCCACAATCTCTCCCAATTCCGGAAGTTTGAATGCAATGCAAACCACAGCGGTGACCGTCCAGGTGAGTCGTAGCGGCCTGAACGATGGTTTTTACTCGGGAATGATTGGTGTCAATTCGAATGGCGGGAATTCCAATGTGGCGGTGGAAATGATTGTGGGGCCACGACCCACCGTGATTCGTGCGAATGTGGGGGGTGAGGTGTTTACGGATCATCAACAAAACTATTTTTCCGCTGACCGTCCCTACCATGCCGGTGCCTGGGGCCATGTCCGCGGGCATTATTACCACATTACCAACAATATTCACCATACCGAAAATGATCCGCTTTATCAAACCGAACTTTTCTGGCTGGACAGTTATCGTTTTGATTTGACGAATGGATTTTATACCGTGATCTTGCATTTCGCCGAATTATATTACAATTACAACAACGGCCGGGTGTTCAGTACTAAAATCGAAAACCAGTTGGTACTGGATCATTTTGATATTAATCAACAAGTCGGTTTTCGAACCGCAACCACGCGAACCTTTTCCGGCATTGTGGTAACCGACGGACGTTTAGACATTGATTTTGAGCATCATAAAGCCCATGCCAAATTGTCTGCCATCGAAGTTATTACCGAAGCGCTAACTTCCCCAATTTTAGCGGTTTCACCCACGGAGTTGAATCTGGGTAACACTGCCTGTACTGCCCATTTCAACGTATCCAATCGCGGTAATGGTGTTCTGGAATGGTTTGTCACGGAAAGTCCCGACGAAACCTGGATTACGGCAGTCACCCCAGCCAGTGGGCGTCTGGATGCCGATGAAACCGCCACCATCACGGTTACGGTGAACCGTGCTGATTTAGAAGCCGATCTGTACACCGGACAAATCAATGTTACTTCGAACGGGGGGACGCAGGCAGTAACGGTTAAGATTTCCGTACCCACCACACCAAAATATACTCAGCGCGTAAACTGTGGCAGCAGTAGCGAGTACACGGATGACGCCGGTCAGGTCTGGGCGAAAGATCAGGCTTACACCAGTGGTCAGTGGGGTTACGTACGTGGTAATATTTTTCAATTGAATGAACCAATCGCCAACACCACCGCTGATCCGCTCTATCAGACTGAGCGGTGGGGGATGACGAGCTATCGGTTTGATCTGGAAAATGGGGATTATGAAGTCAACCTGTGTTTTGCTGAAATATATTTTAACGCGGCGGGTCAACGGGTATTTCACGTTGAAATCGAAAAACAACGGGTCTTGGCCGATTATGATATTTTTGCAGAAGCCGGTCCTCGCTGTGCCACCAATCATGTCTTTCAGATTCCGGTAAAGGATGGTCAGTTAAATATTAATTTCATTAAGCACATTGACGATCCGAAAATTTCGGCAATTCAAATAAAGGCGATTAATCAGGATGAAACGAAAAATTCTAAATCCGATCTTATTGCGGTAGAAGTACCGCCGATTCCTACGGCGTTTGCCCTGCACCAAAACTATCCCAATCCTTTCACTGCGACGACAACGATTGCTTACGATTTGCCGTTTGTGGCAGCAGTCAAGCTCAGGATTTTTAATATCCTGGGACAAATTGTTTATTCAAATGAAAATGACCAGCAGCTAGCAGGACGATACACCAGGGTCTGGAACAATACTACTGACCGGGGGTTGCCAGTCCCCTCCGGGATTTATTTTTATCAAATCGAAATTATTCCGGATGAATCACGTTTAAGAAAAATCATTCTAACCAGAAAAATGACTTTCGGTAAATAATAATTATCTGTTAATTTTTCTCGCTAGTTAATATACTCATTAAAGGTTATTTTGTAACATTTAAACCTCGGGAATCTCAAAAAATTTTTACCCTCACCCCAACCCTCTCCCAAAGGGAGAGGGCGTTTGGCTCCCTCTCCGTCAGCCGACGAAGAGGGTTGGGGTGAGGGTAAAAAGCAATTTGAATCCACACGAGACGTCGTTTTTAGCTAGATGAATTGAATGCTACATTAGTAAAGCAAAATCATCTTTTTGATTTCTTTAAAATTATTAATCTGCAATTGATAAAAATACATTCCGGCAGCCACCGGATTCCCGGCCTGATCCGTTCCGTTCCAGCTCACTGAATAATTGCCAGGCTGATAATCCCCGTTGACAATTTTTGTCACCTCACGACCGGCCACATCATAAATTACCAGTCGCACATTTTGGGGCGTTCCCTCAGCATTTCCTGACAGTTGTTTAACCCGAAAGGAAATAACGGTGGTCGCATTAAATGGATTGGGATAATTTTGCACCAGTTCATATTTCTGGGGGAGTTGAGTAGCCGAACTTGTTACGGAAACAGGCGTGTGTTCAGTGCGTTTGCCGGAATATTCAAAATCCACCAGTTTATACCAAAATGTACCCCCCGCTGGTGCGGTTTGATCATGAAAATGGTATTCTCTGGGCTGCGCCGTTGTACCAGCTCCCCGCAACGCTGGCGAATTTTTATAAGACGCCAGGCAGTACCAATTCTCCGGATTATTCAAACTCCGATAAATTTCAAATCCCATATTTTGGGTTTCGCTGGCCGTACGCCAGTTCAAGAGAATTCCATTGACGGTCACGCTGGCAGTAAAGCTTGATAATTCCACCGGCAGACTTCCATTTTCGCCACCAATTCCCCAAATCGAGAAAGCCGAGGTCGTAAAGTGAACCCGATTTCGAACGGGATCAACCAACGCGGGATAAGTCTCCCAGGCCGAATTATGCCAACGAGCCGCGTACAAGCTATTTTCATCATCAATGTCAGATGAATCAAAATCGGCCTGATGATAATATAACCAGACATCAACTGTAAAACCGGTCCCGCCGAATCCATTGATCTGAAAATACCGCTTGACAGGCATTGCCGACGGATTGCCCGGACAATTTTCCGGAAAGGAATCTAAAAAAGCCGTTACACGAACACTGTCCAGCGTGCCCACTGTGGAAAAAATCATCTCAGCCAGGGTATCTTCATTCACTACAAAATAATACGGAACGCCAGGGGTAATAATCGGATGGGTCATCTCCTGCGAATCCAGCTCATACTGCAGAGTGTAATTATGCACCGCGCCTGACTCAATCGAGTTAATAGTAAATTCAGCAAAACTATTATCGCCCTCATTGACCTTGATTAAATCATGCACATTTTCAGTAGGACTCAACACCAGTGAATGCGCAAGGGTCGGAATGGGAACTTTTGCAATCACCTCCGAAATGGTCGATTGTCCGGTATTTCGAATTTCGACGGGAACCTGCCGGGTATTACCATCCACCGCAATTGCGCGTCTTACATGTTGCTTCACCGGCTTTACCCAATAGAAGACATCGAAACTCTTACTATAATTTTGATTAATTCGCCATTCAAAATTATCATCCGCGTCAGCATCGGTTATGCCGGCGGCCACGAACCAGACCAGTTCATTCGTATTGGGAGAACATTTAAAACATTCCACCGCCTCCGCATCTCCCTTTCCCCGCCAGAGATGATTATAAAGTTTTTCAGTGTCACTCGGATTACCATTGGCCAATTCAATCTGTCGGACATCGCCTTGCATTTTAAAAATACCGCCAATCACAGCACATTCATCGGAAAAGCTTATATAATTGTTCGTTGTATCGGCGGCCACATTTTCTACCGGAATAAACAAAAACGGACTTTCCATTTCTTCGGCCCCGAAAAATCCGTCGCTTAAAACAATTTCTTCATTTACCCTCAAATTGACGGTCCCGCGCCATTTGGGTTCCTGGCCCACATAAACCCAACCTCGAGGATTTTCGGGGAGAGCATCCTGTTGCGTTTGATCGGTGTAAGTAATGGCATAATCTGGCGGATCTCCGTTCAGGTCAATTTTCCAACGGGGATCACCCAGGCCGCACAAAGAGCGTTCGGTGTAGCGTAAAAAATCGTTGGTGTCACCATCGTTGACATTATTGTCGGCAACCTCTGCCCCAATAATATAATTGTAAATATTTTTGGTAATCATAATTGCTTCGGCTGGGGTGTAATCAAATTTCATCACGTTCAGCAAGGCCAGCATGATGTGCGTGTTCCCGTAACTGACGGAATAATTCCCAATATAAAAACCCGGCGAGCTTTTCATCCAGGCCAATGCAATTGAATTATTGGCGGAGGCTGTTACATTACTGGTCAATGTTTCCCAGGGTTTCCATTGCGAGCTGCGCTTATCGTGAATCCGCATGGTCAGGCAGGCTTCCGCGTCAACCAGGCAATTTCGATTATTACTAATCTGATAAAATGCCCCGTCATAAGTCCGTAGACTGCTCCCATTCCCGGAAAAACACTCCCCGGATTTTAATCCCCAAATCGAGGTGTTCCCGTGATCGAGAAAGATAATGCAATCTTTCAGGTCATTATTAATTTCTTGCTGCAGATTAGAAGCAGTGCAATTCGGATTTTCAGTGGTGGTCGTATTCACGTAATATTGGGCGTTACCCAGGTGCGTATCATCATCGGTTAAAATCTGGGTGAGATATGTTCCGGAATAACCACTACTTTTCAATGAGCCATCCGGATTGGCCAGCACCAGCGTATGATCATTACTGGCATCAGGGGCATTTAACAAATTCAGGGCATCGGTTGGGCTAAAGCCGGTAACGAGGCTCCAGACCACGTCGGTGAATTTATCAGCATCAATCTGACACATTGTTTGATCGATGTCATCCAGAAAGGCGGGCGTGAGTGTTTGTGGCTCAGCAATGATGAGCACAAACTCCGGTTGCAAAGCTTGCAGGTCTGACAATTTTTCAGAAACCAGATTATTAAATTCGACATCCTGATAATTCGGATATTTTGTATGAACGGCATTCAGCACATTGTCCCAACCGGTTAAGTTTGTAGAATAAACCACGGCATTTTGGGCCGCGGCCGAACGAACTAATAAAACGAGTATGAATCCGATTCCTAAAATAGATAATTTTAAAAAAAATCGAAATGCTCGCTGGCGAGAAATTTTTAGGCTGGTAAAGGGAAGAAAAAATAATAACAATGGAATCAGGCTGTTCTTTGGTGAGTGAGGTGGTGATGATGCTTGATTTCGATAATGGATGGCTTTTGCCTGGTGAATCCGTCCCTGGTGTTCCCATTCCCAGACGAACTGCCCATTTCGATAATTTAAAATAACCGCTTCGGGGGAGGTGCGCCATTTTTTACTGACTTCTTGCCGGGAAATAAAATCAAAATATTCGGTCAGCGAGCGATTGGGCACGCGCATTCCGGCCATATCAATGGTCCCGTCGCTTTTTTGTAATGGAATACTAACGCGGTCGGTGATTTGTCCCGGTTCAGGGGGTGGCAGTTGATATTTGCGCGCCAGTGTTTCCAGCAGGTCCTGTAAAAATTGGCTCGTATCAGCGCCTTTGCGAATTGCAATATTAAGCCAAATTTTCTTTTCCGAAATAAAAAAATGAAGCGACCGCTGTTCAAGCTTCTCCTCGATCCTTAATACTGCCTCATTGTAAAGCGATTGAATGGCGTCAGAGGGTTGTGCCAAAGTTGTTTGCACCTGTGGTAAGTTGATTTTTTTTGAAAGCGGTGCCACGTAAAATGTTGTAATTGCCAGTGGCTTGTCCTGAGCGAAGAGCGTCGCAAGGGTGCTCAATTTTAACAGGATAAAAAAAATCAAACTGAAAAAAATCCTACCAATCCATTGGTCATTAGTCCGGTTCATCGTTGCCTCCAAATCCTTTGAATTAAGTCTTTGAACGGGGAAGAAAATTGTACCTGCCGGTTGGTTGAGTCTAATTTCTAATAGAAAAATTACCTAAACCTCAATCCCATAAAAATTTACATGGTTACTTCCCTGAAGAAAAAAGTATTGGTATTTCTGAGCATTTAAAAGAATATCTTCAAGACTGAGCAAAGCTTATTCCAGATAAGTGTCACAGTATAATTTAGTCATTTTCTCGCTTTAATAAAAATAACATCTACCGAAAAAGTCACCGAGAGGACGTTTATTAACTATTCTCGATAATTCACTTTTTATAAACATGTAATTTGGACGGCCGAAAAAGCTTTTCATTAAAATCTTGAAAAGAAAACTAAACGGATAATTTCGAAGGATTAATCTACAATTTATGAAATTGGATTTCAGATATGAATTTGTCAGGAAAAGATTGGGGTCAGGTGATTTGAAAAGATTGATCCGTGTAGAATTTACACAGGACAATTCGCCCAGAAACGGATATATCAATCGCCTATCCTTGCATCAAAGCCGCCAAACCATCCTGTAAACGGTCCAGACAGGCAGCTTTGCCCAGGGTAACCATTGTTTCAAATAAGGGTGGGGATTCAGTGGAACCGGTAATAATTACCCGCAGGCACATGAAAAAATCTTTCGTCGTCCATTTGACCTGTTCGCAAAATTGTCGTGTGGCTTCCTCCAGGGAATCCACTGTCCAGTTATTAAGCGGTTTGTACAGTTCAAGCGCATTAAAAATGACATTCTTCGTTTGATTTAAATTTTTTCCTTTGGGAATTATTTGGCGCACGTCGTAAGACAAGGCACTCATGAAGAGGAAATGCGCTTTCGAATCGAAATCACTTAATAATTTCAACCGCTGATGCAACAAACCAACGCAGCTTTCGAGATATTGTAAATCCTGCAGCCTGGCGATTTGCTGTTGAATCGATGCTTCAAGCAGGCGTTGCGTTAGTACTTCCGGACTCAATTTTCGAATATAAATTCCATTGAAACGAATCAGCTTTTTGATATCAAACACCGGTCCGCCGAGGCTAATTCGATCCAGGGAGAAATTCCGGACCATTTCTTCGAGGGTAAAATTTTCTTCACCATTGGGCATCGACCACCCCTGTAATCCCAGGAAATTAATTAACGCCTCGGGCAGGAAGCCCTGACGTTGATAATAGGTAATGGCCACCGGATTTTTGCGTTTGCTCATCTTACTTTTATCCAAATTTCGAAGCAGGGGCAGATGCACAAAAATCGGCGGCTCCCACCCAAATGCCTGGTAAATTTGAATGTGCAAAGGAGTCGATGAAATCCATTCTTCGGCCCGGATGACGTGGGAAATTTTCATTAAATGATCATCCACCACATTCGCCAGATGATAAGTGGGAAATCCATCGGCTTTCAACATGATTTGGTCGGGCACGGTCGCGTTTTCAAAGACGATTTCCCCGCGCAACGCGTCCTGAAAAACCGTCTG
>Ga0180437_10009929_pt1 | contig 11683 bp, 13 predicted proteins | sample SS_ome_4_FD_132410 | JGI IMG/M metagenome (GOLD analysis project Ga0180437, IMG submission 132410) | Hypersaline lake sediment archaeal communities from the Salton Sea, California, USA - SS_3_D_1 metaG | ecosystem: Environmental > Aquatic > Non-marine Saline and Alkaline > Hypersaline >... | reverse complement strand
CTCATGAACCCTGTCTTTCAAGCTCATTTTGGTTCCAGCTCCAGTTCCGCCTGCTCAGGCTTGGGTTCCGGCTTGGGCACCCGGAAGATGCCCTTGGGGCCTCTGCCAACCTTGCCGGGGAAGTATTCACACAGAAGTTCGAAGAGGGCCTTCTTCTGCGTTACGGGCACGTAGTTGTGACCATCACGATAGCGCCTCCCCGGTATTCTCCTCCACGCCTTGACAAACTCCTGAGAGCGACCTCTGCGATATGGAGTCTTGACTTTGAGCATGCCGCCCTCAACCTCGATGACGATGTCCGCCTTCTGCGGTGACTCGTGGATTTTCTTGAAACGGCTTCGGACTTTCTCTGCCAGTTCGACAAGACCCAGACCACCAATGGCCTCGGCGTACTCCATGACTTTCTCTACGTGTCCGCCCTGAGCGGCGATGGCCGCATCGAACACATACTGGTTGGCCTCCTTGCGAACGCTTTCTACCACGCCGCCCTCAATCCCCTTACGACATTCAGGCCCGATGCCCAGTGTTACACTCCGGGCGTCCACCAGAGGTCTGCCACAACACACGCAGTGAGTGGCAAGCATCTTAGTTGCTGGGGCATTCAAATAACTCTCACTCATCACGACTCCTCTTACTTATCCTGTCTGGATTATCTTGCCGCAATCTCGGCAGTCGTAGCCGTGAGTGTGGCCAAACTCGTAGTAGTCCACCTCACCCGAAGGATTGCCGCAGGAACACCATGCGTCCCTCATCTCCTGAAGCTCCTTGGCTTTCTCTTTCGTAATCTCACCCTCTCCCTTGCAATCAATGCAGTCAATGGTCACTGGCGGGTCATCGTGCCAACCATTGGCGTCAAGTGTGCGCCCCTTAATAACCATCTTGCCCTTACCATCACATGTCGGACAATTCATCATTTCCTCCGTCTTTTGTTCGCTTGCTCTCACAACACACTATTGCACAGGAACACTCCAAATCCGGAAAAAAGTTGGGGCCACCCGAAGGTGGCCCCTGTCCACGACGGCTTGCGCAGTAGGAGGCTACGCTACCATTTCTTGCTTATCGCTTCATGTCAATTTTCCCTTTCGGTTTTCGTTTCTCATCACAAAACACCCATTGCAAGCGAAACACCATAATCCGGAAAAATCTACAGGAGGGATGAATATGACAGAAAAAATCTACCTTTTGGGCCTTTTCCAAGGTCTCTGGCTGAAATAATCTATCACGGAGCGGCACTGGTCTGTGTCCAGCATGCCGATGTGAGCCTTGTCGCTTTCCAGCTTCAAATGCTCGGCAAGAAGTTCGTATGCTTGGCCTCGGGTAATCTGCCCCGACTTCCAAAACCAGTCAAAAGCATTGTGAGCTTTTACCCGCATGCGGCGCAACTCGGCATTTGCCAAGTGGCCCAGTGGCTTTTCACTGCCCGGATGACAGCCCACATAACTGTCACACGTCGGATACTTCCGACAGATGTACACTGCCGCTTCGGGGATACCATTGAGTCCGACCTCTCCACGAGTGGTCAGTCTGGCGAAGGAGCCACAGGCGGGGCAAACCAAGATGTTTCCAAAAGTCTTCATTACCAGAACTTAGAGTCTCCCCACTTTTCTTTGTACTTCCGAAAGTCCTCATCTCGTATCCTTCCTGCGTGCGGGTTGTGCTGAGTGAAGTTGAGGTGTCGGATGGTAGAAGGAGTATGTTGAACAATCTTGAGGCCAGCCCCCCTCACTCTTCTTATCAAATCCAAATCAGCCCGGTACAAGAAGAATCTCCGGTCTAGCCCTCCCAACTTCTTCAGAGTCTTCCTTCGCATTAGCATCATATGACAGTGAACTGCCGTCTTCACCTCTGCGTATTCATCATCACCACAACAATCAAAACCAATAGACTTAGGCAAGACCATTCCAACATCATCCGTTAGCCCCTCAATCATCCCCTTCCAGTCCAGATGCAAACTGGAAAGCTCCAAGTCAAAATCGGTAAAACAGACGAACTCCTGATTGGTCTTCTCAATCAGATTAGCACGGGCATTCGTGAGTCCTATATTTTTCTTGTTGTTGTCCCACTCCGAAACAAGGACTTGCTCTGATTGAATCTTCTTTTTGAATTTTGTATAGTGCTGTCCCTCCTTTCCATTGACGCAGTACTTAACAAGAAGAATATCAATCTGCCATTTGGGGTGATGGGGATAATATTCAAAATAGGGACTTTCATATGCGTTGCCGGGTATCGTGGATACCGGTATCTTCATTTTCCATCGGCAATAATCAAAACTTAACTGGTCTCTTCTTGTCCATCTTCTTATCTCGCTCCACCACTTCTCATTGAGCTTTTGAGTCGTATTGTTATTCCTCCTCACAATAAAACACGTGTGATGAAGTCCAGCGCCCGGAGGCATTTTTTGAGACACGTATTCACCCATCTGTCTCTTTACCGTTGTGGGGTCGGCCCTGTTGTGCTCAATAATCACGTGAGCCTCTTGATAAATGCACCTTCTTTTGATGTGGCCATAAAGAGCGACATCATTCCCTTTCAACAACCCATTCAAGAGTTCTTTGTTCACTGGAACCGCAAGTCTCAAGGCCGCATCTACCCAGACTGTATAATCAGCGTTGGGAAACCAACGATGGGCCAGAGTCTTAAAAAATCGAGCATCACGAACCGGGTCTTTGTGCATCTTCTCAAATGGAACTACATTCCACACCTTCGAGTGCAATTTGCGATTGGAGAAACAGACATACCGACAGGAGGCGTCAACTACCAGCGGGTCTTTGAGAGTATCGTAGTCTCCCACAATAGCTGTAAACACGACAATTTTATCGTGTTTTCCACTAACCTTCGAAATGACATCATCAGCCGACAGGTGATACATACAGCGAGACCACCCGTCAATCTTGTCGGCCTCTTCACATCCATGATACTCACGACCGAGACCATACCCGACATGATGGCAGTTTTTGAACTGACACGGAATACAAGGCAAATCTTTGTCCGTGCGAATCATAATCCCATTGCGGGGAGGAAGATTCTTGATGGGAGATGTTCCACCAAATAAAATATAGGTAGGTGTTCTCTGCGCACATGAAAGATGCCCCATCCCTCCCTCTTCACAGATAACGTACCGTGCATTAAAGAACAGACCAGCAACCTCAGCTAGATTCAGCTTGCCTCGAAAATCATCAAAGTCACCATGTATCTTTCCACCGTCTTCTTTCAGCCCCACCACAGCACACCCCGGCATTTTTTCAACCAACTGTTGCCACCATGGCCACTTTTTCATAAACCATCCGGGCTTCGAGGTAGGAGCAAGAACGACATCATACGAAGGCATCCCTTTCGCAAAGCGTGTGTCTGCTCGAAGTTGAGAAGGAGGGGGAACGTCAAGGCCGTGCCAAATAAACCACGCCTGCCATTCTGAAGTCTCTCTTTTTATCGTTTGCAGGTACCTGTCAATTGGCCCCTTGTCTATAGCCCCCGGCACCACCTCGTTAATATCTATTAGGGCGTCATATGCTGGTGACACCAGTTGGCATATCTCCTCTGAATAAGCGGTGGGATGTTGCTTGGCCAAAACTACGTGACCCAAGTCTCTTAAATAATGCATCAGCGGAAGTGACTGAATGATATTACCTATACCGCCATTAAGTGTTATTACATATTTCTGCTTTTCCGAATCCGATTGCGAGGACAAGTGCTTTCCGGGCAACTTTGTAATATACCAACTATTGTAATTCCTCTCATTGGTGGTATCGAAACACCCCTCTCCAAAAAATTCCACCACGGCCTTCTTGACCCCAAACAGGGAAGGGTCTTTGTCTGGCGTAATTCGGTCAAAATCATGACCAGACATAATGCCACCCTCACGCACTTTGGGCCACCATGCTTCTAGGTCTTTCTTCACTGATTCATAGCGATGGTCAGCGTCAATATACACCCAGTCCAAAGAGTTATCCTCGAACTGCTCTGCCGCCTTCAGGGAGTCAGCCTTTACAATAGAAACATTCTCCCAGTTACGAACTCGCATCGCTGTAGCATTATAACTATCGCAAGGTTGCCCCCTATAAAGCCTTTCCGACTTCCATGAGTCAACCAGATAAATGAAAGGGTCTTTGAAAAACTTGCGATAATTCGAAACGAAATGGCCTTTGAGAACACCAACCTCTACAATTCTTGGCCGTGGCCCCACAATTCCACTAACATGCTTAGCCAATGCCAGTCTATCCTTAATCTTCTTCATTCTATTGTCACCGTGCAGTGCGGTTCCACCTCGGGGTTGGGCACCGAGAGCAATCTCATAAAAGAGGACTCTCCCTCTTTCCATACAAAGTCATCAACGCCCAGCTCCAAAAACCTCTCGTGTATAACTTCATCGTAGCACTCTGAGACGTACCGCACGAGACGCTGTATCTCTCGCTCCATAAGCTGGTGCGTGTTGCCCGTCTGGTTGCGATACTGGACGTAGAGCATCTTGGGTATGTAGCCCATTCTGGTATTCAAAAAAGTTCGAACAAGCAACTCATAGTCATCAACCACATGAAGCAAATCATTGTGACCACCGATGGCGTGATAAACCGAACTGCGCCACGAGCGAACATGGTTAGGTGCGGCCACAATGTGTCGTATCGTCTTAGCGTTAATGTGAGGAGTGTTAATGACCTTATACTTTACACCCCCATGCTCCTCCTCCCTGTAACTGCCGTAACCCATACCCCAGCCCTCACCGTAAAGCCATGGAGCGCCTCCCTCTTGACACTCGGTGCAATCGCTGTAGATGAAGCCAACCTCTGGATTCATGTCATAGCCTCGGACAATTAGGTCAAGGGCCTTAGAGGTAAGCATGTCATCGTGGTCAAGCTCAACAAGATATTCTCCTCGGGCCAAGTCACAGGCTGTTCTCTTGACATTCCCAATGACGCCCGAAGGCCTGTGCGCCCGGTAAACTCTTATCCTGCAATCCTTCTCCGCCAAACCACAAAGCATCTCCCACGTCTCGCCATCGTCATCGGAGTCATCAACGATAACCCACTCCCAGTCACCATAAGTCTGACCTATGAGTGAGTTCAGGGGCTTGTGAATCCGGTCTCCTGTCTTATAGGCCCCGGTGAACACACTGACCAAGGGCATGTCATTCCTTCTCGCCAGTGCGTTGTGAAGAAAGCACCTGAAGACTGCCGCACCCTTAATGTCAAGCTGACTCATATCTTCGAAGTTGAGCCATATCCGACGTACGAACCATGGTGCTCTTCCCAAGTTTGGAAAGTCAGTGTCTTTACCAAAAGACACTATCCCAACTGGACGGTCTCGTACCAGTATCTGGGCCAAGTCGCTGTCATCCTTGTAACAACGACAGTCCATTTCCGTCGTTTCAAAGTAAGGAACCGGGCCTGCCGAATCCAGCCGGATTTCCGACACCCCAAAAACACAAATGACAGGTAGATTAGGCATCTTTATCCTCTGGGGTTGCCTCCACTGGAGCACCTGTAATCGTCCTCTTCCCATCCTTCACCTCGATGAATCTAACAGGAAGGACTTTTCTTTCAACCACATACACCGTAGCGAATGGCTCATCGCCCAGCTTGCCAGCGCAATGCACTGCCACACACAACTCACCGTTAAGTTCAAATCTGTGGTTCAAGAACACAACACTGGGATGCAAAGTATGAACCTCAAGACCCATACACTCAGGCAGTTGTAAACAAATACCAGTGTGTATGTTCAGCAACTTGGGGCCTATCCTATCTGCCCTCACAGCCCTGACCTTGAACGGATTGCCCATAGGGCGTCCGGCTTTTTCATCCAGTAGTTCTATTCGTAATGAGAGCATATCTTACCTCCTACCTATTATACACACCGCATGAGTACTCAGCTTAGCAACTCCCCCAAAAGAGCAGGGCTGAGTTTTGCATAGGCATTTGCGCCGCTGGGCATACAGTTCGGAGCATTGGGAAAAATCTCCAACACCCTCGGGTGCTTGAATGCCTCGGCCAGAGCGAATGGGAAGGACTGATTTCCAATAAACAGCCGAGAGCCAAGTATGGCCTCAGCAACGCTCTTGAGGGTCGGTGTGTGTGCCCTCTCGACTCCAAGGCCCGTCTCTGAAGTGAACTCGTGGTGTTCGTCCTCCGTACCCACGAAGGCCATCTTCTCCTCCCACGGCTTCAGCTCTCTCCAGTTCAAAAAACCATGAAAGCGAGAAGTCCGATTGACAATCACATCAGCAATACAATGTAATTCAAAAACTGAAGACTCAAGCCAAGGGTGCCGCAAGTCGGCCTCACGGCCCACGGCCAGCAAGTGAGAACAAGCCAGATGCCTGTCCCTCCCCAGCTTAAGACGGAAACCATCGAGGTCAACGTCAACCGGTCTACCATCCCACGGCTCAACCGACTCAATATAAGACTGGCCCGACAACAGTTCGGAAAAGAGAGGAATGTCAGAATCTTGAAGGGGGCACGAGGCATGGGAGTTGCCAGCAACATCCAGACATAGGACACCACCCCCGAGTTCTCTTATTGCCGGAAGAGCGTAGACGATGTCGCCACGCCCACCCGAATGCTTGAATCTCACGCCTTGCCTCCGTCAACCGCCTTCGCCCTGAACTTTCGAATCCCAGCCGAAGGCAGAACCAGAACATTCCGACGAACACCAGTGCCATAAACATCCTTCTCCCCATCGTCCCTCATGTTGTATCCAAGCACCAGAGTCATGCGAGAGTTCGCCAGAAATCCCTGCAATGCCTTGGAAGGCCCCAAGGAAGGCAACTCGGGCACCACTGTAGCCAGAAAATCAGAACGGTACAGTCCAATCTCCAGATGCTCACCCGGCTCCCTGAAAAGTATCATGTCCGGGTTGAGACCGATGTCCAAGGATTCGATTCTGGAAATGAAGTCCGGCTCTACGGCGCAGGTGTCATGAAGCAACAACCAGTAGGCCGCATCCTCTTCTTCAACTGCGGCAACAGACAGAGCCGTAAAGCCCCAGTAGTCTTCTTTGATTTCCCTGTGACGAATACCATCATCATCCTCGTAAGACTTTTCCTTGTCAGAGGCCCCCGTTGAGACGAACACACGCTCCGGCTGTAAACCGGCCTTCTTGATTGACTTGATGAGTGGGGGAAGCGAGTGCTCCCTGTACTTCTTGTGGGTTGAGATGCAAACAGCGAACTTCACCTCTGAAAGGCATTTCTTAAAATGAAGTATCACCCTCTTCCTCTCTTTTCCCTCTTCCCTCAGACTGCTTCCCACCATGTAGGTACAATCATTCTTCGACTCAAGGCCCCGGAACTCGTAAAGACATGCGCCTGTCACATCCAGAATGCGCAACGCCCCATCTTCCGTCTCCCACGAATAACCCTCTTCCGTCTTACCGTTCTCCAAGAAGGTAAGTGAACCAAGAAACTCATGAATCGGCGAATAATCCTTGTTGCTCACCATAGACATGGGCTTTCCGACCATCTCTGAAGCAATCACTTCATCGCTAAAAGGCAATTTCATATCAGTTCTCCTCTCCACTATAGGGATAAATTACCAAATAATATCACACTTACTCTTTCCGAAAGCCGGGAGGGTCAAACAGGCGGTCGTGAGTCTTGAGGTAATTTACCATCTCTCGATACATCACTCTCATCTTGAACTGGGCCACCTCTTCCTCTCGATTGTACTTGTATTCATGGTTGTTTCCATCTTCCATAATCCAATCGGCGTCCCTGCTGGAAAGAATGCGGTCTACCGCATCGTCATAGAAGCCAGCCGGGTCGGTAAGCTTTCCATGAGCACGCCCGGAAGCGCCCCCGATGTGAAGCATCATGTCTCCATAAACAACACACATGGCCCTGTTGAACTCCGGGTCAAGCTCCTCTGCTCGATTGCTTGGCAGTGCGCACCTCGTGGCCATCCACCCCTTCATCTCAAGGCCAAGCGCCTCTGCCTTTTCAGCCAGCTCGAAACCAGTATCGTCCCCGCCTATGTAACGCAGATTGTGCTCCTTCACCCAAGAGGCGTCAACAAGTTGACAGGCCACCCACGTATTCGTCCAGTTGTGGCGCTTTCGTATTCGCCACTCCATTGTGTCCCTCGGCACATCATCAGGCGGCTTCCAAGGCCAGCAGATACCCGGCAACGCTACTCCCTGTTCGTGCAAACCCACCAAGTGGGAAAGCCACCCGTCGGCCACTGGCAAGCAATCTGAGTCCATCGTGACAACGAGGCCGTCCTCTTCCTTCATGGCCGTGTCCAGCAGACACGCATGCTTCGGAGTTCCTGTCATCTCGGCAGGAACGTCTACTCCGAAAAGCTGGACACCCCTCTTCTCACAAAGCTCCTTTATTTCTGCTTCGCCGTTCCTATCGGTGTATATCTTTATCATATACGGACAGCCAGCGTCATGACGCTCCATGCAAGCAAGATAGGTTTCAATCAGCGGCACCGTGCCGGATGCATAAGCGGGTATAATCGTGACCGTGTCCATTCTATCCTTTCATCTGCTGTGACGTGAGACCAAAGAGCCTCTGCATCTTTTCTGCGGCAACCTCTTCCTCTCGGTCAAACTTGAACCAGTAAGACATATCCCTCTCAAGAAGGAACTCCGCTCCCTGAAGAAGCTCCACCTTCTCTCTCGCCCATCCAAAAGTGCGCTCAAGTGCTGGTTGCTCTCCGCACACGCTGGTTCTGGTACCCCCTCCTTGGTGATAGACTTTGTCCTCGAACACAAGATGAACATATCTGTTAAACTCGGGGTCTATAGCATCCTCAGCCGGGGCTGGCCTTGGACAGCGAGTTACCTTGAAGCCATCAATCCCCCAACCTCTTTTCTTGGCCTCAAGTGGAATAGCCAAGCCCGTATCGTCACCCTCGTTGTATTTCTTTCCAAGAGTGCGCAGGTCTTCAATCCGTATCATCTGGCAGGCCACATGTGTTACGTTCCAACAATGCTGTGAGCGCACCCTCCATTCAATTTTGCTGTGAGGCATATCGTCGGGCGGCGGAGACCACGGATGCAGGATACCAGCGATTTTCGTATCCCATGCCAGCATGTCGTATAACTGATACAGCCAGCCATCCGCAACAGGAAAGCAATCCGAGTCCAGCGTCAGAACATACTTTGTTTCAACTGAATCCGGTATATGGGAATCAAGAAGCCATCCATGAAGCCGACTCGATGACCTCTGGTCGGGGTCTTTGTATTCAAACAGCCGTATGTTCTGCTGTTTCAGCTCTTGAAGGCCCTTGTCAATTTCTGTTGTCAGCACATCAACTCGATACGGAATATCAGTATGCCTCATGATGCTTGACAGGCATATGCGCAAGAGGCTTGCGGTGCCGGGCTGATAACATATCACAATGGTTACTTCGTCGGTTGCCATACGGCATTCTCCATTACCCACTGGCGCTCTTTGTCCTCACGCCATTTTTTCTTGATACGCTCAGCATCAAAACCACGATGGTCTAAGTCCAAATGCCTACCTATCTTTTTCGCAATGTGGCTTCCAAGCTTTTCCATGTCAATCCGCAACGCCCCCGAACTTACCAGCTCCTCACCGTAGATTAACTTCTGCTCGTAAACCTTCTGCGGCTGGTACTTGCCCTCCCTGCCTGCTGTCCACGTACGAAACCAACTATCAAAGAGACCTTCCGTCTGCCGGAAACACACAATCACTCTGGCCCCCGGCACCCTTGGAAAGAAATCCATATTGGTCTCAAGCCACGGCTGTTTAATCAGAACACGCCACGGCTCCAGTTTTTTCATCACCCCGTTAAGGAGTTTCCATTCAATGTTTCCATCCCTGACCAGATTGCTCTCACAGCGCTTCCAGTAATCACCGCCCACCACGAGCCGTACGTCCGGGTGACTTCCGACATACGATGCAAGTGCCGAAGTGCCAGTACGAGGCATCCCACATATCAAAATCAATCGAGAATAGGGAAGCGGAGGCGGAGGTGACGGCTCCTCTCTCTTCGTCAACTCTCGCCAAGCGCATCTGATTCTCTGGCGGAAGCCATATGCCATCAAGCTCCCTTTCTTGACATCGAATCCTCAATCTTCTTGACCCAAGACAGTATGTCGCCCGACACCATGCGCTTGTAGTAACACAGCGCTATGTGGCGTTCTTGAGGCACACGAAGAAACATCTGCACCTCTCGATTCTTTGTGCCGATTTGCCCCCTGTCCCACTCTGCACGACTTGTCGCAAACACCATGCGCTGGCCACCAAAATTGTGAACTATGATGGCCATCTCCCACGGCAAGCAGAACAAGTTGTAGTTCAGCGCAAATGCCACGATACCGTTGTCAGACATGGTCTTCACGTCATACAACTTCAAGGCGCACAGGATACCGTTCTTGGACATGTAGTGATAAGGATAAGGAATCGTGGCCCGAGCACTGGGCACCTTCGAGTCAATAACAATTGACACAGCTCCGTCTTCGGTGACCTTCAGTGACTTCGTATAGGCCTTGGCCTCCTCGAAGACTTCTGTGGTGCCGTCAGGCTTCTTGACCTCCACCCGATAACGCATCTGGTGGTCACCATCGAAAACCTTAACCTTGTCGGATTCGCAGATAGGCTCCTGCTTGACTACAGGTTCTGTTATCATCCATCTATCTCCATACACCCAGTGCCACGTGCCCTCCGGGGTGTTCCGTCTTTTGCCTTATCCCCATAATAGGCGATAATCTCTTTGCTCTTTTCAACGGGTATAACTTCGGTAATACCCGAAGCAATGTCACGCTGAATGCGCTCTTCGGAATCAATCACCACAAAACCCTTACGGGCAGATGGCCCTGTTCCGCCAAGCATGACGCACTTGACTCCGTCCTTCTCATCACGCTCTTTTTCGGGCGAGTCGAGGCCGGTCTCAGTAATCTCGTACATGCAGTCTCCGAACACATCCTCCTGTGTCCTTGTTTGCACCCTAATTATTGTTCCTTTCTCCAGCATCTTGTACCTCCTTCGTTTTTAGAATCCCCTATTCCCACACTCCTTGTCAAGATAAGTATGACTCTTACGCTTACTACAGTTAGCCGCCTCCTTCGGGTCAACTCCGTCTTTAAGAACCATGTGAATACCCAGCCTCTTAATCCTTTTGCCCAGAATTGTATTTTCCTTGTTCTCTTCGGCCACCATCACCCAGTAGACGTATGTAAGAAGGACAGCGGCCAGTTCAGAGTTGTTTCCATACTCCTGCTTCAATTCCTCTATTCTGTCATGAACTTTATCATCTGGCAGAGTATCGTCCTTTCCCTTTGATGGTATGGCATCATAAATCTCAACTACATCATTATACACCCTGTTGCCATACATACCGTCTAATCTTTCAAGTAGCAAAAGCATCTCAACATCTTTTGTAATGCGTCGCAGGTGGGGGCTGTCAAAGTAAACATACCACGAATCTATTGCCCCCTCTCTGAACTCTATGAAGCCACCAGCAGGAAACCTTCTCTTAATCGCAGGCTTGGCCTCTTCTTCTTTCTCTGAAGCCGGAGGTGGGGCAGTCCCAGAAGGAGTCCACAGTATAATCGAATCACGCCTGTCATCAAAAAAGCGCATGTCCCCATCGTCAAAACGACTCAGGGAAACACCAGCTATGTAGCCCTTCTTGAGGTTGTCTCGAAAATACTCCCACGCCCCACGGAAGACCCAAAACTTGATACTGTCAATTCCGTCAGTGGCGTCAATCATGTGCATGTT
>Ga0180437_10009928_pt1 | contig 11683 bp, 24 predicted proteins | sample SS_ome_4_FD_132410 | JGI IMG/M metagenome (GOLD analysis project Ga0180437, IMG submission 132410) | Hypersaline lake sediment archaeal communities from the Salton Sea, California, USA - SS_3_D_1 metaG | ecosystem: Environmental > Aquatic > Non-marine Saline and Alkaline > Hypersaline >... | reverse complement strand
GCCCAGGCAAAGGGCAGCCTGCCCCCGCTCCACCAGGCTCCGCCGCTCCCCCTTGGTGGTCACCAGGCGGGGGATCCTCACTGGGATGTTCTGGAAGTTGGGGCTGGAGCTCAGGCGCCCGGTGCGGGCCCCCACTGACCTGCGGTCGTCCTTCGACCTCCGTGTGCTGTTCCACCGGCAGTAGATGCGGTCCCCGGCCTTGGACCAGGGCCGCAGCTGGAAGCGGGTCACTGTGCTGAGCAGGGAGTAGTACTGGAAGACGTCCATGAACTCCCCATGCTCCGGACCCAGGACAGCCCGCAGTGACTCGATGGAGGTCTGCCGCTGCCCATGGTAGGTAAGGTGCCACTGGTCGGGCCGCACCCACCCGAGCATCTCCATGCGGTCTGCGAGCTCGTCACGCGCGCTGATGTTGATGGGGCCGGCCAGCTTACTGCAGATGTAATCGCCGGCGATCTGCAGACTGCGCTCCGCCTCCTGCAGGGCAGAGTGAACACCCTCCGCATCGACCCGCACCCCTCGCCACTCCATGTCCAGGAGGGCCGGCAACAGGCGTCGCTCCCGCTCGTAGGCTGGGGTGACCCCATTCTCCTCGATCCAGTCCGCGAACTTGTGGAAGAGGGCCAGGGTGCGGACCACGTCCCCCTTGGCGTATCGGCCTACCAGGCCACCTGGGGCCCTGGAGATGAAGACCCCCACATTCTTCTTACGGCGGGCCTCCGGGACGTTGGCCCGGATCCAGTCGTAGAGCTCATCCTGCTCCTCGGGTGGCATCCCCAGGTAGTAGTCAGCGATGGGCTTCAGCTGCGTGATGGGCACCTCGGGGTCCACCAGGAAGGCCATCGCCTGTGTGTCGTGAACGCGCTGCCACGGGGGCGGGGGGAGCCCCAGGTGGGTCTCCGCCACGTCCAGGTCGAAGGACGCGTTGTGGAAGATGAGCTCGTTCGAGGGTTCGTGCCAGAGGTCGCTCAGCACCTGCCTGGCGTGGCCCCGAGTGCAGTTGTTCTCGGAGGGGTGTCCCCAGGCGAGGTACACCGGCTCGGTCCCCTCGGCGAGGATCGCCACCCCCACCGGCACCGGGGGGTACTCGGGCCTGGGCAGGATGGCGGTGGTCTCAAAGTCTACAGCGGCGTACTTCATGGTGCCTCCGAGTGAGTGTGGCCGGCGGCTCTGGAGGCACCCGGAGTACCGCCGGCCACACTCGGGGGAAAAAAGCAGTCTAGAATGCGGCTCCTGCGCTCTCCTCTTGTTCCTTCGGCGCATCATCATCCTCCCGCGGCTCGAAGACCCGCAGGAGCTCGACGTTCGCCTCCTCCACTCGAGACGCCAGTACCTCCAGCGTCTCCTCATCGTTCACGAAGGATATCAACTCCGGCACCACCGTGAAGCTGCCGCCCTTCGGCTTGATAACGAGCTTCGTCACGACGGAGAAGAGAGGGCGGCCCAGGCCGTTCTCGAGCTTCTTCGCGAACTTGCTCCAGGCCCCGACACCGGTCGGGGGGATGCGGAAGCGGAGGCCCGACCCGGACGGGTCGTTCGCCCGCACCATCGCCAGCCGCACGTAGTTGCGGCAGGCCTTCCCGCGGCGCTTCCCCGACCCCCACTCGTTCTTCTGGCACCCCTCGCACACATCCGACCAGGGCTCCGGGACGTTGGTGGGCTGCAGGGGCTCACCCTCCCCCTGCGTGCCGTCGAGCGCCCAGCAGTCCGGCACACCCGGCTTGGTCGGGTCGTACTCCCCCTGGTAGTGCTGATTCTCCCGGGTGGCCCCGAGGACTATGACCTCGAGCTCCTTCCCGATGAGTGACTCCATGTACTGGAAGGTGCCGCCCTTCGAGGAAATCCAGTCCCACCCCTCGAAGGAGTCGCTCGCGCTCCTCGTCTTCTCCACGTACTGCGCGAACTTGTCCGCCCACCCGTCGGGCACGGTCGGCACGTTGCTGTTGGGCAGGGTCAGGGCGCTCCCAACCTGCTTGAGCTTCTTCGGTGAATTTGCCATGTCGTTACTTTGCTCCCTTGGTTTTGACAGAGAGGTCGTAGAAGTGCCCGAGCTTCACGCCCGGAACCTTGTCCCCCTCCTCTGCCCGGTCTGCGAGTGCACGCACCGCAGGCCGCTTCTGCAACAGGTCGAAGTGGCCCGTCTCAGAAATGTGTTTGTAGAATGCGACCCAGTCCGTCACGTCCACGATGGCCCTCTTCTGCCTGCATACGGCGAAGTCCTCCCCGCCGGCGGACGTCAGCTTGAGGTCGTCGAGCATCGCCAAGACCTGCGCCTTGAGGTCCCTCTCAGACTCCTTCAGGACGTCGAGCTCCTTCTGGATCTCGAGGCGGGCTCCGCGCGCCGCCCTGTAGTAGTCAATTAGCTTCTCGATGGTCTGTCCCACTTCATTTCTCCGGAATGTAGGGTTTCGTGTGAGGGCCCAGGTACCCCGGCTCCACCTCCCGCAGCTCAGGCCGCCAGCCCTTCACCGGGAAGGTGGGCCGGGGGTCGAGGTGCACGCCGGGGGCCAGGTGCAGGCGCCACTCCCCGTCACCGGTTGTCCCGTCCTCCGGCAAGCTCTTGCACTTGACGGTGTCGGGGATAACGGGGTAGCACAGGACGTCTGCCCCGGCCCCACGGATCGCGCACTTGAACAGCACCAGAATGCAGACGAAAGCCATGAAGATCAGACGCCACCTGGGGCGATTAGGTTCCCTCATGTCAGCAGCCCCTCCGCCCGATCCCTGGCGTCCGCGAGCCGCTGCTCGGTCTTGATCCTGCACGCAGTGCAGACGTCGTGGACCACACCCGGGACCTTGATGTTGGGGTGGGCCTCTACGATGGTGCACTTGCAGTGTGCACAGACCACCTTGAAGAGTCGTTGCAGGGGCATGTCACCCTCCCTTCTTCACCTTCCGGTAGTACCGGAGCTCCCCGTCCACCTTCGCGACGTGGACCGGGTTGCGGAAGCTCGTGGCCATGCTGAAGATCCGCCCGTACTCCGCCGGGTGAGGGTCGTGCTCGAGCTCCGGCACGTACTCCTGATCCCCGGTGTAGTCCAGGGGCAGGGGCTTGCCGGCCTTCTCGAGCTCAGCCTTCGCCGCCAGATTCTGTTCGTGTGTCGACAGTTTCATATTAAATGACTCCTACTGCGAGGGCCCTCGAGGGCCACCCGTTGGGGCACTTGCCGTCCGGCTCCACGGTGCACTCGCACTCACCGGCGCAGAAGCAGGCGCCATCGAACATCACCTCGTGGAGCTCCTCCCAGGTCACCTTGATCCGCTGCTCCTCACCCCGCATCATCACGGTGGCGCAGATGCCTCCGCTGCACTCCTCGACGTCCACGGCCTTCCAGCCGGGGTGCCTCCCGTCGCGTGCCTTACTCATCAGTGAACCCTCCGTACCTTCAGTGCCTGACGCCGGACAGCGTACACCTGGCGCCAGATTGAAGACAGCGTGAAGCTGTCCAGTGAATGATCTGCAGATTGCAGGTAGTCAATAGCGAACTCCGTCTTCTCCAGCCACCCCAGGACATCCTCCCAGGTGGGCTGTGCCGCCTTCTGCCGGCGGGCGTTGTCAGCCTTCACCCGCTCCAGGGCGACCACCTCCTCGATGGCCGCCCGCTCCCCCAGGCGAATAGCAGCGTACAGGTCGTAGGCCACCTCCCCATTCTTCTGTGCGTCCCGCACATCCACCGGGCAGTGCAGGACCGCGGTGTCCTTCCGCAGACAGGTACCGACCTTCTCAAGCTCCGGCCGGAGGGCTGCCAGGACCACGTCCACCATCCGCGCAAAGTGCGGGACGGAGCCGAGGTCCACTGCCAGGATCGGGCGCCCGTCCGGGAAGGGGATGATGTACAGGGCCTTCCGCTCGGTCCCATTCTGCTCCTGCAGGGAGACTGACCAGACCTTCGTCATTTGCTCGTAGCCCATCACCTGTCCTCCACCACGGCGGCGGCCTCGACCGCATCGCCCGGGTCCGACTGCAACTCCCTGTTGCAGATCTCACACCAGAGGTCGTCCTCCGCGACCCCCGACTTGACGTTGACCTCACCGCACCAGCGGCAGCGGAAGTAGATCGGGTTACACATTGTCCCGTACCTCCTCGAACAGTGCGAGGTCGCGGGCTGCGGCCGCGTCCTCCTCCGCCCAGTCCTCGTCGGTGGGCAGCACGTTGTGGCGGTCCGGGGCCTCCCCCAGGTCGCCGTTGCAAATCTCGCACCACAGGTGCCCGTCTTCGATCTCGGGCACGGCCATGTCGCCGCACCAGCGGCATCGGATGTGCGTGGTCACTTCGGTCTCTCCCTGTCGTTGCCGGCGGGGGTCAGCCCCCGCCTGAGGATCCCGCGCTCCTTCCGGCTCAGGTAGGTCACGCCCCAGAACTCGGAGGGTCGCTCGTTGCTGTTCCGCACACCGTCGACACCGCGCACCAAGACCCAGTTGTCGTCGGTGAGGCCTACGATCTCCCAGTTGCGATCCGTCATCGCTTGCTGCTCCTCGTCAGTGCCAGAAGCTCATGCCGCTTCGTGACCAGATCCCCACCACACCGCGGGCAGCTGTAGTGTCCCCGCTGCTTGTAGTACCGTGTCCTGTGCCACTGCTGCCCGCAACCAGGGCAGTGGGCCACCAACTTCTGCTCCCTCTCCAGACTGGGCAGGGGAGCGAACCGCCGCGGGTTCTCGAGGCCCAGCAGTTTGCAGGTGGCCCGCCACTGCTTGGTGTGGCCATCATTGACCGGGTGGTACCCGGCCACCACGTGAGCGATCTCGTGGAGTGCGATCTCTCGCAGGTCCGGCGTGCCCTCGGCTGCCCTGGCGATCTCGATTCGCTTGGGGTGCAGGGTGCGGGCGTCGAACCGGGCCCGACCACCCAGCACCTTGAGGCGCCCGTTGTACTTCACCGGGACCTGGAGGACATCGGGGCGGTTGGCGTGCAGCCACTCCCGGGCGTGGACCCCATCCGCCTTGAGCTCAAACATCAGGAAGGTGTCGACGGTGTGCTTGCGGGCCATCACTTGCCCCTTCGCTGCTTGCGAACGTCCACTGCAAGGCCCCGCTCCTGGTACTCATTCGCGGCCTCTACCGCAGCCTCCCGCTCGAAGAAGCCACCCTCGATCAGTTCGCCAGTCCCCGCATCGAAGATTCCGTACATTTGGTGCCTCCGTTGTTACCGTGTCTCTGCCACACACACGGGGCAGGGCTCGAACCGCCCGCGCTCCGGGTGGTCCCAACCACCGACCCTCTTCCGCTCACCCCAACCCGCATCCATGTTCGTCGCCGGAGCGCCGCACACAGTGCCGTTGTAGCGGTTGCTCTTGTCGCGGTAGAAGCTGTTGCCTCGGTTCCGCTCAAGAGCCTGTCGGATGTGGTAGATCGTTGCCATGTGCTTCCTAAAGTTCCCGGGCATTGCCGCAAGTGGTACACCACGTCGTCCACATATACTTCTGTGCGGCCTCCGGGTTGTTCTCAACCTCTTGAACGACGGAGCCGGGAGCGCAGCAGCTGTCCCAGTCCTGTGAACCACAGTTGTCACAGAAGACCGGCTCGTCCTGCTCCCAGTCCCTGTGTCCGTCTTCCATCGCCATGTCCTTACCCTACCATACTCATCGGCACCACCACAAGACCCTTGAGCACTTTTCTCGAAAATAATTCGAGAGCAATATCAGGTACTTAGGCTAGATCTCTGCCCCCGTGGCCAGCTCGAGCCCACGGTGGTAGGCCTCAACCACCTCCTCGGGCGCAGCCCCCACCCACCTGGCGGCGTCGTGCAGTGCATAGACCTTCTTCCTCCGCCCATCCCTAAGTGACAAGCGACCACACTTGTTGTGTACAGATGCAGCAACACCCACGAATGTACACTCTGACAGGTACACAGGTACATTGGTGATACGCTCACCAGTCGCCCCGGTGTACAGGGCCGCCACCTCCTCCGCCAGGAAGAGGTGCCGGGCCTTCGGCAGGTGGTTCTCAATACAGAACGTCTCCCAGTCACGCTCCGCCGTGCGCAGCCAGGAGGAGAAGGGGCGCGCGGTCGCACCCTGCATGTCCTCGAGGGCGGAGGTCTTGGGTGCTGCACCGTGTGGGTTGAAGCCATCCAGGTCGATGTTCAACAGGATCGTGTGTAGGCTAGGGGCGAGCGGTGCGTCCCCCTGTATGAAGGCGTCCCCGATCTTCCTGGCCAGGCGCCCGTCGATGGGAGGGGACGTGATCTTGTAGGCGAACACACGCCGCTCGTTGTCCCGCACCTCGATGGGGTTGGCGTGGTTGCTGTTGAAGTAGAAGTTGGCGTAGGACCTTGCCTTATATGTAGGGCGGTACTTCTGGTTGACCAGGACCGTCTCCGCTGTCACCAGGTCCCGGATCGTGGCGCCCCTGGCATTCCGTGATGCGCCGCTGAGCTCCTCGACGGCCACGAACTGTGAGTTGATCCAGTCATTGAATGACTCATTCAGGACGGCCTCGCGCAGGAACGTGACGTTCCTCCGCCCGTACACGGACGCCACCGCCCCGGCCAGCAGCCCCTTCCCCACACCTGCATGTGTCGACCACAGGAGGGCTGCGGTGAAGAGCTTGGCCCCGGGGTGCTGGATGGGGTACGCCAGCCACTGCTCGAACCACAGACACTCCTCCGCGTCGTCCCCGAACAGGTGCTCCAGGAGTGTGTGCCAGAGGATGAAGGCGTCCGCGTCGATCTTGCTCGCCGGCTCGCAGCCCATCCCCGTCCACAGGTTGAGGTAGGGCAGCCCGTGGTCCTCGAACATGCGCCCCTGCCCCGGCCGGTACCGGACGCCGGCCACCGAGGTCTTCGAGGGGGAGTCGAGCCACAGCTTGGCGACCGGCACCTCCCGGCGCCCGACCTGCACACGGGCAGGGTAGGTGGTGCGGAGTGCACTGAGGCTGCGGCCATGCTCCGGGTGCTCGAGGTCGACCACGAGCCCCGCCCCATCGTCCACGTACACGAAGCGTGCGTTCATGTCCTCGATGGCCTGCGCCACCTCACCCTTGGAGCGTGGGAGGGCCAGGAGCTCAGCCACGCTGTGCCCGATCAGGTAGTCGTCCAGTCCTACCTTCTCGGCCCCCTCCTGGGGCAGTGTGATGCTGGAGACCGAGCGCACACTCGCGCCGTCGAGTGCGATCTCTGCACGCTTCAGTGCCTCCCGCACCTCCGGCTTGTCCACAATGTCGCTATCGAAGATCAGGAGTATATGCAGGTCCTTCAGGGGCAGCTGCTCGAATCCGCTGATGAGCTTGGAGCCCTGGGTCTTGCCGGATAGGGAGTCGACGCCCGGGATGGCGACGGTGGGCAGGCCCATGGCCGTGGCCTTGAATGCCTTGAACTCACCCTCGGTGATGACCAGGATGTTCCCCGGGTAGGAGTCGGCATCCGCCCAATCCGGTGACTTCTCACACCTGGGGACATACAGCCTGGGCTTGGCACCCTTCGGTGTCAGGTACTTCGGCGCCCCCTCCCCATGCTCGAGGAAGCGGACGTTGACGTGGTTGAGGAACTGCCCCTTGGTGTCGAAGTAGGGGATGGCGTACCCCGCACGGTCGGAGGCATCATGCACCCCCATACTCCGTGAGGTGTGCACCCCCGGTATGTTGTCCCGCTCCCGGGCGACGGGAACGAGGGCCAGCAGCTGCCGGTCCTCCGGGGTCAGGTCGAGCTCATCCAGGCGCTGCTGAATCGCAGCAGCGATGCGGTCGTGGGTCATAGCCCCTCCGGGTGTAGGTGTGTGGTGTGACACCGGCAACTGACGTGCGGTTCCCTGTCAGGGCAAAGTGCCTTGACAGGGCTTGCCAGCTCGCAACTCATCGTACTGCCTAGACTATATGTCCCTGTTGTCCTGTCAACTACTTTCCTTCTGTCCTAATAATAGTAGTAGTAGTAGGTAGTAGTAGAAAATATATAGAGGAATAGGGGGAGCTGTCTGGGTGACCGGGTGACAGGAGCCTTGGGGCATTGGGTCCCTGTTGGCGCCCTCTCCCCATATTGACGTCGACTCCCCGAGGGCATGTGCTAAGCATCTCAGTGTAGCCCGAGAACAACCTGGAGGAGACATGGGATACTTCGACACATTCAAGGCCCGCACGAAGGCGAAGGCCAGGGAGATCCAGGCCAAGGCCACCGCACGCAAGGGCCGCATGCCGAAGCGCATGGAGGCGAGCACCCCCAAGGTGAGCTCCCCGGGCGATGGGGATGGTGGCATCCGCAGCGTGGAGACCGGCGACGGGCTCGAGCGTGGCAACAACATGCCGAAGGCGCTCCCCGGCAAGGTCGCGAAGGAGTAGGGGTGAGGCAGTACAGCACATACCGGTGCACCCACGCGCGGCGCTTCCTGGGTAGCTATTGCCAGTGCCAGGAGTGCTACACACGTCGCCTGTGGGTTGAAGAGTACAACCCCGGCGAGACGGCTGGCATCCGAGACCTGTACCGGAGGCAGTACGACCCCAATCACAACCCGCTGCCGGTATGGCGCATGTCGCAGGAAGAGCTGCAGTGGACCCTCACTCGCATACAATCGCAGGTACTGGACTCGATCTACCACCGATCGCTGGGAGCATACTGATGCCCAAGGCACCGAAGCACAGTGAGCGGGGCAAGGCCTGGCCCAAGGATGGCCAGCCCAAGCGCCGCACGCCGCAGGTACTGAACCGCAACACACGGAGGCTGCTGAAGCAGGTCGAGGGCATGTACCCGCCGGCTGAGCAGAAGAGGAAGAAATAGCCCCAGGTCGAGGGGCCACACGTGGCCTTCCTGTTCCCTCCGTTGCAGGGTATCCACGTAAATGCCTCGGCCTGGGGTTCACCGTCACCGCACAACGAAGAGGAAAAGATGCCCACAGGGGACAACCCCAGAAGCAGAGCGAACCTCAAGCCCATACAGCCGGGCGAAGTGCGCAACCCCACCGGCAAGAACCAATGGTCGACGCTCCGCGCCAAGGCGAAGCTCGTCCTCCTCGAGAACTTCGACGACCTAGCACAGGTCGCGCTGAAGCTGGCCCTTGAGAAGGAGGACGTCGCCATGCTGAAGTTCCTGCTCGGCGGCGCCTTCGACGTCAAGGCCCTGCAGGTCCTCGACGACAAGGACAACGCGCAGACCTTCGCCGAGCTCGCGAAGAAGGCGCTCGAGGGGAAGAAGTGAGCCCCAAGTCGATGGTCGTCGACCTCGAGCCCTTGAACCCAGGCACGAAGATCATGCTCCACGACGAGCTCGGTGGGCACACGCAGATCATTTGCACTGACTGCTGGCACTCCTGGGTGGTGGATCACCAGGATGTGTTGGAGATGGACGAGACCGATGCGCCGGTGAGCCAATGCCCGAAGTGCGGCGACCCGGTGCTACCTATGAATGTGTCAACGGAGGTAGGACATGCCTAGGCAGACGACATTGTGGAGGGCACGGGTCAGCATGGCCCTGCTCGAGATGGATCGGGTGGCGCGCCACTACGACGTCAACCTCGCTGGATGTGGTTGCTGCGGCAGCCCATTCTGCTCTGTGCTCGGGGACGATCACCTCGAGGGTGTAGTGCAGCAGATTGAGTTGGGTCGGAGCTACCGCTTCGTGAATGGTCAGAGGGTGGAGCGATGAGCGAGCCGGGGGGCTGGGTCTTTGCTGTTCTCTTTCTGTTGGCGGTGTGCTGCACTTCGGAGTGCGCTCCGGAGCCCGGGTCGATCCTCGACCGCGCGCTGCCGCAGGTGACCTGCGATGAGTGACGCAGTGACCATCGTGGGCTTCGGCCCGAGCGCCGACGCCGTCGTACCCTTCGCGAAGGGTGACGTCTGGGTGCTGGCGCACGACCCGCAGTACACGGCCAACGCCACGCGCCTCTTCGAGATGCACGACATGGACCTGGTGGTGAAGTACCGGCGCAACTTCAAGGAGCGGCTGGCGACGCTGGCGGAGTTCATCCCCGTCTACACGCAGAAGCCCGAGCCCTGGCTGACGCACAATCGTGTGTACCCACTGACTGAGGTCACTGACATGCTGGGGATGGACTACTTCCAGTGCTCCATCGCCTACATGGTGGCGCTCGCGATCCTCGAGGAGTTTGACGAGATGACTATCGCCGGCGTCGACCTGGTGAGCTCGAAGTACGCGGCGCAGCGCCCCAACCTCGAGTGGCTGATCGGCCACGCGCAGGCCCGAGGCATCGACGTCCACATCCCCGACTGGTCGGAGATCCTGCGGTACGACCCGCGCGGCGGTCTGCCCGGCGACAGGCGGGGCACCCTCGAGTACCCGACACGGTACGGTTACGCGCCGACGAACATCGTCAAGGGGGAGTACCACAAGGAGCTACCGGGCATGGAGGATCAGCACGCCGCCGTGAAGGAGGCGATGAATGTGGAGGTGCTGCCATGATCGACATCCGCCGGCACCAGCCCAAGAATGAGGTCCTGTACGACCTCTGCACACGACTGCTCAACGCAGCCGACGAGCACGAGGGCGTCCGGCGGGAGCTCCTCGAGGCCTACACTGTGATCCTGACGTTGGTCGACCCGCTGGAGGAGCCGGATGCCTGAGCTCCGCAGCCGCAAGGAGTGGCAGCAGCTGCTCGACGAGTGGCGCGGTCAGGCCGAGCGGGCCAGCGCCCTGGGTGGCGTGGTCACAGGCGCCTCACTCGCGACCCCATGGTACGTCGGCGGCCTGAAGGAAGGGATCCCCCGAGCTGCTGCGAACCTCCCTTCCTGGGGAGAGGCTCGGGAGATGGCCCGGCGCGCCGCTGTCGAGCGCGGGGAGGACAGCTACAACCTCCTTCAGGCCGCCGGCCAATGGGGCAGGGGTGCACTGGGCGCATTCGGTGAGGGCATGGAGCACGGCGCACGCACTCTGCCCGGCGGCAGGGCAGTGACGGACATCTACCAGCAGGCGGTCGACCGCGCTGCGCAGGAGGGTGTCAGCCCCTGGGCGATCCTGGGCGCCGACGTCCTGGTACCGGGGCCCGACATGGCAGCGATCAAGGCATTCCACGGCAGCCCCCACACCTTCTCGAAGTTCGACATCAACAAGCTGGGCAGCGGCGAGGGGGCGGCGGCCTTCGGGCGGGGGCTGTACTTCGCCGAAGCACCCGGGGTCGCCAAGGACTACGCACGGCGGCTGGGGCGCTCTACGACCTCCGCGGGCAAGGTCGGAGACGCACCATACTCCCCTGACAATCCGGTCCACGCAGCAGCGCGCAGACGGTACAGTGTGAACAGGATACACAGGAAGAGTGACGTCGAGGTAGCGCAACAGTACCGAGAGACGGCGGCGCAATATCGCGCGGAGGCTGAGGGCAAGACGGAATGGGCAGACCGGGAGAGGGCGCTTGCAGACGCACGGTGGCAGGACGCCGCGGCCGATGCTCTGGAGCGGGGTGACGTCCCCGAGTACAAGCCGACCAAGCCCGAGGGCGGCCTCTACGAGGTGACCCTGGACGTCGACCACGAGGACCTGCTTGACTGGGACCTCCCCTTCGACGAACAGCCGCCCAAGGTGAAGGCAGCGCTCGAGAAGCTCATTGGGTCCGACACACCGAAGGGTGTAGGGAACGACATTATCAAGGTCCTTCGCGAGCAGGGCGTCGACCCGTGGTCTCTCATTGAGCCGGGGCGCATGCGGAAGTACAGGGAGCGGGGGGACGAGGGTCTGTCGACGTTGCTGAGTGAGCTCGCTCGGTATTCGAGTGGCAGCCTCGGCAAAACACCCAGTGATGCGTTTG
>Ga0180437_10009926_pt1 | contig 11687 bp, 11 predicted proteins | sample SS_ome_4_FD_132410 | JGI IMG/M metagenome (GOLD analysis project Ga0180437, IMG submission 132410) | Hypersaline lake sediment archaeal communities from the Salton Sea, California, USA - SS_3_D_1 metaG | ecosystem: Environmental > Aquatic > Non-marine Saline and Alkaline > Hypersaline >... | reverse complement strand
ATAATGGAGAAGTGGCCAACTGACGATATCCTAATCGATCTAGCCGTGGGATCGTGCCCGATCAGCTGACGTACAAAGGGCCGACTCGCGTTCGGCATGTCACAAGACGGCTTTCACACCAACTACGGTGGATTAGACCAAGGCCGGGCGTGGGATCAAAGCAGAATACGCTGATTCTGCGAGTTTTTGATGTGCCGTTCCGGGGTTGGTCGCCGTTCGGTTGGTGGAGACGTCAGACACGGATGATGCAGCCCTTCGCTCGTTGCTCATCCGAAGTCAATGCTCGCGGTGCCGACCGACAACTTTACCAGTACTGATGCCGAATCTCGCGGCTGGTGGATCGATATCGACGCGGCCCGTGAGATGAACGGGTCCACGGGGCGTTTGTTCCCGTTACATCCAAACGCCGCCAAATCGGAGTGCAGCCCAAGCGTTGCCCTGCCTCTTGGCGGGAGTTTCCGTGGTAGTGTGCTTGGTGGGAGGCGCGTCAGTATGACATGCCCAAGTCGACTACCGCGACACGCCCTCGTCATTAGCGCTGGCCGGTCAGAGAGCCCGGCAAACCGCTCATCTTGGGACGCAGACGTCGCAACTCCTTGCTAGCACGCAAGTTCTGTTTGTCTTGCCACACCTGCGCTTTGCGCAACCAGTCCTAACTTCCCAGCAGCTTCACCCCCCACCGCCCGGCAGGCCCGGCACGGCACGATTTCGATCATCCCGCCGCAGCCGCCGCAGCGGACCGGCTCCGGCAGGAACCTCTCGCCCAGGTCGCTGAACACGATCGGCCGTTCCGTGCTCGCGGCCACACGGCAGCCCGCGGCTATTTTCGCCAGAGTCCTCGGATGGACGCCAGCCTCGCGGGCGATCTGGCGGTGGTTGAGCCAGCCGACCTCCAGCATCCGCTCGACGCGGCGGACCGTGGCTGCATCGACTCCCTGGTGGGGTTTGGCGCCTACAGATGCCTTTCTCTGGTGCGGCTTGCGCCCCTTGCCGATCTTGTCGCCCGCGATCACGTCGACCACGTACTGGGTGACGCCCAGGCCCGTGGCGATGACGGCGTGGTCCGTGCCTTGGGCCAGGAGGTGGTCGATCTGTTCCACGACGGCCGCGGTGATGGCCCGGCGGTCCGAAACGCGATCTGGAGTATTCGCGTTGACATCTTCCGTGCCCGTTTCGCGTAACTTGCGTCCTTCCATGGACTTGTGTCTCCTCCCAAAAGTTCGGACCGTTGAAAAAAACTGTGCCCTAGTACGCGATTGTTCCCGCCCGCCTATTCTGCCTATCTTAACGCCGGAGGACCCGCTCGTGGTCACGTTTCACCTTTCACCCCACCCTCGCATATACACGTAAAAACCAATATGTGAGCAGGTAGGGGTGAAAGGAGAGAAAGGAGAGAGAGAGTATTGTTATTACTAGACTTACGTTCATTTCACGTTTCACCCTCGTTTCTCTCGTTTCACCCAAAATCAGCCGATTTGCCCGAACACGTTTCACTTCGCCACCTCATCGTTCACTCCGTGAGACGATAGACTCGCTTGGCCGTGCCAGCCCTCGGAGTCAAGATGATCTCCAAGTCTCCGCGTTGCTCCAGTGTGCAGATGATTTCGTGGAAAGTCCGGGCGTCGGTCTTCATCCGCTTCAGCAAGATGCTGTGTGGCAGCTCTTTACCGGGCGCCTCGCGCAGCTTCTGCACAACCTTCAGGCACTCGGCATGGAACGGATTGTCCGCAACGTGCCCTTCTGCCATGAACAGCATTCGCCGCGTCTGGTGCACCACGAACCGCGCGGCCCACTCCACCGCCGCCTTGTCGATGCGTGGCGACTGATGGTTCTCGCTGACGGCATAGAGAAGAGCCAGTTTGCGGGTCTGTTCGCTGACGCGCCCCCAGACGGTGGTGCCCACCACGTCATTGCGATCCTCGGCCCGGGCGTATTCTCCGTCGGCGTCCTCGCGGTTTTCGACCAGCAAACGTCGGGCGGCGTCGGTGTGTTCCACAACGACCGGGATGGGATGCCAATGCTCCAGATTCCCATTGCCCGGACGGAAGTTGGCCCACCAATGGCTCGTGGCGCGCACGCGCTCCGAAATGCGGATCATGCCGGGCTCCTTGCCCTTGGATCGCTTGCCCGCTTCCAGGATGAGCATGCGTGCGAAGAAGCCGTTGGTGAGCATCCGTTCGGAGAGTGCCTCGTAGTAGTGGTTCGGGATGGCCGTCCCGAACAGCACAAGATTGGGTTGATCGATCACCCCGGCGTCCGGCCGGCCCGCCTTCGGGCGCATGGAGAAGACGCTGTTGGCACTGGAATAGAGCGAAAGCAGCGTATTCATGATGTTTTCGTGCCGGGCGTCCTTGGACCGGTTGATCATTTGCAGCATGCCGTCGATCTCATCCGTCTGAAACAGCATGCTGGGGCGCGTGAACAGGACGTCTTGGACACCCTCGCCGGAGGCCAACCGGTCACCGAGGCAGGAGGCCAGGCCGATCTCATGGAGGATCTTGGCGTTGAGCTTGCGAATCCAGTCCTTGCCGGCCGACGAGTGGGCCAGGCCCAGCAGGTAGATGTTGGTCCGGTTATCGCCCGGATCGCACACTTTGCGGCCGGCCAGGAACGCCTGCAAAGCAAGCGCGCCGCAGAAGCTAATCGCCAGGTTGGGATACGGGGCCGTCTCCAGGCAAAGGTCCATAACCTCGGAAACGAAGCCGGGAACGCGAAGCATCTCTTCGGGGATCGGCCCTGGGTCGACCGGTCGGGAGTCTTCTGGCTCCTTTGCAGCGTCCGCGGAGCCAATGATGCCCGAAATATCGACACCCGTATCCACGACCGGCTCCTGCCCGTAGCCTTGGCGGCCCAGCTCGCGTGCCGCCGCCTCGAAATCACCGCCCTGTTCCAGTGTGGCGTAGACGGCGAAGGGCGAATACGCTCGCTCAGACTCGAACGGCGCCGCGTTGGTGCTGAAGACATAGAAGTTGCCTTCCTTCAGCGTCGCGGATGTGCCGCACGACTTGCCCGGCCGGGTCCAGTGTTGATTGCCGTCGGCGTGCGTCTTGTACGGCCGCCAACCGTGGCGCTTCAGCAGGGCCACGACGTCGCCGCGTGCGTTGAAGTCGTCGCCGGGGCGACTCAGATCGCCGGGCAGCCCGGCAACGCGACAGGGGCGATCCTGGGGCGTTTGGGGCGGAGGTTCGGGCCAGTATTCGTTCAGTTCGCGCGCCGCCGTCAACAGGGCTTCGCGCTCGGCTTCGGTCAGTACGGGCAGGTTCGTTAATTCACCTTGGACCAGTTCGTACCTAGGCGTCGGAGCGCACAGAAACAGCCCCCCGTTGCCGCGGGTTTCGATCAGCGTCACCGGCCGGCCATCGTCGTTGGCCCGCTGGGCAAGCTTCGAACTGCCGCCGAACGCGGCCTCGCAACGATAGACGACGTGCCAGCCACCCGATTGGGACGTCTCGACGACCAGGCGATCCAGTAGCCCTGTCATGGCCGCCTCGACCTTCTTTTCCCAGGGCTCAAATGCCTCGCCACCATGATCGAAGTCGATCACCTCGAGGTTGCCGGACGCCGCGCCGGTGAGCAGGCAGATCCCGTCACACCCGTTGTCGAACCATGCCTCGATTTCATCTTCGTCCGGTAGCTGCTTCTGGTACTTTCCCCAGGTGCGCAGCGCCGGCCGCTTCTCTGCCCGTATCGCGGGCAGGGCGCAGAGACCGGCATTCCGGTAGTCCAGGGCCGTTTTGTGCATCTTGCTCTTCTGCTGGGTACGCATCAATTCCACGAAGACCACGATTCGGGCAATTCTCGGCCGCGGCATCGGTAGAGAATCTCAACCCACTGCCGCTCGCTGATGTGCTCGCCGCCCGGCATGATCCCACGGGCCAGCTCGTTGAGCGGAATCGGGTACCACCAGGAGAAATCGCCCGCATAGCGGACTACGAACGCCGGGAGACCCGCTCGATCGGCCAGATCGACAAGGGCCTGAACGCTCGGATGCCCAGTTCTGATGGGCGCGGCGTCCTCGTGCTTGTATTCCACCAGGGCAACCGCTTTGCCACGATCGTATTCAAGCATCAGAAAGTCGATGTCCAGCGCTGGGCAGTCAAATCCCCAAGCTCGGTGTCGCCGACTGATTTGCTCGTCGCGCCAACCGGTCCGTTCTTCGCGAACGGCTCGGCCTTCATCATCTGTGACCACACGGATCCTCCTGAAAGTGAGATTGTGAAATACGGACTCTGGTCTTTTCGAGGCACTCATCGTCGATATCCAGGCCGATGAATTGGCAGCCGCATGCCAGCGCGGCGATCCCGGTGGTCCCGGCTCCTACGAAGGGATCACAGACCACCTGACCGGGATAAGCGAACCGCCGCAGCACGTCCACCATCCCGGAGACCGACTGTCCCCAATGGTGATGCTGCTTGTCGTTATCGTTCACATCGCTACGGCACACGTCACCGATCCAGTCACCGCCGTACTTGCCCTTGGTGAACCACAGCAACGGCTTCCAAAACGTGTTGACCTTTCGTTCCCAAAGCTGGACCGCCTGCCCACCCGGTGTGAGGTAGGCCAGTGTCCAGTGGTACTGCAGCGTCTCGCCCAGTCTCGCAATGATCTCGGGCAAATAGGACTGCCCGACCATGGCAATCATCGATCCGTGGGGCTTCAGGGCGTGTGCGGCGAACGCGCCCAGGTGAGAGAAGACTTCAAGGTACTGCCGTGGATAGGGTGGGTCTGTGATAATCCAGTCGACAGATTCGGCCTCGACGTGTTCGGTGGCTTTGGCTACATCAGCCTGGATGAGCTGCAGGCGATGCTCCGCCGGGATTTCAACGTGTGCCGACTTCTTTTCTTCCCGCTGTTGTTGGGCCTGCTGCTTGCGGAGTCGCCGATACTCGGCATGGATCGTGGTTTCGCCACGGCGTAGCTTCGCCTTGGTCGCCTCATCCGCTGATCCTGCCAGATGCTTGGCCTTGGCGATCGTATCGTGGGAGACGCCGGCGGCCTTGGCAAGCTCTTGCTTGGTGTCGATCCGAGGGATAGGGTTGTCAGATATCTGACAACCCTTTGCGCCCCTGCCGAATTGACGGCCTGACTGCTTCAGATTCTCCTCCGCCCTCTCGCGAATGAGCGGCTCCAGCTGCAACGCCAATTCGGCCCGCTGATACGGCGTCAGGTTGCGGCGGCCAAATTGGTTGCGGATGATCCATTCCTTGGCCGCGTCGCGACCTGGCAACCGAACGGAGTTCGTGTGGTATGGGATGCTCAGATCCTGACAGATGGTGTAGCGGTTGTGGCCATCCAGCAGGATGTCTTCTTCCTGCCACACAACCAGCGGATCGCGGCACCCGTCGCGCTGCAGATTGGATTGCAGTTGGGTCAGTTCCTCGTCGCAGAGTGGTGGGCACAAGGCCCGAAATTCTGGGTCGATAATCATGGTATGTTCAAACTGTGGAAGGTGTCTTACGTGCTCTGCTCCCGGAGAATCTTCTGGATGGGCACGTCGATCATCTCCGGCAGCGCCTCCTCGAAATGCATCACGGCCAGCAGATTCCAGGTAGCATGGGCCAAATGATCCTCGCTGCTATCGCCCTGCAGGTAGAGGTTGACGTGTCGCAGGGCATGATTGATCATGGAGGATACTGGGAATCCTTGCTCCCAGTTATGGTCTCCATATTTGGCCGCGCCCTCGGCACACGTTTCAGCCACGCGGCGGAGCCCTATCGGCGAGATCAGATCGAAGCGCACGCTGTCGGCGTCCGTGCTGCGGACGGCGCCGGTGGGGAATTGGGCCATTTCAGTCGGTTCTGCACTGCTAGGCTTAGGATCGTTCATCATGTCCTCCATGACAGGTTTATGTGTGTTCAAGTAGCGGTATGTCGTGTTCCTCAGCGATTCGCTCGCAATACGTACGGTCCGTCTCAATCAGCGTGCAAGGCCGGCCGATGCGATCACAGACGCGAAGCGTCGTCCCTGTGCCGCCGAAGGGATCGACCACCCGATCACCTTCGCACGTACTCAGCTTGACGCACCGTTCGACCAGCCCTTCGTGAAGCTGCGTGGGATGCCACCGGCGGCGTTGCCGCGAATTGCCGGTGACCCGCGGGAAGTCGAACACGTCGCCGGGCACACGGCCGCGAGGATCGGCCCGCTTATCGCCGTTTCTTTGCCGCCACGAAGGGACGCGAATAGCGTCGGGATAGAGCGGGGCATCCGCGTGCTTCAGCCGCAACAGCGGGCGGTGATTGTTGCCTAGGTCATGGTGGTTGTGTTGCCCGAACGTGAATACCTGCACACAGGCCTTGGCATCGAGACCTCGGTGCTCTCGCAATAGTCGGCTGACGATCTCGCCCACGACGAAGTTCCACCGGGCGTTGTAGGATAGCCAAACGACGCCTGCCTTCCGGACAAACAGGCGCAGGCAGTCTTCGAGCCAAGCGATGTAAGCGCCATCGGGCCGCCGGTCCCCGTACTCGCCATAGCGCAGACCGATGTTGTCGGGCGGGTCGGCGAAGATGCACGTTGCATCACTGAGGGTACGGAGCACTTCGAGGCAGTCTCCGTGAATCAAGTTGTGCGCGGCGGATTGTGCCAACGGTCGTCCCTGTTCCTATACGCCTACGTCTTCGACTTCGAACAGCGCCGTCGGCGACAATCGCTTCCGCCCGTACATCTTCCCGTGGTAATTGTACCGACCTTTCACAATTGGTATTTGCTCCACATGGAAGTAATCCCGGTGTATCCACACCAGGCTGAAGCCGTGCTGCCAATCGGGTGCCGTGACGTAATCGGGATTAAGATTGCAGAGGCAGCCGTTCTCCCACGCGGCGTAGGTGTCGTTGATGTCGCGGTGGTAGAACGCTCCCAGTCTGTGCGTGTGGCCATGGATGACACAGCCGCCGAATTTTTCAAAGTGGCCGCGGGCCGAAGCGCCCGACCACTTGCGGACCAGCTGCCCGTGTGTGAACAACAGCGAGCCGACCCGGTACGGACGGTCGTGGGGCTGATAGCGGATCTTCAGGCGATCGAACTCCAGCAGCTTGTCCAATCGCAAGTTGCGTAGTTGCGCGAGTGCCTTGGCTTCACTGCGGAGGAACTTCCGCAGTCGGAATTCGTGGTTACCCTCCGAGTAGATCAGCCTGGCCGCCGGCGCCGCGTCGCGTACCTCCCAGAGAAAGTCTCGCTCCGCGTCCAGGTCTTGCTGGAGATCTTCCCGGCGGGACGGGTCCTTTTCGAATCTGGAGATGCTGTAGAAATCGCCGATATCGCCGAGCAGGTGGACCGTGCCGGGGCGATGCTCGCGGATGAAGTCCAACGCCATCCGGCAGACGGTCTTGTCTTGAAACGGGGCATGCACATCGGAGAGCACGACTCCCATGCGGCGATCAGTCGGCGGCTTTCGTTTGGCCATTCTGTTTTCCTTTGGTAGAGTCCCTCGATATCCGTGAGAACACGCGAATCAGGCGGCCCGCCGTCGTCTCGTGGCGGGCGATCACCTGGTCCGGCCCCACCGTGTCGCCCGGGCGCGCCGGTTTGTGTCCACTGCCATTGCGATAGGCGAACAGACCGTCGTGGCCCTCGATGGTGAATCGGCGGTGTCCGACAAGCCGAGCCTCGGGCAACACGGCAGCAATCGCCCTGCGCTCCTCGGCCTGGCTGAATCGGCGTACCAGTTTGCCGTGCCCGTTGGGGCAGACGGCGTAGGGCGATCGATAGTTGTGGACGCGAATCTCGCCACACTCGCAGCAGACGACTCGCTTGACGAGATCGGAAATGTCATCCGGCCGAAATCCACACCTGGGGCATTGCTTGAGGGCATCGTCCCCGTGATGCTCAAAAAGGCCGGCGGCCTGGTCTGACAGCTGCGTCTGTCTCGGTTGTCCGGTGGCGGGACGTGTGGTCACTGCTTTGTCTCCCCGGGTCAAAAGGGAATGTCTCCGTCGTCGTAACCCAGCGCGACCTGGGCCGGCAGCGCCTCGGGTTTCTCGTCGAGTTCGTAGTCCACGATGCGATCGAACTTCTCGCCGGTCACACTGCGGACGGTGATCTTCCGTGCCATTGCCACACCGCCCGCATTGGCGATGTCGACGGCTTGTTGGGCGGTGGAGGGAATGGGATCGTTGGAACGCCGGAGCCACCACTCGACGAACTTCTGCCGCGGCCAGCCGTCATGTTCCGGGCAAGTCCACTCCGCTTGGTAGTGTTGGAAACCGATGCGATAGTCGGCTCGCAGAGTGCGCGGAGCCGACTCATCCGCTCCGCGTTTTTTGTGGACCGAATAGTAGATGTCTTGAACGTCGTACTGTGTGTCGACCACCTGGCCGGAGAGAATGCCTTCGCTGGAGGCCTCGGCGTCGTGCTTCTTCCGGTCCGGTGGCGGGAACTCGTAGCCGCAGTCAGGGCAGACGGAATAGGCCGTGTGCAACACGCTGTGACATTCGGGACACTCCTTGGCCGGCGCTTCGCCGGAGCCACCGGAACGCCGGGAGATTTCGATTGCGTCGACCGGGCCGTGGCGCAGAATGTTACCGCCGTAATCGAGCACCAGGCAGTTCTGCTTGCCCGGATGCAATCGGAATCCGCGGCCGCAACACTGATAGTAGAGTCCGGGGGACGCTGTCGGGCGTAGCAATGCCACGCAGTCGATTCGAGGCGAATCGAAGCCCGTCGTGAGGACACCCACATTGGCCAAATACTTCAGAGGGGGTCGGCTGTCGCCGAACAGGTTCTCGGGAATCTTCTCGCCGCGAAAGCGGGTCAACAATTCATCCCGCTGGCCGGTCGGAGTCTCGCCGGTGACTAGGCCGCACTCGACGCCGTGTTTCTTCTGCAGTACGGCTTGGATGTGCTTGGCATGCGCCACGCTGGCGGCAAAGATCAGACATGCCTGGCGATCCTTCGTATAGTAGATGATCTCTCGGCAGGCCGCCTCGACCAGCTCGTCTTGATCCATCAGCTCTTCCACTTCACCGGTGACGAACTCGCCGCCGCGGATATGGAGATCGGACGTATCGACCTTCTTCAGCCCGGCCTTGGTGATCAAGGGACTGAGGTAACCGTCGCGAATCAATTCCTTCACGCCGATCTCATAGCAGATGGCGTTGAGCAGATTGTCGGGGCCGCAGAGCATCCCCGTCTTCATGCGGTACGGCGTGGCAGTCAACCCGATCAGCCGCAGGTTGGGATTGACCACCTTGGCCTCTGCCAGGAACTGTCGATAACGTCCTTCTCCATCGGGGGGCAACAAATGACATTCGTCGACGATAATCAGATCGAAGGCGTCCAACTCGCAGGCCCGCTTGTAGACGGACTGGATCCCGGCGACGATTACCGAATGATCTGTGTCGCGCCGCTTCAGGCCGGCCGAGTAGATGCCGAAGTCCACCTCCGGGCAGATTGCCCGAAGTTTGTCGGCGGCTTGCTCCAACAGTTCCTTCACATGGGCCAGTACGAGAACGCGGCCGTTCCATTTGGTCACTGCATCCTTGCAGATCGTGGCCAACAAGGGCGTTTTGCCCGAAGCGGTTGGAAGCACCGCGCATGGGTTGTCGTCGTGATGGCGAAGATACCTGTAAACAGCATCGAGGGCTTCTTGTTGATAGGGTCGCAACGTGAGCATCGGGTCTCGCTTCCCTGCGGTTATTTGAATCAAAGATCCGACGCCGGGACTTGCACCCGGGGGGATGGGGTATGAACCCGAACCCGCACTGTGCCGCCGGATGCCCACCCTCACTGAGTCGCTGGAACCAAGTGATGGAGAGGCCGCTTTAGCAGATCATTTCTGGTCGAGATCTTCGTTGAAGTCGTCGTTGATCAGGTCCTTTAGGGGTCAGGCCGCGGTTTCTACGTTTACTTCCTCAGGAAGCGGAAACAGCTCCGCTGTCGTGGCGTACAGCTTGCCCAACTGCTCGCCATTGATGTAGGCTGACAGGGCCCGCTCTGTCTTGCCGTACCGCTCCCGCACCTCAGGACGCCCCCGTCGCCGATGAGAGGTCTCGATGAGGAATTTCAGCAAGAGGGCGATTGGATGATCCTCCTCCTCGGAGGCAATCCCTGTTTGCAGAACGTCCGCGAAATGCTGCAGGCGGCCGAGGCTGCTTGAGTAGTACGCCCGAGCCAACACGCCACGGGTCACAGCCGTGGCCACGCCTCGAAACCTGGCGGCGGGCAGAACCGTGTGCGCAAACTCCACCGCGCTGCGGTGAAGACGCAATCGTTCGGCTTCCTCGCCGGGTGCCATGCGGTTGTAGGTGCCCAGTCCTGTGAGCATGGCCCGGAGTGTCGCCAACTCGCCGCGTGTGACCACGCCCAGGCCGCCCGCCAGGGTGATGATCTCGTCGTTGCTGCGGGCCCGGATGGCATCGATGGTGCCGATCGAGCCGGCCGGCTCATTGAAGAATACCCGCATAGGCACGGTCATCTCGGACAAGGCGACGGCCCAGAGCCGGTGTTGACCGTCCAGTAGGACTCGGTTGGTGCTAAATGCGATCCCTTGATGCGTCAGCCGCCAGCGGCCGGCCTTCATCTCGCCGGCCAACTGCTCGACATGGGCGTCGACCAGCTTGCGGTTGTGCGAGTTGCATTGGGTGAGCCATGCCTCGGCAATTGCCGGGGTAACGTCCGTGACAACGTTGTATTGGTCCGAACGCTCGAAAAACTTGTCGATCATAAAAACTTCCTTTCAGTGAGGGGTTGGGTTGTCTGGGGTTGTGCGTAGCTCATCTGTCGAGCCCTTTCAGGTGTGCGGTGAGTTCGGCCGCCAGGGCACGGAGGTAGTCGGCGTCAAATACCTCGATGAGTGTCCGAGCCCCCATAGCGGGGTCGTGTGGTAAGGAAAGGGCCGTCATCGGCTCAGCTGGCACGGGGACACGGGTGGGGTTGTTGACCCGGCCGGCCATATGGCGGGAAGGCTTACGGCGATTGGCACGTTTCCGGCTCTTCCCGATGTTCGTCGTGTCCTGCTGATAGGTGGACTTGCCGCGTTTGACAGTGCGGATCTGCGTCTTCGGAATTTCCGATGACGCACTCATTTGGCGCCGATATCTCCGCACCGTCTTCTCGTCGACACCGCAATGTGCAGCAATCTTCACATTGCTGAGTTCCACCGCCTTCCAGTGGGTTAATGCCGATCGCACCGCTCGCTTCTTGTCCTCGTTGGTCCTTCGCAGCCCGTGCGTCTTGTTGACCCCATAGCTGTGCCACTGAGCATCCTCCACCGTGCCCTGGCGGATAGTGCACTCCAACGGCTCGCTGGGCCGGGCAATCATGTGTGCATTGAAACGGTGAAAACCGTCAGTGAGCCAGTAGTCCTTGCCGTCGAAATAGACGGTGATTGCCGGGAACTCGTCGCCCGCCTGCATCCGCTCGGCGTAGTCGCGGTACACCTCGCGATTGATCTTCGCCCGAGGCTGCGTGCCACCGTCAGCACGAATGTGCTCAGGGTAGATCTTCTCGGTCTTGGTCATGGTTACGCTCTCCTTGTCGGTAGTGAAAGTCGATTTTGAAGGTTCATGTGTTTGGGTCTCCTATGTGTTCTGTGCCAGGGTCAGGTACAACTGGACGGCCAGCCGAGGCAGGTCGTCCAGCCGTACCACGGCCACCCAGGGCTTGCGATCGGCGCGGTGCAATACGACGGGGATCAGATCCCCCGCATCGTCGACGGCTTGCGCGAGTGCATCGTAAAGTCGCAGGGTTTT
>Ga0180437_10009925_pt1 | contig 11688 bp, 30 predicted proteins | sample SS_ome_4_FD_132410 | JGI IMG/M metagenome (GOLD analysis project Ga0180437, IMG submission 132410) | Hypersaline lake sediment archaeal communities from the Salton Sea, California, USA - SS_3_D_1 metaG | ecosystem: Environmental > Aquatic > Non-marine Saline and Alkaline > Hypersaline >... | reverse complement strand
GTGAGGGATTAATGGTATGACAAAAATGTCTCACCCCCTAAATACTATGACTTTAATGTCCCTATTTATAAAGCAATTCTAAATTCTGTACTCTCAGCTTCTCTACTCTCCGAATTTGAGTTTATAAAGGAAAAATCGAGGTAAAAGAGCCATTTTACTTCATAATTGGTGTCAAATTTATTCTAAATTTTTGCTGTTTGTCACCGAGCAATGACAGGTCATTCATCGTATATTAATCTGTCCCTCCGCTATATAAAGGTTTAAGCGTGTGATTTAATTGGATAGTTTCGGATTGGTTTCGAGTTATTCTAAATTAGTAAATATTAAATACTCGTGAATAAATACGACTAACTATGAATAACCACAACAACCAAATCGAGGTGAACCACATGACACAAGACGAAATCGAGGATAGCAAAGCAGTAGCAGACCTGAAGAGAGCGATGCTCTCAGGCGACGCCAATGCCGAGACGTTCGAGAAGGCCATCAAGCATGAAGGCTTGACCGTCCAGATGATATGCCTGATTCATGCCTATTATGCGTCAGACTATCAGAAGGAGATGCAGAAGGCGCTTGAGGACTTCGAGGACGCTATCGCATTCAAAGCTCAGAGAGAAGCGGAGGTGGAAGAATGAGGAAGAAACTGTATAAGGTATTGGTGGGTATGAAGTCATGTCATGGTGGGGGGGCTGTGTGGAAGCCTAACGAATGGACTAAGCCTGTAAAAGGAAAACTCGTCATGTGCGAGAACGGATACCACCTCATGACAGAACCATACAACTGGTTCGAGTGGGGGTGCGAGGTCTGGAACGCAGAAGGGAAAGGTTTTGGCGGTGAAAAAGATGGAAAGCTCGTCTATCGCTCGGCACGTATCACGACAAAAGTACATAAACCTGTATGGCTAGAGAAAACAGAGTCTTTTGTCGAGAGCATCAAGGACGTTCCATTCTTCAAGCCCGACGGTAAGCCCTTGAAGTCGTGGAAGCTCTTTACTGGGAAGACGTGGGATGCTGCGAGGAGTGCTGCGAGGAGTGCTGCGAGGAGTGCTTCGAGGAGTGCTGCGTGGAGTGCTGCGAGGGATGCTTCGAGGAGTGCTGCGGAGGGTGCTTCGAGGAGTGCTGCGTGGAGTGCTGCGAGGAGTGCTGCGAGGAGTGCTGCGGAGGGTGCTTCGAGGAGTGCTCCGTGGAGTATTGCGGGGGATGCTGCGGGGGATGCTGCACTCATGGCGCAAGTGCTCATTTGCGACGGCTTGCCAATCCCCAAGAAACACGTCAACCATGCCAAAGCACAATGGGAGGTATGGCAGAAAGGCTACGCGCTACTCTGCGACGTGAACGGAGTGTTATATGTGTACGCAAAGGTGGAAGAATGAAGATAAGATATGATATTGAAATGGTAGAGATGGAACAGATACACAAGGCGTTAAAGGCGTTAAAAGAGATGAAACTGCCGAAAGAAGCAAGAGAGAAGCGGGGGTGGAGTAAGATGAAGGCGGCAATGAAGTGCAGATGCGGGGCTGACCAGTTCAACGCAGAGGTGTTCCGTATGGATGACAACGGAACGATGATACAGGAGCTTTCCCTTACGTGTTCTGGGTGTGGGCGCAAGGTCAGGTACTTTGCGAAGCAGCAGTGGTTTATCGCTGCTCAGGAGGTGGCGTAAGATGTATGGAAAGAACTGCAACATAAGCGACCTATGGACTGCGCTTAAAGCGGTAAACGAGAAGTACGACGGCAATATAGTATTTAATCGTGAGCCGACACCGACGAATAAAGGTATATGCTTCACGCTGAAGTGTCGTGACAGCAAAAAAGCCGGACACAGAAGAGGTTTTAACCTCGAAGGAGGGAAGGGAAGGAGGCTTATTTCTGCATGTTGGCACGTACACGGCCACTTCTTCGAGGAGCTGTTTAAGGTCTGCCCTGAAGCGATGGTCATCAGCAGAGGTAAGAAAATCACCGCCGAAAGTGGTAACTGGGAGGATGAGAACATAGGTAGCCAAATTCAGCCGCTCTGTTTCTCTGAGGCGTGTGACTGCATAAAGGGGGTGCGTTAAAATGGATAGCTATACGGCAGTAGGGATAGCAGAAGGGTTTATCGAGTGCGGCGACGAGAAAACCATTATTGAAGCGTGGCAGTACTTAATAGATACTGGGCTATGTTGGAGGCTTCAGGGAGTTTTTGGGCGCACTGCTTCAAGATTGATTGAAGAAGGAATTTGTCATAAAAGACGGGAGGCTTGAGAGCATGAGAACTTTTTTTATTATCGAGATTGACGAAGGGCGCATTAAATCCTCTATTCCAGTGAGTGAAGAAGAGGTTATATCTATTTTGTTTTCGGCTAATGTCCCCAAGACCACCAAAGAAGAGGAGGGTTCAGGGGATTGATTTACGAGGTGAGTGTGTATGAAGGCAACCATTGGTAATGTGGCCCTTGAAGGGTCGGCAGAAGAAATCGCTGCGGTCTTGCGCGGGTTGCGCAAGGAGAAGACAGCGACAACGACGAAGAAGCCTGAAGCAAAGGCTCAGAGTACGAAGGCAACGCACAAGAGACGCAAGCCTCACGTGAAGGGTGCGGTGAACAAGGGAGCGCGATGGACTGACCTGGAAGAAGTCAAGTTGCGAGACCTGTACAATAAGGGCGTCTCCGTGCGCGCCATCGCTAAGGAGTTGAAGCGTCCCCTGACGGCAATAGATTCGCGCTTGCAGGTCATCAGAGGCAAGGGTTTGGTCAAGGACTACAGGCGCCGCAACCACAAGGGCGAGAAGGGTGGTGCTGTATGAACATCGACATCCCTGACGGTGTCAGGCTTGAGGAGCTTGAGGGCATGGGTGAGGGCTTGCGCCTTCACGCCCTGGAGTTGAAGGGTGTGCGTCGTGACGGCAGGAGTGTTTTGGTCGTCCGCCGTATCAAGATGCCAGAAGAGGTGTCACGATGAGGTGTTCGGTGAAGCGCTGTCGTGGTGAGGCTGAAGTGATACATCTTGGTAGGCCGTTGTGCGAGGAGCACTGGCAGGAGCACTGCAAGGAATCAGACGAGGTGAGAGAATGAGTGAAGAGCAGAAGAAGAAGGACATTTTGAGACACATGAGCAAGTTGTGGACTCTGGCAAAGGACTATGAGGACGAGCTGATACCTGAAGGGGATAGGAAGGGATTCATGGACCCTGCGAACGTGTGCATGGTCATCCCTAAAAAGAAGAAATTCCTCTCGTTCTTGAAGAGCACTTTCGTGCTGTCAGAGCCTCAGAAGGTGCCGAAGCTTGACTTCAAGGGCGACGGCACGGCTTCAGTGTCAACGTATAGTTGTGAATACATCAGGGTGTTGCTGGAGATGGCGAAGCATGATGATAGTGTGAGGCTGTCATTGAAAGCTGACTACCCGCTCAAGGCGGAGACTGAGGATTTTGTCTTCGTGCTCGCGCCCAGGGTCTCGAATTAGGAGGTGAGAGAATGAATCAGGAAGTACCAGAATTGCGGGGCGTGCAAGTCCGTAACGACTTCATAGCCCTGGACACTGCTGAAGAACGGAGCCTGACGGTTTCAGGCACTACAGAGCCTCTGCGCGAGTGGAAGGCAGTGTGGAATGTTGATAAGGGCAAGGTTGCCGCGATAGTGAGCAAGGCGTACACCATAGTCCAGCACAGGAACGTGGCTGAGAGCTTCATACAAGCCTGTCAACGCCTGAATATCAATTTCAGGTATCGAATACGTGATGGGGGCAATCGTTTCTTCATGGACGTTGAGTTCCCTGACAGCCGCATGAAGGTTTCTGAGGGTGAGGAGTTCATCGCTGGATTCCGCCTGGGCAACAGCTACAACAAGACGGGCAGCGTGCTCGTCATGCCCAGGCTCGTGCGTCTCGCGTGCAATAACGGGATGGTCATGCCGTCCAGGGGTTTCGTCCCTGTGTTCAGGGTGCGGCATAACCAGAAGCTCGTCACCACATTCGAGGGGTATATCGAGAAGGCTCTGGGCCAGGTCATCAGCAGCAACGACAAGCTCAAGAGCATGGTGTCAGAGTGCATGAAGGACAGCATCGAGTGGGAGACGACGAAGAAGCTGATGGAGGTATTGTTCAAGCACGAGAAGCACCGCTTGAAGGTGTTCGAGCCGTTGTACGAGCAGCACGTTAGTGGTAAGCCGATAACTCGTTGGGACGTGTACAATGCGGTCACGAGGTACGCGACTCATGGAGAGCAGTTAAGCCCTCATGTTGAGATGATGTTGCAGAACAGAGCCAAGCAGTTGCTCGTGACTCCGGCGGTGAGGATAGCGTCGCAACAATAACTTTTTTTTTATTCTATCTATTCATCGTGGCGTACATATTTAAACCAGGGCATCATGGAATGAAGGATGCCTCGCGCCACAATACGAAAGCACACACGACGCTCGGCGATACGTACAGGGTTAGGCCCAAGACTAAAAAGGTGAAAAAAATGCAAAAATGGTTCCCGACAGCCGCACAGGCGAAAGCATGGAAAGAGCTCCGAATGATGGGCGTAAGTAATAAGAAAGCCACAGCGTGGGTAAAAAAGAACGTCACCCCATCAGGGCGCATCAAGCGTAAGAGGTAAATGAGGGATATGATAGGGACAAAGAGATTGTCTGACCGTGATGCTGTATGGCAAAAAAAATGAGGGCTACAGTTCGCAAGTACACACGACGCGTTAAAGGAAAGCGTGTTATGGTGCGTAAGCATTCTCGAGGGGTTAAAGGCCGCTTTGCCGTCAAGAAAGTTCCTGGAAGCTTCAAGCTGCCCATACAGACCGCGACGCTTATACCCTCGACTCGTGGTGAGAGTGTTCCGGTGAGTCGTGCTCAGTTCCAGTCGCGAGTGACTGAGGCTCGTCGTTTCCTCTCTCGGTTGTTCGGTGGGTACACGAGTGTTCGTGCTGTTGGTGGTTTCGTGAGTAAGGGTCGCGTGATTCGCGAGCAGGTCGCTGTTGTCACGGCTTATGCTTCTCGTGATGCGTTTCGTAAGAACAAAGCGCGGTGGCTCTCGTGGGTTCGTCAGAAGAAGAGGGCTTGGGGTCAGGAGAGTATGGGCATCATCATAGAGGGAGACATGTTCTGGATTTAGTTGAAGTATCCGTCATCTTCTATCTCGTCCCATTCTTTGTCTATGCGTTCCTGCTCCTTCCAGTCAACAGCTTTGTGTCGCGGGTCTTTCTTTGGTGCCATCGCGTAGGAGATAGTGATGCGTACATATTTAAATGTTTAGCTCGTGGTAGCTCCCTATGAATGTCGTGAGGTGGTTTCTGTGTATGATGTCTCTGTGATTAAGGACATAGAAAAGAGGAAGAAGAGTGCTGGTCGCTGGATGCAGTTTGACTTGGAGAACATGACTGGCTCTGTAAGCCAGGGCGGAACGCTCAAGAGAAGAAAGCGGAGGAAGTGACGATGGCACGTAAGCGTATGACTCGTAAGGACTTTGTCGCTGCTGGCATGTCACTGCGTGAGATGGGAGCTTCTGATGCGGAGATTAACCGGATGGCTGATTTTTTGGCTACGAAGAACCCGTTGTTTGACCGTCAACGGTTCAGGAGTTTCGTGAAGGGTGAGGAGCACTGGCGTGACCGTGACACGAGGCGTAAGAGGTTCGGCGGACGATGAAGGAAATAACTGTTTACAAGGACAGAGCAGGCAATAGGCTGTGCAAGAAATACATCAAAACAAGGAAGGTGTGGCAGTACTATGCGAAGAACCGCGAAGGAAAACTTCTCAAGCCTTCAGGGTTTAACATGCTGGCACGAAAGGCAGGACTTCCATTCAGAGCGCGGAGGCCAGGAATTGAGAGAAGGAGGAGACGATGAAGCTCGTTAAGGGTGGTGTTGGATTGCTTGCTGGCAGTGCAGTACTGAGTGGCATGTCGGGCATTCAGTCTGACCCTGATGCTGCGGCTCAGGGGAGGATGCTTAATCGTTCGCTCTTGCGTTTCGGTAGTGCGGGTCTTGTCGCGCAATCAGGACTTGACCTCGTAAAAAAATTCAAAAGGTGATATGAAATGTACAAGTCGGCAAAGATAGGCAAGAACAAGTATGTAGGTCTGGCACAAACATTCAAGGGATGGAACGTGTCAACATTCACTGTCAACCGCAATAGGGTGCGGAAGATTGAGAGCGTTAATACGAGAACCCTTGCCAATGCGATGAAAGAGTTCACCAGGCAGAAGCGCAGGCACACGAGATAAGGCGGTGTTATGATGGCTTGTAAGGGTAGGAAGAGAAAGAAGTATTCTTATGACGTCCGCGACCCTTATGATAGGGTTCAAGTCTTGGACTTGCCGTTCTCACAACTTAATAGGCGTGGCAGAAAAGCCAAGAGAAAAAAAATGATGGAGGTGTTATGATGAGGGTGAAGTCATATTTGAGGCGTAAGCCTCACAGCAGGAAGCGAATCCGTGTTCGCGGACACATGAGGAAGAAGTAATTCTTCCTCACCTTTTCTATTCAACGAGAAAGAACAGGAGGTATAATAATGCCAAAATATTTAATACAGCCAAAAAGCGGTGCGAGAGGATTCCGCGTCACCGCAAAAAATGCGGGGATTGCTGCTCTAAAAGGAATGAGAAAAAGAAGGAAAAAAATAGGTGTTGGAAAAGGATTCCGCGTAATCAAAGTACGATAGTCACAACTGACTATCTATTTTCTTCCATCTCCTCCAACAACTCAACATTCTGCATGCCACTATCACGCAAGTAACGCTCCGTAGTACGAAAGCTACGATGATGCAACGCATTCTTGAGAAGATGAGGGTCCTTATGCAACTCCCACACCTTACGAGCAAAAGCCCTCCTCCAATCATGAGTGGCAAAATCATGATAGGAAATACCCAACACAGTCAAGCTCTGCTTCAAGTCACGCAAGTAACGCAAATAATTATTCTTCAACAACGAAAAAGGAGTCTTACTACCACGACCAGAACGGTCCAAGAAAAGAAACTCCTCATCAGGAGCGAGGTTACCGATATAGTACTGCAACGCGTCCTGCAAACCACGGTCAAAAACCCACATGGGATTCATACGACCACCCTTACCCTCAAACACGATACGCAAGGTAAGCTTACCATTATACTCCTCGAACTCCACATGACGAGTGCGCAAGCGCAACACATCAGAAGCGCGAACACCAGTAGCCGACTGCACCATAGCCATAAGCTTATGCTTATGATGCCTGATGCGCATGATGATACGCTCACGCATGTCAGGAGACAAGAAACGAGTCATGCGCTTCGGGTCCTGCACTTTAGGCTTGATGAGCTTACGCTTCAGCCGCGCACGCTGCGCCTCGCTCTCATGAGCGAAGTCAATGAAGTGACGGAACGCGGCGTACACGTAATTACTGCGTCGTTCTATAGCGTGCTTGACGAGGTAGTCATTGAATGATTCGATGTCGTCAATGTCTGGTTGTCCCGCCAGGAACGACTTGACGGCGTGAGAGTACATGTACACGCTTGACTCGCGAAGCCCCTTGCGGTCAAGCCACTCACGAAACATCGTGATGAGTTCCTCTCCCTCACTCGTCACTGTCATCATAATCTCCTTCGAGGTCTTCGTCTTCCTCATCACGAGGCAGTTCTGGAGTGGTCACCCTGTCAAAGTCGAGCCTGTGGCGCTTTCCCACAATCTTCTGTAGTTGTTCTACCGTCATAGGGTCTGCCATCTTCTGGTACTCACGGCTCGCGAACTGCAAGTCGGGCTTCTGCTTGTAGTCAGGGCGTATGAAGTAGCTGAAGAATTGCAGTATGTCACGAAGTATGAGTTCGAGCCTATCAAGCTGTTCTATCATGTAGTACGCGTCCTTCACGTACAAGCCGTTGATTCGTGCGTACGTGAGGAACTTGCTCACGAGCGCGAATCCCACGTCTGGAGTGAATATTCCTGGGTCTTTAGTTCGTAGGTTCAGGTACCCCCTCACGTAGTCGTTGTAGAAGACGAACGTGCGCACGTTCATCCATATACGCTGTAGTGAGGCGAACGCTCGAGCGAGGTGTTCGTAGTTCATGTTGGAGCGCAAGTTCAGCATGTTCACGTCATGAACATACCATAGGATGGCGAGGCGCTCGTTGAAGAGCATGCTGCTGTGACTGCGTACTTCATTCCATCCTTTACCTCCATTCCCTATATAGTCGCTTTGTGCCATCAGCTTAGTATGTTGCTCGCGTTAGCAGCGATGACGTTCCCTGCGCTCTCCAGGAGTCCTGGACCCCCGCCTCCACCGCGTCCTCCGATGGTCAGGTATAGTACGAGAGCGATGAGCCCTACGGCTCCTGCTATCATCGCCATAGCAATGCCTATCTGCCTCCAGTCCATAGTCATGTACCCTTTGAGTCCTTGGGCGATGCTCATATTGATTTTTGCGGTGATGTTGTGCGGTAGTACCGTGTTAAGCATGCTCTTCAGGCTTGAGAAGTCAATGCTTTCCTTTAGCGTGTCGAACCGTTCATCATCGAGCTTTCCGTCAGCGAGCGCCGCTCGTATCCTGGCGAGTTCTTTCTCATCGCCTAATACCTTGCGTAGCGAGTCGGCAACGCGGAACGAGCGTACTGGAGCGCCTACGGCGACGTCGCTGCTGAACGGTATGATGATGTTTCTCGTGACCTTGTCGATGTACGTTCCTTTCTCGTTGATGATGTACGAGCCGTAGTTCTTGCTCGTGATGACTCCTGCTTCTGGCTTTATCGTCTGCCAGTCGCACGTCCTGTTATCATTGAAGAATATGCTTAGTGGCTTCCCGCTGATTCGTGCTTTGAACTCCTTGATAGCGTGAGTCCATCTACCGAGCAGTATGAGGACGAAGATGAGGACGAAGATGACGAGTATGAGAAAAAAAGATAGTATAATCCAGAAGAATATGTTCGTGAGCAACGCCATCGTCACTGCCTCCCGAACAAGCGCTTGAAAAACCCTGGTTTTGCCATCCCGACACCTCGTAGTTCGTCCTGCCTCATCGTCTGCTCGCTGAATTGCGACTGCTGCACTATGCGTTCGTTCTTACGGTTCGGCTCGTTAGTCCCTAAAGCCCTGTCGAGCTTCGTCTCATAAATCAGTCTCATCTTGCTCAACTCCTTCTCAGTCTCAAAGTCGTAATCGTAATATGGCAGTGCGTTCAGCGTGTCGATGCGTATGATGTCGAACGCCAGAAGCTTTCGCCGCTTCCGCTCGTCGTCGAGGAACGTGAGCACGTTATCATTGAGGAATATGTGGTAGTACTTCTCCCTCACCTTCTCCGGTACTGCATCATTGCTCATCAGGGCGCGTAGCATCTCGCTTTGCGTCTCTGGTATTGGGGCGTCAGGCATTAGGGCGTCTGTTGCGCTCATGACGCCTCCCATGTCTTGTCCTGCTGTTGCTTGCTCTTGGTATCCTGGTGGTGGGGTCATGAATTGTCGTTGTCCTTTTGATAGTTTCATCGTGCTACCTCCTTAATGGTTTGAACACTGGTTTCTCGACGAACTCTGGCCTGTACTTGTCGAACACGTCGATGAAGAAGTATAGGAATGCGAGTATTGCGATTCCGAAGTTGAGCCATGCGAGTTTCGGGTTTGATGTCGTGAGTACTTGTCCGAGTAGCGTGATTTTTTCTATCGTGTATGATGCTTGTGCTGTTATCCACGCGCTGATTATCGTGGCAGCCCATAGTATCTCGTTTCGTGTCTTGTACGCCCCGATGAAGGTGGTGATGGTGAGTGCTTGTATGGTGATGTAGAGTTCGAGTAGCATTGTGTGTCCTCCAAAGACAGTTCGTTAATAAAAACTTTTTTATTCTTCGTCGGGTATTAAAAAAAAGCCAACCACCACAAAGTAGTTGGCACAAGCAAACCATCTGGGTCCTGAGTCGTGGGAAACACTCAAGGGTGTATTCGTGGCCTTAGCGGAATACGGCAATCAAGCCAAAAGCTGCAAGCACGATGATACCGACAGCAATCAAGGCAAGACCGGCACCAGCAAGAGTCTTCGTCGAGACAATGCCCGTACCCACGTCAGGGTCCGTGATGAACTCTGACGTGTTACCTCCAGCGTACGAATTACAATTCGCGTACTGGCTACCGTCGTTCTGAATCCCATAACAAGGATTCCGAATCGTGCTTGATGGCAAGCTACCCTGCACCTGCGCGATGATAATGTAACCGACCATTATCGTCACGCCAATGCCAATCGCGCCGATGGCAACAGCCATAAAAGCGACCATCTTTGGTCACCTTTAGCGGAACACGCTGATGAGTCCGAATGCAGCGAGCACGATGATGCCGACCACAACGAGTGCGAAACCCGCATAGACGGTTGTCTTCGCGCTCTGAATATCATCGAGCGTGTCCTGGTCCGTAGACCCGTTGGGGAATGTCGGTGTTGGGAGTGCGCCTTGCACTTGGCTCACGACGAGGTAGCCGACCATGACTACGACTCCGATGCCGATGGCGCCCACCGCGACGTCCATAAATGCAACCATTGTATCAACCTCCTATATTCTTATGTTCTTCCGATACAGAAATCATTTAAATATGTACGCCACACGTGCGTTGTACGTTTATGGTCACGTCACCGACCTTGCGCAAGAGTATCCCGTTCTTTGTTGGGGCCATCATTATCTTCGTCCCGTTCCTGTTGATGTTGCGCAGTATGTTGCTGATTGTTGTCGAGCGTAACGTCTTGTCTTGTATGAGTACTTCACCATGATGGTTCAGCAGGTTTAGTTTGGTGAATAGTTCTGCGTTCGACGTCCTCACGAGTATCGCTTTATTCATGGGAATGGTTGTTTCGTGCCTGTCACTAATGATATGAGTGTGTCGTTGACAAGCACGTGCGGCACTCGCCGCCCTATGGTCTTGTCGTACGCATCGTAGTATTTGTGCTTCTTCATTTGCTCTTGTACCACGTGTAGTACAGCGTTCCGGCAAGGAACAACGCGTTAGCAGCGACCAGTATACCGCTCACGACTGAAGGAATCCACAAGGAGAAACCAACACTGAACATGAGGCCTACGCCGAACGTGAGAGCCGCATTGTTCGTCTTCAAATAGATAGCTGCCAGAGCGGCCAGCGCAAGGATGACAACAGCATAACCGACCTCCGCTCCAGGAGTGCGTAGTGGGACGTCGTACACCTCCCACACCGCTCGAGTCACGTTGCCTCCGATGAGGCTTTCCCATCCTGTAGCGTTAGTCAAGTTCAGTACCATTGTTTCATCCTGTCATCTTGCTCAGCCGTCCGGTGAACAAGGAGAATATTCCGAGTCCGTAGATGAGGGTGAGCACGCTATGTAATGCTATGGACACACCGCTTCCTGGAGCCACAACCCCCATGTTCTGCAATAAGGTTATCGCCCCAAAAATGTAGTTGTACACGAAATTCTTAATCTTCGTAAAAATATTCAAGTTGATAAGGTCCACTATCTTCTCGAACCAGTTAGGCTCAGACTCCACAGTGCCAGTGGTTATCTCACTATCCAGTTCTCCAGCAAGACCAGAAGCGCGCTCCTCGTAGTCTCCAGCACCCAACGCTCCAGTATCCACGTCTATACTGTTGAGTATGCCGATGCTCACGTTGACCATGAAGATGAACACTATGATGTTGAACCACTTGCTCATGTCGTCTCACCCCGTCGTACGATACTGAGCACTGCTGTGAGTATGACGAGGCCAATCACGACCCAAGGCATGTTCCACCACCCGAAGAAGTGCATGAGCGC
>Ga0180437_10009924_pt1 | contig 11690 bp, 21 predicted proteins | sample SS_ome_4_FD_132410 | JGI IMG/M metagenome (GOLD analysis project Ga0180437, IMG submission 132410) | Hypersaline lake sediment archaeal communities from the Salton Sea, California, USA - SS_3_D_1 metaG | ecosystem: Environmental > Aquatic > Non-marine Saline and Alkaline > Hypersaline >... | reverse complement strand
CACCCACGCAAAAGTCAGCTCAAGCGATAACAGGTTGTCAATGTGATCCGGTCGCTCAAGCGGACAGAAGATTACCTCCATATCAAGGTTGTCTATCTTGATTTGGTGAATCAAATCCCCCCATTTGAAGCCGCCGAGCTTTACCCAGTCTAGCCAAGTTTTTATCGTAGTACTCTTGAGCTGTCTGTACGTATCACGAACGATAGCGATCCTGGTGCGCCTCAGACCGGCAGTGTCTACGATCTGCTCGTTGGCCCTGCGCCATATCTCGTTTGTGCAGGCAACAGACTTACCGCTCCTGACTGGCCCCAGCAATATTCGGTAAAAAGCATCGCTGAGGTGAAATAATCTTGGGGTCGGCTCAACCCGGTAGTCCAGTATCATTTTGGATTCTTCTTTATGTGATCAACGGCACAGTCGAGACAGACAGGCTTTTGAAGCGTGATGACTTGGCCGTCTGGATACGTGAGTTTCGTCGCGGCACCTTTACGACCACACTTGACACATATCGCGTCCATATTGATCTCAATTTTCAATGATTTTCTCGCTGTTTGACTTATTTCTACTTTTTATCGTCCTCCGGCTTCTCCATGATCCAGTTGATACCAAAATTTCCAGTAGGGGTAATATCAACATTTTTAGAGTCTTTCCAGTTCTCAGAGTCTCTATTAAGCGTCCAGAACTTAATAGCTGAGACATCTGCTGGCATTTTCTTTGACACGACCTTTGTTACTACGATATCCTCTTGCCCGGTCTCTTTGTCAACTATCCTCTCCTTGGTGGTCTCCGTATAACGATAGCCGGTAGCCCTCTTAGCCAGTGATGCCTTGATCTTTCGGTTGAGATATATATCTCTCCCGCGTTCAATACTGTCTAGAAATTCTTTATGATCTCGCATCCACTGATAAATAGTCTCCCTTGACTTAACTTTAAATAATTTACATAACTTAGCAATAGATAAGTTACTTTCACTTACTATAAGTTCAGCTTGCCGAGCGAAATCTGGGTCGTATTTTGTTTTTCTTCCTCTCTTTGGTTTTGTCTGTTTTTTAGTCATTTGAAACGCCCTATCAAAATGGTACATCCTCATCTGGAATCTGCGGCGCTTGCTTTGCCTGGCGCTCTGGCTCAGTCGCAGTGTCGCCTTTTTTCCGATTCCCAAGCATCTGCATAGAAGACGCAATTATTTCTGTGATGTAGCGCTTAATTCCGTCTTTGTCTTCCCAGTCACGAGTTTGTAGTCTGCCCTCTATGTAAACGAGAGAGCCCTTGTTAAGATATTCACCACAGACTTCAGCGAGTCTACCCCATGCGACACATTTTATCCACTCAACCCCTTCTTTTTCTTTTGTTTTCCAGCCACATGCAAGACTAATACTTGCCACCGCTGTGCCATTCGGGGTATATTTAATCTCCGGGTCTTTTCCAAGTCTGCCTATGAACTGACACCGATTTAAATCATTAGCCATTTTCGCCTCCTATTCCGAAAATGTAGTATATCCGGTTATTTTATCCTGTGTGAATTTCAATTCATTGAGTGCAGCAATTTCCTCTGCCTCAAATTCAGTTAGAGGGCTCCCGACATGTGCTTCCCCGTGAATCCCAAGAATATTCAACACATCGCGCTCAATTTCCTTCAGTTTGTCTCCCATTTTATTGTCCTCCACTTGAATGATGTTTTTTCACTTTCTGGTACAGCATGCGAAGCCGATCAGTGAATATCTGGCCCGATGGCGCCATGTGATAAGGTCTGCCGCTGGCGTTTGTGACCCGATCCCCGTAGATCATGCGTCTTATTGCTTTGGCCTTTTCACCTCTCATTCGTTATCACTCTCGAATTTAGCCTCGCCCCTGCTTGAGTTTCGCTGTCTGTCTAGTCTGGTTTGTCCGGGCCTCATCCTGCTTTGCTCCATGACTCGCTTTCCATCCGAACCCTTCAAAACAACGTTTTTGTTTGTGTAGCCTCTGCGAGTATAGGAGTTTCTTCTGCCAAAGTATACAAGACATGCTCCAAGCTGTTTTTTCATCTCAGTAAGGCAGTGGATACACCCAGGCGCCGGCTCGTCCACACCCTGAATAAGCTCGATTTCTCTGCCACATTTTTGACATTTCCATTGGTAAATTGGAATGTTAGCCACCTCCCCAATAAGGAATTTTTAAAAAGTGGGGGGTTTAACCTGTGGCCCCCCCCCCGAAGGGACCTTGCCTCGCCCAGCCTGGCCTTGCCCAGCCTAACAACCTTATTATAACACAAATTTTTAGAAAAGTCAAGTTTTTTGTGTCCTCGCAACTAATATGTTGTTTTTTATACAAAAATTGATAATCCTAGGTTCCCACCGTCCCGTCTTAGCGAGTTTCCGCCAACCCCAGGCTTGCAAAACAGTATTCGGGACGCTCAACCACACCCTCGAATTTTCATGCCCCATCAACTTTTTCACACGCTTTGACATATTCGATCCGTCAGTCGTTTGGATACCGCAGATTTTACCGCGACCAACCGAAATGATGTCCAGTATCCCCAAAAAGTCTTTTCTTACTCTGGCCCTGGGAATCCAGCGCTCAACCACGTCAGCCGTATATCCCTGCTCTCTCAGGCGCTTCAACGTTCTTGAAGTTGGTGAACTCATAGAGTGCTCTCAAGAACCCGGGTTATCCATCGGGCTTCGCGACCAAGCGCCCTGATACACTTCACACAATTAACCTCTCTAGAGAATTCTGTGCGTTTTAGCTTTTCGTGTAGTACGCGATTACACATGGTCGTGTTGCCGCTGCCTTTATAGTAATGAATTTTTTTCGGCTCAGACATTTTTCTTTCCTTTCATTGAAACATTTTTATCTGTCTTGCCTCTGGCTCTATCCGGGCCTTGGCAATCTCGCAGTATTCCTCTGAAATTTCTATGCCTATCCAGCGGCGGTTAAGGCGTTCACAGGCTACTGCAGTTGTGCCTGAGCCGAGGAAAGGGTCTAAAACTATGTCTCCCCGATTAGAATGTATCTCTATAATTTTATTCATCAACTTAATTGGTTTTACTGTTGGATGCTGGTCTTTTCTAGGAATGATTTTCCCTATTTGCCATACATTTGGAGTATTGTTACCTCCATTCCATCTATGGGCAGGTTGACCATTTTGAGCAATCAAGATAAATTCGTAATTCCTTCGGTAATGCATCCCCATTCCAAGACCGCCTTTATCCCAAACTACCGCTTGTTTAAATCCAATTATTTCATCCATCCATAAAGTCCATTTAGCAAATAACGGTTTGGGGCCACCACCACCACAACAACAACAACAACATGCTCCCCCTTTTAGGAGTTTATGTTTCGCTATTTTTAACATTTGCTTAAATTGTTCATGTGCTTCCTCTCCGTCATTACAGATCGGCCTAACTCCTAAATTCTCAATTTTACCCCCAAAGATGGCCTCCCACCGGGAGGCCAAGTCACCATCATTGTAATTCAAACCATAAGGAGGATCGGTCACTATTAAATCAAATTTTTTATTCAGCTGTGGCATAATCTCCAAACAGTCCCCACAATAGAGCTTACCTAGATTTGTCTCGTAGTATGGCTTTATCATGATATTCTCCCCTTAATTTTTCCGTTTTTCACGTCCAGCCAATCGCCGTATCCGAGCGGCATCCTTATTCTAACATTAAATCCGGCCAATGTCAAGCGATGCGCAAGCACACATGCCGATTTCTGTCCGCAATAATTTTCGTCTTTGTCGGCAAAAATTATAATATTGCTCACTTTCGGCTCAGCCGGGGGCATCCAGGACTCAAGCATCGTAGCGTTTACCGCCGACCAGGTCGGAATTTTGGATAACTCAAACGCCGCGATCGCACTTTCTATTCCCTCTGCCACGGCCAATGTATCTGGAAATGACGGCACCAGTCTAATGCCGCACCCGCCTAGAGTGCGCGTTCCCTTCATCAACTTCCTTGGGGCGTCTATATCGGCCTTCTTTCCATCGGGTGTTAAATATGTTCGATGAATCGTCACAGGTTTTCCGTCGCTTCCATCAACCCTCGCGACCATAGCCGGCATCTCGGTTTTCGTCTCAGATTCGTATAATTTTTGATGAAATCTTATATTAGTGGGAAGAAAATCCAGGGACAGCCCCCTGCTTCGTAAATATTTGCATACAATATCATCCCCGGTTAAAATCTCTGATTCCTGCCAAATTTTATTGAGAAGTTTGCGGTGATCGTAGTTGTTAGATTTCCCGTCACTGGGCACCTCACCCACAACCCGCTCAACCATCTCAATAGCTTCAAAAAATCCGGAGGCCTTGCCGGTTTTAATTAAGAGGCTAAAGCCATCCCCTGCACCGCATTGTTGACAATACCATCCCCCGTGGCCGTCCTTGTTGTCAAAACGAAAACGGTGATTGTTTCTTCCTGGCCCACAAATCGGGCAGCCAGAAGTTTCTTTCGGGTTATCGGAAACCTCAATTCCATAGTGCGCCAAGATTTGCCGCCAGCGCCCCTGGGCTTTTGCTTTCAGTAGCTCAAGATCCTTCCCTGCCATATGCTCGCACCTCCCGTCCACAGCCCTCGCGTGGTGGATATTCATATTTTTCGTTATAATGTTGTCCAAGACACCATTTGTAAATTACACTCGCGCTAACTCCGTGAGCCCTCGCGGCTTCCCTGAGGGTATCGTAATCTATCCCGTCAATCACCCAGACCATTTTTAATTTTTTGGTTAGCAGAATCCCCTTGGTTCTCTCAGCATCCAGTCCTACTGTATCACAGACACCAATAAACGAGTTAATGCCGTAGTTTCTGGGATTTGCTATCCATCGTTCAGCATCCAAATAGTCAGCACTTAAACCAGCGGCCAAGTCGAGAACAGCTTGACACAACACACTGTTCCACAATCGTATATTTGGATCGCCTTCGATTTGCTTAATCTCGAAAATTGATGACAATCCGTGCCTTATCTCACTTAATTTCATGATCCCGAGTATACCAAATCCAGTTTTTCTTGTCAAGTGTTTTTTTGGTTGGCGGCCATTTTCCCTATATGCGTTACTTATATATTACATTAGTTACCTTATGGGTGTATAACAAGAGAACATAGAACTAGAAGAAGAAGTAGAAGTAGAAGTAGAGAAAAAAAGCATGTTTTAAAAAAGTAACTTCGTACTCACTTCGAAGTTACTTCGTACTTTTACTTAAGCTTTTTCTCGTAAAGTTATCGCATATATCTTTGAATTTCGGGCAATTAATGAAATACATGCCATTGCAATACTCAACAAAAAATTTCCCTTTTTTCGTAATAAAATTAAAAATTTTTCTCAGTTTTTTGTCGGAAATCTGAAAGTTTTTTGCCAAAAACTTGACAGAAAACTGAGATTTTCCTGGAAAATTTATGTCAAATTCTGCCGCCATTAACGATAGCGTTCCGAAGAAAACAAGGTATCCGTCGCCCCCGAAATTTTCGATTAGTTCAAAAATAAATGGGTCGCTCAATGAGTCCGACATATGCTTAAACCATTTCATACTCGGTCCCCCAATAGGATAAAAAAACGCGGTAGTAACCAGCCCATAAACAGGCCGTGGGTCGTTGCCGGATCCCGCCTACCGCGCGTTTATTAATTATTTCTTCCATTATAACACAAATTTTTAGAAAAGTCAATGAAATATGTGCCTTTTTTTCTGGCGTGTGCTTGTTTTATATTTAAATGCGTGATAAAACTAATAAATTTATGGTCCGGTTCCTCCTTTCTATCAGACATTCCTCGTGGCCACACGCCAAAACGTTTTCGGTATGTGTGGGCGATCCATCCGCGTTTATATCCCTTACGTTTAGCGTATACCCGGGCCATCGCGTAGAAATTTTGTTTTTCCTCTTTGGTCGCTTTCTTTTTTTGTTTCTCTTTTCCCTTTACCCTGACAAGGTCGTCGTCAGTCGTTTCGATCAGTTTACCATAATTTCTGACTTCAGCTCCGCAGCGAGGACATTTGGACCCCTCAAAGACGAACATGCAGTTTTTACAAGTCATGAGCTTTTTCTCTTTTTCACGTTTTTTCTTCTTTGACCACGCCAGCTCTTTGTCGTCGAGAGTCCACTCGACCGGATCATCAACAAACCCGTGGGCATCTACGCAGCCCGAGTGATCAATCAAAATACAATCTTCTTTGTACGGGTATGGTCTCAGACCACGACCAGCCATTTGAAAGTAAAAAGCGAAAGATCGGGTCGGGCGAGCAATCACGATACATGACACCCATGGGAAGTCCGTTCCCTCTGTTGCAATCCCCACGTTGGTCATGACCTGCACGTCACCGTCCCTGAATCTTCGATAAATATCCTGGCGAACATCAGTCGGGGTTCGTGCGTCAACATGCTCGATAGAAACTCCGCAGCGCTCGAATTCTTGTTTGATTGCTAGACTATGCTTGACGTTGACACAGAATATCAGCGTCGGTCGCTCTGGCGCGATTCTAAACCATTGAGTGTAAACATCACCAACAAGTTTTGGTTTATTCATCGCCTCACCGAGTTCCTTTTTTGCATAGTCATTCATTTTAATGGGGATCTTGGATAGGTCTGGCGCGTCAGGCGCATAGTAGACCATTGGAACTAAATATCCTTGCTCTGTCAGTTCTCTCACGTCTGCGCTCGATACTATTCTATCGTAGACACGACCGAGTCCACGACCATCAGCCCTACATGGAGTTGCAGTTAGACCGAGAATGACAGCCTTCTTTTTGTAGATTTCGAGCACACTCATATAGGTCGAACATACACTTGAATGGGCTTCGTCTACGATCACGATCTGAGCGTTATGAACCCAAAAATTAGACTCAGGGTCGTCGAGCTTTGCGCGTCTGTGATAGGTCTGAATCGTCGCGATCATGATTCGCCTTGAGAAGTCTGTCTCTTCTCCGGCCATAATAAGGCCAACTTCGTCACCGATACCGAAGCTGATGAAGCGATCTCGACATTGATAAACTAGATCACGCTTATTAACAAGAAACAGAACATTGTTTCCTTTATTGATCGCGGCGCGAGCTACCTCGGCAGCCTCAATTGTTTTTCCTGCCCCCGTTGGAGCTTGCAGAATGATTTTTCGATTTCCTGTCTTGATAGCGTGTCGAGCTGCGCCTAAATGATCATTTTGATATTTTCTCAATTCCATTTAAATATACATTGCCTCAACCTATCTATTATTATATCACAATTTTCCTTTTCGTATTCGATGCCAATGGCATGTCTGCCAGATTCGGCAGCCTCTATTAATGTTGTTCCAGTTCCAGCATATGGATCAAGTACGATATTTCCCTGTTTAGTCATATATTTTATTGCCCTGTGTGCGATTGGCCTCGGAGTGTATCCAAAATGACCGAATGTTTTTTCTCTGAAAAAATATCCCTCACCCTTTAACCTTATATTTTCCCAAAGATTCGGGGGTGCGTGAAAAGGGTGACCATGTGAGTACAAAATATCAAATTTGTCAGTCCAATGAAATTTATTGCACAATGGGCCCTGCGCACCACGTTTTACAATAACTAATTGCCCTTTTGGTAGAAAATTCAGAAATTCTATTAAATATTTTTTTGGTATATGTGTTATCCATTTATCGCATAAATCAGTTATAATTTCATATGTTTTAGAAATCCTTTCGATATATTCTTGTTTTGGTAAATTATCTTTACCTGGGCCATATTTTTTATTCGCGTTATATGGTGGATCAGTATATACAAAATCTACTGAATCTATTTCTTTGAGTATTTTTAAGTTGTCACCATGATAAAGTGTGACAAAATCCGTTTGGTAATATGGTTTCATAAAAATCATTATACACAATCCAAACCCAAAAGTCAAGCAAAATGTTCAAAATCACAAAATTGTGTTCAAAAATACTATTATTGTGATTTTTATTGCACACTTTTACCATGTTCATTTTTCGTGAACGATTAAATAAAATGTACGTATTGGTACAAACATATTGTAATTGTTGATACAATTAAATAAAAATATATTTTTCTTGATTTCGGCATAGATCTCGCATATACTAACAATCATGATCAACACGAACACAAGGAGATGTAAAATGACAGCAAAAGAAATGAGCAATATAATTGGCAAAACAGGAATGTTTCATGAAAATGGTTTAAAGTTCAGGGTTAAGATTAATGACGTAAGAACTTCATACGGAAGGATTCATTATCTGATTAGCCCCGTTTGTGGCGACGGCGAAAAGTGGGTTGATTTTAGCAGGGTAATGACAATATCATGATCAACACAAACACAAGGAGAAGGGAAATAAAAACATATAAGTTATCACTATATGGAAGAAAATTAACCTGGGAGACATGGAAAACAATTGGCGGCTGCGGGATCCCAAACTGTACAAGTGCTTATCATTCATTAGGGCCGCAATCAAAATGGGAAAATATTATGCTCGGAGACATAGAAGATGCTTGTCCTTTTACCGGGAGATCATTAGCGAGGTTTGCAATAGAGCGTTTAAAATTGAATGAATTAGTTGATATTATAGGATAAACACAAACACAAGGAGAAGGGAAATGGAAAATTTGTTTATACCTGGACTTTTAATGATAGTTATAGGCGTTATAACGGTCATATATCAAATCATCAATTACGTGGCCACCGGATATTGGATGACAATTAAACTTGCTGATGGAGTTTATAGGTGTCTTCAGTGGATCGACAGTACGTTGGCCCGCGACCTTGTACTCTGGATAATAAATGATAAGGTGCCTTACGAAGCAATCAGGGACTTTATGCTCTGGTCGTCTCTGGCTGGTTTTTTGATAGTGGGCGGCATGATTTTTCTTTATTTGGCGGTATTCATAGATGAGACAATATCATGATTTTTTTTATATCTATTCTGTATGAAGGTGCCGGGCCGCTGCTCTCATTGTTTTCGATTTTTGGGGCAGTCATTCTGATAACACTCTTAGAAAGGAGATCAAAATGTTGACAGAAAGAGAATTAAGAGATTTGGCTTTTTGTAAACTGTATGATATGATTATAGTTCGTTGCTCCGTGTGTAATTGCTATTTGGCAATAAAACAGGCACACGGTGTCCCCGGAGTATTACACGGTTTTTGCAAAAAACATCTTATCGAATACAGGCGTCAGAACGGTCTCGAAGATTGACATTTTAGAAAGGAGTGTACATAATGATCAAGAAAACAAGAAGTTATATCGATAGAATGTATAGAGTAACATATCGTCAGAGACTTCACTGGCGAATTGGCAACAGTTTACTCATTGCAAAACTCTATCTTGAAGTTTGTCTTGACTTCCCGGAATTATATAAAAAAGATGTTTCGAAAGTGATCGCAAAATTGAATAGAATCGGGAAACTCGAAAAAAGAAGGAGGATAGACTTATGAGAAAATTAACAATAATGTTTACTTTGTGTATTTGTCTGTGGTCGTCAAATTGTCATGCGTTCTTCGGTCGGGAGTGGACCTGGGGAGAAATTGGGCTCGCGGGGCTGTCAATAGTCGCCAGTTTTGCCGATTACAAAACAACTGAGCATAATCTGGCCCTCGGTCCGAATCATACAGAAATGAATCCGATACTTGACGAACGCCCAGATAATACAGAGCTTGCCGTCTACTTTTCTGTGTCGGCATTACTGGCAATTATAGCGGCGGACTATTTCGACGAATACAGAATTGAGATCTTAACTGGAAAAACCGTGATCAATGGAACACTCGCCGTTCACAACTATAACCAAACGAGGTGAGAAATGGACACTATCAGATTAATAGTTGAGACCGTTCATGAACAATTTTTAAACCTTTATGATGCAAAAGTGTTGATTGATCGCGGTATATTGACAGACATACCTGAAATTCAAAGAAAACTAAGTCATGCAGAGAATAGTTTGAAAATACTTCAAGGGCAGCTTGAAGAAAGACTGATTCCTGCGTCAACAAAAATAAGAAAAAAACAGTTGACACCATACGGAAAAAAGCATATAATGGCAATCGAAAAGAAAGCTGAGGAAATAGCTGACAGATTTTTTGAGTCTACTGATAACTCACCTGGGTATTACTTCTTTCTGTCTGCGCGATATCAGGCTGAATGTCAAAGGCTTGATAATCATAGGAAGCGAGGTCGATCATGATTGATATTGACGAATGCTTCGAGTATATTGGTCAATGTGAAGACTGCGGTTCTGAGCTGTATTTCAAGCCAGGGCCACCACTTCGATCAAAGAATCCGGCGCCAGGCTGTAATTGCTGGATTGATTTAGAAAGGGAAAATAAAAATGCGCAATAGCGACAGCCAGGTTGTATATGATCCGGTTTTAGATAGTTTTGTTGATGACTGCGGGCATAAATATACAGAAATGAATTATTCTGAAATGACAGAGGCAATCCTACGCTGCGCTGATCACTGGCTGGCACTTAGTGACAGCGAAATCATAGTTGACTATAGAGACGAAGACGCAAAGTTTGGCGGCATCCCAAAGGTCTATTTTCGTATAAACAAAAGAGACTGATTTTTTTTATTTGACATCACGGTAAAAACCTGTTATAATGACTGTCTAGACTACAATTCAAGGAGGAGATAGAAAATGAAAGATATTTCAAAGAAAGTTACAGATTTAAATGTTCGCGAGCCAACACCGCCGGATCCGTTTATCGCTCTTGTAGAGCGCCTGTCAACGAATCCAGACGTTGACGTTCAGAAGCTCGAAAAGATCGTCGAAGTCCAAATGCAAGTCATCAAAGAACAATCGAGACAGGCTTTTAATATTGATATGGTGGCGGTGCAAAAAGAGATTCCTACTGTTCTGCGTGACAAGGAGAACGCCCAAACAAGCAGCCAATACGCGTCTTATGAAAAGATAATCGACGAGACAAAAAAAATCTACACAAAGAAAGGCTTTTCTGTTGCATTTTTTGAGGAGGACTGCGAGAAGCCAGACCATATAAGAGTGGCTGCGAATTTAATGCACTCGGCCGGCCACACGGAACAGTATCATGTTGACATTCCGCTTGATAAATCTGGCATTAAGGGCACCGTTAATAAAACCGCAACTCACGCTAAGGGATCAAGTATGACGTATGGCCGGCGCTATCTTCTGAGCATGATATTCAATATCCCAACCAGTGACGACGATGGCAACGCGGCAGGTATCCAGTTGTTAAATGAAGCTGAGGTCAATAAAATCAACGATCTGATCAGAGAGCTTAACGTTGATAAAGAGAAGTTTTTAAAGTATATGAAGGTTAATAAAATCGATGAGGTCGCTGCGAAAGACTTCTCAAAAGCACTGTCAGCTCTCGAACAAAAAAGAAAGAAAGGAGGCAAAAAATAATGAAAATATTTAATAGATTTACCAAGGTCTTGATTCTTGAAATAGAAACATTGCGCGGAGCCTATCTGCGCGGAGCCAATCTGCGCGAAGCCTATCTGCGCGAAGCCAATCTGTGCAGAGCCGATCTGCGCGGAGCCTATCTGCGCGGAGCTGATCTGCGCGAAGCCAATCTGTGCAGAGCAGATCTGCGCGTAGCCAATCTGCGCAGAGCAGATCTGCGCGAAGCCAATCTGCGCGTAGCCAATCTGTGCAGAGTAGATCTGCGCGAAGCCGATCTGCGCGGAGCCTATCTGCGCGAAGCAGATCTGCGCGGAGCCTATCTGCGCGGAGCCAATCTGCGCGGAGCCGATCTGCGCGAAGCCAATCTGTG
>Ga0180437_10009923_pt1 | contig 11692 bp, 11 predicted proteins | sample SS_ome_4_FD_132410 | JGI IMG/M metagenome (GOLD analysis project Ga0180437, IMG submission 132410) | Hypersaline lake sediment archaeal communities from the Salton Sea, California, USA - SS_3_D_1 metaG | ecosystem: Environmental > Aquatic > Non-marine Saline and Alkaline > Hypersaline >... | reverse complement strand
GACCCAGGCGCGCCACTGCAGCATGGCGCTGTCCTGCCAGCCGACGCCGCGCTGGGCGGTCAGAAGGTACAGCGCGGCCGCGGCGACGAAGCAAACCAGCCACAGCCGTTTTGTGCAGGGCCGCCATGAATCTGGTCGATATGAACTCCGTAGCGGGTCCGTCATTGCGTTTATTCTATCGGCACGCTCAGTCGAACGACACGAGCAAAGGGCCCGTACATAACCTTGAGCTGCCGAAAAGGCTGCTGGCAGGTACCGTCACGTGCACTCAGAAAAACCGACAAAGCCTTCCGGCGGGGGTGTCCGGGCCGTCATCGAGCTGATGAGGCCGGGGCACTGGGTCAAGAACATCATCGTGCTTTTCCCCGTTGTCTTCGCCAAGCAGGTTGGCCAGGGGCGGGCGTGGCTGCTGGCATGCCTGGCGACGGCGGCCTTCTGCCTGGCATCGAGCGCGGCGTACATCCTCAACGATATCTGTGATCGGGACAGGGACCGAAGGCATCCTCGCAAGAGCGGCCGCCCGCTTGCCTCCGGGCGTATCAGCGCTGTCGCCGCGGGCATCGAAGCGGTCTTGCTGGCCGCGGCGGCGGTCGGCGTGGCGCTCAGCGTCAATTTGGTGGGGGGGCGCGTCAACTTCATGGTCTTCTTTGCGGTGCTGGCGTACCTGGTCCTGCAGGTGGCCTACAGCGCCGTCTTGAAGTCCAAGATGCTCCTGGACGTGATATGCATCGCCCTGGGGTTCGTCCTTCGGGCGGTCGCCGGGGCCGTTGCGATTCCCGTGGAGGTGAGCCCCTGGTTGTTTGTATGCACGTTCACCATCTGTCTGTTCATGGGCTTCTGCAAGCGCTACAGCGAGATGATCGCGATGCCTGACCGCACCGAGGCAAGGGAGCACCGCCTGACGCTGGCCGGATATACACCCGAGCTGCTTACGCACCTGGTTACGCTGTCGGGCAGCGTGGCGGTCGTGGGGTTCCTGGTCTATGCCATGAGCCCGCTGACGGTCGGGCGTTTCGGCACCGACTATCTCGTGTACACCTCGCCGCTCGTGGTCTACGGCATATTCAGGTTCGCCATGCTCTCCATGAAGGGAGTGTATTCGGATCCGGCGGAGCTGGTGCTGCGCGACAGGCCGTTCCAGTTAGCCTGCGTGTTGTGGATTATCGCCGCGGCGGTCGTGATTCAATGGGGCGTCGCTCTTCAGGAGTGGCTTGCGAGGCATTGAAGGGCGGCGGGGTCAGTTATCCTCGGCGGCCGCCTGCTGCTGCATCGCTTCCAGGAAGCCTTCGAGCTTCCTCGCCCGGACCGGGTGCTGTAGCTTCCGTATCGCCTTGGCTTCGACCTGGCGGACGCGCTCGCGGGTGACCTTGAATATGCGTCCGACCTCCTCGAGGGTGTAGGTGTACCCGTCGCCGATGCCGTAGCGCAGCTTTATGATCTCCCGCTCGCGGTAGGTGAGGGTTTTCAAGACCTCTTCGATGCGATCCTTAAGCATCTCGGTGCCGGCGGTGGTGACGGGGCTCTCGGCCGTCTCGTCCTCGATGAAGTCGCCGAAGTAGCTGTCCTCGCTCTCGCCGACGGGCCTGTCGAGGCTGATCGGATGGCGTGAGATCTTCATGACCCTTCTGGCTTCGGTAACCGGCATGCCGGCCAGATGGGCAATTTCCTCGATGGTCGGCTCGCGCCCGAGCTGCTGCACCAGGCGCTTGGAAATATTCCGCAGCTTGCTCATGGTCTCGATCATGTGCACCGGGATGCGGATGGTCCGCGCGTGATCGGCGATGGCCCGCGTGATGGCCTGGCGTATCCACCACGTGGCGTACGTCGAAAACTTGTATCCGCGCCGGTACTCGTACTTGTCCACCGCCCGCATCAGGCCGGTGTTGCCTTCCTGAATGATGTCGAGGAACGACAGGCCGCGGTTCCGGTACTTTTTGGCGATCGAGACGACCAGGCGGAGGTTGCCGCCGGAAAGCTCGCGCTTGCCCTGCTCGTAGTCGTTGAAGACTTTCTGGATCGCCTTGACGCGTTTGCGGAGCATCTCGGGGTCTTCCCGGACCAGGTCGATCAGCCCGCTCAATTCCTCTTTCATGACCTCGACGTCCTCGGCCGGCGTGCGTTTTTTCTTGGCCGAGGCAATCAACAGCGACAATTCGTCCATTTTCGCTGAGATGTGCTGGAGCTTCTTCATCAGCGGCTGAATCTTGGAGGTCCGAAGCGACAGCTCCTCCAACAGCGTCGCCGCGCGCCGGCGCCTGCGCCAGAGGCTTCGCATGGAAGACCGCTGGCTGCCTTCCGAGGCGCTTCTGGAGGTTGCCGTACGCCAGTCGTCCCTGTTTCGGTCGATGAGCTTCGCAAGCGTGCCCAGGTTGGTGGGCATGCGTTCGCTGATGGTTTCCTTACCGAGGTTCTCCGCCGTGGAGATCTTCATCGTCCTGTCGAAGGGCAGATCGCCGGCCTGAACCTGCGAGAGGATGTCGGCCGCCTGCTGTATGCAGTAGTCGCTTTCCAGCACCCTTCGCCTGAAGTGCATGCGCGTGGTCTCGATCTTCTTGGCCAGGGCGATCTCCTGGTCGCGAGTCAGAAGAGGGATTTCCCCCATCTGCGTCAGGTACATGCGTACCGGGTCGTCTATGCGCTTGACGACCTCCAAGTCCTCCAGCGCGGGGCGTTTTTTCTCAGTTTCCTCTTCGGCCTCGGCCCCTTCTTCCGCGGAAGGCTCTTCGGCAAAGGCCTCACGCTGAGCGACCTCAGACTCGTCGATCAGCTCGATGCCCAGCTCATCAAGCGTCATGAGCAGGGAATCGAGCTTGTCCGGCGAGACTGCCTCCTCGGGGAGATCTTCGTTCATCTCCTCGTAGGTGAGGTAGCCCCGCTCCTTGCCCTTGTCTATAAGCTTCTTTACGCTGGTTTCGACGTTGCTGACCATATACCGACTAACTCCTGGAAGGTCCAAGCGTTAGCACCAACAGTGCATAATCTCTCAATTATACGCTTCCGCCTCGGCCTCCACAAGGCCCGCAGCATATTTTCCTAGGTGATTTTCGGATGGCGCCTACGGTCCGCCTGCCTGTGGTGCCGCATAATCGTCTCCAGCGTTTCGTCGCTGAAGCCGCCGGCCTTAAGTTCCTCAAGCTCATGGCGATACCGGCGATAAAGCAGGTCTTCGACGGCCCCGGCAAGCGTGGCCTCGTAATTCTCCCGTTGCTCGCCCGCGGCGGCAAGGTCCGCCACCAGCGCCCCTTGCGCCGCGACTTCTTCACAAGCGAGTAGCTCGTCGAGGCTCAGCCTTTGTTCGGCCGCCAGCTTCCAGAGCCGCTCGGCGATCGCACGGAGCGGCGGCGAGGTGAATGCGCTCGGGTCAAGCCGCTCGGCGACGGAATCGAAAAGGTCCATTCGGTTGAGCAGCACTTCCACGATGTGCCGCTCGGCCAGGCGGGCTGTCTCGGCCGTCCGGTCGGGCGCGCCGCCGAGGCGCTGCCTCGGGGTCTGCCTTGCCAGCCTTCGCATGTGCCGCTGAAGGTCGGCAGGGGGGATATTCAGCATGTGCCCGATGTGCTGGGCGAGTTCGCCCCGGCGTATCTCATCTATGGCGCCGTAAGCGGCGGAGGAGGCGACCAGACGCAGGAATTCGTCGGCGATTTTCGTGCGGTCAGCGGGCCGGGCGCCTGCGGCTGCGTACGATCCATAGCATCGGTCCCAGGCGTACTTCAGCGCATCGGGAGCCTGGGCGATCAGCCGGCCGAAAGCCTCGCCGCCCTCGGCCAGCACGTAATCGCAAGGATCCTTGCCGGCCGGCACCGTCGCCACGCGGACGTGGAACCGCTGCGAGATGAAAGTCTCAAGCGCCCTTTGCGCCGCGGAAGCACCCGCGATGTCGGCGTCGAAGACAAGCACCACGTCGCCGGCATATCGTGACAGCACGCGGACGTGCCGCTCCGTGAGCGCTGTGCCCATCGTGGCCACGACGTTCCCGACGCCCGCCTGAATCGGCACAAGCGCGTCCAGATAGCCCTCGACCACGACGGCCTGGGACGATGAGACGATCGCCTCGCGCGCCCAGTTCAGTGCGTAGAACTGCGCGGACTTGTCGAACAGGGGCGTCTCCGGGCTGTTGAGGTACTTTGCCTGCTTGCTTTCGTCCAGCGCCCTGCCGCCGAATGCTATGACGCTTCCGGCGGCGTCGAATATGGGAAATATCAGGCGATTGCGGAAGCGATCATAGCAGCCGGTGCCGTCATCCTTTTTCACGATGAGCCCGGCGGCCAGCAGCAGTGCCGGGGTGAGATGCTTGGCGCGGGCCGCCTTCAGCAGCGCGTCCCACGAATCCGGCGCATAACCCAGGGCGAACCGCTTGATCGACTCCTCGCTCAGGCCGCGCTTGCGAGCGTACGCCAGCGCAGCGGCCCCGGCCGCCGAACGAAGCTGCGAGCGGAAGAAATCCGCGGCGAAGGCGGTGACCGACAGCAGGTCATTCTTGCTGGGGCCGCTTTCCTGCGCCTCGCCGGCGGTGTCGCGCGGAAGGGGGATGTTCGCCCGTTCCGCCAGCGTCCGCACGGCCTCGGGGAAGCCCAGCTTCTCATACAGCATCAGGAAGTTGATCGCCGTGCCGCCCGCGCCGCAGGAGAAGCATTTGAAAATCTGCTTTGTCGGCGAGACGTTCAGGGAGGGCCTGTGGTCGTCGTGAAAGGGGCACAGGCCGACGAATTCCTTGCCGCGCTTCTTCAGCGCGACGTACTGCGAGATCAGATCGACGATGTCCGTCGCCTGCTGGACCTGCTGCACGAATTGTTCGGAAAATCGCGGCAACTTTGCTTCTCCGCCCTCCGTCCGTCCGCCGCCCAGGCCGGGTCGCTACGGAAGGCCGTCAACGTTCTGCATTTTGTTTATCGCGACCTTCACCAGCTTGTCGGCATGCTTGTTTTCTTCTCTTGTGACGTGGGCATACTCACACTGTGAAAAGCTGCTTTGCAGTTCAAGGGCCTTTTCATAAAGGACCCTGATACCCTCATTCCTCACGCGGTACAAGCCCGTCATCTGCCGGACGAGGAGCTCTGAGTCGCTGCGGACCTTGACTTCGGTAGCGCCGAGCTTGGCGGCGGCTTCAAGCCCGGCCAGCAGCGCGCGATACTCCGCGATGTTGTTGGTTGCCCGGCCGATGAATATGCCTGCTTCGTGGAGGACGGTGTTCTCGCTGTCGGTGATGACAACGCCGGCAGCGGCGGGCCCGGGGTTGCCCCTGGCGCCGCCGTCGATATGAACCGTAACACGAAGAGAACGCTTACGCTGACCCATTGCTGTGCCTGAAGTCTTAGCGATTAACCTCTCGCCCCTTGGCTCATCCTGTCGATGCGCCCTGATTCTGGGTTTCCAGGTAAAGGATTCGCCCACAGTTGTCGCACTGTCGGACTTCGTCGCGGACGGTGAGGGCGTTTACGTGCTCGGCCGTAAGGCTCATAAAACAGCCCCCGCATACATAATCGTGCGGGGGTTTCCTTCCGTGCTTCTCGACGACCGCCATGGCGTCGCCATCGTAGCTTCTGGCCAATCGGTCAAAAACCGCCAGCGCTGCGCGCGGCACCTGCTTTGCGGCTTCCTCGCGTTTGGCGGTGAGCTCCTCCAGCATGCTGTTGAGGCGTTCGCTTTCATGCTTGCTGGAAGCTTCGATTTCGGCGAGCTGCTTTTCTTCGGCCGCTATCTGCAGGTTGATCTTGTCGGCTTCGGCCTTTATCGCGTCGACATCCTGAAGCACTTTCAGTGCCCTTTCTTCGATCTTCGCGTTGTCGGCCTTTATCGTGTTGATCTGCGTGAGGATGGCGGCGTATTCCTTGTTGGTTTTCGCGGTTGTCAAAGAGCCCCTCAAACGCGTGACCTTTTCCTCATCGCCTTTCAGATCCAGTTCGAGCCTGTCGGCTTCCTTGCGGCGTTCGAGCGATTTATCGTGAAGTGCCTGGTAATCGGTCCGGAGCTGGTTGATGCTTCGTTGCTGGTGTGCTACGGCGTTGGCTCGCGTCCTCAGTCTTGCCCTTACCTGAGCAAGCTCGTGCTCGACCGCCTGGAGATCAAGCAGTGCTCCAATTGTCGTGGCCATCAAACGCCCTCTTCACTTGTAATACTTTAAACAAGTTATTATCCAAAGACTCGGAGGCGATGCAAGGGGCTTTCGGAAAATCCTCCGGCCCGCCGCAGGGCCCGCGGGGCGGTCGCGGGCGCATCGCCGGGACCGGCCCGACGCCGGCGCGCAGGTCAGCCTTGCCTCGTCCTCGGATCGCAATTGCTGCCGGAGATGGCCGGCCCCGCGGCATTGTCACTGCTGCTCTGATGACGGCTGGGACGTTGGAGCGGGCTTGCCCGCTGGCGCCTCTTGCTCGCTCGCCGGGCGAGTGGTCGCCGGCGGCAGCGAAATCTTGCTCTCGCGCACGAGGGCGTCTCTCAGGGCGATTAGCTCCCGTGCCCGATCCAGCGGGCGCATGGCTTTGATCTGCTCGATGCGTTTCGGGTCGTTTTTCTCAAGCCATTCGACGACCGCCGTCAGCCAGTTGGCGCGCTGGCGGTACTGCTGGCGTCGCTCGGCTGTAAGCTTGATGAGCTTCTCATATCGCTCAAGCAGCTCTTCCTGCTGCTGGTCGTTTTTCCGCAGAAACGCGAGGGCCTGTTCGCGGAAGCGGTTCCTCTGGTCGGGCGTGAGGCTTTCCCACTCGCTCTGCACGTGCGCGAGCGACTCGGCAAGTTTTGTCTTGCCCATCGCGGCCAGCAGCTTCTGCTTGAGCTTCAACTGGGTGCTGATGTCGCCGGGCTGCCCCTTCGGCGTCTTGGGGGCCGGGCCCAGCAGAAACGCCGTGAGTGCGGCGACCAGAATGACCTTCGTTGCATCTTTCATCGCTTTGCCAGGGTCACATGCCTTGACCTTCGGACTCCAACTGCTCGATCGCCTCGAGCGTATCGTAATTCTCCAACAGGTTAAAATCGGCGAAGAACGAAGCCTTGGCGATGCTGCCGTCGGCGTCGTGTTTCTTCGGCGATTTCTGCGCCGAGGGCTGGCCGCCCGTCGGTTTGACCGGCGAGGGACGCAAGCCCCGATGCAAGGCGATACCGATAATAACGGCCGCTGCCGCCGCGACAGGCCCCAGCCAGCGCAGCGTCCTGACGACGGGGCCTCTGCGCTTCGCTTGCCGCGCAGAGGCGATTATCGTCTCGGCAAGGCCTTCACGCGGCGGCGGGGCGGACAAGCGGTTCAGCAGATCGTCGAGCCTGCGCAGTTCGCGCCGGGCCTCGGCCAGCTCCGCGTCCTCGTCGATCGCGCGCCTCAGCCGCTCGACTCGCTCGCCTTCGAGCTCGCCGTCCAGCCAGGCCGACAGATCATCGAGACCGTCTTGTTTAGCTTTGCCTTTCATTTGTAACTCTAGCCGCCAGGGCGGCAACTTCGAATTGGCACCCTAAGCTTCTTCGGTGAGGCGACGTGTATGTCCGGTCCTGCGGACATGCCTCCCGCCCGGACTCCCGGGCCGATTAAGCCTCACGCATTTTTCACCGGCAACACCATCGATCTGTCACCAAGCCCTATAACCCGTTTCTCGGACAAAGGTGTTAAAAAAACTTCGCAATTCTTGCCCACCCGGCCGGGGCCTCAGCCTTTCAAGTACCTTCTCAGTGTGGACCGCAGGTTCTGCCTGGCCCTGGAAAGAAGGCTTTTTACGGCCATGGTCGAGCAATCCAGAACGTCGGCGATATCCTCATAACCCTTATGTTCATACTGGTGCAGGATTATGGCAATCTGCTGGTTCTCCGGCAGGAGGCTTATGGCCCGCACTATCTGCTGGTGCAGCTCTTCATCGGCCAGTTTTCGATCGGGGCTGTCCGCGCGGTCATCCTGGATGCTCGGCTCGGCCCCGCCGCCGTCGTCGCCGCCGGGCTGCGAGAACTGGTATTCCTGTTTCCTTTGTCTGGACCGTATGACGTTGAAAGACAGATTCGCCACGATGCGGTAGAGCCAGGTGCTGAACTTGGCCGAGGGAACGTATCTGTGGGCCGTGCGGTATATCCGCATGAAGACTTCCTGCGTGACGTCTTCGGCGCTGCCGGCCCCTCCGAGAAAACGGTAAACGAGTGCGTGGACCTTGTGGGTGTTCCTTCGGACGAGCTCGTCGAAGGCGGATTGGTCGCCTTCCCTGACGCGCAGCATCAGCCGCACGTCCTGGTCCTTGTCCGCCCAGGTCCTGGCGGCGTCCGGTTCTACTTTTCTACGCCTTTTCGCTATGGTTGGGTCCTCGAGCGTTTGGCGCCGTGGCCCGCCGGGTGAGCTGGCCGCACGCGGCGGAGATGTCCAGCCCTTTGCTTTGGCGAACGTGGACATTGACGCCGCGCCGGCTGAGGCGGTCCGCGAATGCCTTCGTTGCCGCCTGAGTCGGCCTTGCATAAGGCAGCGATTCCACCGGATTGTATCGTATGAGGTTGACATTACAACGAATGCGCCTGGCGATACGCGCAAGGGCCTCGGCACAGAGGCTCGAGTCGTTCAGGCCGGAGAGCAGCAGATATTCCAGCGTGATCTCTCTCTTGCGGCTCTTGTAGAAGTCTTCCGCGGCAGCGAGTATTTCCTTAAGCGGCGTGCGGCCGGCGGCGGGGATGATGTTTCGCCTCAGCGCGTCGTTGGGGGCGTGGATCGATATCGCCAGCGTTATCGGCAGGCCCTCGGCCGCCAGGCGGCGTATCTGTTTGGGCAGGCCTATCGTTGAGACCGTCACGGAGCGGGCGGAGATGCCAAACCGCTCGGCGTCAATTATCGCCCGGATCGCGGCGACGGTTGCGTCGTAGTTGGCCAGCGGCTCGCCCATGCCCATGAAGACCACGTTCGTGATGCGCCGCCCGGAGGCGTTCTGGAGGTGCATGAGCTGTTGGAGCATCTCGCCGGCGGTGAGGTTGCGCTCCAGGCCGCCAATGCCGGTGGCGCAGAATCCGCATTTCATCGCGCATCCGGCCTGGGTTGACAGGCATGCCGTCGCGCGTTTTTCAGTGGGTATGAGCACGGTCTCGATGCGATGGCCGTCCTCAAGCTCCAGAAGCAACTTTGTGGTTCCGTCGGCGCTTTCGGCCCGATCGACGATGCGCGATGTCAGAACGTGCAGCTCGCTTATCAGCCGGGCGGGCAGGTTGGTCATCTTGGCCGGGTCGGTTGCGCCCTTGCGGTAGACCCAGTCGGCGATCTGCTTGGCGCGGTAAGGCTCGTGGCCGGCTGCGACCACCGCCTGGCGGAGCTGCTCGATCGTCATCTCAAGCACGTCCAGAGGCATGATGGTCTCAGTATAGCAGAAACCCCGTCGGCGGGGCGGGTCGTAAGCGGGAGTCCTCGCGGGAGGCCGATGTCTTCAGCTTGGGCGTTTCCTTCGTTGTTGGGCCAGAACGGAGTTCAGCAGCAGCATGGCCACGCCGACGACCAGCAGGACGTCGGCGATGTTGAAAACCCAGGGGTAGTAAAGCTCGGAGCAGTCGATGAAGTCGCGGACCTGGTATCGGATAATGCCGTCCCCGGGCACCTCAACGCTCGCGAACAGCCGATCGTACAGGTTTCCCAGGGCGCCGGCCAGAACGCACGCCAGGGCCGCGTGCAGCAGGCGCGCCGCCGCTGCGGAGGTAGCGAAAAAGTAAAAGACCAACCCGATCGTCACGACGGTCGCGATCGCCACGAGCCACCTGGGCATCGACAGGCCGAAGACGATTCCCGGATTCGTTGAGAGCGTCAGCGTCACTCCGGGGCACAGCCGCCGATGCGGATTAAGGTGCCGGAGGGCTTCTTGCGGGTCCAGCGGCTCGCCTGAGTGGCGCGCGAGGAACTTGAGCCTTTCGACTTCGCCGGCGAGCGACGGGTCGCCCAGCAGGTGCTTGAAGACGTAATGTTTTGAAGCCAGGTCGGCGGCGAGGCCCGCGACGGCGATGATCAGGAACAGCGCAACGGCCGATAAGCGTCCGACCGCCCGGGGCGCCGGGGTCTTGCCCGACAGTTTATCGGGAGCCGCCGACGTCTGTGGGGCAATCCTGGTCAAGGCGGGGAATTCCTTATGAGCGGAAGCCTTTAGTCTTCACCCTCGTCATCTGCTGCCTCCTCCACGGCTTCTTCGGCCTCTTCCTCCGCTTGCTCTTCCTCGTTTTCCTCGTTGGGGCGCACGAGGCCTTTTTCGACCATCCGGGCGTACTCTATGCAGTACTTGGCCCAAGGCCGCGCCCGCAAGCGCGGAATGCCTATCGGATTGCCCGTGGCAACGCACAGGCCGTACGTCTTGTTCTTGATCCGTTCGAGGGCTTGGTCTATCTCCTCCAGCAGCGCCCGTTCGCTTTCCAGCAGGCCGAGCGTGAATTCGTGCTCGTAGTTGTCGCTGCCGATGTCCGCCGGGTGGGTCGGCATGTTGGACAGATCCCCCGTGCCTTCCTGGCGGTTCTTGCCGATGGCCTGGTCTTCAATGTTGGCCATGTCGCCCAGCAGGGCCCTCCGCTTGTCCAGCAGGATTTGCCTGAGTTCCTTGATCTCCTGCTTGCTCAAGGGCGACTTGCGGGCCTTGCCTCTGCGGGCGCCTTTGGTCTTGATGAGCTTGGCCAGCAAGCCGGCGGCCTCTCGGGGGGTGGCGGGTTGCACCTTTTCGAGCTTGGCCTTGCGAGCCTTTGGCTTGCCGGCCGCCTTCTTCTTGGATGCCCGTTTTGAACCAGCTTTTTTCGCCACTTCGTAATCCTTCTTCAGGCCCGGCTTTGGGGCGGATGGCTCCCACAATAAGGGATATCCTCTTGCCGCAGCCGCCAGAGTCCACAAAGTATATTTCCGCGCCTGCGTGCTGTCAAGCTTGCCGCCCCGGCCATTTTAGCCTCATCCCTTGCGCGCTGGTAAAATACGCTGCAAAAAGCGGGTAGTTCTTATTTTCCGATGAACGTCTATCGGCTATCGGCATCAGGACGTGCCTGACTTTGTGGAATTCCCGGCGTCGGTCGGCGCACGCGTAAGCCGGCCCCGCAGGCGTGGGCAGGGAAGTTCTCACTTTGCGTTAGCCGGAGCCTTGCGGGGTTGCGGATCACAACCCCAGGAAGACGATGCCTACCCCGCAGACGCAGATAGTCGCGCCGGCGACAGCGTGGCTGTAGCGGTCGAACCAGCGGGTCGGGAAGAATCTCAGGCCGAAGGTGCCCAGCATGACGGCGGCCAGCATGGTTGCTATCGTCACGCCGCCGAAGATCACCGTCACCGACGCCGCGCTCCAGGGGCCTAGCATCGCGGCCGCTATCACCAGCGGTATCAGCGGCTCGCACGGGCCGAACACGAAGATCGTAAACAGCACCCATGGCGTGAGGCTCGCCCGCCGCGCATCGTGGACGTGCACGTGCTTGCCTTCGTGACTGTGATCGTGCTCGTGCTCGACGCCGCGGGGCGAATCGTCCGCATCAATCCCTCCATGGAAGCCGTCTCGGGCTACCGCCTGGAAGACGTCAAGGGCAAGGACTGGTTCACCACTTTCCTTCCCCGGCGAAATCGCGATCGCCTGCGACGCGAGTTTCTCGCCGCGCTGGGCAGGAAGCAGAGACGCGGCGAGGTCGATCCGATCGTCGTCAAAGACGGACACGAGCGGGAAATCGAATGGTACGACAAGAGGCTCGAAGACGCCGGGGGGAACCTGATCGGGCTGCTGGCCATCGGGCAAGACATTACCGATCG
>Ga0180437_10009922_pt1 | contig 11692 bp, 27 predicted proteins | sample SS_ome_4_FD_132410 | JGI IMG/M metagenome (GOLD analysis project Ga0180437, IMG submission 132410) | Hypersaline lake sediment archaeal communities from the Salton Sea, California, USA - SS_3_D_1 metaG | ecosystem: Environmental > Aquatic > Non-marine Saline and Alkaline > Hypersaline >... | reverse complement strand
TTTTTTCCTCCATATACTTAAAATAATAATGGGGAATGACCCCCAGAATTACTAATTAAAGCTTAATGTATTAAAACTTGAATTACTTTATTACCAATTGTTTTACATTTATTACAGTGGGAGCAGTCACCCGGGCAATGATTTTTATTTGTATATTCTTTAACAGCCTCAAATTTATTGTTTATCATAAAGCCCGAACCATTGATAATAATATATTTAGCTTGCATTAAATCGTTTATAAGGTCTCTTCTAGCAGTGTATAAATAAGTTATAATGTTATATTCCGCTTTTAACCATTTAGCTATAAAGTTAATTTTTTCAATGTCATTTTTATTTCTAATATCACCGGATTCGTTAAAACGCATGTATTTTATTTTTACTGGTGACTTGGTGCAAATATTCCCGATATCTTTTATAAACTGGTGCACGGATACATTTACCCAGTATTTTAGCTGACGGTTGCGATATTTTAATGTTTCTTTATATCGGCATTCATCACGATAGGCATAACATGTTTTTGTATTTTGTAATTGACATAAGCCCAATTTAGCCGACGGGCATGTATGAGCGGAACCGATATTAAAAATAATTGTATTATATCCGATTTTTAAATTACCAGTTTTAAATATTGGTTTATCATCGCATAATTCATTAAGCTTTTTATTGCATGTTTTAAAATATTTACTATTGGTCATTTTATTTTTTCCTCCAAAGGGCTTTTAAGGGCCCTAAAATAATAATGGGGAATGACCCCCAGAATTACTATTTATAAATATTTAGTGGTTTTAAGGGTCATTAAAACATTATTAATATAATCTATTTGAATTAATTCAATTATTTTATTTCGGCCCCTAAATACGTTATTATCTATTTGCATTTTATTTTTCCTCCAATTAAAAAATTAATGGGGAATGACCCCCAAAAATTCTAAAAAGTTATAACTCCAAAATATAAAAATAAAGCTATTGGATATATAACTCCATAACAAAAACTAAAAATTATGCCTAATATATTTCCTATTTGCATTTTATTTTTCCTCCATAATACTTTATAAGGCCCTTAAGGAATGACCCATTAAGGACCCTCAGATTAATTTATTTCGTTTTATGTACTTTCGTTTAAGGAAAAAATTTTATTAAGTCTCAGGCCCTAATAAAGCGTTTAAGAATAAAGTAAGCCCTGGCATGCAAGGCTTTAAGGTTTAACGTATACTGAGGCCCCCAAGGGAGGCCAACCGGGGCATACAAAATTACTCTTGCACGGATGGAGGACCGGGACCGGAGTCAAGGCCACAACCGGAGCGGGGCAATTTATTATTAATATATATTATGTAGTGCATCCTTTATATAATTTTCGGTCTATTATGTCAATTCGACATTTAGCCACCGGGCTTATTTATTATTATTCGAATCGCTTATTTAAATTTTTAAGGCCCCATATAAGCACCGCAATATAGGCCTATATTAAACCATTAATACACTATCGTTTTAATCTAGGAGCCCCAAAACAAGCAATCTTATAAATACTTATTTACAAAAACCTTAAATAACTTGTGGTGCAATTTTTAGCCATCCTGGCATTTATATATTTACATAACAATTTAATACTAATATATAATACAATAATATATTACATGTAAATAATAATGTACATAATATATCACATTTTATAATAATAATGATAATATAATATCATAATATATAATACGTAGAAAATATAAATCAATGGTCTTTATATCCTCACTCGTACATAAAAATGTTTTTATAATTATCATGAAATAAAAATGAGGGGCCATATTAATATTCTGGTAATTAAATAAAATAAAGCGAATAAAAATATCGGGCCTTGGTGCTCTATCCATTTATTATTATAATATTATTAATATAATAAAGGCCACTATAAAACTATTAATATATTAGAGTGTTTATAAAAAAGCCCGCATAAAAAAGAAAAGGTGGTGACCATTGGCTTACTTTGAACTGTATAATTTTTGAATACTGTATAATTTTTCAATAATAAAATTTAAGACTTGAGTTATAGCAAAACCAAGGTCACCAAGCATATCATTGAGTGTCATAATTCAGCCTCCTCTCAATAAAGGGATAATAATAAAAACCAAGATGGCTATAATTGCTAAATACCAAAATGTAGGACTTCTGCCAAGTATTTTATAGACTGTAGCCATTTCTGGATAAAGTCCCCAACCATGAATCATTACCCTTTCTTTGGTGATTAGCTTCATTATTCAGCCTCCTAAAATTTATTACCATATAACAGCTCTTTAAATCCTAGTATCAAAAAGAAAATTCCCACTGCTGCTACAGGTATGAAAAACATAAGTTCTTCAGTTGTCATTATTCAGCCTCCTTGGTTCCTAAAATATCATATTAGCGATTGTATTAAGTCCTACCATTATAGTAGCAATACAGGCAAATCGCCAAAACCCTTTCCAAAATACTATATCTAAATCTTCCATTATTCAGCCTCCTTGGTTCCTACAATTTACCTTGAATAGCCCAGATAAGCAGTAAATAGACTATACTTTCCACGAACATTAATGGTACGCACCAAAGTTTCTCTTTCACAATCCAAAGGTAAGAAGTTATAAATGGTATCATTATTCAGCCTTCTTGGTTCCTACAATAACTCTGGAATTAATTCTGCTTCTTCTAATTCAGGAAAACTATAGTGATATAAAATTATACCATAGCATTGACGAATTGCATCAAAGAAAGATGTGATTGCTACTGCTCCTTTGGGTATATTTTCAGGTGGGTGATATGCTTTAATATTTTTGTAAGCGAATACTTCAAACATAGCATCTACACTTATCCATATTATTTTAAATTTTCTCTTCATTATTCAGCCTCCTTAGCCCTTTTTAGACAGCTTATTTATCTCTTCTATTATCTCATTAATTTTATCTATTAATAAATATGGTGGTTTTCTAAAGCTCATTTCAGCTAATTTTTCTATCATTATTCAGCCTCCAAACATAATTACATATAATAAATAGCCTGATGGAATACCTATACCTAATGCAAGTCCTATTACTATTAAATATGACATTAAGTCTCTTATATCCATTCTTTCATTCATATGTTCCAACTCTTTTTTAGTATTTGTGCCATGGCTCTAGGTTCCCAGCATGTCTTAACAAATTGTTTTGATGTAGGCATGCAGTCTCCCTCATCTATAGTCTCTTGTTGCCATAGATTGTAATAGTAGTCTACAGCTATCTTTTCAGAGATTAGAAATCTAGCCATCCTGGCATCATTACTGCTTTTCCACCAATCTTCTAATTCTAATGATGTTCTGATTCTGCTCATTATTCAGCCTCCTTGGTTCCTATAAATTTCTCTCTACAGTTTTCACATACCCAGATATAGCCCCAAGGTTTACTTCCATCTGGATTACTTGGAGTTGTAAATTGAGTTAGCTCTTCTCCACATTTAGGACAATTCATTATTCAGCCTCCTTGTTTTCTATAAAAACAACATCATCATTATATTTATGTGGTCTAACTATTAATCTTTGGTCTTTTGTAAATGCTCCTCTTATTGCTTTAATAAGTTCCTTTGCTGTTATTCCACTTTCTATCATTAACATAATTCAGCCTCCTTGGTTCCTACACTTGTTCTATGGGCTCTCCACAAAATGGACAAAACTTAATGGCTTTTCGGTATGAGTATTCTAAATCCGTGTGTCCTGACGCTATGATTTCACCATTCTCAAATGTCAGTATACCAAAATCAAGCAGCTTTTCCATGTCTTTGCAGCAGTAACGCTTAACACTATAACTTGTGTATGTTCTTAATGTTTCTTCTTTTTTTATTTTCATTATTCAGCCTCCTTGGTCCCTATCTCATACAGTGCCTTTTGTCCACATCGGGGACACTTCTTCTTGCAGCAAATAGAAAAACTACAAGTTATGCCACAAGCTTGACATTTGTATTTATATATCATTTCCTCATATCCTTGTTTTAAAGGCCCTCTGAGGCAAAAACGCCTAAACTGGTATCTGGGCCCCTCTTTTGATGAGTTTTTATCACAGCGTTGTTATTAAATAGACAGTTATGGCCAAAATGGCTAAAATTAAAACATCTTCACGTGAACTTCTTGTCATTAGTCAATACCCCATCTACCATAACTAAAGTAGTTACATTTTCAAATGAGATGCAAGTCAATATAGCTATGTTTCCTCTTTCTACTTGCATGAAGTCTATTGTAACGCTGATTTCATTTGTGATATCTTTTTCTACTGAGTTAAGCCATCTCATATTTGCCACCATCTTTTCTTTTTAGGTTTTTTATGAACTTTATCATCTAATCTTGGGTCTTTCTTATATATTACGTCTCCATATTCATCGTCTTTATCAAAAGAAATATCAAAGGCATCACATTTTCCCTTATTTCTAAGACATTCAATATAGTTTCTAGCTAATGTTTTTTGTACGTTAGCATGGTATGCACTGCAATAAAAGCCATATTCATCTCTTGGAAATTCGTATTCTTCTATCAATTTTATTATCCTCTCTCTTAAGTCTTTACGTTTATCTAGTTTAAATTTAGTACAATCACCATTTTTATTTAAGTCTAGACAAATACCATCACGTGTTTCTTCTTTTCCAGTAACACAATTAGTATTTGTTCTTCGGTAGACTTTACATTTATGTTGAAACATATCGTTAGTCTCATAATGATGTTCACACAGTATACATAGTTTTTTACATTTTTTACACGTCATAATTCTACCTCTTTTCTGCCCACTCTCCACAATAGTCGCTTTTACTCTTCATGGCTATCTGTGGGTATCTGTAACACCACTTATTAAATCTAAAGTATGCACAATTCTCACATGTTTGTGCAACTTGTGGTTTTTTCTCTTTTGGCATCCCATCCACCATCCTCTTTTTATAATAATTGATGTCCCTATTAAAAATATTAATGAACTACCAAATAAAGCTAAACACCAAAATAATGGATAACATAGGAGCCCAGTTAATATTATATAATATAGAGTATTCATTCTTTTACTTCCTTAAATTCTGGTAACTGTCTACCCTCACATTTTCCACAACATTCGTGCTTTTCTTCTTTTTGTAGGGGTAAGAATTTTTGAAATCTCACTTTGTTTTTTATTTGTAATCTAGTCATCATTGCTTCAATACATGTTTTATAGCCTATTGGATAAGTGACTATAGTAGTCATTCCACATTTTTCACAGAATAGATAATGACCAGTACCGTCTCTTAATGAATCTATTATTCTGTCATCATTGCCACAGTGACCACAAGGTCTTTTCCTTCCTAACTTTTTACCTAGCAAAGTTTCAAATACTAATTTGTATTCGATGGCTCTTTTTCTCCTTGCTATAGTCTCAGCATCTTCGACTCCTTTCGATTCAGGATTCTTGCTGAGTATATCTCTACAATCAGTGAAATAAAAGTAGTCTAAGTTATCAATATCAAATCGATGAACTGTTTCTCTGTCACCATCTGACATCTTTTTGTAATGTCTTACTATTCCCATGAGCCAAGCTCTGACTTTAGCTTTATCTTTTGCTTTTAAATCTAAATCATTTAAAGTTTTCATTATTTACCTCTTTTTATATATTTATCTAGAATATGAATTAAATCTTTTCTTTTAATTGGTAAATTATTTAATAATCTATAGATTTTAATTTTCCTTTCAGTTAGACTAACACCAATTTTTTTGCGTTTGTAGTTATAAGGAAAATCAACTCCCATAAAATTACAAATCTTTTTAATAGTATAATTATTGTCTACTTTAAAATCTTCATATGATAATACTAGAACTCTATTAAAATTATGCTTTAATGCTTTTATGTAATGATGATAATTTGCATAATCGGGATTAAATATTTGGCTTTCCCATTCTTTGTAGCTTAAGATGCCACCATCTTTTATGTAAGTGGAGTAAAGAGATTCTTTCCAACCGTTTTCTCTTATCATTACTATTATATTAGCATTAGGATAGTACATTCTTAACTGATACATTCGTTGTGCTCTTATATTTATATCATTTGACTTAAAGGGACTTCCACTCAAAGATTCTTTACTGACAAGAGTTTTTCCGTGATAATTCTGACCTATTTTAAAACTCTTTTGATGTTGAGTGTAAAAATTTATTCCTTTAATATAAGGAAAAACATTACGCTGCAAGAAAGTTGTTCCTGTCTTATGTAGTCCTATATGAAAGTAAATATCGCTCATTCTTTTACTCCAAATCAGAACACACCCTCACTGATATATCTATAGCCATTATCCGGGAGAATTACTACAATCCACCCATGGTCCATCTTCTTAGCCTCTTTTATTGCTGCACACATAGCTGCACCACTTGACATACCACAAAATATACCCTCTTCTCGTGCTAAACGCTTTACCATCAAGAAAGAATTGTCATCATCAGCCATATCTCGTTGATTAATTAAAGATTTATCATAAATACCTGGAATTTTACTGATTTCTAAGTTTTTTAAGCCTTGTATTTTACTATCTTTTTTAGGGAATACTGCTATAGTTTTTGTGGATATCTCTTCTCCAGGTTTCCATTTCTTAGTTGCTTGATAATTATAATCGAACCAAGTCTTACAACCACGAATTGTTCCTGTAGTGCCACAAGAGGCTACTAATACGTCTGGATTAGGTGCTGAATAGCCTGACCAACCTACTTTTTGTAATTGTTGACATATTTCTGGCCCAGTATGTAACCAATGTGCTCTCCAGTTACTTGGATTGTCAAATTGATTTGTCCAGTAATAAGCTTTACCTTTGCCCAATTTCATTTTAGAATAATTCTTTGCTGTTCTTATTGCATCATCTGTATTACCGTCAACTAAAATTAAACTAGCTCCAAAGGCTCTGATTAATTTCATTCGTTCTGATGAAACATTTTTAGGCATAATAATAGTACAATGATAATTTAAAGCAGAGCACACCATAGCTAATCCTATTCCAGTATTACCACTTGATGCTTCTAACACACTCATTTTAGGTTTAAGTTTTCTACTTGTAATTGCATCTGTAACCATTTGATAAGCAACTCTATCTTTTACACTTCCACCTGGATTCATACCTTCTACTTTAGCAAAAATTCTTACGTCTCCAGATTTCCAGATACGTTTAATTTCTATTAATGGAGTATTTCCTATTGAATCTAATATTGACATTAGTAAAAACCTCTTTTTTTATCTTCACGGTCCTGGGCTAATTCTCTGATTATAACCCAATCACATTTAATGCAAAAAAGTGTGTCCTCAAACCAAGTCATTGGACGTTTACACTTAGAGCACTTCGGATTCTTTTGCATCTTGTCGATTCATCCTTTCTAGTACCAAAACTGTTTTTCTAATTTGAATATCTTGTACTGTTACTGGTAAAGCTAGGTTTAAAATTAAGTTAGCTCCAAAGTCTTTTTTATTAAATTTAGTAGTAAAGATTAGTATCTGTTCAGTTTCATTAAGGACTTCAACATGTGTTAATTCAACTTTTCTCATTCTATTTCACCACTTTCAACTAATTTATCAAAGCATGCTTTACATAAGATTGTACCATTCTCATGTTTAGCATATCTTTGAAACATTTCAATCTCCTTGCCGCATTCCTTGCATCTTAGCTCTTCAGTCATGCTTACTCCTCTTTATCTTCGTAAGCATCAAGTTCTTCTGCTTTTTCTTTAGGTTCATCGAATGGATTGAAATCGTCTCCGTGTTCTTTTTTTAAGTCATTAATTATTTTTTGTTTATCTTCTTCAACCTTTTCTTTTGCGGCTTCTTTCTTAGCTGCTTTTCTATCAAGACGTTTATCATAGCAATCGTAACATTGTACTTTTCCACGATACGTCTTGAATTTATTATATTCTATTTTCTTTCCACAAACGGAACATTTTCCCATTTAGCTCACCTTTGTTGTTATTTCTATATATCTACCTTCATAAGCAATAACTAAGCTGTCTACATCTTCTGTTATTCCTAATGCTTCAGCAATTTCTTCTCTTGTAAATTTATATACATTACATGTTGTTTTTTTCACTAATTCACCTTCTTAATTCCGTATCGGACATATATCTTTTTATTATCTTCCGATATTAAAACAGCCTCCGGAAATTTTAAATATCTAAAGGCCATTGCTAAAGACTGACTACTATCTATTGGTACATCATATACTTTGCACCATTTCTCATAATCTTTTCTTATATCATCTACTTTTACAAATTCATTGATATCTCCTGTTTTTACGTAATTGGTTTCTACATAATATTTTGTATTACCTTGATACATTAAATACTTTTCTTTTTTATTGCTATATGTGAATTTTTTATTTTTAAGTAATCGATGTAATCCTTGTAGAGACCAATATAACAAGCTCTCCATATTCTCTTTAGTTATTAATTTATCTAATAGGTCATTGTCACATTTATCTGTATCTCTGAATTTAATTAAGAATGGAAGTATATATTGTCTTTCATACCATCCATCTGTTCTATCGTAACACATTGGAATAGAATTACATGCAGTTATAACTTTAGCTATATTTCTGAAATCAAATCCATCTTTGCCTTTGAACTCTGCTTGTATCTTGTCGCCAGCAGTTAATCTTTTTAGCATATCTGTTTTATTCATTACCGAATCGGTAAGTTCACCACAGTAATTTAACAGTTTTCCGTAAAGTAGTGCAGTTGTGAATCGATGGCTCATTAATGAATCAATTGATTTACTAGCTATGTTCTTTTCACCAAGCATGGCTGTAAGTAATGATAACCAAACTGACTTTCCATTTCCCCCGGTTCCATACAAATAAAATAGCCCCGGATAGTTATAATCTGAATATAAACAATATCCGAATAACTCCTGTGAAAAATCAATATATTTTTGTTTTCCATCAAATGTTGATTCAAAGAATTTTTGTAACATAGTTGGTAGCTTTTTTATTTTTGGATTATAATCCCATGGTATTTTATACAAGAAGAAATACTGAGAACTCTGTGGTAGTAACTTTCCACTATAAATATTGTAAACACCATTATTAAAATTAATATAACCTTTTGGTGGGGCAACTTCATTTCGTTCTTTTATTTCTTTACTTTTTAAATAATCTAATATTTCTAACTTATATTTACGTTGCCATGGAACTCCTTGCTCATTAAATAGATTTTGTAAAACTTCAACCAAAATATCTTCGCCATTTAATTTATAATAGCCATCTTGATAATAATAAATATGTGGCTGTCTTCCAGTCTCATCTCTGACCGTTATAAATTTATGATTATGGTCTTTAAGATATTGATATATGTTTTCATTTACAACTCTTCTATTTTTATCACTCTGAGCAAATAATTGAACACTAGAAGTTTTAAATCCATCATCTGGAAATCCGTAAGTATCAATTCCAGCTTTTTTAATTTCTAAGAACTTTTCTTTATTTGCTTTAGAATTGAAAAAACCTCTTCCTGGACACATTCCTTTATCAGTCATTCCTTCTAACATTGCAATAAGTGATAAAGCGTCTCCTCCTCTTTCACATCTGAAACAGAACCATGTATTCTTCTCTACATCGATTTCAAAGTTATGACCAGTCTCACTTCCATGAGATTCTACTGGATGCCCTCCTCTATATTTAACATCATCTTTTGTTTCTAAAGGAGCTCTACCTTGTTGCACCAAAAGTTTATTTATTGGTTCAATTAATCTTGAGATATCCCATTCTAATCCTGTATTTACTGTTTCAAATTTAGCTGTGTTTTTCTTTTCATAATAATCAGAAATCACTGTTTCTAATTGTTCTAATGTAATTTTCTTTATAGATGTATCATTATCTATATTATATGTGTTCCCATTTGGATGAATTGAGCCTGGTCCAACACAATGAGCTTTTCCACCAGCCTGAACTTCACCAAAATGTTTTCCTTCTTTTTGGAGCACTATCTTTTTTGTTAATTCTGGAATAAGATAATAAAAGTGATAACCACCACTTCCAGTTTTTACTGTAAAAGTTTTTGGTAACATTCCTTCAATAAGAATTTTATTAAGAAGACCTGTATCTTTTTCTTTGTTATCTACATCTATAATAGCAAGACCATTAGTACAGAGAATACCGTAACTTCTAGCCTCTTTAAGATATTCTCGGAACTCTTCTTCATCGAATTTGTAATTATTATAATCTTGCCATCCATCTTCGTAAGGCCTCTTTCTTTTTTCTTGAACCTTTACAAATCTAAATCGCTTGTCTTTAAGTTGATTTGGTATCTCAACCATTTTTACGCCTCAGTCCTAATCTTTCCATTTCTTTTCTAATAGCTTTTTGTTCTGCTCTAATATTTATAGAGCCATCTCTTTTTAAAATTGGATGAGGTCCAAGTGTACCCTCTTTTTCCATTCTCTTTTTATGTGCTAATCTTTTAGCTTTTTCTAGTTTAACTCTATAGGCACAACATGGACAATATAATTGAGAATTAGAATTTTTTCTAGTTCTTCCTCCACACTTGTTGCAAACTATGTACTCTTCCATGTCAACCCCTATATGGACCTTGTTGTATTTTTAACGAAAACCTCTATCTTTTTATGTAATTTTTCTAATATTTCTACATCTTTTACATTATGGCTGTAAACATACTTTAATGCTTTCGTATCACCGACTTTAGCTCGCATCCAAAAATTACCCTTCACGTGGTCTTTTCCTTTTATACCTAAAAAATTTGTAGCTGATTCTAATGAACTTTTATGCAATTTCATTTTATTTCTGACCATGTAATAAACATCTTTATGTTGTACAGTACCAAATACTGGAAATTTCATTCCATGCGACAAAGCTCTAGAGCGGATAAATGGGATATCATATCTAGTTCCAAAATAAGTTACAATAATATCATATTTTAATAAATCTTCAATTAATTGTTTTATTAACTTTTTATCAAAATCATAACTCATTATATCTTTTTTATCTATGATTCCATAACAGTATTCTTTCTTATCTCTAGTCTTTATAACATAAGTTAACATATAATCAAAATTTGCGTTAAGTCCACCAGCCTCAATATCAAGGTATCCTATTTTTGGTGGTCTGGATTGTTCTGTGATAAAACAATTTGGGTGTTCACAGTATAAATGTCCGTGTTTACATCTGCCTGATAAATACTTTCTCATTTCTTTAGCTTTCATATTATGTGGGTTTAGTGGCAATATATCACCTTATTGATACGATACATTATCATCATTGTTATCATCAGATGAAGTCGATTCAGTAGCATTTTGTTTTGATGCATTAACAGTATTCATATTTTTTAATATATTCATTTCAATTTGTGAATGTTGGGCTTCAGCTTGAACTAATCCTCTTAATGTTGTAAGAATATTTCCCATATCTTGTAAATAGCGTTTTTTGAGCACAAATGGCCACAAATAACTAAGTCTTTTTAATATGCTTCTTTTATTATTCATCATCACTAACTCCATCTAGTTTCTTGAATTTATTTAAATCAATTTCTTTAGGCTCACCAATAAAAACATTAATATCTGGTTTTTCTTCTTTTGCTAATTGAGCCTGGGCTTTCTTAAATTTAATTAAAATTTCAGATTTAGTTTTAGTAAGTTTTGACACAGTATTCATGGCTTTTAGTTGTACTTCAGGGTCTCCAGATGTTGTAGCTATGTTGTGAGCAATTTCTATTT
>Ga0180437_10009920_pt1 | contig 11692 bp, 12 predicted proteins | sample SS_ome_4_FD_132410 | JGI IMG/M metagenome (GOLD analysis project Ga0180437, IMG submission 132410) | Hypersaline lake sediment archaeal communities from the Salton Sea, California, USA - SS_3_D_1 metaG | ecosystem: Environmental > Aquatic > Non-marine Saline and Alkaline > Hypersaline >... | reverse complement strand
TGGCGAGCTTGGCGAGCGAGGTGCCGCGGGCGGTGGTGACGAGGAGGAGATGGTTGTCCTTGGTTAGGCCGACGGCGGTGCGGGGCGCGGCGCGGGCGAACACGGCGGGATCGCCAAAGCCCTCGCCTCCGGGGAGGGGCTTGGCGAAGCCGTCCCAGACGAGGAGCGGGCCGCCTGCGAGGGCGGCGCGGTGCTCCGACCAGTCCACGTGGCGGCTCTTGGGGAGTCGGATGAAATCGACGCCATCGGGGGCGAAGGCGGCGGCGGTGCCGATGCCGCCGAAGTTCACGAGCGTGCCGTCGATAAGGATGTCGGCGACCGGCCTGAGGTTGCGCTTACCGAAGAAGGTGCCGTTGATGGCGGCCGTGGGGCGGAGGCGCTGGATGAAGCCGGAGAAGGTTTCGCTCCGGCCGACGCCTCCAGCGGCGATGGCGGGGGAGACGACGACGCGCCGGTCGTTGAGGTCCGCGTCGATGACATGGAGCTGGACGCCGCCGACGCTGCGGCGGGAATAGGCCACGGCCTCGGCCCCGCAGGCGCACTCGGCGGCCGTGACGAGCAGCAGCAGTGTCGATACGACGAAGAGCCGACCGTTCAGTCTAGGATGTCCTCTCGCTTCCAGCCGAATGCTTCCTCGAAGCAGTCGCCGGCCACTTGCGTCGAGGGGACGGCCTCATTGCGCTCGGTACACCAGACCTCCTCTGGGGTGATGACCTGGCCGGCCGGCGGAAAGATTGCCGCGTGAGAGCAGTTGGCGCAAGTGGGGACATACTCCAGATCAGCCCTGGCATTCGGAGTGCCCTGAAGCTCCCCGCCGCACTGAAAGCAGTAATCGCGCTTCGTCGAGTTCTCGGTCCCGCAGTGGGGACACGCCATCATCTCCATGCCGAATGCGCCTCCTCTTCGGCAATATCCACTGCGACACGTCGGCCGGCCGCCCCCCGGTCACTTCACTCCAGAGTCCTCTGCGCCAACCTGGGCGGCGCCGTCCAGCACGCGTCGCACCAACGCCACCAAGTGTTCCACCGAAAACGGCTTCGTGAGATAGGATGTCACCCCCCACCGCCAGCCGTATGCAATGTCGGCATCATCCGATCGTGCGGTCAGCATGATGACCGGTATGTCTTTGCTCTCCGGCGACTGCTGGAGAACCTGGAGGGTCTGGAAGCCATCCATGACGGGCATCATGACATCCAGTATCACCAGGTCGGGCCGCTCCTTCTCCACGGCAAGAAGGCATTCAGCACCGTTTCCCGCCGTTTGCACCTCCATGCCCAGGCTTTCCAGGGCTGACTTGACCAGCTCGACGGTTGCCGGGTGGTCATCGACGACTAGCACGGAGCACGTGTTCCCCATTGCCATCCCCCCTCGATAGATATCGGCTATGGGCCGCCCCGCCGCCAGCATTATACCACATGGTCTCGTGCGGATACCACCCATCCGCAACGGGCGTGTGTTCACTCGGCGATCCGCGACCCGCACCATCTCGCGGGATGACGTGAGGACCTGATATGGTATACACGTGTGACGATAGTCGGGAGGCGAGGTCTGGCCCGGACAGGAGGTCGGTCGATGTCGAAGCTTACGAGATCGCTCTGTTTGAGTCTGTTTGTTGCCCTGGCGGCGGTGACGGGGGCTGCGGCGCAAGAGGGGGTCGTTCTGGCGTTTACGTTCACGCCGGGGGATGTGCAGGAGTACGACGTGTCGTTTTCAGGATCCGGCGGCCTGCGGGCGCCTGATGGGGAGCTGGCGGCGATGGGGATGCAGGGGAGCTGCCGCCTTAGGCTCACGGTGGCGGAGGTTCTGCCGGACGGGAGCGCTCGGCTGGCGCTCCTGCTCCAACGGGCGGATCTCCACATGACGATCGGCGAAGATCGCGCCAGATTCTCCTTCGCCAACGGGCGGGTTCGGTGGTATGCGAACGGGAGGGAGCAGGCGCCTCCCGATGCGGACATCGCCCAGGTTCCGATGGTCGGCGTGCCGCTGGAGTTCATCGCCTCGCCGAGGGGGCAGATACTGGACGTCATACTCCCGAACGTGCAGAACCTGTCCGGGATGCAGCAGATGGTGCCGGGCTTGGGAACGCCGCAGCTCAAGAACCTGGGGGAGCCGCTCTTCCCGGACAAGCCCGTGCAGGTCGGGGAGACGTGGCGTCGCTCGGTGAGCGTGATGCCGTTGGGGCCCACGATGCCCGTGACGGTGACGACCTCGCGGACGCTGGATTCGTACAGCGGCGTGGCGGCGATGGGACTGGCGAAGATCAGCGGCTACAGCGAGACGACATTTCGCGCGAACCCGATGACGGTGGGCCCGGCCGAGTCTCAGATGACGGTGTCGATGCCTGAGATGAAGCAGACGCTGACGTCGACGGAGTTCTTCAACGTCACCGAGGGCCGGCTCGTTCGGGCGGACTATATTTCATCGCTGGTCACGCGGGTGTCTTTTGCGGCCGGCGGACAGGGACAGCAGGAGGCGGGGCTGGAGGCGCGCTTCAGCGCCACGGTGCAGGCGCGGTAGCCGACCCAGACTGGGAAAAGCCGATCGGGGAGCGGGGTTCACACAGAGCCCCGCTCCTTCACTATGGCCAGCACCTTCGCCGCGACCTGCTCGATGGTAAGGCCGTCCGTGTCGACGTGGACGGCGTCGGGGGCGGGCTTGAGGGGCGAGTCGGCGCGGGTGGTGTCGCGGGCGTCGCGCGCCTCGATGTCGGCGAGCACCTGTTTGAGGTCGGCCTCGAGGCCGCGCCCCCGCAGCTCCTCCCAGCGACGGCGGGCACGCTCCGCGACGGAGGCGGTGAGGAACACCTTCACTTCCGCCTCGGGGAGCACGACGGTCTGGATATCGCGCCCCTCCATGACGACACCGCCTTCCCGGGCCATGTCCTGCTGAAGCGCGACCATTCGGCGCCGGACGGGCGGCATGGCGGAGAGCCTGGAGGCGAGCTGTCCGATGTCGGGAGATCGGATCTCGCTGGTGATATCGTCACCGTTCACGATGACCTGATTGAGGCCGTCGGCCCGGGGGCGGATCCGAATTCGGACCTCTTCCACCAGCTCGGAAACGCGCGTCTGGTCGTCGGCTCCGATGCCGTCGCGGCGGGCCGCCCACGCCAGGGCGCGGTACATGGCGCCGGAGTCGATGTAGGTGTAGCCGAGCCCCTGGGCGACGAGACGGGCGATGGTGCTCTTGCCGGCGCCGACGGGGCCGTCGATGGCGATGCAGGGGCGCCTGTGGCTCACGCGCCGTAGACCTCTTTGGGATCGAAGACGCGCTCGCCGACGACCTGGAGTTCATCTCCGACCAGCTTGCGGTAGAAGCAGGAACGGTAGCCCTCGTGGCAGGCGGCGCCGCCGATCTGCTCGATCTTCAGGAGGATGGCGTCGGCGTCGCAATCGACGAGCACTTCCTTGACGATCTGGACGTTGCCGGAGGTCTCGCCCTTCATCATCACCTTGCCGTGGGAGCGGCGGAAGAGATGCGCCTTGCCGGTGTCGAGGGTGAGCTGGAGCGCCTCCCGGTTCACGTAGCCGAGAACGAGCACCTCGCCGGTTTCGTTGTCCTGAAAGATAACCGAGATAAGTCCTCTGTCGTCCCATTTGAGGGTGTCGAGGTCCATGTGGGTCTCCCTATGAAATGGCGGAGCGCTGCCGACCGGAACAGCCGCGCGCAAGGCGAGAACGCGCCCTGGAGGCGCTGCTAGTTCACGGTAACCATGAAGCCGAGGCCGGTGACCCAGCCCACGATGATCCAGAGGAGGGCGCCCAGGACATCGCCCAGGATGATGCCCAGGAAGAAGGGCCGAAACCGGACGTAGCCGCTGAGCCCAGTATAGCGGATAGTGAGGAGCTTGCACAACCATCCGAGGAAGAGGGAGAACCAGAGGTTGAGGCTGGCCCAGGAGGTGGCCATGACGAAGCCGAGGGGGTGGATGGGCCACCAGACGAAGTTGAGGCGGAGCCAGGAGAGGAGGCCGACGATGATGCCGCCGGAAACCATGGAGACGTAGTCTACGGCGGCGTACTCCTCGGGGGTGTTGAGCCGGGTGGCGAGCAGGCCGAAGAAGCGGTTCGGGTGGGATTGGAGTTCGACGACGTTGCCGACCTGGGCGGCGCCGGGGTGGTAGAAGGTGATGAGGAAGGCGGGGATGCTGACGAGCAGGCAGAGGACGAGGGCGAGGACGATGGTGGGGACAAGCTTGCGCCCGGAGACGCCCTCCTGCTCGGCGAGACGGAAGCCGTTGAGGAGGGAGGGCATGAGGAACTCGCGCAGGTCGAAGGTGAGGCCGCAGTCCACGAACGTGAGGACGGTGAGATTGGCCGGGCCGATGGCGCGGGTGCCGCCGAAGAGCCTGAGGTAGTCGAGCGGATAGAAGCTGAGGTGGACCATGAGCATCCCGGCTTCGGCGACGATGCGGGTGAGGACCAGGCAGATGGCGATGAAGAAGAGCATGAAGGCGGAGGCGAAGAGGATGTCCATGCCGGCGGCGACGAGCCAGATGAGGGAGACGGCGATGCCCAGGAGGAGGACGAAGACGGTGGCGCGATAGCCGAGGGGTTCGGCCGAGTCGTCGACGTCGGGAGCGCGGGTGAAGGCCTTGCGGAAGGCGTCGGCAAAGGTGCCGCGAAGGAGCCAGAAGAGGACGCAGGAGAGGACGAGGAGGCCGCCCATCTGCTGGCCGTCGCTGACCTTTGAGATGACGCCGGACCAGGCGGAGTCGCCCTCGTAGCCGAAGGCGGCGAGCACGATCGCCTGTACCTTGAGATAGATGACGGAGGCCCAGAAGCCGGCGGAGACTTCGAGGGAAAGGAGATAGCCGAAGCCGATGGCGCCGAAGAAGAGGGCCAGATAGACCGGGTGGGCGGCGGCCCAGGGCCGGTCGGGGAGGAAGGGGTCGAGGTACTGGAAGGTGGTGATGCCGGGGATGGCGGGGAACTGGCGGTGGAGGCCGTTCATGAGATGGACGAGGAAGACGGCGCCCGCTCCGATCCAGACGAGCTTGTTGGTGAAGAAGGGAGCGGAGGGGCCGGAATCGTCGCGGCGGAGGACCTCGGCGGGGAACTGGACCAGGGGGAAGGAGAGACGCTCGCGGTCCACCCACTGCTTGCGAACGAGAGAGGCAAGAGAGGTCATGATGGCCCAGAACCCGGCGAAGAGGATGGACCAGTGGGAGAGCATGGTGATCCAGGGCCGCCAGGGAAGGGGCTGTCCTGCGGGGAGCCCCTCCCAGAACCAGGCGACGGCCTCGGGGTTGCTGACGGACATCCAGAGGGGTATGCGGTCCCAGAAGAGTTGCTCCCATCCGTTGCCCGGATTGGCGTAGTAGTAGGGGACTGTGCCGCAGGGGATGGTGTAGCGAAGCAGGCCGGAGGAGGGGATGCCGGAGGTGACCATGATGATGATGTAGACGACGGCGGTTTCGCCGGCGGTGAGGAAGGGGCGGCCTCGTTTGCGATAGAGGATGAGGTTGAGGAGGGAGAGGAGGAGGAGGACGGCGACCCCGCCCATGGGGAAGTGGTTGCCGGCGATGTAGGTGTTGCCGACGACGTAGTCGTTGTAGGGTGTGATGATGCAGAGGGCGGCGGCGAGGACGAGTCCGAGGGAAACGCTGCGCCAGGTGATGCCTGGCCCGAAGGAGCGCCCCGGAGGGACGCCGGGGCTAGGAGGCGATTGCCGTCGGCCGGATGGAGACTCCACGCCCATTCAGGTAGTCCTTGATCTCCACGATGGTATGTGCGGCGTAGTGAGTGATGGAGGCGATCAGCGCGGCCTCGGCGCGCCCCTCCGTGAGGGCGGCGTGGATGTGCTCCGGCGTCCCCGCTCCCCCGGAGGCGATGACGGGGGCCGAAACGGCGTCGGCGATGGTGCGACAGAGCTGCACGTCGTACCCTGCCTGGGTGCCGTCGGCGTCCATGGAGTTCAGGAGGAACTCGCCCGCACCCAAGTCCTCGGCGCGGCGCGCCCAATCGAGCGCGTCCACGCCGGTGGGGGTGCGGCCGCCGTGCGTGTAGCACTCCCACCTGGGGTTCTCAGGCGGCGCCTCGGCGCCGCGCTTCACGTCCATCGACAGGACGACGCACTGGCTGCCGAAGCGCTCGGCCGCCTCGCGGATCAGGGTCGGGTTCTCGATGGCGGCGGTGGTGACGGCGACCTTGTCCGCTCCGGTCTTGAGCACGGCCCGAAAGTCGTCCACGGTCCGGATGCCGCCGCCGACGGTGAAGGGAATGAACACCTCCTCGGCCGTCCGGCCGGCGACCTCGATCATGGTCTGGCGGCCCTCGTGGGAGGCGGTGATGTCGAGGAAGGTGAGCTCGTCCGCGCCCTCGGCGTTGTAGCGGGCGGCCAGCTCGACGGGGTCGCCGGCGTCGCGCAGGTCGGAGAACTTGATGCCCTTGACGACGCGGCCGCGATCGACGTCGAGGCAGCAGATGATTCGTTTCGCTAGCATATGGCTTGGAGCGCTTTTCTCAGATTGAGCTTGCCCGTGTAGAGGGCGGTGCCGATGATGGCTCCCGCCGCGCCCGCCTTGCGGGCGGCGAGGAGGTCGTCGATGGTCGTGATGCCGCCGGAGGCGATGACGGAGGCGTCCACGGCGGCGACCATCTCCCGCAGGGCGGGAACGTTCGGCCCGGACAGCATGCCGTCGGTGGCGATGTCGGTGAAGACCAGCCAGCGCATGCCGAGCTCGACGAGCTTCTTGGCGAGGTCGATGGCGCGGATCTCCGTGGTGTCGAGCCAACCGCGCACGGCCACGAAGCCATCGCGGGCGTCGATGCCGGCGACGACGGCTTCGCCCAGGTCCTCGGCGAAGCGCGCGGCCGCCTCCGGTTCGAGCGCGGCGGTGCCGACGATGACGCGCTGGACGCCGACGTCGAGCGCCCGGCGTGCGATGGCGACGTCCCTGATCCCGCCGCCGAGCTGAACGGGGATCTTCACCGCGGTGCAGATCTCAGCGACGACGGAGAGGTTCTTCGGCTCGCCCTGCCGGGCGCCATCGAGGTCGACCACGTGCAGGCGGCGCGCCCCCAGGGACTCCCAGTGCAAGGCCATGTCGGCCGGGTCGAGGCTGAAGACGGTCTCGCGCTCGTAGTCACCCTGAAGCAGGCGAACGCAACGACCACCACGCAGGTCTATGGCGGGAATGATTTCCATCAGCCACCTCCTACGAGATTCACGAAGTTCGCGAGCATCTGCAAGCCGACGTCACCGCTCTTCTCGGGGTGGAACTGGGAGGCGAACAGGTTGCCGCGCGACACGGCCGAGGTGAACTCGAGGCCGTGGTCGGTGACGACGGTCGTCCAGTCCGAGTCGTCGGGCGCGCAGTAGTAGGAGTGGACGAAGTAAGCCATCGAATCGGCGGGGATGTCCGCCACGACGGGGTGGTGCCTCAGTACCTTGAGGCTATTCCAGCCGATGTGGGGAACCTTGAGGCCGGGCTGGTCGCCATGCCGCTCGTATTGATGCCCGCTGAAGCGAACGACGCGGCCGGGGACGATGTCGAGGCCGGTGACGGGCCCGAACTCCTCGCTCTCGGTGAAGAGGAGCTGAAGCCCCAGGCAGATGCCGATGAAGGGGCGGTCCTCCCCTATCCAGTCTCTGACAAGCGCGTCGAAGCCGTTTGCTGTGAGGCGGTCCATCGCCTGGCCGAAGGCGCCGACGCCCGGAAGGACGAGGCCCCTGGCGTCGCCGATGTCCTGGGGGGAGTCGATGACGGCGACGTCGGCGCCCACGCGCTCCAGCGCCTTGGCGACGCTGCGGAGGTTTCCCATTCCGTAGTCGATGATGGCGATGCGCCGGTTCATCTCTTCCCCCAGCGGGTGCGCGCGTCGGCATAAGCGTCGCCGCCGTAGCAATCGTTGACCACGACCGCCGGGAAGTCCGCGACTTCGATCCGGCGGATAGCCTCGGTGTCGAGATCTTCGTAGGCAATGATCTCGACGGTCTGGATGTGCCGCGCGAGGAGCGCGCCGGCACCGCCGAGGCCGCCGAAGTAGACGGCGACGTGCGCCTTGAGGGCTTCCTTCACTTCCTCGGAGCGCGATCCCTTTCCGATCGCGCCCTTCAGACCGCGGGCGAGCAGCGCGGGCGTGTAGCGGTCCATACGCCCTGCGGTGGTCGGCCCGGCGGCGCCGATGACGCGCCCGGGCGGGGCCGGGGTCGGCCCCACGTAGTAGATGACCTGCCCGCGGACATCGAAGGGAAGGTCCTCCCCTCTTTCGAGCGCCTCGAACATTCGCTTGTGGGCGGCGTCGCGGGCGGTGTAGAGCACGCCGCTGATGAGGACGGCCTGCCCCGCGCGGAGCGAGCGGACGTCCGCGTCGGAGAGAGGCGTCCTAACCTCGATCGGCTTCTTGGTTGGCTCTTGCTTGGCCATCAGGTCATTCCCAGGTATGCTCGGCGTGGCGGGCGGCGTGACACTGGAGGTTCACGGCGACGGGCATCGAGGCGATGTGACAGGGAGCGGCCTCGACCTTGACGGCAAGCGCCGTCGTCCGGCCGCCGACGGCCATGGGGCCGATCCCGGTTCGGTTGATGAGCTCCAGCAGATCGGCTTCGAGTGTCGCCACCTCCGGATCCGGGCTGGAGTCGCTGAGGGGACGGAGCAGCGCCTTCTTTGCGATGAGGGCGCACTGCTCGAAGCTCCCGCCGAGCCCGATCCCGACGACGACCGGCGGGCAGGCGCTGGCGCCGGCCTGCTCGACGGTCTCGCGGACGAAACGCTTGACCGCGGCCTCGCCGTCGGCGGGGTCCATCATCTGGAGGCGGCTCATGTTCTCCGAGCCCGCGCCCTTGGCGGCGACCGCGATCTTCAGCTGCTTCCCCGGGACGATCTCCGCATGGATGATGGGTGGAGTATTGTCGCCCGTGTTGCGCCGGTCGAGGGGGCTCTGGACGACGGACTTGCGCAGGTAACCCCGTTCATAGCCCTGGCGAACGCCTTCCGTAATGGCATCGCACAGGTGGCCGCCGGTGACGCGGACGTCCTCGCCCATCTCGACGAAGACGACGGCAAGGCCCGTGTCCTGGCACATAGGGACGCCGTCCTGCTGGGCGATACAGGCGTTATCCAGCAGGCGAGAGAGCACCTCTCGCCCCAGCGGTGATTCCTCCCGGTCGCGGGCGGCTTCGAGAGCGGCGACGACATCGGGAGGAAGCACGGTGCAGGCGCGAATGCAGAGATCGGCGACCTTTGCGGAGATGTCCGCTGCTGAGATGTGCTTCACACGCGCGATCCTCTCCCCTCCCCCACGGCGCTCATTATAACACGGAGTGTCAAGGCGAGGCGGGTGGGAGGCGCTCGGGGCGAGGCCGGAAACCGAGCTCCGAATGACGTCTGTATTCACGGACACTCATCAGGAGCCGGTATGCTGGTGGGCGCCGCGATCCGGCGGTCTGTCGGCGGGCACCGGGTTACCCCAGTAGTCGCGGCCGCCGTTGTCGGGGACAGCGATGCCCGAACCGATACAGGGGGAGTCAGGCTGGAGTTGATAGCCGTCGACCGTACTGAGGCCGACCCCCGCCGTTCCCGGGGCGACGAGCTTGGGGGCGTCGGTCAGCTTGTGAGGGTCTTCGGGCTCATCCGGGCTGCGGTGTCCGTAGAAGACGTTGTGGTCGAAGACGTTGTTCGTGCTCTTGCCGAGATCGAAGCCGCCGGTTCCGAGGTTGATGAAGATGTTGTTGTAGTAGTGGATGGAGTCAGGCCACATCCTGTCCTTGTTGTGCCAGATCATGAGAGGATCGCCCTTGTCCTTATCCACGAAGATGACGTTGTTGTAGATGCGGGCGTTCGTCACTTTCCCACCCACCTGGAAGATCCGGGTGCCGTCGTTCTGGCTGATGTTGTAGCGAACGATGGAGCCGTCATTGAAGCGGCCGGGGTCGGGATCTCCCGCCTCGCAGAGGAGGATGAAGCCGCCCTCGTTGTCGTGGGAGTAGTTGTACTGCACGACCGTGCGGCGGGAGAGGCCGTCGATGTCGAAGCCCTGGCCGTCCTTGGCGCTCCTGGTGAGGAACGCCTCGTTAAACTGGATGACCGCGTCGTCGGTCTCCCAGACCCAGATGGCGACGTTGTAGGTGCCGGACCGGGCATTGCAGCGGCTGGCGATGTTATACTCGATGAGCGGGGCCTCGGCCATGCAGGCGACGATGCCGTCGCCGCCGATGTTGTCGAGACGGTTGCTTCGGATGACGAGGTTCGTGTAAGGGGCCCACCCGCCGTAGCGGCCCCAGTCCGTCCAGGTCTTGATGCCGGTGCGGTCGCAGTCGTGGACGTGGCACGTGTGAATGAGGACGTCGTGGAAGCTCGTCCGCACCTCGCGCCCGATAACGTCGAAGAGGATGCCGGCATTGCACTTGCCCCCATCGCGGCCCTCGAGGTTCGCTCCGTTCACGTCATGGACTTCGAGGCCGTGCAGGTGGATGTGGGAGAGCGTGCCCGCGTTCTCGCCCAGTATCTGAACCCCGGCGCGCGGGGCAGGGCCCTCGGGTGACCTATTCGTCACGTCGAGGTTGTTGATCTCCCACTGCTGCTGATTGTAGAGGCGGACGGCCTCGAAGTGCCTCCCCTCGGCCTTGATCGCAGGCTTGGGCCCGGGCCCATACGTGTCGATGATGATGGGATTGCCGTCATCCCCGGAGCCCTTCGGCCATAGCTGACCCGTCCAGACACAGCCGGACTTGAGGAGGATTCGATCGCCAGGCGCGAAGGTCGCGGCGTTCACCTTCTCAAGGGTGCGCCAGGGCGCCGTCTCGCTCGTGCCGGAGTTGGCATCGTCCCCGGCCGTGTCCACATAGTAAGTGGAAGCGAGGGCGGCAGCGGCGGTGACACAGAGAACAATAGCGGTTCCGGTCAGCGAGAAGAGCATGGTCGGTTCCTCTGAATGCAGGATTCGCCGTCGGCGCAGCCCGACCCTTCGGGTTCTCGCCGATCTACCGGGCGGACCCGGCGGCGCCGCGCCGGCCGCGGCGCGCGGCCCCCCCCGGCCGCGTGGAAGTTCGCTCGTCAGCCCGTCTGGCTTCTTCCTTGTGTGCCTGCAAATCATCCCAGGCTGACTTGCTCACTTCGCGCTTGGCCGCGATGCGCCGGCGGTCACAGAAGAAGGTGATGTCATAGGGGCCGGAGGTGAAGTCCATGGTCTTCGAGTCATATTCCACTCCGCCGTCATCCTTCATGTTCGGGCCGACGCTCCAGACCGTGAAGCCCTTGGCTGTGCGGCGGTAGAGCAGGGGCTCCCCGCCGAGCGGGTCGTCCGGCAGGTCCCAGCCCAGAGCTTCGACCTGCGCAAGGTCGTCGGGGTAGCGTCCGGTCTGTGACCTGAAGGCATTGATGGCGAGGGCGGCGCGGTCCACGGCCAGCGCGGCGGCGGCCTTGCGCCTGCTCCACTCGGCTCGGGTGAAGACCGGGACGATCATCCGGGTCAGCAGCGACCTGTAGCTGGGAAGGCTCTCAAGGTCGGCAAGGATGGCGTCGAGGGTTTCCTGCGACTGCGGCCACGGGAGGTCGTGTGCCTCGAGCATGCGTCCATAGAGGCGCAGGGCGGAGGCCTCATCCATGTTAAACAGAGGGCGGCCGACAGTCGGGTAGACGGCGGAGAGAATCCGCCTGCCGCCAAAGCGATCGTCCCCGCCGGAGACGAGCTTGGCGATGGATATGCGGCCGGCGCGAACGTCTTCGAACACCGCGAGGGCGCTTGCC
>Ga0180437_10009919_pt1 | contig 11693 bp, 9 predicted proteins | sample SS_ome_4_FD_132410 | JGI IMG/M metagenome (GOLD analysis project Ga0180437, IMG submission 132410) | Hypersaline lake sediment archaeal communities from the Salton Sea, California, USA - SS_3_D_1 metaG | ecosystem: Environmental > Aquatic > Non-marine Saline and Alkaline > Hypersaline > Sediment... | reverse complement strand
GTCGCCCAGATGGACAACTCCTGCCTTTTTAAAATACACAATGACATCGCCGTCAGAATGCCCGTTGGGAAAATGTGAGATTTCAATGTCCTCCCCATTGAAATGAATTGTCAGCATATCAGAAAATGTAAGATTGGGTCTGGCATACTCAGGAACCGGGTCGTGCTCTTCTTCCCAATATCCCGACACTTGCTTTTCCGAAAGGCGCTTTCGGACATCGCGGTGAGCGATAATTGTCGCCTCCCTCCCGAATGCCTTGTTGCCATCTGTATGGTCCGAATGCCAGTGGGTATTGATGACGATTTTCACATCCCCGCTCCCCAACTTCTTCAATTCAGCCCGAATCTCACCAGCCAGATTTTCAAAAGCCGTATCCGAGAGAAGCACCCCATCACATCCGACAGAGGCCACTAAATTGACCGACCCGAAACGCATCTTGTAGAGATTCTGACTCAACTTGGTCACTTCTGCCTTTTCATCATTTGCGGTTTTACCTGTAATGATCAAAACCGAACACAGCAAACTCAGGATAGAGAATGGAATGAATTTCTGTTTCATAAGCCTCCCTCCATTTGTACTTCTCACCTTGCTTGCATGCTATTCCAATCATCTGGCCTAAAAATTTCGAGAATCTTCGCATCTACCCAATATATATCTGAATTTCCATTCCCGGGACTTCTCAGAAAACGGATTTTTTCTTCATAGGTGATAGGAATTTCTGAATATGTCGGCAACCTGATCCTCGTACTCGTGAAAAACAGATATTTCCCGTCAGCAGAGAGGGACGGGCAGAAATCCGATGCATCGGAATTGATTGGCTCTCCCATATTTTTAGCCAATGACCATGATCCGTCTTTCTTTTTAAAACTTATGAAGAGATCCCACCCGCTCTCTCCTTCTCTGCGGCAAAATATGATATAGCTCTCATCCGGAGCGATAGCGGGATCGGCTTCTGCAAGATTTGTGTTGATCGACTTCCCGAGGTTTTGTGCCTCGGTATAACGCCCATCTATCCATTCAGACATATAAATGTCATCTTTTCCCAATCCGTCATCACGCTCTGAAAAGAAATACAGATTCCCCGTGCGGGAAATAGAGGGATATCCTGCAAACCTGCCTGAATTTACTGCTGGCCCCAGGGGCTTGGGGCAACCCCAGTCAGCCCCCTCTCTTTTCACTCTCCAGATCCAGTATTCCATTGTGTTTTTGGAATTTTCGAAGGGTTGGTTCGAACTGAAAACAATCATATTCCCATCCGGAGACAACATCAACTCTCCTTGGTATCGGCCCGAAAAAGAGGGGATTCTAGGCTTAATCCATAGACCGTTGACTTCCCGCATGAAAAGGAAAACTCCATGTGGAGCTCCATATAAACAGTAATACAGTTCTTTTCCGTCGGGAGAGACCGTAATGTTGCGCTCACTATATCCCGTCGATACAATCCCAGGGGCAAAGATCTTAGGAGTCAGGCCAGGAGGCTTCTGCCCTAGATAAGGGCCCTTGAGAACAGGAAAATCAACCTGCTTGAGGTCATCGATGATCCTGGCATCGATCCAAAAAATGTCGGCCTTTCCCCTTCTCCTGCTGGTAAAAAAAAGGCACCTTCCGTCCAGGGACAAGCTCGGACAGATTTCGTCATGGGAAGAATTCACGGCCGGGCCCATGTTTTTTGCCAGGGTCCAACCACCGTCTTCCTTCTTGTATGAAATGTAGAGGTCCTGCATGCCGACAGAATCCGGCCTGTCTTTGGAGCTGAAGATGAGGAAACTTTCATCGGGAGCGATGATGGCATCCCAGTCATGCTGTTCACTGTTGATCGCCCCCCCGAGGTTCTCGGGAGGCTGGTAGCGGCCATCGACGTAGTTTGAGACATAGATATCACAGCCCCCAAATCCAACCTCTTTATGGGTAAAAAAATACAGATTTCCGTTGAGGGCCATTGACGGATAATTCTCATTGCGAGTTGTGTTGACGGGATCGCCGATATTTCTAGGATCTGACCATCCGCCCGAGGCAAGTCTCTCTGTCATGAATATGTCCAATGATTTCGATTTCCCCGCGCTTTCGCTCCGCGGCCTGTTCGATCCAAAAATTATCTTCGTCCCATCAGGCGACATGGTGAAATCCCGGTCTGTGTAATCCGAAGTAAACGGCAGGGGCTTCGGCCTCGTCCATTGTCCGTCGACCTCTTCAGTCAAAAAAATCGCCCAGTTTTCCCTATGGCGAGCATTGAAGTAAAACTCCCTGCCATCCGGAGTAAATGCTGCACACATTTCATCTTCATTCAATATTGAGATGATCCCGTTCATGAAGACCTCGGCTTTACCCTCAGGTGTCTTCTTTCCGAAATAGGGCCCTTTGAGCACAGGGAAATCCTCATTTTCCGAGACTGCGATTACGCTAAGCGACAACATAAATATTAGAACACCAACAAGCATTGCTCGTTTCATTTTCAATCCTTAAGCCTTATTTCTTCAGGTTCCAATTCTTCGATGATCCGGGCATCCACCCAGTAAGTACTCCTTTTATCCTTAACAGGATCGTAGCTGAGAAAGAAAAAGTATTTTTCATCAGGAGTAAGCATCGGACAGTTCTCGTTGCCTTCCGAATTAATCGGGGCCCCCATGTTCCGCAGTTTTGTCCAGGTCCCATCACTTTTTCGAAAGCTTATATAGAGATCGCTGTCACCGTTGTTATCGGGCCGGTCCCAGCAGGAGACAACGATAAAGCGCCCATCCGGCGCAATAAACAAATCGCCCTCAATGTATTGAGTATTGATGGAAGGGCCAAGATTCTCAGGCTTGCTGTATGAACCATTAATAAATCTTGAGCAGTGCACATCCAATTCGCCGACGGTTCCCGGTGATGAAAAATACAGAGTCCCATCGTTCGTGATGGATTGATATGAAGCTGTAATAGTTTTATATCCAGAGTATTCGACAACTCGCGGCTCGCTCCAACTGCCATCTTTCCTGACAGAGCACCACATGTAATGGCGGTCTTTGGGTGATTGGCTGGTGCCCGGAATGGGCCTTTTCGATCGAAAAAACATCCTGTATCCATCCGGTGAAAGACACAGATTCAGGTCATAATAGGTGCTGTTGAAAGGGACCACCTCGGGCTTTGTCCAAATATCATTCACCCGTTTCATCCACATAATATCGAACGTCCCATTTCCATCCGCATCGGCCACGAAATAGAACTCGTGCCCGCAGGGAGAGAAAACCGCGTTAAAAGGCGTTCCATCTTTGACGACAATCCCCGGGGCAAACAACTCCGGAGTCATTCCCGGCGGTTTCTGACCTAAATATGGACCCCTAAGCTCTGTAAAGTCGTCTTGTGAATTAAGACCATGAAGGAGACACACCCATGAACAAAGAATCCCGACAAAAATCAACTTAGTTTTCATCATTAAACTCTCTTAATTCAGATTGCTATCTTCGATCTCTCTGATTGTGAGCATTCAAGTATCCAGTCGATCAATTTTAGAACCGGTGTTCAAAAAATTTCGGTTCCAGATCTTTCCATCTGAGCCCAACAGGCTTCTATGTCCAATCCGATCCTGTCGTAATCCAGCCAGTCTTTATACTGCTCGAGTTTGATTTCGTTTATGGCTTGGTCTTTGGTCAAACCTTTTTGGCGTGCATCAACCACAGCATCCCAAAGTGCCTGCAAGTAATCGCGCTGCTCTTCCAAAGCGGACACGCCCACTCCTCGGGGAGGTCCGTGCGACGGGATCACATGTTCATATTGGGAGGAATTATCTATCAGCTTGTCTAATAGGACAATCCAATTCCTGGTATCGGAATGCGGTCCCATGATGTAGCATTTTCTGTAAAAGAGGAGATCTCCCGTAATGAGAATCTCATCTTCCCTGTCTAGAACAACCAGATCGTTATCGGTATGGGCCGTACCGAAGTACATCAACTCGAAAGTTTTGCCACCGAGTTTGAGGGATGCATCACTAGTGATCCGCACATCAGGCGGTGTGGGGATGAACTCATCGCACAGTGCCTTTATCCATCTCCAGCGGGCTATGTCTTTTTCTATCTTTTCAGTATCTTCGGATTTATCGGCTCTGCTTTCTTTTAGCTTAATTTCCAACGCGCCAATTTTATCGTCGTATCCTTCATACTCCTTTAGAGTTTCCGAGTAATCGCGCATCAGATTTTTTGCAATGTTGGCATGGCCGATGATGACAGCCTCGTTGAAGACCTGATTTCCCCAAATGTGATCGGCATGGTGGTGTGTGTTGATCAGGTATTTGATTGAAAAGCCGGGGAATTGTTCTGCAATGAGCCTGCGTGCCTCTCGAGCCTCTTGAGGAGAGGCGAAGGAGTCGACAACTAAAATCCCCTCCCTCGTCCGCACCGCCGTGATGTTGCCACCCCCGCCACTGATGACAATCACCTCATCGCTGATTTTCGTGCTTTTTATTTCCTCTGAATAAGCAGGGATAAAGAGCAAAGAGCATACAAACATAATAAGGATGACTATCTTCTCTCTCGAAATGGACTTCAAGTCAAATGAAGCAAGAAAAAATTTACCTTGAATAGGTTTCATAGAATGACCTCGCCCCTCAACTTCTTTACCTCTCACCACCCGACCTTCGTCCTTCGATCACTTTTGCATCTACCCAATAGATGTTACTTGTTTGGTCTTCCTGTGGCCGGTGACTGGTAAAAAACAAATATTTTCCGTCCGGTGTCACATAAGGACGAAATTCAGCACCGGCGGAATTGACACCTTCTCCCAGGTTGATCCCTTCTGTCCAGGAACCGTCTGGCTCCTGAAAATATGCATAGAGGTCAAACTCTCCGAACCCGCCCTCTTTTTTCTGGCAGACGATAAGATAGCTTTCATCAGGCGCGATAAACGGATCGGCATCACCAAATTCTGAATTAACTGGCTCGCCTACGTTTTCTGCTGTGGCATATTTACCGTCGATATTCCGCGATCGCCATAAATCCGTCCAACCGATTCCGACCTCACGTCGGCTCATATAGTAGATGGTGCCATCGTTGGTGACAGTCGGGTAATTTTCATAATACTGCTCTGTATTGATCGATCTCCCCAACATAACGGGCTCTGTCCAGCCGTCCATCTCCAGCTTCACTGCCCAGATGTTGGCCTCTTCCAGAAACATGCGCGTGGTCAGATCGGGCGATCTAAGGGTTGTGAAATAAATCGTCTGATCGTCAGGCCCGACAGTGAAATTATAAGGCGAATACTCACTGAAAGGAGCAACTTGCGGTTTAGTCCATCGTCCGTCTATCATTTCCATGACATACACCGGTCTGATTCGCCAATCCGAGTTCGGCCGCATACTGCCGTAGACAAAAACGGTGCCCCCATTCAAAAAGCCGGAACATCCCTGGACCTCCCCTACAGGAAATATTTCGGGGGCAAACGGCTCAGCCGTCATTCCGGGAGGGGTCTGCCCGAGGTAGGGGCCTCTGAGCTCTGTAAAATGATCTGATTTTTGGGAATTGCAGCCGAGCTCAAAGACGGAAATAGCAATAATAATCAACTGCACAATAAATAAACGCCTTTTCATATGCTTTACCTCCATCACAATTTCCCTCGTCTCCGATCTGAAGTTAAGCAACACCAGAATTAATCCGCACTCCAATTCAACCGAGCTTTAAAATTCATCTCCCTATTGAATCCGTCACTTTAAATCATTCGGTTTCAGTCTTTCGATAATCTTGGCATCGACCCAGTAGATATCCCGGTTCCCAGTCTTATCTGTCGTGAAAAAAAAGTACTTACCGTCCGGACTGACGGAAGGGATGTATTCCGAAAAAGATGAATTGACTTTTTCACCCAGATTGAGAGGGCCTGTCCAAGAGTTGTCTTCTTTTAGGAACGAGACGTAGAGGTCAGCTTTTCCCAATCCGCCAGGCCGGTCTGAACAGAAAATCATATAGCTTTCGTCCGCTACCACAAAGGCATCGACCTCATGATACTCTGTATTTACAGGGAATCCTAAGTTTTCGACGTCAGGGTAGTGCCCATTCACCCTCTTCGCCCTGTAGATATCCCCCGAACCCAATCCGCCTTTCCGATTGCTGAAAAAATAGAGCGTTCCATCCTCTGTCACGCAGGGATAACTGTCATGCTGTCCTGTGTTCACAGGAGATGGAAGCAGCACGGGCTCCGACCAGACATCACCCGTTCTTTCTGTCTTCCATAAATAGTAATCCCTTACCGGCGCTCCTCCCTTTTTAAGTGGGCGGCCAGAGGAGACAATCACCGTTTTATCATCGGGTGCGAAAGCAAAATCCCAATCATATGTTCCAGCCGAGAAGGACGCCAACCGCGGTTTGCTCCAGAGGCCGTCTCTTTGATTCATGATAAAAATCCCATTTTGCTCCGATCGGCCCCTCACGAACAAAAACAGGCTTTGATCGGTCGAAAAATATGAACATCCTTCAGCCGCATCGGTGGAGATAATCCCGGGTGCGAATATTTCAGGTACCACCCCCGGCGGCTCTTGTCCCAGGTATGGCCCTCTCAACTCCGAAAAAACATTCTTATGAACAAAGCCACAAAATAAAACAACTATGATCACTACCAAGTAGATAAAAATTGCTTTTTGATTCATTGGCACCTCTCTAACTTCAAATCATCAGGCTTCAAATCTGCAATGATCTGTTCATCCACCCAGTAAATATCCCAACTGCCAGATCGTGTGCTGTTGAAGAAAAAATACTTCCCATCAGGTGAGACATACGGAACCCAATCATAAGCAAACGTATTGATCCCTTTCACCCATATTCACCGGATCTGTCCAAGTCCCATTGCTCTTATGAAAGCTAACATAAAGATCAAAGCCGCCAAATCCCTCCAGTGTCTTAGAGCAAAAAATGAGATAGCTCTCATCCGGAGCAATGAATGGATCAAGCTCATCATTTTCTGTATTGATTGGCTTGCCGAGATTTTCAACTGTCATGTGTTTACCCTTTGTTGAAGGTGAACGATATATATCATGACCACCAAATCCACCCTCGCGATTGCTGAAGAAATAGAGCGTGCCATCTGCAGTGACTTTTGGATAAGTATCCATATCCATGGAATTAACTGGGGGAGGTAGCTTGTTTGGCTCTGTCCATCCCTCGCTAGCCATCCTTACTCGCCAGATATTCACATCTGTAGAAGAGGTTTTTTCTCCTATTGATCCTCTCCAGGCAAAATACACCTGTTCTCCTTCCGGCGCCGTCTTATAATAATGATACCAGTGCTTCCCTAAAAATGGCGATGCATTGGGAGGCGTCCATTTTCCCGCTTTCAATTCCATTCGATATACGGCAGGCGTCCATTCTTCCAAATCAACCGGTGTGCGATCGAAGAGGCACAAGGTGGCGTTGTTGAAAAACCCATATAAAGCCTCATTATCTTTGGTCGGCAGGATGCCTGGAGCAAACAGCTCCGGCGTCATCCCTGGAGGTTTCTGTCCAAGATAAGGCCCGCTCAATTCCGCTGCCTCCCAGATCTTCTCGATGTTGCGCTCGTGCAGATCATGCGGCCAACTGACCCAACGCTTGCCGAGGTGAGAGAGTTGAGGGAATTTTTTCTCAAATGAAAATTCTGCTTTCGCCTGTTCGAGTGTCAACCCTTCACGCCTGGCATCCGTGACGCCCTCCCACAGGTCCTCAAGATAATCGAGCTGAACGTTCAACTCCGGCAGAGTCATCAGCTCGTCGTGGGCACCGACGATATAGTCGACATCTTCTTCGCCTTCGACAAAGGGCTTGAAGACGTCTATCCACCGCCGAATATCGGTCTTTTCAGAAATCAGAGGAATCCTGTCCTTGTTGAAAATGTCACCCACGACCAGGAGTTTTTCCTCCGGCACATGGATAAGTATGTCGCTTTCGGAGTACCCGGGCGTGCAATAGCGAAGCTTCACACGGACATCACCCAGGTGAAGTGTTAAACTATCGTCAAATGTAATGGCGGGCTTGATGTGCTCTAAACCAGTAGCCATGAGTTCGGTCAGTTCACTCCAGTAGAGCATGGCCTCCTGTAATTTTATCCGAGCCTCAGGGCTTGCCGGTCCGGCATCGATCTGATCCTGGATAGATTGGAGACGCGGTTTCATCGCTTCCCGGATATCGACCGACTGCAATTGTTCGCGGAGTGCGTCTATCCGCATAGGGCAATTATCATGCCCGATGAGCAGGGCCTCGGGAAAAACAGAGGCACCTCCCATATGATCGACACCGGCATGGGTATAGATCAGATAGACGAAGTCCTTCCTCCCAAAGGTTTTCTCAACGATCTGACGTATTTTATGGCCGCACTCCGGCTTATAATGCGCATCGATCACGACCAGGCCTTGCGAAGTAGCAACAGCTGTTACATTGGACATAACTGCCGATTGGCCGCTTTTGATGAATAGGACGCGGTCACTCAGTTTATCGGCACGGAAAGGTATTTCCTGTTTTGGTCCTGATTCGGCGCCTGTAAGTGGGAGGAGAAAAGGTAATAGGAAAAACGGTAAGTTCCAAACGATTTGAACAATACTCGTCTTTTTTTTCTTTATCATGAACGACCTCCTGTCATTCCCTATTATCCCCTCGCAATCCCTCGATAACTTTCGCATCGACCCAGTAGATATCTTGATTACCGTTTATCGGTCCGTCTATTCTCGACATGAATTCTGTATAATTCAACCTGCGGCCGGTGTTATCAATGGGATGACGGCCCCGGTTACTGCAGAAGAAGAAATATTTCCCGTCCGGTGATACATAAGGTCGCATATCGGCTTTATCGGTGTTTATGATGTCTCCCATATTCTGTGCTTTGGACCAAATTCCGTCCTCATTTCGGAAGCTGATGAAAAGATCATTCGCTCCGAATCCATTTGGCCGTTGGGCATCAAAAATGATGTAACTCTCATCAGGAGCGATAAAGGGATGGAACTCGTTGGACTTTGTGTTGATTGCGTCTCCGAGATTCACGGCATGGCCGTAGCCGTCATCGGTAAACTCGGACATGTAAATGTCAAAGCCTCCCTTGGAATCTCCATAGTTGGCACAGAAATAGAGATTTCCGCTGCGAGCAGTGCCGAAGAACATCTCGGTCTTCCTGGTATTGATAACTCTGTCAAGAGCTTTCGGAGTAGACCATCCCGATTCAAGCCTCATCGATACAAAAATATTCCTGATAATAGGCTTATACTCCTCTCCTGTAAGGGGTTCGGTGGATTCGAAGAAGATCATTTTGCCGTCAGGGGATGCAAAAGGATAATTGGTAGAGTATACACCCGAAAAAGGAGCAGTCTCGGGAGCCCGCCATTTTCCATTTTTTTGCTCAAGTAGAATGACTGCCGAATAAAAATCAGGCCCGGATCTCGTAAAAAACAGCTCCTTCAAATCAGGTGAAAAGGTAATATCTAACTCATGAAATCCTGTCGAAATGATTCCGGGAGCAAAGACCTCCGGAATCATTCCCGGGGGGGGCTGACCTAAGTAGGGTCCTTCAATGGACACTCTATCGTCCTGAGGAGAAGAGCAAGAGAAAAGAAGGAAAAAACAAGAAATCAAGCCAACAATGATCAATTTGTCTTTCGCCAATAAGGCCTCCTACATAACACTTTTGGCTCGATTGTAATCGATAATCTTTAAGTTCAGCGAACAAAGATCATCAATTCCCCGATGGCGGCATGTGCAGAAAGAGTACTCGCCGTTCGGAGAAACAAGCGGTCCGTGTAATTTCCGTCCGAGATTAAAGTCTCTGGACATTGGGAATTCAGCTAATGACTGGAGAATCGTTTTTATCCAGGTCTCCACCTTGGTCTCTTCATATTGCGGATCATGGTAGGACATCCAATCCTTCAGAATGTTGTTATTTATCATCTCATCGAGAGACATGTCTTGCTTCAAAGCTTCTTCCACAAGATTAATGGTGCTGACCAGCATAGTATGATAGGCCTTCAGTTCAGCAGTTGTCGTATCCGGGCCATGTCCTACGATTATCCTGGTTTCTTCCGGAAACAGGGCGATCAATTTCTCGACGTTCTCAACCAGTGTATTCGCATTTCCACCGTTGTTGAGCTTTACGACCGGGAAAGTCTCCGGCGATATTATATCCCCTGTGTAGGCAACGCCTGCATTCTTAAAATAGACGATAGTGTCCTCATCCGTATGGCCGCCAATCAGAGGAATAATCTTTATTTCTTCCCCGTTAAAGTGAAGTGTGAGAGGATCATTAAAAGTTAACGTAGGGATTGCCCCTCGGAAAATTTCTTTGTCAAAGGGAATGTCAAAATCAGGCTCGGCATACTTTGTCAGTTGCGATTTGCAGTTCGTATGAGATATGACCATTGCATTATCTCTCAAGGCCGGATTTCCGGCTATATGGTCATAATCGGAATGGGTGTTTATGATATATCTGATTCTTCCGCTATCCCAGTTATCAAGAATCGACTCAACCTCTGCCGCTGTTTCCGGAAAACCGGTGTCCACGAGAAGAACGCCTTCCGGGCCTGTGAAGGCGATGATATTCACGAAATTATCCACGTTCAGCTTGTAGAGGCTGTCCGATATTTGGAAGGCTTCGACTTTCGCTAATTCGCGCCGTTCACACGCGTAGCCAACCAGTATTAATCCGGCGTAGAGGCATATAAGCCTGGATTTTCGTGTGCTAATGGCTATTGCTATTCTCCGTTGCCAGCTCTTCTATACAGTTCCCTTTTCTCAATTCTTTGGCCTGTAAGATTCGATAATCTTCGAATCCACCCAGAAGATGTCACCGCCTCTCGTAAAAAAGAAATATTTGCCATCCGGAGAAACCACCGGGCAGTATTCCGTAGCGGAGGTGTTGATGGTATCGCCCATATTCACTATTTTTGACCAGGTGCCATCCTTTTTTTTGAAACTGATGTACAGGTCTCCACGCCCGTAAACATCGGGCCGGCCCCAGGAACCCACGATCAGATAACTTTCATCAGGAGCGATGTAAGTATCCCCTTCTCCGAACTCCGAATTTATCGCTTCTCCAAGGTGAACAGGTTCTGCATATTTGCCATTTTTCAGAATCGCACAGTAGAGATCTTTGTCTCCCATCCCTCCAGCACGGGAGGAAGCCAAATACATGGTGCCGTTGGCCGTTATCCAGGGATATGTCTCATCCTGAGCCGAATTGACCGGTTTTCCCAGGTTTTGAGGCTCGGACCATCCATCGCTTGTGCGGAGACAGTACCATACGTCCATCTGTCTTCCTTCCCAAATCGAAGGCCGGTTGGAGCAGAAATAAAGCGTGTTTCCATCCGGTGAAAGGGCCATATCCACATCCGAATACTCGCCGGAAAAGAGAAAGACGCTAGGTTTTGTCCAAACGCCGTTAATCTGCCGGGTGTACATCATCACATATCTTTCTCCGGTGTGAATGGAAAAAAAGAATTCATCGCCTTTTGGAGAGAATACGGAATTCAATTCGTTTTTTGCGGTAGAGATGATCCCCGGAGCAAAAACCTCGGGAGTCATTCCCGGCGGCTTTTGTCCGAGATAGGGACCTTTGAGGACGGGAAAATCCTCCACTCCTGAGAAAAGAAAGACAATCAGGAAAAGAAAAAGAAATAATCCGATAATCAAGCTTTTTGTATTCATGTGTCCATCCCTCATATGAAGAACCGATAATAGGGTTCATTTTTTTGCAAATTGTATGCCAATTCAAGGGATGGGAAT
>Ga0180437_10009917_pt1 | contig 11695 bp, 8 predicted proteins | sample SS_ome_4_FD_132410 | JGI IMG/M metagenome (GOLD analysis project Ga0180437, IMG submission 132410) | Hypersaline lake sediment archaeal communities from the Salton Sea, California, USA - SS_3_D_1 metaG | ecosystem: Environmental > Aquatic > Non-marine Saline and Alkaline > Hypersaline > Sediment... | reverse complement strand
TCCGTTAGGGTACGGGGCTTTTTTTATGCATGGGGAGACCGCGAAGCGGTTCGTCAGCTCGGCAGTCTGCGCTGCCTCGCGTTCGCCATGGCTGCGTTAGCCCATTCAGGGCTAACGGTCCATGCTCACCCCCATGTGAGAGTAGGACACCGCCAGGCTTTAATTCGAAAGCCTCGTATCCGTTAGGGTACGGGGCTTTTTTTATGCATGGGGAGACCGCGAAGCGGTTCGTCAGCTCGGCAGTCTGCGCTGCCTCGCGTTCGCCATGGCTGCGTTAGCCCGTTCAGGGCTAACGGTCCATGCTCACCCCCATGTGAGAGTAGGACACCGCCAGGCTTTAAATACAAAACCCTCGCCCTTTGGGCGGGGGTTTTTTTTATTTAAAGCAGTGCCTAGGAGCTAGGAACTAGAAACTTGGAGCCAGAAGCCAGAATCAGTGGCGAACTTGCTGTTCTGTAGCGACAAATCCGTTCACCCTTGGCATTGTCTATTTGATATAGATCAATATTTCGGCAATCAGCAGATCAATAATCCGATATTTTCGTTGTAAGATGAATTGTTGGGTTCAACTCAATACCACACGCAAACCTCAACTACAGAGAGTAACTTGATATGAAAAAACTGTTCTTGATGTTTACATTCGCATTTATCGCCGGCACCGCCGCGTTCATGACACCCCAGGATGCGCAGGCGTGGTGGGATGACGACGATGACTGGTATGATCGTCCGTGGTACGGCGGTGGTCCGTGGTACGGTGGTTATTACCGTCCTTATGGGTATCCGTATGGCGGCTATGGCTATCCCTACGGCGGCGGCTATTATGGTGGTGGCTATCCTTATGGCTATGCCTACCCGCAGCAGCAACAGGGCACGACCGAGTCAACAGCCCCTGCGGAAGGTACTGCACCGGCATATCCTGCTTATCCCGCGTATCCGTACTAGGGTACGAATCTGCTCTTTGCTGTGAGCACTGGCTGAATCAATTTGTACAATTGAATAGTTGTCACAACCAACGCGCCTTCCTGGCGCGTTGTTTTTTCAGGGCTGCGGCTAGCCTGCATATTGCATGAGAACACTCATAAATCCACTTAAGCACATGAACGGGATAGCAATTTTTCGTAACCTGGAAAAATACACTATGTTCCCGGCAACGCTATGCAGTTTTTAGAGCAATTTCAGCGGCCACTTTGCCCGATTGCCCTGTAACCATAGCGATGGCTATGCTTTTCGGCCAACCGAACAAATTGACTCGCTGAAATTCCCCCAAAATTCTGCATTCTGATGCAATATGCGGGCTAGATCGGGTTCGCGTCGGGGTAGTCGCGAAACGTAGCAAGTGCGTTTGTTGGTCGAGGCCGCATGTGGCTGATCTCCTGTTGCCAGCTCAGCGCAGGCAGTTCTCCTTTTTCCAGTAGCAGCAGGGTGCTTTCCATCCGCGGCAGGTTGGGTGACTTCCCGTACTGCTTCTCGACGGTCACCGCGGCGCGCATCTGTTTTGCGGCTTTGTCGAAGTCGCCTGCCGCGGCCGTTGCAATCGCAAACAGCTCCAGGTTTACGGGGTGCTTCTGGTTCTGTTGCATTTGATCGGCTCGTTTCACGGCGGACTCGGGGTCGCGAATACTGTCATCCTTGCTGAGCGCCAGTATGAGGATCTGGATGCGCTTCATCGCAACCATGTTCGGCGCCCTGTCAGTAATGCGGGTGGCTGCGTCGAGCAGTTCGCGGTCAGCGCTGTTGTTGCCCATCATGGCGGCAAGGCGGAAAAGCATCGCTGCCACGTTCTTTTCATTGGCGCTTATCGCCGCATCGTAATGAGGGATGGCTTTGGCGTATTCCTTGCGTTGCAGGTAAAAATTAGCGAGAAAAAAGTTTGCGCCTTCATGCTCCGGGGAAAGTTCGATCACGCGCCGGTACAATTTCGCAGCCTTCTCCTCATTGCCTGACTCGTCATCGAGCAACGCAAGCAGGAAAACCGCCAGCACTTTATCCGGGGCTTTCGAAATGACCTGCTCGAGTTGTCTGCGCGCCCCGTCCTTGTTGCCATTGAGGTACAGGACGCGGGCATAGCTCGTTCTTGCAGCAATATTGTCGGGTTCGTGTTCAAGTCCCCGGGAAAATTCTTCTGTCGCAGTCGCATATTCCTTCTTCATGACGGCCGTCATCGCTGTGGTGAAATGACGACTCGCTGGGTTCCTGAGTGCCTGCAGTGAGTCGACGAGGCGGTCCTTGATAACGAGTTCATGATTGCCGAATTGCTTAAGGTGCTGTTTGGCCTGCCCGGTATTGCCGGCTGCGCGCAATGACATTGCGAGCGGGTAATGAATCTTGGATGCGCCAGGCTCGAGTTCGAGCGCACGGCTGAAATGTTCGATGGCCTTCTCGTGATCCTGCTGTGTTACATAATACTGTCCCAGGCCGTAGTTGGCGGCAGCTTCGTACACGTGATCGTTCAGAAGCGGCAGGAGCAGCTGGTAGGCCTCTGCCGCCTGGTTCAGGTCGAGGTGGACCAGGGCCTGCCTGTACCTCGCCGGCGGGTAGTCAGGGTCCAGCGCCCGGGCCTTGCCGTAACCCGAGAGTGCAGCCTGCAGGTCCCCGTCTTGCTGTGCCAGGTAAGCGGCATAATAGGCCCAGGGGAAGTGACCGGGTTCCAGGTGCATCGCGTTGGCATAGCAGGCGTCTGCGCTGGTGTAGAGGCCGTGAATCATATACAGGTTGCCCAGCCTGCCGTACTCTGATGCAAGTTCACCGGTATCAGGGGTTTCTTGCGCCAGCAGTGCGTCGATTCTGCCGCGGCCTTCCGCTATCGCTTTTTGTTCGTCAGCCTTGAGAGGCGAAAGATCCACTCCCGGTACGGGCTCGAGCTTCTTCTGCCAGGCGGGAGGCAGGGTCTCGATGCCGGCGGCCAGGACAAGGGTCGATGACAGCCCCAGCATCAGGGCTGTTATTCGGACTATATAAAGTCGCATGCGTCTATGCCGCTTCCTGTTCAATGGTAACCAGTGTGTCGATCTGCTCGACGTTCACTGTCTGTTTCTGCCCGTCCGGCCAGGTAACGACCAGGCTGTCGACCTTGTCGGCATCACCGAGTCCGAACGTGACAGGCAGTTCAACCTGTGAAATGAAGCTGCGGCCGGAGGTCACCAGGCGCCGCTGCGTCACACCATTTGCGGTGAGCTCGATGACGGCGCCGATGCCGTTGCGGTTGACCGTGGTGCCAGACAGTTTGATGCGCAGCCAATGATGGCCCGTTTGCTGGTCATTCCGGTACAGCCTGGCTGCTCTGCCCGGTTGCGTGATCAACACATCAAGATCACCGTCGTTGTCGATGTCACCGTAACTCGCCCCTCTGCCTACGACAGGCGTAGACAGGTCGCCGGTGTTCTCAACCAGTACAAGGCGGTTGTCGCAGCCGTCGCCTTCCGTTTCAGCTTCGCAGTTCCAGAACAGTTGTATCGGTTGCTCGTAGTGCTGGCTTGGCTGTACCTTGTTGATCTCGTTTTCGATATGGCCGTTGGCCTGGAGCAGGTCAAGCCTGCCATCCAGGTCGTAGTCGAAAAAGAACAGGCCGAATGTCAGTGCCAGCCTTGAGTCGGCGCCGAGTCCCTCCAGCAGGGCTTCATCAGCAAACGGCGTCTGTCCATCGACGGTTACGAACAGGGAACTCATTTCATTTGCGAAGTTGCCAATGACCACGCCGAGTTCGGAGTCATTACGGTACCATGCCGTATCTATGCCCATGGCGCCGGTTGCCTTGCCGTCCCGGTTGAATGCGATGCCCTCCAGTGCGCCGACCTCCTCGAATTTGCCGTTACCGATGTTTCGGAACAGAAAGTTCTGCACGGTGTCATTGGCAATGAACAGATCCAGCAGGCCGTCATTGTCATAATCGACCGCGGTGGCGGCAAGCACCTTGCCCGGAATATGGACGCCGGATTCCGTCGAGATCTCGGTAAAGCGGCCGTTGCCGTCGTTGCGGTAGAGTCGCGAGTGGGCGCCGGTATAATGCGTCGGTGTACTGTAGGACTTGCCGATGCCGGTTACGCGGAAATCGATTTCCATGTTGATTTGCGGCGTCCACTCGACATAGTTGCCAACGTAAAGATCGAGGTCCGAGTCATTGTCAAAGTCAAAAAACACCGCAGCCGTGCCCCAGTCATCATCGAAGCCTGCCGTGCCGGAGGGCTCGCTGACGTCAACGAATTTGCCGCCTTCGTTATGGAACAGGTGATTTCGGCGCAGCGTCGTAATGTAGACATCGTCCCAGCCATCGTTGTCATAGTCGCCGACCAGGACGCCCATGCCGTAGCTGTGCAGGTCCAGGCCGGCAGCTTCCGATACATCGGTGAAGTTGCCTTTGCCGTCATTCTGGTACAGTCGCGTGGTTGGGCGGCCCTGCTGTGGGCGAAACGGCCAGTACGTCCCGTTGACCAGGATGATGTCCTGGTCGCCGTCGTTATCGTAGTCGATGAAGCCGGCGCCGCTGCCCATGGTCTCGGGCAGCAGGCGTTCACCAAAGGCGCCGTTGGTGTGAACGAAATCGATGCCGGCTTCGGCCGTAACATCGGTGAAAACGACTTCAGGTACTTTAATTCCGGATTTTTCGGCTATTACCGGTCCGGTTACCTTTTCCTGTACGACCGCTTCCGGCTCGGGCTCTTTCTGTAACACAAGGTAGATGATGTAACCTGAAATCGCTGCGAGAGCGACGGTCAGTAATGATCGATTGAAAGCTTTGCGGATGGCATCTTCGCCGCTGTGTTTCGTGTTGTTCATGGAGCTGCTGTTGTACCTTGTCTGTAGTCTCGCGATTTTTGTGCCAGGGGTTGCGTGTCATCGTGAAGGCCGTAGGCCTGCGCCCGGTTCAGGTCGTAGACCACGAACGGTGCCGCTGCATGGTCGGCTGCTTCGTTCAGCTGACGATGCCGGGTTACAGCGATTTCGATTGCGTGGTCGTCCGGGCGGAAGCGGTCGTGTTGTTGACGGTGATGGTCGGCCTTTGCCTGCTCGCCCAGTTCGGAATGAACCAGCGCCAGGTTGTAATGCGCGGCCTGGTTTTCAGGGTCTATCTGTAATGTACTGTTCAACCAGGTTCTGGATTTTCGCAGATAGGCTTCGCGCTGCTGCCGTCGTTTGACGCCTCTTTCCATGCGGGCCCTTTCGAAATTGATCCTGCCGAGTTCGTTCAGCAGGTTGGTGTCATACGAGAAGTCGAAACCACGCGCACGCGCCTGCTCAAAGCGGTTCTGGTAAATGCGCTCGAGGCTTTCGATCGCATTGTCGAGGTGGCCGTTCTCACGATCGATGCGCGCGCTGAACCATTCAAGGGTCCATGGTGGCGCGGAGGATCCCGGCTGCGAGGCCCTGTGTATGGCAGCTGATGCTTCTTCGAGCCGTCCTTCCTTGAAGTAGACGCGTGCGAGATTTAGCGCGCCCTGTCCCGGATTCAGGGTTTCAACCTGCTTGAATACCTGCTCGGCCTGCCTCAATTCGCCCTTGCTCGAGCCGCTGTCGCCTTCGCGCAGCAGGCCGATGCCGTAATCATTCCAGCGTTCCCAGTCCGGGATACGGGTGTCCGGCCCGGCTTCCACCGGCGGGCCGTTTTCGACCGGCAGTGTGATGCGGTCGGTTGCCATCGTGGTAACCGGCAGGTCGTTACCGTCATAGCGGTCGCCCTCGATGTATCGCAGGTACTCGGCGTCGAATTTACGGTATTTCAGGGCGGTCTGGATCGTGATCGGGCCCTTGACGCCGTCCGGGAGCGACAGCCTGTAATGCACCACATCGGCCGCACCGGGCGGGATCTGGTGGTCGTAGAGCGGAACGAATATGTCCTGACCGTTGCGCCGGTTGATGCGCCGGCCCTCGCGATCGAGTACGTAGGCGTTGACGAAATAGGACCAGGGATCGACCCGTCCCGAGGCATCAAGACCGCCGCTGCGCCCGATCAGGCGGTTGCCGTCGTAGACAGCGACGTCGAGCCAGAGTTGATTGGAGTCCGATGTGCCCTGGGTGAGATGATGGCCGACACCGGTCGTACGAATAACACTTTCTATCAGGTAGTCGCTTCCCGGTTTCAGCGCGGGCAATACTTTGCCCAGGGGAGCGTGCAGTTCGCCTTCTACCGTTCCGCCCTCCTTGATGCCGAAGATGTCGACGCGTGTGACATTGCTCAACCGTTCCTGGTGGGCCTCGATGACCCAGTCGGGCTGGCGCAGCATGGCTGGAATGGCCGTATTGGCTGCAGGGAACAGGTGGCTGTGAACGGTCAAGTCGCCGGAGCCGTCGAAGTCCCGTGCGGCCGGGTCATCTGACGGCTCCAGGGGCATGTGGCAGACCGCGCACTTTTCGACGGCCTGCGGTGGATAATAGAAACTGTCGACGCGGTGGCCGGAAACACCGCTCTGAAGGAAGCTGTCGTAGTGGTTCTGGGCGCGCAGCCACTTGTAGTGGTTAACCTCGTACGGCAGGTTTGCCTTGTGGCAGCCGGAACAGAACTCGGCGGTCTTGTGCATCGGTTTCAGCAGGGTGGTTTTGTGGAACGCCGGCTTCGCTTTTATCAACTGGTGATTGATCGCTTTCAGCAAGGCTGAATCGCTGAATGCAAACGGGTAGCGCGCCGGGTCTTCTATAGTAAAGTCGCTGTTGCCTTTCGTGCTGTTGATGGCCGTTATTGCGTGACAGGAGGTGCAGGTCAGGCCGGCATTGGCTGTCGGGTCGGTATCGGGATCGAAGTCAGCTCGTTCGAAGCGGCCGCTGAGCAGCGGTACCGTATCGTGGCAGCCGGCGCAGAAGCGGGAGATTTCAGGCCCGCCGTCACGCTCCGTGACCACCCTGCGGGTCTCTTCGACACTGAAACGGTAGGCCGGGTTGGTAAAGGAACTGTGGCGGTGCATGCTCTGTTCCCAGCTGCGATAAATGTCGGGATGGCACTGTTTACATTCGTCGTCGGTCATCAGGTGTTCGGGCGGTATCAGCTCGCTGCCCGCGATTTTAAAACCCGACGGGGAGAAGTCCCTTGCCTGTGCGGTACTCGCGCTTTCCTGGGTTGACAGGTGTATTCCGAGCATGACGACGGCGAAAACGCCTGCGAGGCCCAGCCAGCGGTAGGCAAGATGATAGCGTATCGGGCGTCCGGCGAGCCGGTGCAGCACGAACAGCCAGGCGATTACGAACGGCAGGATGACGTGCAGCCAGTACAGGGGTTCGCGGACGCGTGGATCATTGATCTCAAAAAAACCGAAGCGTGTGAGTACGATGCCGGAAGCCAGCAGCAGAACACCGCTGGCAAACAGGGCGATTCCGGCGCGGATCGCATAGCGGTTATCTCGTTTGATTGCACGGCGGGCATGCAGGAACACGAACACACAGAATGGCAGCACCAGCAGGAGGCCGAGCAGCAGGTGCAGCAGAAACATCAGCAGGTAGAAATAGTCCTGATAGACACGTCCGCTGTAATGCTCCAGCACGGTAATGCTGCTGAGGTAGATCGAGTTGACCACGAGCACCGCAAACAGCGTAAAAACCACGGTCAGCAGCCAGCGAAAGCCCGGGGCGATGACAGCGGTTGCGGCGCTGGTTTTGTTACTCGTAGTGACCATGTGTCTGGATAAAATCCTTAAAATTCAAAAACTTAATATATCAGGAAGGCGATTTTATAGTAAAAGCCGGGTTCTTGCATTGAGTTCGGACAAGCGGAGTGCCGAAAAGCACGCCATGGCCATAAAATTCCGGCCGGTGCGTCACTCCTTGGGGCGTGAATTTGGTAACATCCTCCTCCATGTTGACCTACCCGGAAATCGATCCTGTCGCGTTCTCCATAGGCCCGCTGAAAGTGCACTGGTACGGCCTGATGTACCTGTTCGGCTTTGTCGGTGCCTGGATCTACGGGGTTTTGCGCACCCGGCGCGAGGACCTGGACTGGACCCGCCGGCAGGTCGAGGACATTATTTTCTTCGGCGCGGTCGGCGTCATACTCGGAGGGCGCCTGGGCTATACCCTTTTTTACGGCTGGGAAGGGTTCATCGCTGATCCGCTTTCCATATTCCAGATCTGGAAGGGCGGCATGTCGTTCCACGGCGGCATGCTCGGCGTGTTTCTCGCGATGCTGATCTATGCGCGCAGGGCCGGCAAGCCGTTCTTCGAGGTAACCGATTTCATTGCGCCCTGGATTCCCCTGGGCCTCGGGGCGGGACGTATCGGCAACTTTATCAACGGTGAGCTGGTCGGCAGGGTGGCCGACCCGGACCTGCCCTGGGCCATGGTGTTTCCGTTTGTCGACCAGGTGCCGCGGCATCCGTCCCAGCTCTATCAGGCTTTAACCGAAGGACTGCTGCTGTTCCTGATCCTGTGGTGGTATTCTTCGAAGCCACGCCCGGTGATGGCTGTATCCGGGGTTTTCATGATCAGCTACGGCAGCCTGCGGATTATCACAGAGTTCTTCCGTACCCCTGATGCACATCTCGGATTCATCGCCTTCGACTGGATGACCATGGGGCAGTTATTGTCAATACCGATGATTATTGTTGGCGTCGTTCTTTTTCATCTGGCGATGAAAAACGAAGGGAAGAGGGACGAGGGCCCAGTGACGAGGAAAGCCAAAAACTGATACCTCTGTGGGTTCTCTGGCAAAATAGGATTAGACAATCTGGTGGTTATTATTCATGAAGCAATATCTTGATCTGATGCGTCACGTGCGTGACCACGGTTGTAAAAAAGAAGACAGGACCGGAACGGGGACCCTGTCGGTGTTTGGGCACCAGATGCGGTTCGACCTGGGCGAAGGCTTCCCGCTGGTGACCACGAAGAAATGCCATCTGAAATCCATCATTCACGAGTTGCTGTGGTTCCTGAGCGGCGAAACCAATATTCGCTACCTGCAGGACAACGGGGTGCGGATCTGGAATGAATGGGCTGACAAGGACGGCAATCTCGGCCCTGTATACGGTTACCAGTGGCGCTCCTGGCCGGCCGTGGACGGCAGGCATGTCGACCAGATTTCGCAGGTCATCGACCAGATCAGGAATACGCCTGATTCGAGGCGCATCATCGTCAATGCCTGGAATGTCGGCGAAATAGAGAATATGGCGCTTCCGCCCTGCCATATGATGTTCCAGTTTTATGTCGCAGACGGCAGGCTCTCCTGCCAGTTGTACCAGCGCAGCGCCGACATCTTCCTCGGCGTACCCTTCAATATTGCGTCCTATGCCCTGCTGACGATGATGATCGCCCAGGTATGCGAGCTGGCACCAGGTGACTTCGTGCATACGCTCGGCGATGCGCATCTTTACACCAACCATCTCGAGCAGGCGGACGAGCAGCTGTCACGGAAGCCCTTCCCGCTGCCGGTCATGAAAATCAATCCTGAAGTGAAATCGATCTTCGATTTCAAGTACGAAGACTTCGAACTGGTCGGCTACGAGGCCCACCCCCACATCAAGGCCGAAGTAGCGGTGTAGGTGTCAGTGCTATTTGAGCTGAAGACATTAATAGTCCACAGATGAACGCAGATGAACACAGATAAGACTGTTTGTTTTTGTCCGCGAAAAACGCAAAGAACGCGAAAAAGTTCTATTTTTTAGCACTGTTTAATTTTTTCGCTTCTTTTGCGTTTTTCGCGGACAATATCAGAAACATCCGTGTTCATCTGCGTTCATCGGTGGACTTTAATTATCGATCGTAACCAGGCAATGGGGTTTCAGTGCATATTTCTATAATCGCGGCGATGGACCGCAACAGGCTGATCGGCAACCGGAACCAGCTTCCGTGGCATTTGCCGGCGGACCTGGCGCATTTCAAGCAGGTGACCATGGGCAAGCCGGTCATCATGGGGCGCAAAACGTTCGAGTCGATCGGCAGGCCCTTGCCGGGACGCACCAATATAGTGCTTACCGGTTCGGCGGATTTTCGCGCTGAAGGTGTGCTGGTGGCCAACAGCCTGGAGCAGGCGCTCGGTTTGGCGGCCGGTGCCGATGAGGTCATGTTCATAGGCGGCAGCACGATCTACGGCCTGGTGCTGCCCAGGGCGGACCGGCTTTACCTGACGCATGTCGAAAGCGACTACGAGGGCGACGCCTGGTTCCCCGATTTCGACCCGGGGCAGTGGCGCATCACTGCCAGTGAAGAACACGCCGCCGACGAGAAGAACCCCTGCGATTACCGTTTCGTGACCTACGAAAGAAAATAAAAAAAATTTGAACTATTGCGGGACAGGCCAGTCACATAATCTGAATCATTTATCCTCAGATTCATTACACTTTAAAGGCAAGCAATAGGCTCCATTGCTTGCCTTTTTTTATGCCACCCCGTCTCGCGGCCACCGCGGGCTCTACACCTTAGGCTTTCTGGCCACGGGGCAGTCGATGCTGATCCTGTTGAACGGCTGTTCATCAATGCGCAGTGCCGTGAGTGCACCGCCCCAGAGGCAGCCGGTATCGAGAGGATAAACATTGGTAAACTTGTAGTCCCTGACCAGCGCCAGCGTTGACCAGTGGCCGAAGATGATCGGGTCGTTTATGCTGCGGCGCGACTTGATTTCAAACCAGGGGTGCAGGCCACCTGGCTGAGTTCCCGGTGCGCCCTTGGGGCTCAAGCGCAATTTGCCTGCTTCGTCGCAATATCGCAGCCGGGTCATGACATTCGTTATAAACCGAAGCCGCGGCCAGCCTTTCAACTCGTCAGACCAGTTGCGCGGCTTGTCACCGTACATGTGTTTGTAGAAATCGATATGTTCGTCGCTGCGCAGCACCGATTCGATCTCGCCAGCCAGCGACTGCGCCTGGTCCAGCGACCAACGGGGATGCAGCGCGGCATGCACCATTGTCAGCCGCAGATCCGTGTCGACATGGAGCAGCGGTCGGTGACGCAGCCAGTCAAGCAGTTCGTCGCGGTCAGGTGCTTCCAGTATGGCGTCGAGCGTGTCCTTTTTCCCCGGTTTCAGGTGGTCATAGGCCGTGGCCAGCAGGTGCAGGTCATGGTTGCCGAGTACGACGGTTGCATTCGCACCCATCGCCTTGACCGTGCGCAGTGTCTGGAGTGATTTCGGCCCGCGGTTGACCAGGTCGCCCGTGAACCACAACCGGTCCCTGTCGTCTTTGAAGTCTATTTTTTTCAGCAGCTCTATTAACTGATCATGGCATCCCTGAATGTCACCAATGGCATATATCGCCACGCGCCCCCCTTTCTTGCGGATCAGGAAATTTTCGCCAACTCTATCAGCCTGAACCAGCCGCCCGCAAGTGCCGGCTGGTCACTGACCAGGCGCAAACGGCTGTGCGACAGAACATCTTCGAATACAACGTCGGTGCGTGTTGCTACGTGGCGCAGAATGGCGTTCATGCTGCGTCGGACCGGAGCAAGCTGCCCGGGCTTCAGGAACTTGTCGAGAATGAAGATGCGGCCGTTTTTCCTCAGGACGCGGTCGGCTTCGAGCAGGGCGCGCTCGGGCTCGGGAACGACAGCCAGGATCAGGTGCATGATAATGATGTCGAATGATTCGTTCCGGAATGGCAGGTTCAGGCTGTCAGCGCATTCGAGCGTGATGTCGACGCCTGTTTTCCTGGCTCGCTTTTCAGCGCGTTTCAACATCAGCGGCGTAATGTCGGTGCCGGTATAACGGGCGCCTTGAGGAAGGTGCTCGAGATCGAGGCCGGTGCCGATGCCGTTGATAAGAATGTCCCTGTCGTTGAAATCTTGGATG
>Ga0180437_10009916_pt1 | contig 11699 bp, 4 predicted proteins | sample SS_ome_4_FD_132410 | JGI IMG/M metagenome (GOLD analysis project Ga0180437, IMG submission 132410) | Hypersaline lake sediment archaeal communities from the Salton Sea, California, USA - SS_3_D_1 metaG | ecosystem: Environmental > Aquatic > Non-marine Saline and Alkaline > Hypersaline > Sediment... | reverse complement strand
GGCCGAGCGCCTTCATGGCCGCCTGGCCGCGCCCATCCAGCGCGTGGCCGCGCCCGATACCCCGACCCCCTTTTCGCCCGTGATGGAGAACTTCTGGCGACCCGACGCCGAACGCATCTCCCAAGCCGTCCGCCGCGCCCTCGACATCGCATAGCGGCAAGGTGGCACTGTGCGGGCGTGCCACTGGCGGCTTGCCCGCCAGTGTAAAGGGTACGCGCTCCTTCACCGTGGGCAGGCAAGTTGCCCGTGCCACCCCGCAGCGCAGAGATGGCTACGGAAAACCCCGCGCGCCACGGGCGCAAATCCGAAATCTAAAACGGACAATGGAAAGGTGACAGACAACGGGACATCCCCAACGGCATCGCAAGAAACGCATGCTTATAGCAAGTTGCGTTTGAAGATGCACTAATTCGATGGGGACAATAGCGCTTTGCGCGACAATGCCTTTCACTACGCGTCATTCTGAGCAACGCGAGGAATCTTGCTCTTACAGATACTTCCACGGGTTTGAGATCCTTCGCTTTGCTCAGGATGACAGCAAGGCCATGACTTGCCTGAAGTCACATAAGTTGATGTTTGAATGCAACTTGTTCTTATTTCCTTCGCGTCTCTGCGTCTCCGTGTGAGAATAGACTTCGGAATCCACTTTCTTCTCGATCCGCTGCAATGACCGCTCACCCGCAGAGCGAGTGATTAGCCGGCCAACACATCAATTAGCGAAGGTCGAAATGCACCGCCGCGGTAACACCGTTCTGGACGGTCACGACCGTCGCCGCGAAGGCGTCTCGCACCTCGCAATCGTAGGCGGGTTGCGTCTCTGCGACGACGGTGTAGGTTCCCGGCTCGAGATTCCGAATCTCGAAAGAACCGTCTGGTTGGCAAGCCGCGACCTTCACGGTCAGTGGGCCGTAGCTGCCGAACGCCATCGAGTCGACGGCGTCGCGGAACGACACATTGCCGTGCAATGCCAAGACGAAACCTCTGAGGTCGGGACTAAGTCCGGTGATCGTTCCGGCGATGCTGCCCGTCCCCGATAGGTCGATGTTGCGCTCGAGCACCTCGCCTTCTCGAATGTCAATGTCAGGGATGCGAACCCGGCGCCACTCCCTTTTCCCAATCGCCGTAAACACCTTCAGTGCGGCGGCGCCTGCAGGGAGGTCTTCGAAGCGATACGAGCCGTCCGCCAAGGCATTCGTTTCATGAATTTCGGGGCCTTCCCCCCGGGTTGCTATGTACAAGGACAGGCGGCCTAAATCCGGCGGTTGGCCGTTTACCGTAACGCGGCCCTCGAGCACGGCCGAGGCCGGGGCAAAGTCGAAGTCGACGCGGGTAGTCAGTCCCGCTTCGAGAAAAGCCCGTTTCTCGATCCGCCGTTTCTCGCCAAACCGTGCTTCAACACTAACGGTCATGGGCGTGAGCCCCTCGATGGCAAAGGTTCCGTCGCGTTCCGTCCGGGCCCACCCTCGGGTCATGCGGGCCTCCGGCGAATAGTTGGCCATTACGGTGACGCCCTGCAAGGGGTCGCCTGCGTTGGCGACCTGCCCTTCCACCCGTGCCGCTTCCTGGAGTACGATAACCGTGTCTCTTGTTATCAGCGCAATTCCCGGGGCGTAATCGGGATGGTACGCTCCCAAGGCGGTTACGTGTGGCGAAACACCGTCGATAGTGAAACGTCCGGCAGCGTCCGACTGGGCCACAAAATCTTGTCTGCCCATTCTGAAAAGTTCCGAGAATTTTCCTAGACAGATTGAGGCCCCGCTTATGGGCTTCCCGGATGCATCGACAACGCGGCCCCCTAACCGTTGCGCCGTCCCGAGGCGTAGCTCGACGCCGGTTACGGTTTCATGTTCGGACACCCTGACGTAAACAAGGGCGGGCGCAAATCCCTGCGCTTTCGCCGCAACGGTTACGTCGCCGACATTGATGCCTGTCAGCCGAAAACGTCCCTCGTCGTCATGGAACCGTACGGCGTCTCTCCATGAGTACGTGTTTCCCGCAAACAGGCCGTCTTGCACCATGACGGGATCGCCCGGATGCCCAACCACCTCGAAATCCGTCAGCGGCTCGTCCGTATCGGCGCGGCGAACCCGCCCCTCGACGTTCCCGCAGCCCTCCAAAACGATTTCTACATTTTCACTATCCGCCGGCGTCCTTGCGGCGTGTGTGTAAGTGTAGCCTTTATGGCTTGTGAGAACGCCGTACTCGCCTTCAACCAAACCCGTAATCCGGAAGGTCCCATCGTCATTGGTAACTACCGTACCACGAGTGCCAAAAGCGCCGCTACCATATTCGCCCGAGCATTCGACAAGCGCCCCGGCAATGGGATTGCCCGCCGTGTCGACGACCCACCCGGCAATGGACAAACCGCCTTTGTCGCCCAGGACGAGTCGCAACCCGGCAAGTGTTTGCCCTTCTTCAAGTTTCACGCGCATGACTTCATCGTGACTGCCCCACATCGTGCGGCCGGGTTCCGTGAGGTTAATGCGATATTCGCCTGCTGCGATGCCGGCGATCTCGAACCGGCCGTCTTCCGCACTCTTGGCACCGCCGGACCCGACCAGAAAATCTTTCGCGCCACCCCGTTCGAGGCGGATGCTGGCGCCCGAAACCGCCCGGCCTCGGGGATCGAACACCCTGCCCGAGATGATCGCGGTGCACGGCACGGTGAGTTCGAGCACGAGGCCGTCGAGGCCGTCCGGCGTCAATGCCAACGGCCCAACCTTCTCGCTTTCGAAAGGCGCCTTTACGGCCATGATGTGCAGTTGTCCCGACGCCGGCAGCACCTGAATTTCGAATCGTCCGTCGTTGTCCGATGTCCCGTGGTCGGTTCGGTCGGCGCCTGAGACACGCGCCCCGATTCGAGCGCCTTCAACGGGATCGCCGTTCCCGTCTACCACGATCCCACTTACCGTTGCCCACGTACCTGGATCGAGCGCGAAGTCTACGCCTTCGACGGTGTTGTGTCCAAAGACCCCTACCATTACGCTACTCGGCCTTCGGGGAATCGCGGGACTCCAAGCGAGTCCGACGCGATATGTGCCGTCCGCAAGCCCCGCAATGCGGTACCGGCCTGATTCGTCCGTTTTCCCGCTAGAGGTCGTGCGCGAACCCTCTGATTCGGGAGAAGCGCCCACGGTTACTCCTTCAATACCCTCGCCCGTTTTTAGGTTGTAAACGCGGCCCGCGATTACGCCGTCCTCGGGTTCAGTAGCCGCCGACTCGAGCAGGCCGTCCGGTTCGCCTCGGGATGCGGGAGACGTCGCTGGGGCATCTTGGCTCGGCGCTTCTTCAACGTGTGTCGGTGCAGCCACGCGCACCTTAGAAAGGGCATAGTGTGATGCTGCGGGCTGGGCATCCTCAGAGTGTTCGGGCTTCTCTTTCACGACCACTGTCCACAGACTGAGGATGCCGACAATAAGTACAATAATCGCCACGACTGCCTTCTTCATGGCCAACAATCCTCCCAGGGTGGCTGCAACAGTTGCGGTGCCGCTCGAGGCGCCGGATGTGGATGCGGGCTGCCACGCTACGGGCGCGGCGGCGACGATGCCCATGATGCGGCGGGTTTGCCCGCGTTCGCGCCGGGCGGTTTCGGTGTCGGGTTGCATCTCATCGAGCATTTGCTTACTGAGGACGTCCCGCGCGCGTTGCAGGCGCTTTTTCACGGCGGCCGGCGAAATGTCGAGCAGTGCGGCGATCTCGCGGACTGGCTTACCTACAAAGTAGTGCATCAACAGCACTTCGCGGTGCACCGCGTCGAGCCGTTCGAGCTGCTGGCGCAGCACGTCGTGGAGTTCCCGCCGCTCGATGTCGGGAATCGCCGTCGCAGACGCCGCCGGCCCCCTCTCGGCGAGTGCGTTCTGTCTGATGCGCGTCGCGATGCGTTCCTTGCACACGTTGTGGACAATCGAGATGAGCCACGAGCCGAATTTGTGGGCCTGACGCAAGGTATCCAGCTTCTCGAACGCCTTCAGAAACCCGTCCTGCACAACGTCTTCCGCATCGTCGGGGTTTCCCATCTGGGCATAGGCGACGGCGTGCACCACCCGCATGTACCGCTCGACCAGGACCGCGAAATCCTCACGCTCGCCCTCGAGCACCCGCCGCACAACCCGGGCGTCGGCCTGTCCTCGCACGCTCAGCATCGGTTTCCGCTCCACCGGTTCCACATAGTAGATGAACGAAACCCTGGGAGGTGACATGGTTTCGCCGCGCATTCAATAATAGCAGTTTTGCCGTCGCGGCAGTCGCGCCGACACAACGGGCATTGCTCGGCGCCAACGCCCGCGAGACAGAACGTAGCCAATTCGGGGCGCCCTAATCGCCGGGCAACCTTTGCCGGGTGGCACCTTCAAACTCTCTTTGGATGTGTCCCGCATATATATTCCACCCACGTGGTGAGTCGTCGTTGCCCAGCGTATATCCAAGACACGACGCCTCCTAAGCGAATAGTTTTCGACCTCAGATTTCTTACCCGGCGATTAGGGGACACTTGTGGAGAGTATGCTGAAAAGCATATCCTCGGATTCGAGGCATCTCGTGTGGCGTTTGATGGATCCCGCGCACGGCGTGATGAAGCCGCGGGCGCTTCCTCACCCGTCATTGCGAGGAGCGACCCCGGCAGCGGCGGGGGAGCGACGCGGCAATCACTTTTCGCCGAGTGCCTTCAGGCAGCTGCGAAAAGTGATTGCTTCGTCACTGCGTTCCTAGCAATGACGAGAGCAGATGCGCGTTGACGGTGTCCAGCCACTGAACGGGTTCATCAGAACCACGCCGGAGAACTCGATCAGGTTTCTGCGAGAAGGAGTGGCTGGAGAACCACTGTTACCCAAGCGGCGGCTTTGGAGCGAGCTGTTGTCAAAAACGACTGAAATGCTAATCGAGAGGGTCCGGCGGACGATTGCCGCCCACAACATGATTGGCGCCGGTGAGCGCGTGTTGGCGGCAGTATCCGGCGGGGCGGACTCGGTGTGCCTGCTCGACGCGCTCGGCGCGTTGGGCTACGCGCTCGAGGTCGCGCATTTCGACCATCAAACGCGAAACGGGGAGAGCGGAGAGGATGCGGCGTTCGTGCGGGAACTGGCGGCGCGACGGGGGTTGCCGTTTCACACCGCGAGTCGCGCCATCGAGCCCGAGGCCGCGGCATCCCCCCTCTCCTTCGAAGAGTACGCCCGACAGGCCCGCTACGAGTTCCTCCTCGACACGGCCGAACAGGTCGGCTGCGCCTGCGTGGCGACAGGCCACCAGGCCGACGACCAGGCCGAAACCGTCCTCATGCGTCTCCTGCGCGGCACCGCGCCGCACGGACTTGCCGGCATCCCCCCCGTACGCGCCGAGCGCGGGGTGCGGATCGTACGGCCCTTGCTCGCGTGCACCCGCAACGAGGTCCTCGCCTATCTCGAAGACCTTGGCCTGCCGCACCAGATCGACAGGACGAACGCAGACACGCGGTTCTTGCGAAACAAGGTCCGGCACGAGTTGCTGCCGCGTCTCGCGGAGTTCAACCCGAGGGTACGCGACGCCCTATGCCGGCTCGCCGATCTCGAGCGCGTCGAGAACGCGTTCATCGAGGCCGCCGCGAGAACGTTCTGGCAGCAGTGTCTTGGAGAAGACCAGGCCATTGACCGGCAGGCATTCGCGCGGGGCGACCCCGCGCTTCAGCGCCGGGCCGTCCTCATGCTGGCGTGGGGGCGCGGCGTCGATTGTCCCTTCGATCGCGTTGCGGCTGCGGCAAGGTTTATTGCCGAAGGGTCCACCGGCCGCGCCTTCGACCTCGGCGGCGGCGTCACGCTGCACAATGGCCGCACCACTACCGAGGTGCGAACCGGCCCGGTGGTTTTGGCCGATCGGGTGATTCCGCTTGCGGTGCCCGGAGACACGGAAGCATTCGGCCGCCTCTATCGCGTGCGGCGCCTCGATCGCGTGCCTGCGGCCGATCTAGCGGCATATTGTTCGCCTACGCGCCAGGTGTTCGATGCGCAAGCGGCTGGCGCCGCGTTGGCCGTGCGGCATCGGCGGGCCGGCGACCGGTTCACGCCGCTAGGAATGACGGGAACGAAGAAACTGAAAGACTACTTCATCGATATCGGCCTTCCCGCGACGCGACGGGACTCGCAGCCGCTCTTGGTTTCGGGTGAAACGGTTTTGTGGGTGATTGGCTATGCGATTGCGGCACACGGCGCCGTCGGGCCGGAGACGTCCCAGGTGATCGAGATCGAGGTGGTTGATGCGAATTGGTGAGAAACCCTTAATCGCGGCGGCGGCCGTTCAGCAACGGGTGGCCGAACTGGCCGAGGCTGTGTCTCGGGACTACGCGTGCAAGCACGCCTACGGGGACGGGGCCGAACACCCACGCGGCGTCGGCATCGTGCTTGTCACGGTGTTGAAAGGCGGGCTGCCGTTTGCCGCGGACCTTATGCGGCGGTTGACGATTCCCGTCACGCTCGAGTTTGTGCGCGCGCGAAGCTACAAAGGCGTGCGGTCGAGGGGCGCAGTCGAGTTTACCCACCTGCCTGAGACCTCCTTGGCGGGCAAGGACGTGCTCCTGGTCGAGGACATCCTCGATACCGGCGTAACGGCTGCAGCCATCCTCGACCGCCTCGACGCGGAACGGCCCGCCAGCCTTCATCTATGCACACTTCTCGACAAACCGGCGCGACGCCAGGTCGATGTCCGCCCTCGATACGTCGGGTTCCAGATCGACAACCACTTCGTCGTGGGCTACGGCCTCGATTACAACGAAGCCTACCGCGAACTCCCCGACGTGTACATCCTCCACCAAGATTAACGTGGCCCCGGTGAGCATAGCCACCGTGCTGAATCGTAAATCCTTTGAACGAATGTGCGACCTTCCTTGGGATAACGAGCACACAAGTCCAAGAGCCTGATCTTAGTGTCATTGCGAGCGAAGCGAAGCAATCACTTTTCCCACAGCCACTGAGCCAACTGTGGAGAGTAACGGCCGCGTCCCCCCCCGCCCGAGGCGGGGCTCCCGCCTGAGGCGGGGCTCCTGCTAAGAAAGGCTGTCCGTCGCCCGCCTCCGGTGGGCTTTTGGGGCGGGGGAGGCGCCTTCCCCGGGTTCCGCTTCGCTTCACCCGGGGCTTTACGCGTCACCACCTCCGGGGGCTTTGCTTTGGGCGGTTCGGCGGTGCTGGGAGTTCTCAGGCCCTAAGGGTTCGCAGCTTTCTTATGCGAATCACCGGTCCAGCTCCAGCTAAGGATCGGCCCTCGGCGCGAAGACGATCGCGCCGAGGTCGGTGACTTGGCCCGGCGTACAGTCGATGGGTTCGCAGCGCCACGTATCGCGCAGCGTTTCGCCGTCTTGCCGATGCCATAGCATTGCTTCGAACGAGCATTCCGTGGCGGGTATGGACTCGGATTCTCTGAACAAGCCGTCGGCATTGGTGCGCAGGTCCAACACCTTTGAGCTGCCGTCTCCGTAGTGTACAGTGAGCTCGAGCCCTGCGCCGGCAAACGGACTTCCGTCAACGTCAACGGCCCTGCCGCGTACGCCGGCCGCTCTGTAGAGTACGATGGTCTCTTCAGGAAACGCCTCCCCCGAATACCCCCACTGATGCGTGCTCTCCTCGTCGACATACCCGGGGTGCGACACCGTCAGGCAACCTTCGCCTATCTCCGAACTATCTTCGTTTACGACAGGGGTGAAGCCAGCGTATTGATACCGTCCGCTTTCGTCGGTTACGCCTACGACGGTGAAAAGCCCGGAACCGGACCTTCCCACCGTCGCACCCAAAACAGGACGGTCCGCTTCATCAATGACTCGGATAGCCATCGTGAACGGCTCCGGCACGAAAAGATCGATCTCCTTTTCTTCCCCGGGGGTCAGATACACCTCCCTGCCCAAATTCTCAAATCCATGATGCGTATACGGTTCATAGGAGGGGCAAATCAGGTATTTCCCGGAGACACCTGGGATGCGGAGGCTATAAGCGCCGCCGCCGTGCTTCATGTGATGCACCGCGACTTCTTGATCGTCTTTCACGGCGCGGACGGCGAAAAGCGAAGGCATCATGATCGGCTCTCGGCTTTCTTGGCCGCAAACGTGGCCGTGGATGCAGATCGGGTCCTGGATTTGGCAGTTCCAAACGGTTTCCTTGCCAGGTTCGAGGTAGCCTAAGTCTGCTCGCGCCCGCAACGTTTCTTGATTATCATACACGGCAACTTCGTAAGTCAGGCCCACATCCAATCCAGCGATTTCGTAGCGGCCGTTTTCGTCCGTGAAGGTGCTCGGGTAGTGAAGCAAGAACCGGCCCGCGATTTCCGCTGCACCCACTAAACGGACGTGCAGTCCTGAGGCAGACGCATTGTCAGGGCAGGTTGTGCGGCCCTTCAGCACGGCTGTCCCGGGCATTCGAAGCTCGATGGTCTCCGTACTCGGTGCCGGCACATCCGAGAAGGTGACGAAGCCGAGGCCCGGTTTGAATACCCGCAACCAGTGCAAGTCCCCTCGGTCGCCTGCTATGGTGAAAAGTCCATTCTTGTCGGTATATGCCAGTGCCTTAGGGGAGCTTCCGCAGGGCACGACTACCGCACCGGCGACCGGTTGCCCGCCTTCAGTCAACACCCGCCCCGCAACTGTCTCGCCCAGGCCAAGCACCACATCGACATTCTCCAATGAATAGCCGTCCGACAACACTACGCGCACGCGACGCATCTGTGCATATCCTTCGGCAGAAGCAAAGACACGCGCACTTCCGCGGAACGGAATTCCCGAGATGTCGTAAGCCCCGGACGCATCGCCGATGTCGCTGAAACGGCGCGTCTCGTCCAATAACGCGCCAAAATAGTGCTCGGTGTCTTCACGATACTTGGCTTCAGTCGAACACACCGCCACAACGAGGACCTCTGCTCCGGGAATCGGCGCGCCGGCTTCATCGACAATCCGGCCTGAAATCGAGCAGTATTGTTCCGCGTCCGAAATGAGGCAGTCGTCAGCCGCCCCTTCTTCCGGGGCCACCAGGTGCTCGATAGGTTCTGAATCGCCCTCTTTTGCCGACTCCCTACGCTGCTCGTCTTCCTCGAGCCCATCCGGCTCGGCGAGACTCGAGCGTGGCGCGGCGGTATACGCACTCGTCCTTTCTGGCTCCGCCTTCTCTTCGCGCCACCCATCAAGCGACATCCAGAACGCGAGCAGCGCCACGGCACACAGCAAGAGACCTATCAGGGTTTTCTTCATGAGCAAGACACCTCCCAGCACTTTTCCGAGGCCGGGTATCGACAACGGCACCGAACTTTCAAGCGCTTCTGACGCGGCTCCTGCAACGGCGGCGGTTTTCCAGAGGGGTCTGGCGCCCACAACGGCAGCCGTGACGCGCGCGGTGCGTTCTTTGGGTTTGTCCCCCCGGCGCAACTGCTCGCCGAGGACGTCCACGAGCCGTTCGCCGAGCGTCGTGCGGGCGCGTTGCAGCCGCTTGGCCGCGGCGCTCTTCGAAATCCCGAGGATGTCGGCAATCTCGCGGATCTTCTTACGTGAGAAGTAGTGGAGGAGCAACACCTCGCGCGCGGATTCATCCAGTTCCTGCATTTCCTCGCGCAGCAACCGGCACACCTCGTCGCGTTCCGGGCGCGGCCGCGAAGCTGCCTCGATGCCGTCCAGCCGGTCAGGCAGGGCGGCTTCGAGTCGGCGGTGCCTCAAGAGGTTTCGGCAACGGTTTCTGGCAAGGGTTACAAGCCAGCGGGTAAATTTGCGTCGATCGCGAAGTGTATTGAGTGCCTTGTAGGCCGTTAAGAACACGTCTTGTGTTACGTCCTCGGCGTCGGCGGCGTTGTGGAGATGCGACAGAGCGACGCCGAACACCACGCTCGAGTGGCGCTCGACGAGCAGCCCGAAAGCCTCCCTGTCCCCATCGAGCGTCCGCCCGACAAGCCCGGCATCCTTGAGTGTTTCTGAGGCCGACATCACGCGTTCTTCCTCTCTGTTTAGTATAGACAACTGAGCATAGAAAAGAGGACACAGCACGTGTATCATTTCAGGCGGGCTCAAGGCGCGGATACTCAAAGACTGTTATTCGGGTCAGTACCTGCGAGCATGTGACTGTACCAGAGCCCGTCAGCACGCCACGCGCCAAGGCGAGCGGCCGGGCAGCGCCCACGGAAGTGACTGTCGGGCAAGTGACCCGTGGCGCACGTGATGCGACTTGACCGGCTCCGGGCGCGCTTCGGCGATTGGGAGCGAGGTCCAAGAAGGGAGCAATTTGTCAATAAGGCCTTGCGTTATTTGCAAATTTGCCGTATTTGAAAATAACGGGGCGGCCTTATCATCTTTGTCACTTTTGGTAATACGTGGCCCGCGCGTCGGTGACAGTCCCGGCCGGAAGTCGGGCTTGCGCGGGACGGGACAATAGGAGGGTAGAGAGCCCGTGAGCGAGAGCGCTCGTGTGCCGCCGCGGGAAATGCGGCGCGTTTGGCGGGTCGTGACGTGGGCGGGTTTGCTGGGCAGCATCTACTATCTCACGTGCATCACGGGCGCGCCGCGGATCAAGTTTCTCACGGAACTCGGCGCTACGGCGTTTCATTTCGGCCTTATTTCCGGGTTAGGCGCGCTCGTCATCGCGTTTCAGATAGTCGGCAGCGTGATCGGCAACCGCATACGACGGCGGAAACCGCTTTGGATCGTGCTGGCAATCACGCACCGCGCCGCGTTTCTGGGCGTCCTTGTGACGCCCCTTCTGTTTACGGAACCCCAGTTCCAGATCGCCTGGATAATCCTGTCGCTGGTTCTCCATGACGCCATAGCCCAGATCGGCGTGCCCGTTTGGTTTTCGTGGATGGCCGATCTGGTGCCTCGGGAGTCCATGACCCGGCACTGGGCCGTCCGCCAAGGTTTCATCACGTTTGCGAACATCGCCGCGATGGTGGCCGTGGCCGTATGGTTTCATGTGTTCGAGATCGGCGATCGGATCATTGCCGGCTTCACCGTGATCGCCGGCGTGGGCCTTTTTCTGGGCATCATCGACATTCTGCTGTTTCTTGCGGTCCCGGAGCCGCCGCACGAACGAACCGAAGGCGTCCCGTTGCGGCAAACGCTTATGCAACCGCTCCGGGACAGCGCGTTCCGGCCGTTTTTGCTGTTCATGGGTTACTGGCAGTTCGCCGTGTTTATGGCCGCGCCGTTCTTCGGCCTGTATATGATCGATGACGTGGGCCTGAACGTGTTTGCCGTGCAACTGATCGGCGCCGCGGGCGCGCTCGGCATCGCCGTATCCTCGAGTTTTTGGGGCCTGGTCTGCGACGGGTTCGGATACGGCCCCGTGTTGCGGGTTTTGTCTTTCGGCAAAGCGTTTACGCCGGTCGCCGTCGTGCTGGCCTCCCGCGTGCCGGGTTTCGCCATTCCCGCCTTGGCCGTTGTGATGTTCGTGGATGGCATACTCAATGCCGGAATGAACCTCGCGATGCAAGGGACGGTGCTCAAGTCCACCCCGCGCAGAAACCGCACCATGTATATCGCCGCCGCCAATTTCGTTGCCGTGGGCGTGATGGCGGCCCTGAGTCCGGTGATCGCCGGCAAAGTGATCGACTATGTCAATTTCCGTGCCACCTTCACGATGGGTTCGCACACACTCAATGGATACCACACGGTGTTCGTCCTGAGCACAGTGCTGCGGTTCGGGGCCGTGGCGCTGGCGGTCCGTATACGCGAGGCGAACCAGCTGCCGCTACGCATAGTCTTGTCCGAGTTG
>Ga0180437_10009915_pt1 | contig 11699 bp, 6 predicted proteins | sample SS_ome_4_FD_132410 | JGI IMG/M metagenome (GOLD analysis project Ga0180437, IMG submission 132410) | Hypersaline lake sediment archaeal communities from the Salton Sea, California, USA - SS_3_D_1 metaG | ecosystem: Environmental > Aquatic > Non-marine Saline and Alkaline > Hypersaline > Sediment... | reverse complement strand
CGCATACGCCGCCGCGATCAGTTCGCCGCTGTCCTCGCCGGTGACCGACGGCGCCGCGGTGGCCAAGTACACGCCGAGTGCGATCAGGCCGGCCAGAATCGTTGCAAGCCAATCGCCCGGCGAAAACGGCGGTGCATCACCGGGCGTTTCCGGCGTCGGCACGCGCCATTTTGTTGCCTTTGTTTTTGCACGGCGCCCGCTCGTCGGCCGTTTGGGCCCCATGCGGCGCGAGCGTCGCCCGCCCGTTCCTACATGACGTATTCGCATCGCGGGTGAGCCTGTGGTTCAGTCCTTTTGCCAATCCAGGATTACGCCCATGGTGTCCGCGCGATTCTCGCGCAGCAAACCGTAGGCCGCGACGGCTTGTTCAAAAGGGAAGCGATGAGTCGTAAGTGTTTTGACCTCCATCCGCCCGCGCGTAAGATAGTGCAGAAAAAGTTCTGTAATTGACGTGTGCGACCACGGCGTGTGGATAGAGGTTTCCGGGGCAGGATTGCTGTCGTGCGCCCCCACCAACGTCAGCCCGCCGGTGACCAGGAACTGCGACAAGTGCTGCGCGGAAGGATAGCCGGTGTCTCCAACGAGAACGACTTTACCCAATGGCCGGGCGAGGCCTAGCACCTGCGAGAGTACCGCGGCGTTGCCCGTCATGTCGTATACCACATCGGCCATGGCGCCTTTCGTAAGCTCGCGAACCGCGTCCACACACTCGCCGGCCGGTTTGCACAATCCATGCGTAGCCCCGTGTTGCGCGGCCAAGTCGAGGCGCGCCTGCACCGTATCAATAGCGATCAATTCGCGCGGGCCCATCAGGTTGACATATTGGACGGCCAATTGCCCGAGGGGGCCGAGGCCTGCGACCACAACGGCATCCCCAAGCGTGTGCTCGGCCCGGCGGACGCCGTTCTGCACGATCTTGCCGAGCCCCGCCCAACTTGCGCTCTCTGAATCCACCGCGTCGGGGACCCTTACGGCGCCGCCCGCCGGAAACGTCACGTATTGGGCGTGACCGGCCCGCGTGAACACGCGATCGCCCGGCGCAAACGCCACGACGCCCGCGCCAACCTCGACCACGGCGCCGACATTGCTGTAGCCGGGTCGGAACGGATACTTGACCCAGGCGTCCCAGCCGGTGCCTTCCTCGAACCGGCGGTCGAGGCAGGTGGTTTCGGTGCCGGTGCTGATCAGCGTCTTCTCGGTTTCGATAAGCAGCGTGTCCGGCGACGGCGGGCCGACTTCTTCCTCGATGACCTCGACGTGTCCCTTGCCCGCAAAAACGATGGCCGATGATTTCATGGTACAGTTGATCCCTATCGTAGAACGTTCTGCGCACGGGAAACCCGCATACTCTATCACGCGGCTTCCGGGAAGGCCAGCTTGTGCTCAGTGAAGGGGGACGGGGTGGCACGGGCAGCTTGACTGCCCGTAAGGTCGTCCATGTAGCGGGGCTCCGGCGTACAAGCCGCCAGTGGCCCCCGGGCTGGTGGCGCCCACGCGCTACGACCCGGGTACCTCGGCGCTGGCAACGGCCGTTTCCGCCTGTGGTTCCAGACGTTTCTTGATGAAATTCACCAAGACGTCGCCGAACAGGCCGTATTGGGCGATGTTGCCGTCTCGGTCGATAATAACCGTCGAGGGGACCCCGACGACGCGGAACGCCTTACGGATCGGGCTGTCATTCCACGCGCCAGCGTATATCTGCGGATGTCGAATGCCGCTCGACCGGACGTAGTCGCGGCATTCTTCGAGGGATTCGTCGAGGCTGATACCGACCACAGTCACTTGATCCCTCGGGAAGCTCTCGAACAGCCTGTCGATCTCGGGCGTCGTCTTCTTGCAGAACTTGCACCAACCCGCGTGGAAATAGAGGACCACGAGTTTGCCGCGTTGCTCGGCCAAGTCGAACGGCTCGCCCGAGAGCAGTTCTGCCGTGAGCTCGGGCGCAAGCGTGCCGATCTCGAGCGGCATGAAGGGTTCGAGGTCGATTGCCACGTCGAGCCGGTTCTCGCGCGCGTCCGGCCCGGCGTCGGCTGCGGCGGCTGGAATCGCCACGTCGCGTTTCGCCGTAAGGGTGCGGGCGTAGTTATTCAAAGCGAGACGACGGAAGCACCGCATTTCGTAGTCGCCGGGGGGGATATCATAGATTGCGTACGAGCCGTCTCTTTCCGTCACGGTCGACCATACCACATCGCCGGCGCCGCCCGCCTTGGGCAAGAGACGCACCCATACGCCGTGCAGCGGCGTGCCGTCGGGCTCGGCGACGGTTCCGTGCAGATACGGCCAATCCGTGCCGCCTAGTTTCACGGCCGCCGTTTCGCCGGGGCGCACGTCTATGACGGTTTGTTTGGTGACCACGCTGCGGAAGCAACAACCCACCTGCGGCACCTCCTCAATAACCTGCAATTTGTACGTGCCCGGCATCATACCGCAGAACTGGAATGCCCCGTCCGCGTTCGTCCGGGTTTTGGCTGTGTATGACAGGCGCACATCATCCGTGAGCAGACTCGCGTGAATGTCTTGGGCGGAAACGGCTTCTGGTCCGTTGAACAATCCTCCCGTAATGCGCGTAGGTTTCGGGAAAACGATTTCCGCAGGCCGCCCCGGGACAACGCCAGCGACAAAGGCGCATTGGTCTTCCATGTCGCGCGCAAACACGCTGCAAGGGCCGTCGCTTACGCCGGCAACCTCGAACCACCCGAGGCCATCGGTGATCCCCCGTTTGGCGCGCTCGCCGGCCAAAACCTCGTTGTTGCTTACGCGAAACCGATGCCCCGGCGGCAACGCATAGATCACGGCGCCAGCCACGGGGTCCCCGTCCTCATAAACGGCAGTCCCCTCGAGGGTCGCCGCGGATGCCGGGAAAACGCTCAAAAGCCCAAACAACAAACAAACACTGAGCCGCATTTCGCTAGACATAGCAACGTCTCCTTGAGGACCCGCTAGTGCGACAGCGCGTACATGAGGATGTTGACGCCCATCTCGATGCCTTCTTTGTAGCCGGCGGCGCCGCTTCTGCTCGTCCGTCCGAACCAGAGTCCTTGACGGTCCGTCCAAGCGCAGTGCAGGTCGGTAGGGCACAGAAGCACGCCAATCCGCTCGCCGAAGAAAACGCCTTTCGCGCCGTGGTTCTGTCCCTGCCAACAGGGCAAGCCCCTATTGCTGTAGTCATAGACGTTGTGAAAGATCTCGTGATTGTTCCGGATAGACTTGACGCTGCCCGGCCCGAAGGCCTTTTCCAGAATACGCAAGGCGCTTTGATAGAAGAAATCGCCCACCCGGTTGAATACGCAGTCGTCCATCAGCAGAAATCCGCCCTCCTTGACATATTCCCGCATATTGTCCACCTTTTGCTTACTGAGCGCGACCCGTCCTTCGTTTGTCATGAATAGGAACGGGTACTTGCGCAATTCGTCCAGGTTGGTGAAATCCACGACGCCGTTAAACTGGTCGTTTCTTCCCCTCATGGGATTGTAACCGTGGACGCTTGGCTCTAGTTTTACCTTACAGCGCACGGCCGAGCTGAATTCCTCGAGCAAGTGGCGCTCGCCGCCCGGAAATGTATTCCATGGACACGGGACGTCACCGTCGCTGGTCTCGTGTTTGACGCGGGCAATCAAGACGTCATAGTCGTCCGAGGCCCCGCCGGGCGACGGCCCATACGCCCGCTGCGGTTGTTGACCCTGCGCCGCGCCGCCGAACAGCAGGCCTAGGCCGGCGGCATTGAGTCCGCACGCGCGGAGAAAGGCGCGTCGGCCCAGCAGCCTGTCTTGATTGCTCATGTCTTTACGATTCCCGTTTCGGCGCTTCGAGAAAGAACCTTGCGGCATTCCAACCGTCCTCGTCGGGTGTGCTGTACTGCCAAGGCCGTTGGCTCGGCACGCCGTCGCCGTTGTCCTCGAGGATGGGCGTTTCCGTCTTGAGCAGGTCCCGTTCGCGATAGAACGCGTCGACCTGTGCGGCCGTTTGCTGAAACGCCTCCAGCAACGATATTCTACCATCATTATCCGCGTCGCTGGCCGGATCTGTCAACGCCGGGATGAAGTATTTCGAGAACCTGGGACTGTAAACTTGGTCGCTACGTGCGCCGCAGATGACGATGGCCCCGTTTTCGCTTAGCGGCTTTACGGCCAATCCGCCCCCCGGGCAGTCGAGTATGACGACTGTTGTGGCGGCCTTCACCGCGCCGATCCATTCAGCCAACTCGTCTTGTGTGAAATCGGGGCCGGGCACATTCAGCCGCAACGTTCCGGCAACGATGTTGGCCTGCCCGGTGTAGTAGAAAACGAACCGATCTTCCCGGTGCAATTCGGCCGCGACTTCGGCGAGGGTCCTCCGGATGTTGTCGGCGGTAGAAGGCCCCGAAGGATCCCGCACCAGTGAATTCTCCGCGACCAGAACGCGGACACGCTCCTCGAATGCGATCTCATCCCCGATCAAGAACCGTTGGAGTCTCAGCACAGCCCGATCCTTGGCTTGTCGTTCTTCCGGATCCTTGTTTATCCCGCTCACGATGACCACGTACGTCGCCGCCACGTCGGGCTCGGACAAGACCGGGGCAATCTCGACACGTGAATCGGGCCGCGTCTCTTCAGGTTCTTCGGCCGTTATGGGGCGCGCCGCGGCGTGCCCCGCCATGACACATACGCACACGGCCAATCCATATCCGAGCGGCCGTTTCATGACCCTACGCATCTTTCTTCCTCATTTTATATTGCACGGATCGGACCAGTCTGACTGAAAGTACTATCTCCACAAATCTAAGCATGGCCGGCTGTCAATAACATGCATTTCGCCACAACCTATGACGGCCCGCCCTCGTGTGGTTGTCACATGAGGCCAAGCGACCGTCGTATGAACCACAGCGCGGATAACAACCCGCACAACGCCAGCAGCAAAGGCCAGTACGGCCACACCGGCGCGGCCGCCCCTTTGGTGACGGAACGCACGACCGCGGCGAACATGCCTGCCGCATCTTCGTCAAGTGCCTCGGCGTCGAAATACTGGGCGCTGATGCGTTCGGCCAGGGAACGCAAGAAAACGCGATCCAGCTCGACGTCGTCCATTTCGCTTCTCGGCAGCGGCAACGTCGCCGCCAAGGTCTTCTGTCCGAGGAAATACCCGTCGACTTCCGCCTCCGCGCGGGCTACAACGGCTTCCTCGACGACGTTGTCAATTTGGACGGTGTACTGTCCTTTCCCGGCCTCATCCATCCGAACGACGTTGCCGCCGATATCGAGGAGCACGTTCGCGTCGGCGACCAAGTCGAACCGGTTATCGTACACGTAGGCGTCGAATCGGACCTTGCGCGGCTCGTCGGCGTCTCGTTTCGCAAACAGTTCGACGCCGGCCTCGAGTTGCCCCGTTCGCCCGACATGAGCGATCAAGCCCGAGAACAGTTTTTGTAAGAAACCGCCGCCGAGGTCCTCGCGATACAATCGGAACAGGTTGCGCGCGTTGAGCAGCGCCACCCGGCCCCGCCCCACACGGTGCACGCACACGAGCGGCGTGTCGCCGGCCATAAGCAGCGTGGTAGCCGCAGGCTTCTTGCGCACCCCGTCGTAGCAAAGTGAGACCTCGAGTTCGTGTTCCTCGAGGTCCCGCTCGCCGACTATCCCGCTGTCGAGTCCCGCTAACGTAAGCTGCGGTTGCCTTGCGCCGCCCATTGCCGACGCGGGACTCGACTCGACGGGCAACAGCGCCCGCACCAGTCGGTTCTTGGCCCACGCCGCGTCGCGACTCGCCCGGCCGGGGACAAGCACCAGGCCGCCGCCCCGTTCGGCAACGAATCCGTATAACCCCTCGAGTTGGGCGATGCTCAAGTTGTCAAATGGACACGAGCCGAGCACGATAACGTCGTACTGGCAGACCCCCGCCTTGTCTTCCGGCAACGGGACATGGCCCGACATAGCGTCGTCTCGGGCCATCGGTCTCGGGTTCATGATAGCGTCGAATCCGAAGTCCAATCGGATTTTCGTGTCCCGCTCGAGCGCCTGCCGGATTTTGCCGATGTCGAAGCTCGCGGTGTCCGAGTAGAACAAGACACGGAGTTTGTCTTCATCGACGACCTCGACCATGGTGCGGCGGACATTGTTCGCCCAATTGATCTCGTTTTCAGCGCCCCGAATGCGGACGGTGACGCAGTGCGAACCGAGTGTGTCCGCCGGCGCCCAGAACTCGAGCGGTTCCTTGGCGTCGAGGGCGCCGGGCGCGAGATCGGTATAGTCGACAATGAGTTCGTCATCGAGCAGTTCGACCCGGATGGGCCCGGCAGATTCGCCCTTCGCCGCCACGAGGGTCTCGACGCAGTACGCCGTGCCGATGACGGTTTTTGCGGGTGCACGAATGGTGCGTACGGCCAGATCGGTGCGCAGTTCTGCGGAGCCGACGCCAACGAATGCCACAGCGAGGTTTTGGCCTTGCATCGGCGAATAGGCCTGAACATTCTTCTCGGCCGCCTGGCCGTCCGTAAACACGAGCGCGCCGACCACGCGGCCCTGATCTGTCTTTTCGCCGTCCGTCGGCGCCGTCCCGGCGACGTCGTATTTTCTCAGTAACGCCAGGACGGGGTGAAGATTGGTCTGATCGCCCCATCGCCGCAGTCCGTCAGGGCCGTCGCTGCGGTAACACCGCCAGTCGAAGCCGTAGTATGCATATTCGGGGCCGTCCGGGTTCGCCGGCGCGAAGCATTGCTTGAACGCTGCAATTGCGTTGTCCAACCGGTTCTCGACGCTCTCGTCGGCGATAGACATGCTCCGGCTGGTGTCAAAGACGACCATAACGGTGTTTTTTGCCGTCGTCTCGGCCGTTTCGGTCCGCGACGGGTTCCACAGAATAACGATCAGCGCGGCGAGTGCACCGTACTGAAGGCCAAACAGTAACCATCGCCACGCTCTGACTTGCCGGACCACGTCGCTCCGGTACGCCCACACGAGCAAGGCCGCGAAGAGTAGGAGGGTCGCACCGGCGATAACGTGTCCTGGATAGTCCGCAAATACCATAGCGTTTTCTTCAGTTAGGCAGCCCTTTGGCGCCCCGGTTTCTATTCTTCATATCTAGCGGCTCTCTCATAGAACCGGTTCTCGAACTTGTAGAATTCCGCGTCCGAGGAGGCGTCCTCGAAGGTTTCTCCTTGGCGTTTCTTGGCTTGAATGGCCATGGACCAGAATTTGCGCGCAAGGAACCGCGCCGCCTCGATCGGGTTCGGGCCGGTGTACTGACCGTATGTCGGCAGGCCCACTGCCCCTCGGCCGCCGCCGCTTCCGCCGCCGCCCATGTCGCTGAACTGGCTGGCGTCGCTGGGCGTCATATCGGCCGTGGCGTCGGGCACGGGAGGCGTCGTGCTGGGTTGCGCGGCCGGATCGCCCGGCCACGCCGACTCGGGCACATCCTCCCATTCATTCAGGGATTCGAGGAGCCGCTTGGCGTCCTCGAGGGCGTCCTTTAGACGCCTCTGCTCCTCGGCCGAAAGCGCGCCGTTGCGTTCCTCGGCCCAATGGGCCATTTCAGACAATTCTTCGGCACGCTCGATGAACTCATCTGCGGCGCGCTCGGCCGCGGCATACGGAGACTGCTCCCGCATGGCCTCGTGGGCAAGGTCGAGTTCGCGGGTAGCGCCCGAAAGCGCCGCCATCGCCTCATCAAGCGTGGCATCCTGTTCATCCCGTTGGAAGAAAGCGTCCGCCAACGCTTCGTCGAACGCTTGCATATACTCGACGGCGTTATCGAGGTGCTCCTTGGTGCGTTTCTCGAGGCTGTCTTTGCCTGTCGCGGCGGCGGCCAGTTGCTGGTAGCGTTGGCTGAGTTGTTCCACCTGTTGCTGCAACGCGCGCTGTTTGGCCTGGAGCATCCGCATCCGTTCCTGAGGGCTCGCGCCACTCCCGCTCTGGCCCTGGCCCCGACCCTTGCTCTGACGCGGCGAAGGTTGTGATTCCTGGCCTTGGCCTTTCCCTTGGCCCTCACCCTGGTTTGGCGTGCCTTGCTCGTCTTGCCGCGGGCTGTCCGGCGAGCGTTGCGTATCCTGCGTGCGGGCGTCTTGTGAGCTTTCCCGATCTTCCGGCTCCTGTTCCGGCCTGTTTAGGTCAAGGGGGAACTGCGGCGAGCGTATGCCCGCCGTGCCGGACGCCATCGCCGGGGGCGTTTCCGGTATGTCCCCCTCCAAACTACCGTGGGTGTCGCCCTGCCGACTCGAACTGGCGGTGCCCTCGTCGAGGTCCGGGGGCTTACGGTGCTCGGCGTAGGGGTCCTCTTCGGGTGCCGCCCGTTCGTCCGTTACCCTTTGGAACTCCCGCTGTTTCTTCTGCTGCTCGAGGAAATGGTCGTAGCTTTCCTGCAACTCCTTCTGTTTTTCTTCCATTTCCTTGAGCTTCTCGGCCAGTTTCTTCATCTCCCATGCAATGCGTTCCATATTAAACCGCTCGAGATGAACGGTCTCCTCCATGGCAAGTTTGTCGCGGTCGTCCGGCTGCATGCCCGGAGCCAGCGTCAATATCTTTTCGAGTTCGATGAGCAACTTCCGCAGTTCCTGGTAGGCCCGCTTCTCTTGCGCCAGAGCGCCGATCGCGTCGTGGCGCGCCAGATACCGGCTCGCCTGTTGATAGTAGTGCAGGATCTCGTTCAGCTTGTCCTTTGCCTCAGCCGTGAAGCCGTAGCGTGGGTCGTCGCGGATCAGCGGGACCTGCTCGGCGCAGTAGTCGACGTCTTTCCGAATCGAGTCGAGCCCCCCGCGATCCGCGTCGCTTAGTCGGGGCTTGCCGGCGATGACCCAGGTCTTCTTCACGAACGCGCGGGTATACTCGAGCAGGTCGAGCAGGGTTACAAGCAGGCTCCCTTCTAATCCCTCTTCCATGCCCGGCATTTTGAGCTCGGGCGGGTGCCAAAGCTGGTTGTAAGGACGGATTTCGATAAAGAACAGGTCGCTGATTCCGGGCCCGGTTTCGGTTCTCATGCCCGTGTCGACATCGGTGGCCGTGGCATGAAACACAATGCTGTCGCTCACCTCGAGGTCGTATTCCTCCAGTTCGAGCATGTGCGTGAACGTGGCGCTTTTCGCGCCGGCCTCGAGCGGAATGGGGATTTCCTGCGGCTCCTGACCGAAAAACTCGAGCACAAGTGCGCCGCGCTCGATGCCGAAATCGTCGGCAATCTCGAACGTAATCGGGACGCTGGCAACGTTCGTTGCGAGGTAGTCACTGGTCGGCGTCACCAGTTTCAAGGCCGCAGGTTGATCTTCCTTTAGCAAGATCCGCAGGGGCGGGATATCGTCGTTCTTGAAGCCTTCGAAGCTCGTCAACGCGAACTCGATCAATCCCTCGGTATCGGCCGCGAATTCAAGGTCGAACGAATCCACGCCATCGACTTCGTGCGTGGTCGGCGTACCGGCCAGATCTTCGTACGTGTATGAACGGAGCGGCTCGGTGGCGTGGACCTTCAGTTTTACCTCGGCACCCTTGAATACCTCGAGGGTGTTCTCTTTTACCTTTTCGGTATGCGTAATCCGCTCGCCCCGTGGCGTGATGGTTACTTCGGCCTCGATGGCCTCGACCTTCGGGAGGTCGGCGAAAACCAGCTTATGCCACGGCGTCACGACCTCATTGGCTTCGAATTGGTACTCATACGCTCCCTCGGGCAGCGCCGCCGGCGTGCGGAGTTCCGCTGTGCCCTCTGCATTTGTAATGCTGGCTACGCGGATGGTGTGACGCAACAAACGCTCATCTTCACGGAGACTCTCGTCCTTCTTCGTTCCGCGCACCGTAAGGTTCCCCGACTCGGGCACACGGCCACGGACCGCTGCGGCGAGTTCCACCGACTCGCCGGTTTCCGCAATGATGTCGCCGGTGATCGCATCGAGTTGGGTGGCCGGCAGCGGCGCGGCCGCCGTAAGCGGGTTGGCGAGCCGGGCCATATAGCGGGAGAAGAAGGCCAAATTGGTGTGCAAGAACAATGCGCCCGCAATCAGCCCCAGAGCAATCAGGAAGGAGCAGACATAGGCCTGCCACTTTGCAACGGACGCCGAGAAGTTGCTGTCCCGAGTAGCACGCGCCGCCTGAAGCACCAGTTGATCGGCCAAGACCCGCGAATAGGGGTAGTCCGCCTTGTTCTCATGGTACTCGACCGCCGCCACAAGCTGTTGCTGAAAGTTGTCATGGGCCTCGATCTGGTTGGCGGCGTTCGCGCAGGAAATGTGGCCCAGCAACGATTTGGCCAGAGGGATCACCAACGCCAGCAGGCCGCCGGCCAAGCCCAGCAATGCCGCCCCGCGCACCCAAACGCCCAGGTGAAACCGATGATCCGCCAAAGCGTACAAGCCCACGTATGCCGCGACGAACAGAAGACACCACGCCGCGACTTTCAGTACGGCCAGCAGAACAAGCCAACGCCGTACCGCCCTCACGCGCGAAACCAGTTCATCGAGCTTTACTTCGACCGTCTCTGCCATGGTTCGCTCCAAGCTGACAGCTGTTAGCTATCAGCCGTCAGCTATCAGTCGTCAGCTATCAGCCGTCAGCTATCAGCCGTCAGCTATCAGTCGTCAGCTATCAGCCGTCAGCTATCAGTCGTCAGCTATTACTGTTCCGTTCCGGTTTCTTAGCTGATTGCTGACAGCTAATCGCTGATAGCTATTACCGTTTCATCCTATTGGCTGCGAACGCTTCTATAAGCAGCAGCATGATCAGACCCCATGCCACGTATTTCCACAGATGCCTGTAGTCCGCGTTATCCATCATCGACGCCGCCGCGACAGTCGTGGTTGTATCGGATTGAAAGGCCTTGGCCATCAAGCTTCCGACCAGATCCGCGGGCGGCGCCGCCATGTCCGTTTCGCCTTCGGCAAGATTCAGGCCTGCGTACCGCACCGGTGTCGCGACCGTGCGCAGGAACCCGAGTTCCGCAGGCGTTTCCATGGCGAGACGGCCTTCGGCCACGGCGGCCTTTAACCGGTTGCCGGCAGGGGTTTCGATGTACACCTCCGGCTGGCGCGCGACGTGCTCGAGTTCGAACTGCGACGCCGGCAAAGTCGCCTGGTCCCCGCAGACAAACGCGAATTCCTTCAACTGCTCGCGCTGGCCGAGCAAGTACGTGCAGAACGCCACCGCCGCAGGCGATTTCATGAGGGCGCCGAGCGAGTCGTCCGCGCTCGTGTTGACCAGCGTCGCAAATCCGTTGCCCAACCGCAACAAATAGAGGAATCCGGTGTCGTTTTCATATTCCCACAAGCACACGCTTTCCGGGTGGGGCTCGAGTTCGTAGAAGCCCGAGAAAAAGAACTGGCGCAGGTCATAATTGGCCAAGGTCCGGAGCGCCGCGCCGTCGGGACTCAACGCGTCGCCCTGCGTACCCCCGGCAGGTCGTGATGCGAGATACACGCGGCCGTTACGGAGTTTCCCGGGGACGGCCGGCAGAAGCCCGCTATCGGCAAGGCCGGACAACGCGTCGCTATTCTGGCGCGCCGACAGGAAAATGATGAGCCTCCCCCCGCGTTCGACGAACGCCTCGAGTTGACTGGCATAGGTTTCGAGTCCCGCCGGCGCCGAAGTCGCCAGGAGAACATCGAGGTTGTCCAGGGCGGAGGCAAAAAACCCATCGTAGGTGACCGTGCGAACGGCCAGGGTCTCGTAGGGCGCCATCATCGACAGCGTCTCGAGGGCGACCTCGAGCAGGAAGCCCTCTCGCTCGTCCGCGGCAAGGATGAGGATGTTGCT
>Ga0180437_10009914_pt1 | contig 11700 bp, 6 predicted proteins | sample SS_ome_4_FD_132410 | JGI IMG/M metagenome (GOLD analysis project Ga0180437, IMG submission 132410) | Hypersaline lake sediment archaeal communities from the Salton Sea, California, USA - SS_3_D_1 metaG | ecosystem: Environmental > Aquatic > Non-marine Saline and Alkaline > Hypersaline > Sediment... | reverse complement strand
GGGCGACAGAAGCTGTGCCACACTATGCTACGTCAATTCTGGTGGTTTTGTTACTGATTTTCATGCTAGGTTTGCCCGATGGAATCTTAGGGTTTGGCCCAGAGGGCTACAAAGCCTTCCTGATTCCTTTCTCCAGTCCTGTTATCATCCTCTTCTTCGGTGGATTCGTAATAGCGCGAGCTTTGCACAAATATAAACTCGATGTTTATATCACAGACCAATTGTTATTACGCTTCGGAACACATCCTTTGATGGTGATGATGGGTATTATGGTGACGACGGCATTTTTATCGATGTGGATCTCTAATACCGCTGCTACTGCGATTATGTTGGGATTGGTGGAACCTCTCTTATCACAAACTGAAAGAGATGATCCTTTCCGTAAAGGCTTGGTGCTTGGTGTTCCTTTTAGTGCTAACGTGGGTGGTGTTGGAACTCCGATTGGGACCCCTCCCAATATCATTGCTTTGGGTAACTTGAGCAAAGCAGGACATGGGACCCTGTCTTTTGGAGAGTGGATGTGTATGGGTGTTCCATTAGCGATAGTATTGGCGATGGTGGCCTTTCTGGTGTTGGTGGCTCTATTTCCTCTTAAAGATAAAAGTTTGAGGTTCTCATTGCCGAAGTTCAGCACTTTTCCTAAGCAAGGCATAGGAGTCTTTTCCATCTTTGTAATTGTTGTTTTGCTATGGTTGACTTCACGGCTCCATGGCATCTCCGAAGCACCAATCGCTTTATTTGGAGTTACATTGTTGATAGTAGGAGGATTCATCAACAGGGATGACATCAATAGCTTGCCTTGGGATGTCTTAATACTGATGTGGGGTGGTTTGGCTTTGAGTGTTGGTATGGAAAAAAGCGATCTAACAAATTGGGTGGTAAAATTATCCATGTTTCAAGTTTCAGGGATGTTGTTAGTCGCTGCGTTTTGTGTTATTGCTTTTGCCTTCTCGACCTTCATGAGTAATACTGCTACTGCAGCACTGTTAATCCCTATTGCCATTAGCATTCCTGGTGAAAATCCCATTTATCTTGCCATCACCATGGCTTTGGCATGTTCTGTGGCAATGTCATTTCCAATTTCTACACCGCCGAATGCCTTGGCTTTTTCCAAAGGCCATATTACTGCTCGAGATATGCTGAAAGCAGGATTACCTGTTTCTTTGATTTCGTTGCTCATCGTGTTGCTATTTTTCCGATTCGCTGTCAATCTGGGAATTTGTACTTGCAGCACATGTTATTAACGTGAATTCGACTTAAGAAAAGGGAAGGCTTTTCTCTCTCTTGTTCCTTTCTTCCTCACCCAACCCGCAGAGGAGTTGGGCTTCGTCAGAAATGTACAAGAGAGAAAAACTCTAAAAATCCTTCTCATTTATTAAATTTTTGTTGCCGCCAGGCTTCGTAGACAACAATGCCTACAGAAGTAGCAAGGTTGAGACAACGAGCTTCAGGTAACATAGGAATTGTTACCAAGTGTTCTTCCCACTGTTGATAATAATGTGCCGGTAACCCCGACGTTTCAGAGCCGAAGATAAGAAGATCATCAGGTTGATAGCTAACGTCGCTGTAACACTTCGTTGCTTTGCTAGAGAAAAAATAAAACTTTCGAGAAGTCTCTTGGAGATACTTCTCGAGGTTATCGATAATGGTGACGTCGACGCCTTCCCAGTAATCAAGACCCGCACGACGTAAACGACGACTACACGTACTGAAACCTAAAGGAGTTACGAGAGTCAACGAAGCACCTGTCACAGCACATGTGCGGACGACATTACCAGTGTTCTGAGGAATTTCGGGACGAAACAGAACGACTTGCACCATTGAATTTTATCGAATGGCTTCATTTATAGATTCTGCTAATTCAGGATTTTCAGCCAAAGCTGGTAAATCGACAGCTTCAACTTCAAAGATCAACAAAGAATTGGGAGGTAGACCTCCTTCAACGCCGTAAGCTAGGTCAGGATGAACGAATAATTTCCGCTTTTCTCCCAATTTCATTCCCACGATGCCTTGACCAAAGCCAGGAATTGTCTCATTTAATGAAATGGCGATAGGCCCTCCTGTTTGCTCTGAGTCTCCAAAGGCAGTACCGTCGAGGCACATGCCTTTGTAATGTATCCTTGGCGTCGAATTCTGTGTGATGACACGATCATTATCGTGTCCTTCTCTCATTACCTGGTATTGTAACTTGCCAGGCTTCACCTCTACAACATTTTCCTTGGTCGCATTCTCAGCCATAAAGTCATCAGCAGTCTTTAAATTAGCCTCAGCAACCTGCTGAAAGGATTCATTCTGAAGAACACCGATAATTTCCTCGAATTCTTCTTCAGTCATGGGAGCTTCTAAGCCTCTCGCACAGTCATGCATCCCTTTAATAATGCTCTCTAGGTTGAAATCGACAATAGGATTCTCAAGACTGCGAGCAATTAGATGTCCAAAAGCTTCAGAAAGCTTCATCATATCTACTTTATTCTCGCAAGATGAGTTCAAAGACTCTTCCTCGTCAACGGAAAGCTCCTTCGTATTAACACTTGAAGATGGTTCCTCAAAAGAACATGGTTTCGTTGCTTTTGAGGACTTCTTAGCTCCACAAAATACACAACACATCGTTAAACTACAGGCAGCAAAAACAAAAAAGATAAAAGCTTTTTTCATCATGGATACAACCTCTTAAAGTAATAAACAATAATGTTAAGCAATCTAAATCATTGAATGAATTATTTCAAAGAGAATTCAGTGTTTGTTATGGAGATTTGCAGTTCTTTTAGTTGTTCTTGAGATACTGATGAGGGGCAGGCCATCATCAGATCGGAGGCTTTTTGTGTCTTGGGAAAGGCGATTACGTCACGGATATTATCTGTTTTCGTTAAGATCATCACGAGTCTGTCGAATCCAATACCTATGCCTAAGTGTGGTGGCGTCCCATACTTCAAAGCTTCAACAAAAAAGCCAAATCTGTTGTTGATTTCTTCTGGAGAAAGTTTAAGGGTTCTGAAGATCTTTTCTTGTAATTCTGGATTATGGATTCTTTGGGATCCAGAGGCTAACTCATGGCCGTTAATCACAAGGTCATAGCTTGAAGAACTGACCTTCATGGGATCTTTGTCAAGAAGGTGGAGATCTTCAAGGGCTGGTGAAGTGAAAGGATGATGTTCACTTTCGAGACGCTGTTCTTCGTCATTCCAGGAAAAAAGAGGAAAATCAGTCACCCAGAGAGGTTCATATTTATTGGGATCAACGAGACCTTGATCTCGAGCCAGTTTGCGGCGAAGGTGGTCTAAAGCTTGGTTACATCGTCCTTTCTCATCAGCAACCATAAAGATGAGATCATTCTCTTTAACATCCAATCGTTGCATGATCTCTTGTTGGAGCTGCTTAGTAAAGAATTTGGCAACACCAGACGATAACTCATCATCTTGCTTTTTCATCCAAGCTAAACCTTTAATACCAAATGTCCCTACGAATGCTGTGTAGTTATCGATACCTTTGCGAGAGATTCCAGCTCCACCCCTGACGCATAAGCCTTTGACAGTACCACCCCCTTGAAGTTGTTCGAGAAAAACACCAAACTCCGACTGTTCAACGATGTCATCGAGAGTATGGAGCTCCATGCCAAATCGTAAATCAGGCTTGTCAGTGCCATATCTTTCAATGCAAGTGTGGTAAGACATCTCTCTAAAGGGCGCTGTAATGTCAACGTTGATGCATTCTTTGAAGATCGTCTGTATCAATCGTTCAATAATGGGAAAGAGTTGCTTCGATGTAGCGAAGCTCATCTCTATATCAATCTGAGTATGTTCCGGTTGTCGTTCTGCACGAAGATCTTCATCACGAAAGCAAGAAGCAATCTGGTAGTAGCGGTCCAACCCGGAAACCATCAACAGTTGTTTAAAGAGTTGCGGTGATTGTGGTAAGGCATAAAAAGTTCCCGGATAAACCCTTGAAGGAACGAGATAGTCACGTGCACCTTCTGGTGTTGACTTGGCTAATACTGGCGTTTGTACCTCGATGAAGCCCTGGGCATCCATGTACTGGCGCGTTGCTAGCATTGCTTGATGACGCGTGACCAGCTTCTTGATGATATTACCACGACGAATGTCAAGGTAGCGGTATTTGAGGCGTAACTCCTCATTGACATTGATGGTCTCGTCAGCAATGGAAAATGGAGGAGTCTTCGCTTTGGAAAGGACATCCATCTCATGAACAATGATTTCAATGTCGCCGGTGCTAAGCTTCGGATTAGTCATCCCCTCAGCACGTTTTCTTACATGGCCTTTGATGGAAATTACCCATTCAGAATGTAACTTTTCAGCTTCTGCATGCAGTGTGGCATTCTTTTCAGGATCAAAGACCAGTTGTGTGAGACCAAATCTGTCGCGTAAATCGACAAATATTAATCCTCCATGGTCACGGTGACGATGCACCCAACCCGATAAGGTCACCGCATCTTCAACGTGCTCTTCGCGTAACATTCCACAATTATGTGTCGGGATAAAATCAAACATTGCTTTCTTGGGACCAATTAATCATTGTCTTCATCTTCGGGTTCGCCGTTTTGACTGTAGTCTCGCTTCTGACTGCCAAGCACCAAATTTTGAAGAAACTGAAGAACCCCTTCAGTACCCCCGCCGGGTAGTCCGCCAAGGAGATTAACGATGTTCTCCATAAGAACGTGAATCATCTCATGAAGAGGTTCTTCTCTCAGTTCTTTCCGTTTAAAAAAACGAATGACTTCTTCAAGTTGTATTTTTTGCGATTCGCCACTCTCCATTTCTTTGACATCGACAGCTTCTTGTTCTAACTCCGTGTCGCCAATGACCATCGTGTACCTCGCTCCAAGGTTATGAGCATACTGCATCACTTTACTTAGCTTCTTACCAGTAAAGTCCATCTGAGCGGAAACACCTTCTTGACGTAGGTCGTGCAACAAAGAGAAACATCGATCGTAAGCTTTGTCACCTAAACCAATCATAAATACAGTAGGTTTCGGAGATTCAGGATAAGGAACTTCCTGTTTGATCAAAGTTTGAATGACGCGTTCTAACCCACAAGCAAAACCCATCGTCGGTAAGTCGGGACCTCCTAGCTGTTTCATCAAGCCATCATAACGCCCACCACCCCCAACACTATTTTGCGCTCCTAACTCTCCAGAGGTGATTTCAAACACAGTCTTGTTATAGTAATCGAGTCCTCGAACCAACAAAGGATCCACCTCATAAGCAATTCCTAAACTATCCAAGCGCTTTTTCACACCTTCGAAGTGCTCGTGACTCTCTTTGTCTAGGAAATCTAAGATCATCGGAGCTTGCACGATAATCTTTCGGTCTTGCTCTTCCTTAGAGTCAAGAATACGTAGTGGATTGGTTTTCAACCTTCTTTGGCTGTCAGCAGAAAGCTTGTCGGCTTGAGGTTCCAAAAACCGGCATAGAGCCTCGTGAAAAGCACTACGACAATTTTCATTGCCTAGAGAATTAAGATGCAGGGTGAGATTGGTAAGCCCCAGCTTAGAGAATATTGTACACAGCATGTCAATGATTTCGGCGTCTTGCTCAGGGCTCGCATTGCCAATGGCTTCTGCTCCAAATTGGTGGTGTTGACGATAACGTCCCGCTTGAGGACGCTCGTAACGAAACATGGGCCCAATATAGAAAAGCTTGTGGATAGGAGCCTGGGATTGGAGTTTTCTTTCAATGAAAGCTCGAAGCACGGGAGGTGTCCCCTCAGGACGTAGCGTTATTGAACGGTTTCCCTTGTCTTTGAAGGTGTACATCTCTTTCGTCACAATATCTGATTCCTTGCCTGTCCCTTTTTCAAAAAGCTCTGTTCGTTCAAAGATGGGTGTACGAATTTCTTGAAAACCATAGTTTTTCATGACAGAGCGAACCGTCGCTTCTACGAAATTCCAAAGGTGACTGTTATGCCACGATTCTTTGGGATCGTTAGGGATAATATCAAAAAGTCCAGGAGCTGTACGATGTTCCATCTTAAATCAAAAAACCTTGAATCAACATAGAGAAATTATAAGGTCAATAACCATATGTGTAAAGGTTCAAATAAACCATTGAATAGCATTACTGGGATAGGTTCATGAAGTCGGAGCTTTAATTTTATAAAGTGTTGCGTAGAGGACGGGGACGATGACCATTGTCAAGATGGTACCGACGGCTAATCCTCCCATGATGACGACGGCCATAGAGACCCAGAAGACATCTTGCAATAGGGGAATGACTCCGAGAATTGTTGTTGCTGCTGCTAAAGCAACGGGTCGCAGTCTGGAGACTGCTGCATTGATGATGGCCTGATAAGGGGAGACCCCTTGGGCGAGCTCGGCATTCACTTGATCTAATAAAACGATAGAATTTTTGATCATCATTCCAGCGAGACTCATGCCTCCTAATAGAGCCATAAAGCCAAAAGGTTGTTGTGTGATGAGAAGTCCTCCGGTAATTCCGATGATGGCAAAGGGAATGACTAAGACAATGGCCAAAGGTGGACGATAACTATTGAAAAGTGCAATGAGAAGTAGCGAAACGATGACAACAACGGGGATAAGTCCGGGGAGGAGGGCTTTCTGAGAGTCTTGGGTATCTTCGTATTCGGCCCCCCACTCAAACTGATAGCCTGGAGGTAATTCTATGGCTTCGAAAGTAGAAGCGACTTCTGCACGTAATTCACTGAGAGTGGCGTGATCGGGTTCTGCTTGAACGGTAATCGTCCGTCGTCGGTTACGTCTCCAGATGTTGGGATCTTCCCAATCAACATCAAGGTCTGCAACCTGAATCAAAGGCACAGGTTCATTTTTTAATAAGGGAATAATTTGAACGGTATCCAGACCTCCGATGTTTTTTCGTTCTTCTTCGTTGGAACGCAAAATGATGGGTAAGAGGTCATCATCTTCGCGATATTGACCAACGACAACACCGTCGTAGAAGCGTTGCATGGCACGAGCCATATCTTGCCGCGTGACGGAAGTCCAACGGCCACGAGCCTGGTCATATTGTGTGACGATCTTCTTCACACGTTGACGCCAATCTGTACGAGCATCTTTTGCTAAAGGCGTCGATTTTAAGAGGGCAACGCCTTCTTCACCCAGGCGACGTAGTTCTTTAGGATCGGCATTGCCCGGACCACTAATCCTCGCTTCAAACTTATAAGCATGTCCCGGACCAACGGAATAACGACGAATTCTTACCAGCGCTTGCGGGATGCTTTCTTGAGCCCAAGGTTCAAGCTCATCAACTAATTCACCGAGTGCTTTTAGAGAAGAAACATTAACGATAAGCTGTCCGTATGAAGAGTATTGCTTTTCGGGCTCTACGGGCAAGTAGAACCGTGGGGGACCTCCACCAACAAAAGCAGCCACCCCTTGAACTCGTAGATCTTCCTGCAGATGGCGTTCAATGACTTTGAGATCCTCGGAGGTCTGTTGGATGCGAGTTCCTTCCGGAGCCCAATAATCGACCATAAATTGCAAGCGTGATGAATCCGGGAAAAACATCTTTGGAACAAAGCCAAAGTTCAAAATGGCAAGAACAAGCACTCCTGAGACGGCCAGCAACGTGATTCCACGAAACTTAATACAGGTTGCTAGAATGGATCGGAATCTTTGGTAGAATTTTCCGCTATAAGCATCCTCAGTATTGACTTTATCGTTGGAGGAGGGGGCCTTGATCAACGCTATGCATTGTAAGGGTGTTAAAGTCATAGAAATGACCCAACTTGCGAGTAAGGAAATTGCGACGACTTGAAAAAGAGAGGCACAGTATTCTCCAGTGCTTTCTGGAGAACCATAGATAGGATAGAAAAAGCTAATCGCAATAAAGGTGGCTCCCAAAAGAGGGAGGGAGGTTGATGCTGCAGCTTCGGCAGCAGCTTTGGCTTTATTCATCCCTTGTTGGATGCGTACGAAGGCGCCATCAGCGACAACAATGGCATTGTCAACCATCATTCCCAAGGCAATCACAAGAGCGCCAAGAGACATCCGTTGTAGGTCGATTTTCCATATTGCCATGACAATGAGGGTCGCTTGGATGGTCATCACCAATGCCGTGCCAACAATGATAGCATTGCCGATGCCCATAAAGAGCCATAATACCACCAAGACAATCAGGACCGCTTCTACCAAGCTGACCATAAAGCCGACGATGGATTCAGTCACCAAGTCCGATTGCCAAGCAACTTTTTCAAATTCGATACCAACAGGAAGCATCGCTTTGAGCTCATTGAGACGTTGTTCTAAAGCTTTTCCTAAATGCACAACGTTGCCACCTTTTTCAACAGCAATCGACAGACCAATGCTACGTTGACCATTAAAGCGCATCAACTTTGAAGGAGGTTCTACGTAACCACGTCGCACAACGGCAAAGTCGCGGAGCCTGATGAGCTCTTCAGAAGCATCGGTGCTTCCCGTCAGTAATTGATCAATTACACTTGGACGGATCGTTAAATTCTCAATTTCTTCTGGGGACCGAAAGGTTCCTAAAGCTTCAATGCGGAGACGTTCTCCGTCGAGGTCAATGCCTCCGGCGTTGACAACGACATTCTGATTAGTTAGCGTATCTATAAGCGTTTGGGGGCTGATGCCTAATTGACTCAAGCGGCTCTGAAAAACGTCCAAATAAATGGCCTGCGTTTGCACGCCCCAACGTTCCACACGAGCAGCTCCCTTCACCAAGCTAAGTTCACGCTTGACGTCATCCGCGTATTTATCCAATTCGGCATCTGAAAACCCGTCGCCAACAACGGCAAGAACAAAGCCGAAAACTTCTCCAAAGTCGTCGTTGACTTGAGGCTTCAATACTCCCGGAGGTAACTCTGTGCTTGCATCACGGATTTTTTTACGGATTTCATCAAAGATTTGAGGGATTTCTCGAGAGAGAAAAGAGGGTTTGATCTCAACAGTGATTTCTGAAACCCCTGCACGTGATATCGACTTCAGATAGTCGACTTGATATATTTCTTGCAAGGCAAGCTCCAGCTTCTCTGTAACCTCTTGCTCAACCTCTTCAGGACTAGCGCCAGGATAATGTGTAACAATAACAGCTGACTTAATCGTAAATTCAGGATCCTCCAATTGTCCTAAAAAGAAGAAACTGACAATCCCAATGATAATCGCCAGGAATGATGCAAAATACGTGACCGTCTTCTTGTCGATTGCTTCAGATGCTAAACTCATTGTTTTAAAATCCGAACTTCCTGATCTTCTTCTAGATAATGAACTCCCGCAGTAGCCACCCATTCATCGGGTTTTAGATTCTTCGTGATTAAAACTCCTGTATCTGTAATCCATCCAACATCAACATAGCGACGAGAAACCGTTTTCCGATGCTCGTCAATCACCCAGAGATATTTATGGCCTTCTCGATCTTCCGCAATGGCCGTTGGAGGAACTTCAACGCCCCTTATGTTAGAGTCGTCCGGAATTCTTACTTGTATCGTTGCATTGCCGGCCATTCCCGAGAAGATAGAGATGTTTTCTGGAGGAGGCATCGTTAATGTCACCGGATACGTATGCGTTGTTGGCATAGCCTCCGTGCCCAGTTCCTTGATGGTTGCTTCAAGTTCCGTATTAGGATACAGGTCAAAGCGCACCTTGATGGATTCAATATTCGATACAAGAGCAATAATCGCTTCCGGGACATAGATGACCATTTCTGTCGAAGAGGTGTCTAAAATACGTGTGATCGATTGCTGCGCAGTCACATATTCGAAGTTTTCGACATAGTTAGCGACAATGCGACCATCAAAAGGGGCGCGCAGGTCAGTGTCTTTAAGCTGATTCTTTGCATCATCAAGCTGAGCTTCTAAAGATTTGACCGTCGCTATGGCGCCGTCTCGTGTTTCTTGGGCTTGTTCTATAGCTCTTTCTGTAATAGCCCCTGAATGTTCAGATTGGATTCTCAAAGCTCTTTCGTAGTCACTGGCTGCTCGTAATAGTTCTGCTTTGGCTCGACCAAGCTCTCCTTCGAACTTTTGTACTGCGACTTCATAATCTCGTGGATCAACACGTGCGAGTAAATCGTCTTTTTTGACATCGTCACCGACTTTGATGGGCAGTTCTACTAATGGTCCTGTGATTCGGAATGATAAATCAACTTCTTGATAAGGACTGGCAAGGCCTGGGAATGTTCGTGAAGTGACATCACTAGCTTCAGTGATTTGAATGGCGCGTACAGGCCTAGGAAGTGCTTTTTCTTCTTGTTTTTTTGCACAGCCTAAGGTGACAGTAAAACAACATAACAGGATAATAGACCATCTTTGTCTTGGTAATTCTTTCCATGTTTTCATCTTTTTAACTCCTTAATATCCGTCAACCTAGTAGGCATCCCCAATCGGTACGGCATCTCATCTCTTGTTGAACATCCTCGGGGATGACATCATTGAAAAGTCGATATTGCCAGCCACCTCCTAAAGCTTTGTACAACATAATAACACCATGTACGACCTCTGCGTTGGCTAGAGTGAGTTGCTCTTCATAAGCTAACAAAGTTTTTTGTGTATCTAAAACCCTGATGTAATCGACAGCTCCTTCACGGTATTGTACTAAAGCTAACTCTACAGATTGTTTAGCTGCATATGTGCTTTGCTTCAAATAAACCACTTGCTCTTGGGCTCTTAGAAGTTGTGAAAGGGCATTTTCTACGTCACTTTGAGCGCGTAATACCGTTTCTTGGTATTTCACCAAGGACTCCTGAAAGAGAGCATCTTGAACTCTAACGCCATTCTTAAGTCGTCCATAGTGAAGAATGTCCCAAGATAGAGAAGGACCATATTTGTAGAATCGACTATCTGTGTCAAACAGATTAGATCGATCTATTGATGAACGACCAAAGGAACCTAACAAAGAAAAATGCGGATAGAGTGCGGATTTGGCAATACCAATCCGAGCGCATTGCGCTATCGCATACCATTCTGCTTCTTGGATATCAGGACGTCTTCGAAGGAGGTCTGCAGGGACTCCTATTGCAATTTCCGAAGGAATGGAAGGAATGGGTTTTTCTGTATCTAAAAGTTCATCAAGGCCTCCGGGAGTTAAACCTAAAAGAACACACAAACTATTCTTTGCGTGACGTAACTGATGCATCAGGGAAGGAATCATCGATTGTGTTTGGTACAATAAAGCCTCTGCTTGCTGGACATCCAATTCCGTAGTCGCTCCATTGCGATAACGAACTGTAACGATTTCTAAACTCTGTTTTTGTAAATCTTCGTTGTCTTTAATGATCCGAAGCCTTTCTTGGTACGTGCGCATTGCCACATAAGTATTGGCAATTTCTGCCGTAAGCATGACTAATGTTCCATCATAGGCAGTTACGTGGGCGTAATAGTCGGCGCGAGCAGCTTGTATTCCTCGGCGATAACGTCCCCAAAAATCTAATTCCCAAGCGGCATCGAAGGATAGAGAGTACAAATCTTGCTTATCTTTAACACTTTCTAGTAATGACTCCGGAAGTACGGAAATTGGAGAGCTATTTCTGCTGATACGTGCACGAACATGTTCTGCTTGAAGACGTTGTACTTGAGGAAACAACTCCCCAAAAGCGATCCCAAACATAGCTCTTGCTGCTTGAATGCGCAAACCTGCTGCGTATAGAGAGAGATTCTGTTGATAAGCGTATCCAATAAGCGTCTCAAGGACCTCATCATCAAATGTTTTCCACCATTCATGATGATCACTCGACGCTTCATTAATCTGAGAAT
>Ga0180437_10009913_pt1 | contig 11701 bp, 9 predicted proteins | sample SS_ome_4_FD_132410 | JGI IMG/M metagenome (GOLD analysis project Ga0180437, IMG submission 132410) | Hypersaline lake sediment archaeal communities from the Salton Sea, California, USA - SS_3_D_1 metaG | ecosystem: Environmental > Aquatic > Non-marine Saline and Alkaline > Hypersaline > Sediment... | reverse complement strand
TCTCCCCAGACGTTGCCGGTATCGACCTCACCGTGCACGCCTTGTAGTCTGCCAACCAGGTCCCAGGGGTTGGCCCCCTGAGGACATATCTCATTGCACGCGTGACAGGACGCACAGTTGTGTAGGATTGGCGCCCACTTGCCCTCCATGAGCGCCTCACGCTCCGCGATGGCCTGCTCACGGGTATACTCGTTGAACATGCAGTTCACGAGGCAATCGCCGCAGAGCGTACAGAGTTCGGGATGGAACACGTCAAGACCTCCTTCTCACTGAGTTGCACCTGCCTGGCGACAACGCCAAGCTCCACCACTTACCGCCCCACTGCTCTCAAGGGCGCACGCTTCGCATCCAAGCGCGCCTGCCCTGGAGACCACCGCTTCGATGGCCAAGAACGAGTATACCACAGGTCAGGTCGCCTCGCAGTACCGCCGCTCCTCGTCGCACTGGCCATTGCCCACAGTGTCCTGTCTCTGCTACAATACACATCAACGGACGTACTGCTCTCGCCTCACCCACGGAGGAGGATCATGACGGACCAGTATCGCTTCGGTTACCCCGCCGACTTCTTGGACAAGTTCCCCACTGTCGTCGGCGCCGCGGCCTTCGCCCTCAACATCGACAACACGTCTGACGAAACCGCGGCCGAGGGTTTGCTTCGTGCACAGGAGGGGGCGGTCAAGGCTCAATTCGCCTCGGTTCCCCTCTCCAGCCACCCCCACATCTCATCTTGGCGCAGCGCCTTCTCCTCCTTCGGCGTCAAGCCCACCCAGTACCGCTCTGCCATCGAGGCCCTCCTGCGCCACGTCACCAAGAAGGGATCGGTTCCCCACATCAACAAGCTCGTGGACCTCTGCAACTACGTCTCCATGAAGCACGTCCTTCCCGTGGCCGCGTACGATCTGGACCACATCTCGGGACCTGTGGTAGTCAGCCTGGCCAACGGGTATGAGCCCTTCCTGCCCCTCTACGGGAAAGAGGTGGAGTATCCCAAGCCGGGCGAGGTTGTGTTCACCGACGACGAGGGCGCCCTGTCCCGCCGCTGGACCTGGCGCCAGTCGGACCGGGCCAAGTCCACCCCTCAGACCAGCAACGCGCTCTTGACCATCGAAGGCGTGAACGATATCACGCGTGACTCGGTGGAGGCAGCGATGCAAGAGTTGGTCTCCCTGATTAAGGAGTACTGCGGTGGAGAGGTTTCCTGGTCCATGGTAGACCGTGACCATCCCTGGGCCGTGATGGAATGACCCTGCCCTATCTGGCCGTCAGCTGGCTGGGCGGCGTCTATCTCCAATCCGCGCTTCAAGTGCCCACCTGGGCGCTATGTCTGGCCCTTCCCCTGCCTCTGGCCGTGATGTTCCTCTGGTGGCCCGAGTCGCGGCTCCGGCCGGGCGCAGCCTGCACTCTGATTCTGCTCCTCGGTGCCCTGCGCTACGACGCAGCAGTGCCCCGGTTCGACGAGGGCCATCTCGCGTTCTACAACGACGGCGGGACTGCCACCATCACCGGCATCCTGGTGGAGGCGCCAGACGTTCGGGACCGTTATGTCAATCTGAAGGTCTCGGCCCGGGAACTGGAGATCGACGGTGAAACACACCACACCCAGGGTCTGGCCCTGGTGCGCGCCGGTCGCCACCCGTCGTACGAGTACGGCGACGAAGTGCGGATCGAAGGAAAGCTCGAAACGCCCCCGGAGTCGGAGGACTTCTCCTACAAGGACTACCTGGCCCGCCAGGGTATCCACTCCATGGTGGACTACGGGCGGATCAACATCCTGAGCCGTGGTCACGGAGACCCCTTTCATCGGACCATCTACGCCCTCAAGGGCCACCTCCAGAAAACCATCGCGCGCCTCTTCCCGGAACCCAGCGCCTCCCTGCTCACAGGAATCCTCTTGGGCATTGAGACGGGAATACCCCGTTCTCTCATGGAGGACTTCAACGCCACCAGCACCACTCATATTATCGCCATCTCGGGATTCAATATCGCCATCGTAGGGGGAGCCATCGGGTCCTTGACCAAGAGATTCCTGGGCATCTACCGATCGGCCATGGTCTCCATGCTGGCCATCGCTCTCTACACGGTGCTCGTGGGCGCCGACGCTGCTGTGGTCCGAGCGGCCATCATGGGATCTATCTCCCTGCTGGCTATCATCGCCGGGCGCCGGACCTTCGCCCTGGCTTCCCTGGCCGCGGCGGCCCTGCTGATGACCCTCTGGAACCCCTTGATACTGTGGGACGTGGGCTTCCAGCTCTCCTTTGCCGCAACCCTGGGTTTGGTATTGCTGGTTGGACCCATGGAAGAGGGGCTCCAGAGAGCACTCTCTCGCGTGGCCTCAGAGGAGCGAGCCGCAGGACTCGTGCGTCTCATGAGCGAGCCACTCCTCGTCACCCTGGCGGCGCAGCTGGCGGTGTGGCCAATCACTCTCTACTACTTCCGCCGTCTCTCGCTCATCTCCCCACTGACCAATTTCCTTATTATCCCCGCCCAACCACTGGTGATGATCCTGGGGGGAATCGCCACGCTGCTGGGAGCGCTCCACCCTCTCCTGGGGCAGCCCGTGGCCTGGGTTGCCTGGCTGTTTCCCGCCTACACGATCGCTGTGGTCCAGTTCACCGCCCGTTTCCCCTGGACCAGCGTCGAGTTGGGGGGCTTCAGCGCCGGGGCCATGTGGCTCTACTACGGGTTCTTTGCCCTTCTAGTCCTGACACTGAAACAAGACCGGGCAACCCTCCGAGAGACCCTGGGCGCCTTAGCCCACCGCCCGAGCACCAAACTACTCATCGGCGGTCTGGGTGTAGCGGTCGTCCTCGCCTGGATCACTGTCTCGCAGATGCCCGATAGACGCCTGCATATACACTTCTTCGACGTGGGTCAGGGCGATGCCATACTAATAGAATGCCCCAACGGGCAGCAGATCCTGGTCGATGGAGGTCCTGACCCTTCAGTGCTGCTCTCTCACCTGGGCCGGCGAATGCCCCTCTGGGACCGCAGCCTCGACCTCGTGATCCTCACCCACCCTGAGGCGGATCACGTTGGTGGCCTGATCGATGTGCTCAAGCGATACGACGTGGGCCTGGTCTTGGACTCAGGCCAGGAGTGCACGAGCGCCACCTGCGAGTCGTGGAAAGCGCTCATCGAGGAGAAGGGCATACCCTTCCGCAGAGCGCAGACGGGGTTGAGACTGGACGTGGGCCGGGATGTCAGGCTCGATGTGCTGCACCCACCTGCCCAACTGATGACCAACACCTCATCGGACATCAACAACAACTCGGTGGTGCTGCGCCTGGGATACGGGCAGTTCTCCGCGCTGCTCACCGGGGATGTCATGGAAGAGGCAGAGAGTGTGCTGCTAGCCTCCGGACAGCCTCTCGACAGCCTGCTGCTCAAGGTGCCCCATCACGGAGGAGACACCTCACTGACCGCGCCCTTCCTGGTGGCGGTGAGCCCCAAGCTAGCCACCATCTCCGTGGGAGCTGACAACCGCTTCCGCCATCCAGACGAGGTCACTCTGGAGAAACTGGCGGATACCCCGATGTACAGGACCGATTTGGACGGCAGCACCGAGGTCGTCACCGACGGCGAGAGGTATTGGGTCCGCACCGAGCGGTGACCGTCGGGGGCGATGTGCACCCCAAGCCCCTTCCAGGCCGCGGTGTGAGAGCGCGCGGGCGATGCGCCGCCTCCTGGTGTGTGCGCATTCGCGGACGAGCGGAAAGGTAGGTCCCTGCGATCAGGTTGGCTCGAAGTCAGTCCTCTGGGAGAGTCTGATATAGGCTACGTACCGCCTTCTTGTCAATCTTTCGCACGCTCATCCTGGGGAACTCCTCAACGAAAAGGTAGTGCCCATCGGTCACATACTTCCGTAGATGTCTTTGCATCGCCTCAGCCGAGATCCGCTCCTTGGCCCCTTCAACGGGGAGAATGATGGCCAGGGGACGCTAGCCCCGCTTCTCATCGGGTGCACCAATCGCCCCGACCTTGGCACCGGTGCCAGCTCCCAGCCGACGCAGAGATGAAGCCAGTCTGAGGACCCTATCGTACATATCTGTGTAGGTATGGCGATGCTGATCGCGGAGGATGATCTCCTGGTCGGGAGCCCACGCCACACTTTGCTCAAGCAGATACTTCAGGAGGAGTAGGAAATCACAAGCGGCCATTGCTGCCTCCGTCTCCCATTGTCCGAATAGACGCCTTCGCAATGAGGAAAGCCATCGGAAGAGATTCTTCTCATCCGCGGGGGCTTCACGGTATTCTCGCCCGGGCTGGGCCGTCAACCGGTCGTCCTGGGTTCTTGTTCCTCGATCCTATTGCATCCTGCCAACAAGCGGCTCGCGCCCGAAGTCGTCCGGAAGAGGTGACCGGCCACTAATCTTTCGATTTGACAACTCTTCAACGAGAGCGTATAGTCTAAGACCGACCGGTCCGTCTCTATGTCCATTGGGAACGATCATGACGAATCTTAAGGCAACAATCATCCACGAATCCCTGAGACTGTTCTCCCTGAAAGGGTTCTTGAGCACGTCTATAGAGGATATCCTGACGGCCGCGAACGCGTCAAAAGGCGGCTTCTACAATCACTTCCCCACCAAAGAGGCCCTGTTCATGGAGGTCCTGGATGAGGGGCGGAGAATATGGCGCGAGAGGTGCCTCTCAGGTCTGGACGCGATCGAAAGCCCCGTGGGAAAGGTCGTGAGACTCCTGGAGAACTACAGAGACAAGTATCTCAAAGACAGCGAGAACTTTCCTGGAGGCTGCATCTTCGTCACCTTCTCCGTTGAGCTGGACGACCAGTTACCCCATCTGGCCAAAGAGGTCAACTCAGGGTTCGTAGGCCTCAAGGCGATGCTTCAAAGCCTCTTGGACGAAGGAAAGAAGGCAGGTGAATTGCGCAGCAACGCCAATACTTGCGCCATGACAGAGATGTTACTTGCCGGCATGCTTGGTACTTCTGTCATCTATGGAGTAGACAAGTCGATCGACAGCCTCGACAAGTCGATTGGTACCCTGGTCGAGTATCTCGAAGAGCTCAAGCGATAGGACAATCCAGCCCATGCAGCTTCAGGTTATGCGCAGCCTGGCGAATGCTCGCAGTGGCCTTGCCGCCTCACCGCTGTGGGAGGGGTTCATGGTTTAGTCTCAGCACTCCACGTGAGACAGGACTAGTTCTCCCCAGTCGGAGACACGGGATTGCGCCCGTGCTCTAGCGAGATTCTGAACAGGGTTTGGCCAATTCCAGGAGGCAAACATGTTCGTCGGTGACAGGCCACGACGGAGTGAAATGCTATCACCCAACAAGATCGCCCTGACCGTCGCCGTCAGCGACAAGCCGCCCACCACATACCGGAAGTGGAACCGCCACGCCAATCAGTTCCCCGGCTTCTTAGGGGGTCGGTTCGAAACCCGCAAAGGCGACAGAGTGTCGATCTGCGCCGTCAACCGGGTCGAGTATCTGAAGATCCCATTCGCCCGCGACAAGCTAGTGCCGGTTCTGCACGTCATCAATCTGCGCTCAACGAGCCGTGAGCTGGATTGGGAAGACCCCTCGACTGACTGCGACGCCAGCGGCGCCGCTGTCTCACCCAAGGACAGTGCCCAAGACAGCAGTCAACTAAGTGGAAGGGCAAGAAGTGATTGAGGCTTGTGGGCTATAAGACCCGGCACGCAGTGCGCAGCTCACGTCTCGCGGAGATCAAGCACGGGAGCCAGAGTCATGCGCTTGGAAGACAAAGTAGCTCTCATCACCGACGGCGCGGCAGGCATTGGCAAAGCCACAGCCAGACGCTTTGCCAAAGAGTGAGCCTATGAAGTGGGGCCCGTGCGAGGCTTGAACGGCAGCTCACCAACTGTCTTATGGGCACCTTCATTCACGGTATGTTGACAATGGCAGACAGTTCAACGTAGGCCGATCAGCACAAATCAACGGAGGCAGCAAATGATTGACTTCACCTTCACCGAAGAGCAGGAGATGTTCAGGAAGGCCGCCCGTGAGTTTGCGGAGACTCGGGTCGCTCCTAAGATTCCTGAAATGGAGGAAACTGGCAAGCCCAGCGATGAAGTGATCAAGGGCCTGGGCGAGGCCGAAATGATGGCGTTGACCGTTCCGGAAGAGTATGGCGGTCTCGGTTTGGGCTATACTGCCCGCCTCATCGCTTTGGAGGAGATGGGCAGAGTCTCAGTCGCGACAGCCATGATGCTTCAAATCTTTGCCCTGGGTATTGAGCCGATCGTGAGATTCGGCAATGAGGAGCAGAAAAAGAAGTATCTGCCCGGTTTGGCGACGGGCGAGCGTCTGGCCACGGTAGGTCTAACTGAGGCGACAGGTGGTTCCGATCCCAAGAGCGGCCGCACCTCGTTCAAGAAGGATGGTGACGACTATATTGTCAACGGCCGCAAGTGCTTCATCACCAACTCTCATATTGCCGATACCATCACTGTCGTGGCCAGGGATGAGGAGAACCCCGACCTCTTCTCGGCTTTCGTCGTAGAGAAGGGGATGGAGGGTTTCAGCCCGGCGCACGAAGAGCACAAGGTGGGCATGCGTGGCTGCAATACCGGTTGGTTGGTTCTCGAGAATTGTCGGGTTCCCAGCGAAAACCTGCTCGGACCTGAGGGGAAGGGTTTGCGGGTTTCCCTGTCTGCCATTGGCGAGGTCGGCAGATCCGGTATGGTCGGCTGTGCCTTAGGCCTACATACCGCGTGCCTGGAAGAATCGATCAAGTTCGCAAACGAGCGTGTACTCTACGGGAAACCGATCAGCAATCTGCAGACGATTCAGAACAAGCTGGCGGAGATGAAGATAGATCTCGAAGCTGGCCGCCTGCTGGGATACCGAGCGACATCCATGCAGGATAAGGGCATGCCGGCAAGCAACGAACTCGCCTCCGCCAAGTATTTCACAACCGAAGCCGCGCAGAAGGCGGCCAAAATGGCCGTCGATATCCACGGCGGGTATGGCTGCATGGAAGAGTACGCGGTCACCCGCTACTTGCGCGATTCCTTTGTGCTCGGGCCATCGGCAGGTACGTCCGATATTATGAAGGTGATTGTCGCTCGCTGGGCACTCTCATAGGCCAGCCAGTGGTCGGAGCGGGGCAGCTTCCCGCGGTCAGCCCCCATCCGAAGACTGGTCATCCCCTTGAGGGTGACACAGAGTCTCACGCGGCCGTCAAGACGATGATTCACGACGTGGCACACTAGTCTTACGTGGCGCTATTCGTTGTCTAGAGAGGTCGACGATGATGTGCAACCTGAAGCACGACCTACTTGGCTGATGGGGATAGGATCGTAACGATGCTCAGGATTATCGTATGTGTCAAAGCGGTCCCGGACCCCAAACAGGCATCCAACATAAGAATCGACCCTGTCACCAGGACCCTCCTGCGGTGCGACATCCCCCTGGTGATGAACCCTCTTGACAAGCATGCTCTGGAGGCAGCTCTCCAGCTTAAGGCGCAGCTTGAAGCGCATGTTACGGTACTCAGCATGGGCCCTCCCGCGGCAGGCAACACTGTCAAGGAATGCCTGGCTTTAGGCGCTGACCAGGGAATCCTGCTTTGCGATCAAGCGTGTGGAGGTGCTGACGCTTTCGCCACCGCATGGGCCCTCGCCCAAGCCATAGAAAGGATCGGGTCATACGACGTGGTTCTTTGTGGGATGGCCAGCAGCGACAGTGGGACGGAATGGGTTGGACCGGAGATCGCAACGTTCCTGCGCCTCCCCGTCGTCACGAGGGTAAGAGAGATTCCTGAATACGGCGGTGAGTGGTGGAAGGTAAAGGCCAGCCTGGAAAGCGGATACCGACTGGTGCAAGTGAAGCTTCCAGCGGTGCTCACGGTAACCAGGGAGCTGAACACCCCTAGAGCACTCAGCTTCTCAGGCATCGTTGAGGCTCGAAGAAAGGAGATTGCCGAGTGGGGAATCGATGATTTGGGTGTGCCGAAAGGATCTGTGGGCCTAAAGGGATCACCAACAGTGGTTTCAGACATGACCACCCAGGAGAGCAAGCGGCAAGTGGAGATGATCACCGGCACAAGGGAAGAGAAAGCCGAACGACTGATCCGCAAGCTGGCCGATGCAGGCCTGATATGAGAGAAATCCAAAGCAGAATGAACAATACACACGGTGCCGTATGGGTCATCGCTGAGCAAATCGACTGTCGGATCTTGACTGTGTCGCTCCAGTTGATCGGCCAGGCGCGAAAGCTGGCTGATGAATTGCAGACTTCCGTGGAAGTTGTTCTTCTCGGAGACACGCTGGATGGACAGACCCAACAGTTGTTTGCAGTTGGCGCTGACAGGGTCTATCTGGCAGACAGCCCCGATCTGGTATTCTATCAGCCTGAAATCTACACCAAAATCATCGTCAAACTCGCCAAGGAGCGCCAGCCGGAGATAATGCTTGTCGGTTCGACGTCCATGGGAAGGGAATTGGCGCCACTGGTGGCCGCCTCGTTGGGAACCGGATTGACGGCTCACTGCATCGATTTGGTGTTCGACGAGAACAAGATCTTGGAACAGAGAGTCCCCGCTTATGGCGGGCTACTGTCCATTATCTGCCCGGAATGGCGCCCGCAGATGGCTACTGTCGCCAAAGGGGTGTTCCCGATGCCCGAACTGGATAAGAGCAGGACAGGGGAGATCGTCCCACTCGATGTTCCGGCGGACATCCCGCGCCGCGTTCGGACCCTCGAGGTCGTCCATGAAGAACCAGAAGGTGTCCCCCTTGAATCGGCATCCATCGTTGTTGCCGGCGGCGCAGGTGCTGGCGATCTTGAGGGATGGCACATGATAGCCGGTCTGGCCAACGCTCTTAACGCCGCGCTCGGCTCCACACGGCCGGCCGTCGACGAAGGCTGGATCGGGCTGGAGACGATGATCGGGCAGAGCGGAAGAATGGTGAGTCCGGAACTCTATATCGGGGTGGGGCTCTCAGGTGAATTGCAGCACATGGTAGGCGTTACCGGTGCCCAGGTAATGGTAGCCATAAACAACGACGCCAACTCACCAGTATTCGAACAGGTGGATTATGGTATCGTTGATGACTGCCGGAAGTTTCTACCCATCTTGATGGAGAAGATCAAAGAATACCAAGAGAACTTGGTGACATATTGATCGAAGGAGTTCTATCATGGGGATCAAAACGAGAGATGACTATCTGATGGCACTCCGGAAGCTGCGCCCGAACGTATACAAATTTGGCGAGCTCATCGAGGATGTCACTACTCACCCAGCCACAAAGAGGACTGTCGAGAGCCATGCCCTCAACTATGACGCAGCCAACGACCCAGATTTGCAGGACATCTACACGACTACTTCCATGTTTACCGACGAGAGAATCCTGCGCTGGAATTCCATGATGCAGAGTTCGGATGATGTCATCGCCAATATGAGGATGAAACGTCAAAACTACCACCGCACTGGAAGTTGTACCGGCGGGGTTTGCGTGGGCTGGAATGCCCAGAATGTCATGTGGGCCATCACTCAGGAAATGGATCAAGAGCTTGGCACGGACTACCAGCAGAGACTGAAGAACTGGATCCTGACAGCGCAAAGCAAAGGCCTGACGGTAGCGGGCGCATTGACCGATGCCAAAGGTGACCGTAGCCTCAGGCCGTCGCAGCAGCCGGACCCAGACACCAATCTCCGGGTAACCGAAGTCCGGGAGGACGGCATCGTGATCCGTGGTGCGAAGTTGATGATTTGTGGCACAGCAGCTTCACAGGAGATCTTCCTCCTGCCTGGCGGGTCCTATCGCGAAGCGGATAGGGACTTCGCGGTTGCTTGTGTCGTTCCCCGCGACATCGAAGGCTTGACGATCGTTGAGACGACGCACCCCAGTGATCGGCGGGAACTCGAGGAGACTGCTGATGTTGAGGTCCCAGATACGGGAATCACGCAGGCGTTTCTTCTCTTCGAAGACGTCTTTGTGCCCAACGAGCGGGTCTTCATGTGTAGGGAACACAAACACACCGGTAAGCTGATCCAGTTTTTCACCGCTAACTACCGGGCATGTATCGGTGCCTGCGTTGCGGGTCAAGGCGATGTGATGATCGGGGCCTCCGTACTGATGGCTCGCGCCAACGGTCTTTCTGCCAGAACGTTCAAGAGCAAGCTGGCGGACATGTCCATCAACAATCAGGTTACCTATGGTCTGGGGGCCGGCGCCTGCGCCATGGGATCTCGCCATCTCTCAGGATCATGGTTCGCCGATCCGCTTACTGCCAACGCCAACAAGGTCATGGTGGCTACGCTGCCCTACGAAGTCAAACGTCTGACCCAGGAGATCGGCGGGGGCATCGCTGAAACCGGTTGTATGCCCTCGTACAAAGATTTCGTCAATCCAGAATACGGGCACCTGGTGCAAAAGTACCTGAGGGCGGGGCCATCTTCCGCCGAGTCTCGTTTTAAGGCCACCCGGCTGGCTGAATGGCTGACCGTCGGCGCCGGGATACCAGGCTGCATGCATGGCGGTGGTTCACCCGATGGGGCAAGACTGGTTGTCGGCTTCACGACACCCATCGAGGATTATGTGGACTATGCCCGGGAGATGATCGGTATCGAAGAGGATATTCCCGAACCTCAGAAGCCCAAGAAGAAGTAGTTGGACCTGGGCAAGTGTGATTAGCTGTGTCTTGTCTGGACATGTCCAGTAGTAGCTGGTCGCCCAAGATACGCAGCACTTCCTGATTTGCGTCTGTCATCACAGGGCCCAAAGCATCGCGCGAAGAGAACTGACTGTCCTGGCTAGGGTCGAAGGACGAGGGAATGTCGGATATCAGTGAACGCAAGAACGAATGGGAACAAACTACCCTCCAGAAGGCCCTGACCGGCTCCCCTGAACGTCGCCCGAGCTTTGAGACCACCTCCGGTATCCCTGTTGAGCGGATCTACACGCCCGATGACGTTCGAGCAGATTACATCCGCGATCTGGGTTTCCCTGGCCAGTACCCTTTCACCAGAGGGGTGCACCCCACCGCGTATCGGGGACGACTGTGGACCATGCGCCAGTATGCGGGCTACGCCACTGCTGAGGAGTCCAACGAGCGCTACAGATACCTGCTGGACCAGGGCCAGACGGGCCTCTCGGTGGCCTTCGATCTACCTACCCAGATCGGCTATGACCCCAACCACGAGCTGGCTGAGGGCGAGGTGGGCAAGGTGGGAGTGTCCATATCCTCCTTGGAGGACATGGAGACCCTCTTCGACAAAATTCCGTTGGACAAGGTCTCCGCCTCCATGACCATCAACGCTCCGGCGGCTATCCTGCTGGCCATGTACGTCGCCGTGGCCAAGAAGCAAGGTGTGGAACTATCCAAGCTCAGAGGCACCATCCAGAACGACATCCTCAAGGAATACGTGGCTCGCGGCACCTACATCTTCCCTCCAAAGCCCTCCATGCGCTTGATCACCGACACCTTCCACTATTGCAGCGACAACCTGCCCTTGTGGAACACCATCAGCGTCTCCGGCTATCACATCCGTGAGGCTGGCTCCACCGCCGTCCAAGAGGTGGCCTTCACATTGGCCAACGCTATCGCCTACGTGCAGGCCGCCATCGATGTGGGACTACACGTAGATGATTTTGCTCCTCGCCTCTCCTTCTTCTTCTGCGCTCACAACAACTTCTTGGAAGAAGCAGCCAAGTTCAGGGCAGCTCGACGCATGTGGGCGCGGATCATGAAGGACCGCTTTGGGGCACAGGA
>Ga0180437_10009908_pt1 | contig 11702 bp, 30 predicted proteins | sample SS_ome_4_FD_132410 | JGI IMG/M metagenome (GOLD analysis project Ga0180437, IMG submission 132410) | Hypersaline lake sediment archaeal communities from the Salton Sea, California, USA - SS_3_D_1 metaG | ecosystem: Environmental > Aquatic > Non-marine Saline and Alkaline > Hypersaline >... | reverse complement strand
TTGAGGCTTTTCAGTTGACAGAAGAGTTTTTCGGCGAGGATTGGGAAGAGAAAGAAGCAGAAGTTAATGATCGCAAAATGACGTTTTTCAGCTTTAGGAACCCGGGCGAATGTTACGCAGAAATCCATACCCTCGAAGGGGATATGGTCGCAAATATAGGCGACTGGATAATCAAGGGCGTAAACGGCGAAATCTACCCTTGCAAAGACGATATATTCAGAAAAACTTATGATATCATCGAAGATACGCCTTTTGAAATAAGACTTGAAATGCATCCGCACAAAAATAAGCCCGGATTTATTCTTGGAGCTAAAGAGGCCTTAGATAACGAAGAAAAACTTATGATATAATATAAATGTTTTTATTTTGAGACACACAAAGGGCGTAGGTCTGCTTGACAGATTCCCGGGCTTAACCGCCCAAAGCAACAAGATCGCTCCCTCTCCGTTGGGGGCTTTTTTGTGTATAAAAAAAGAGACCCGAAAGGTAAGGCCTCTGTAAACAGAAAAAAGTGAACAATAAATAAAAAAAATAAAGGTATGATAATTATAACATAAAAAAGCAGTGCTTTAACACTGCTGTCTAATTAAGGTTAGTACGATGTGGCGAGGGGCCACAATCAATATAGAAAGTATTTTTATTTTAGCATATATTGTCCGGATGACCTATTGCAAAAAAAATATAATTTGATAACATTACAATTGTCAAATAAATTGAAAGGTTAAATTTATGGATATTGAGTTAATTAAAGAATTTGCAAAATTCATCCTTATTTTATGCCTTGCCGGTGTGGGGGCGAGGTTTTTAATCGCGGCTGCCAGGGAAATTGTGAACGCTCCCTTGGTAGATGAGCACGGTAATTATGTAATAAGAGAGGACAAAGAAAATGGCAAATAAAATATTACAAGCGGAAATCGGCGGAATAATACAAGAGCTACTTGACGATCAAGAAAAAACGCGAGGATTTTTAGAGGCGATAAACAAGATAAATATGTATCGGAAAAGTGAGAGACTTGACAGTAAAACAAGGGAATATGTTAGTAATGCTTATTTAATGATTTGCGGCGGAAGATCGTTTGATATCGCGGGCATAGTCGGAAATCTTGAACAAGCACTTAAGGAGGATGAAAAAAGATTAAAGCCGCGCCTCCCGCGGTAAACCTAAACATCTTGAGGCCCGAAGGCCTCTTTTTTTTGTTACAAATTATTTATAAATAAATATGCAAAATACTTGACATGAGGATTGTGTTGGTATAGTATAAATGCATAGGTTAAGCATGATGTAATTGAGGGCGACGAAATGGAAGAAATGTTTGCAAGCTTTTTGAGTAGATATCCTCTGTTCTGCGTAGAGGCACAAGAATATTTAAGCGAACATATTTACGCGCTTGACCTGCAACAGTGGGTTGACGACAAATGTGACGGACCTGAATGGTAACGAAAGGAAATTATAATGAGCGAAAATAAATTAAATTTAAATCAAAAATTGTCTAAAATTCAAGGCGAATTAAAGGTTAATAAAAGTCAGTATAATAATTTTGGTAAATATAAATACCGAAACTGTGAGGACATACTGGAAGCTGTAAAGCCCTTATTGTTAAAGTATGAATTATCCTTAAATTTATCAGATGAAGTAGTGCAAATAGGCGAAAGGTATTATGTGAAATCCGAAGCCGGATTGTCAGACGGAATGACACTGCATATTTCTGCTTCAGCTATGGCGAGAGAGGCTGAGGCTAAAAAAGGCATGGACGAATCGCAAATAACCGGAGCTGCGTCAAGTTATGCCCGCAAATATGCTCTATGCGGCTTGTTTTGCATTGATGACGGCAACGATGCGGATTCAGAGGAGAAAAAGCCCGAGGTTAAAAATAAAAACTCTGACTTTCGTAAACCTGTTTCTGAAAACGTTCAAGGGGCGAATAATAACGGAGGAGCGGATAAATTCTCAAAAATGCAAATAAATAAATTCAAAGCTATGGTTTCGAAACATCCTGATATTGAAAAAAAGATAAAAAATCTTTTTAACGTTGAGTCTGCCAAAGACTTTAATAAATCATCAGCAGATACAATTTTTAGCCAAATACAAGCTCATAAGGAAGAAAAAACAAATGGTTAATATTTTCGGTCATGTAGGCAGGTTGGGGCAAGATCCCGAAATGAAATATTTCGACAGCGGCAAAGTTGTCGCTAAGTTTACTTTAGCTGTAGGCTTTGGCGAGAAAGTAAACTGGTTTAATTATGAAGCTTGGGGCAATCCTGCTGAAACCATAGGCGAACAAAAAAAAGGTTCGCAAATAAGTGTTTCCGGATATTCTAAGCAAGAAAAATGGGAAGATAAAGACGGAAACAAAAGATCAAAAGTGGTTTTCGTTGTTACATCAGTAACGCTTTTGGGTAAAAAAGAAGACTGATGTACGATTTGCTTTATGTTGATCCCCCTTGGTTTTATAACCGCAGGGTAAATAAATCCAGATTCGGTGGCGGGGCTTATAAGCAATATCCCCTCATGAAACTGCAAGAGCTTATAGATTTTAAGCCGGTAATCGATCAAAACAGTAATAAGAATTGCATAATGTTCATGTGGGCTACTTGCCCACGGCTCAATATAGGTCTTGAATTATTGCAGGCATGGGGTTTCAACTTTAAGACCGTCGGCTTTGTTTGGGAAAAAGTGGACAAAAACGGCAATCCGATAAACGGAACAGGCTATTATACAGGGAGTAACGCAGAACTTGTATTAATAGCCGTAAAAGGCCAAAATAAAGGTCTTTTTAAGCCTGTTGAAAGATTGATACCTCAGACAATCAGAGCGCAAAGGCGCGAGCACTCAAGAAAGCCGGAGGAGGCAAGATTAAGAATAGAAAAAATGTATCCGCAGTTAAGTAAGATAGAAATATTCAGCCGAGAAAGGCGTGAAGGTTGGGCGCAATACGGCAACGAAACAGATAAATTTACGAAAGGACAAACTAAATGAGCGAAAAATTAATTGATCAAAGTAAACCTATGTTCCCGATAAGCATTGTAGCTAATATTCTCAGTGTTCACCAAAGAACTTTGAGAATCTATGATGACGAAAACATTTTGAGGCCTGACAGATCGGAGAAAAACAGGAGATTATACTCTTATCACGATATTGAGCGCGGTAAGTTTATTCAATACCTTACAAGAGAACTCGGTATAAATTTAGCCGGAGTAAAAATAATATTTAAGCTTTTGGATGATTTCCGGATTACGCCTAACGAATATCTTGGCTTAATTTCTGAAATAGCCGAAAAGGTAGGCATAACCGAAGAAATGCAAGCAGAAAACAAGATAAAATTATCTAACAGAGGCAGAAAGCCTGAGAAATAAAGGATTAAAACATGGCGATTACTATAGAAGATTACGCTACTATTATAAATAAAACAATAAAAATAACACGCAGTCCTAACTGCGAATATTCAGCCAACTTAGTTAATTCACATAACGGATATAGCTGCGAAATATCAGAAAACGGAATGCTTACTTCGAGAGGCACAAGAGGACAAACACCCGAAAAGGCATTGCTTGTTCTTGCTGAATATATTTCCGGAAAAAAAATAAAATTCCCGGAAGATAGTTATAATATTCCTTTTCAATATTTTAATGTTCCTGAACTAGAATTAAAGCCCGTAACAAAAAAAGAAGAGGATTAAACAATGACAGAAACAATGAATATTAACGGAAAAACTTGGTATTCGGAACAGCCAGAAAATCATGCCAAAAAAGATCATCCATATGAATTAAATAAAATATATTTGATACGGACAGTTACAATGATTCAGACAGGAATACTATATGCTGTATATGATAACGAACTGGTATTAAGTAATGCCTCTTGGATAGCAGACACCGGAAGATTTCAAGATGCGCTTGAATCCGGAAACTTTGATGAAGTTGAATTATTTCCGCAAGATAAAAAAGTTATAATAGGCAGGAATGCAATAATAGATTGTGTAGAAATAGATATAAAATTACCCGAGGAGCAAAAATAATGCAAACATTATTATATGCTGGATGGTCTGGGTCTAGGTCTAGGTCTGGGTCTAGGTCTTGGTCTAGGTCTAGGTCTAGGTCTTGGTCTTGGTCTAGGTCTAGGTCTAGGTCTAGGTCTAGGTCTTGGTCTTGGTCTAGGTCTTGGTCTTGGTCTAGGTCTGGGTCTGGATAATTAAAAAATTACACCTGCAAGCACCATATTCCCCCAATTCTGTAATTTACACCCCGCCGCTGCTTGCAGTTCCCTGAGTCGGCGGGGTTTTATTTTTGGAGGAAATTATGTTCAAACTTAATGCAGAAAACATGTATAAATCTTGTTTAAGAAAAAAAAGATACAGCAACGAATTTAAGGCTGTAAAAATAGCTAAAGATATGGGCAAAAAGTTCGATTGTAATTTTAGGGTTTATCATTGTGCGTTGTGTAATAATTTTCATTTAACAAAAACAAAGGCAGATGAAAGATAAGATTTGAACCGCAAAAATAAATATTCATTACACTTGATTTTTAAATAATTTATTTGTACTATTGAAGGTGCGAAGAAACTAATGATATAATATTAAATAATCAGAATCAAAACTCATCATACAATAATCCCCGGTTGGTTTCTTCGCAGAAATTTATATCTCCGGGGATTTTCTTTTTAAGGGAGTTATAACGGTGCAAGGTTGGATTAAATTACACAGAAAATTATTAAATAATCCTATTTTTACGAATTCAGAGGCTTTGCATTTATGGATTTATTTACTATTGAATGCAAATCATCAAGATAATGAATTTTATTTCAACATGACTAAAGTTACGGTTGAAAAAGGTCAACTTATAACAGGTCGAAAAAAACTAGCAGAAGCTACCGGGATAAATCAAAGTAAAATAAACAGAATTTTAAAAATGCTAAAAAGTGAACAGCTGATCGAACAACAAACGAACAACCGATACTCAATAATAACAATAGTTAAGTGGCTTAAGTATCAAGAAAGTGAACAGCTGATCGAACAACAAATGAACAACAAACGAACAACAGATGAACAACAAATGAACACAAACAAGAATGATAAGAAAGAAAAGAATGAAGAAAATGATAAGAATAATATAAGGCGAACGGATTTTTTAAAAAACGTTTATTCAGATGATATTTTAGAAATCTTAGAAGAATTTGTAATTGAGCGCAAGAGAATGGGCAAAACATGCACTAAAAGATCGATTGAACTTTTGGCTCCGAAGTTGCAAAAATACTCAGGAGGGTGCCGCGAAAAAGCAAAAAAAGTTATTAATCAATCAATTTTATCAGGATGGACCGGTTTATTTGAATTGCGAGAAGGAAGGAGAGACAGTAAACAAAAAAAAGAACCCGAAAAATGTTATGAATAACAGTTCAAAAGGAGAGAAAATGTCAGTAAGTAGTTTAAAATTAGTCAGCGATAATACTCCTAAATGTCAATATTGTGGTGCAACACTAAAAACAAGAGTATTCGAAATACCGGGAATGCTAAGGCCGATAGACGTTTTAGAATATCCCTGTCAATGCTTGGATAAAGAAGATGTAAGGAAAAGGCAAAAAATGACAATGGAAGCAAAGCAAAGAAGATTTGATAAATTATTCAGCGGGTCTATGATGCCGAAAAGATTTAAAGACAAAACTTTTTATAATTCTGACTCAAATAAAGATCCGGAAAATTTTAAAAAAGCCATGCATTATGCAAAGTGTTTTAATCCGGAGTCAGGTAAAGGCATAAAGTTTAACGGCGATATCGGGCGCGGAAAGACTCATTATATGGCTTGTATATCTAATTATTTAATGGAACACGGGTATTCTGTTTATTTTACGACTTATTATGAGTTATCCGAAAGATATTTCAAAGATTCCGATATTATGAAAGAGGTTTTAAGGGCTGATTTTGTGGTTATAGATGAGTTTGGCACTACTAAAATAACACCTTACTCCAATGACATCCTGAGGAGGGTGACAGATGCCTTATATAAGGAGAATAAATGCGTAGGGATAACAATCAACCCCGATATACAGGCAAGACTGAACGAAGAAGAATATCTTGAATCAACTCATGACAGAATTTTGGAAATGTGCCCCACTCGGTTGGAATTCAGGGGCAAAAGTTTGAGAGGTGAATAAATGAACGGATATTCAAAAAGACTTAAAGAATACAGAAAGCGCAAAGGGTCAACCATCAGAAAATGTGCTGAGCTTCTTGAAATTTCACCAACGTATTTAGTAAGACTTGAAGACGGAACAACTCCGCCGCCGAGCGAAAAGGTTAGACAGAAAATATTAGAAGTTCTCGGGCTGAATATAGAAGACACTTTTTCTGTGTCAACAAGAGAAAGGGAATTGAGAATTAAAATAAAATACAAAATAATGGAAGCGCCTCTTGAGGCTTTAGAAAAAATAGCAGGAATACTAGAGGAATACAAATAAAATGATTGAACAAAAGTTTTACGTTTCACATACATGCAAAAACAGTAAATTGCCGGCAACTAAAGATTTAAGCTCTAAAAAATTAATACCGCATAAAGATTATTGCTTTAATGCCTTTATGGATATTGATAAAACAAAAGTTAAATCTTATTCTCCCGATTGGAAATATTGCCCTGAATGCGAAGCAAAAGGTTTCAAGAATCCAAAGACAAGGAAAGTCAAAAAAACACCCGAGCAAATCGAATTATTCAAGCAAAAAATGAAGGAATATAGAGAAAAGAAAGGTAAATAAATGAAACAAGAAGATATCGTTAATTTAAAAGTAGGCGATTATATAGGAATGGCTTATGCCTGTCCTTATACGGGCTGGAATGAAAGTCTAAGAAAAATAATTCGAGAAACAAAAACTAGATTTGTTTTTGAAAACAAGGCTTATATCCTGAAATCCGACTTGAATGGAAATTTATATAAGACCGAGCAAGATTATAATAAAACTATTAAAAGAAGGGCTTTAGAGCTGGCAATAATAAGTAAAATCAAAAAATATAATATTCATATTGAAAAATTAGAGCAAATCTCCGAAATATTATCTTTGGAAATATCTTACAATACAAGGAAAGGCAAATAAATGATTGAAATGGAGAATAAATAAAATGTCGAAAAGAAACAAGCACTGGACAGAAGAAGAATTGCAATATCTTAAAGATAATTATCCGCATAATACAAGCGAAAGCGTAAGAATGGGCTTGTATAAAATGAACAAAACCAAAGAATGGACAGTTGGTTCGGTTAACTTAAAAGCAAACGATTTAGGGCTTAGAAAAGAGCGCAAAGAAAAGCCTAATCGCAATTTTTCGAGAGGAGTTCATTTGTAATGACAAAAACGATTAAAAACATAACATCATGCACGCATTGCGGCGATACTTATTCGGTTGATGATGCGTTGGGGCTGGATATGATATTAAAGCGCAAAGAAATTGAAGAATGTTTTGAGACTAACATCTATTCGGAAAATTACGCCCACGAGAAAGCTTTTGATGAATTTGCAATTTATTATCATGAATGTCTAAATTGTAAAAATAAATATGTGCCTTTAGATAACTTCCGCCCCGTAACAATGGACTTATGGATTTACGACGCTTTAAGGAGGGTTAAAGGATAAATGAAAAATAAATTTATGCATTATCCGCTTAAGTTGCTCGCTAGGGCATGGGATCATATAAACGAAAAGTTTATTTCGCCTGAATATTATGCCGCAATAAATCTTACTACAAGCAAAGCTTTGGCATATGGTGATTTTTGGCGTATGGCAATTGCTCACAGCTTTGATATCGACTTATGCATGGGTAAAACAGACGTAGAGCACGAGCCTATATTCGAAAATGACATAGTGGAAGTTATGCTTAATGATGAAATCACAATACACAAGGTTATTTTTAGAGTAGAAGGCAATTACCCGGCTTACGATTTAGAGCCGCATATCGGCGGGGACTGCAATTCTTTTTCCGAAATATGGGAATCAGGCGGCGAAATAAAAATTCTCGGGAACATTTATGAAAACCCTGAACTCTTGGAGAATCTTGATGAATAACGAATACACCGAAACAAGAGAAGACCGCATGAAAAGTGGAAAATGGGACAAGATATTAGAAATTAAAATAGATATAGATGCGCTGGTAAAAGCTAGACATATTTGCGCACCTATTGAACTTGATTATTTATTAGACGATGATAATTTGTATGAATTAATTCAAGACGGTTATCAAGATGATTATCCGGAAGAAGAAGAATTTTTTGAACTAATGGATGAATACAAAGGCCATTATTTGATAATGGAACAGTTTTGCAAAAAACATGAAAAAGGTTATTTTTCCTATAACAATGAATACAAATTTGAGAAGAAAAAGAACAAGGCGATTAAAAATGAATCAAGATAGAATGCAGTTTAAGGCGATAGACAGAGACACAAAAGAAGTCATTGATATTACCGGGTTTAATTTGCCGGGAAAAGTTGCGAAAAAATATTCGACAATTCATATTGGATACAAGGTTGAAAATCTTGCAAACGTCGATATAATCCAATCAATCGGCAAGCGCGATAAAAACAATGAGCTGATTTTTGACGGCGATATTGTGATCACTTTTGACGGAGAAATAGGCGTTATTTGCTTTGGAGAATATAACATGTGGCATTTTGCTTCCCATAAAGGCTCTTACGGTTATTTTATTGATTGGTATATGGGCAAAGGTCAAGGCCAAAGAAAAGATTTGCTTTTCTGGCTAAATGACCCAAACGAAGGCCTCGAAGTAATCGGGCATAAATTAACGCATCCGGAATTGTTGGAGAACTCATGAAAACAAGAAATTATAAATATTCCATCAATATAGATCTTAGCGATACAGACGTATTATCAACTTGCGAGTTTAACTATCTTGCTGAAATTGTCGGAAAAATAAATTTAAACAAAGAAATTAATTGTACTTTTAACTGGAAAGAAGGTAAAACAATTTTAATTAAAAAAAATCATAAAAAACCAATGAGCATTTATGCTGAGTATTTCTTAAAAAAATTAAGCAAGAAAAAAATAGCAAGTCCATTTGAAATTGTAAATTAATACATTCTGAATTATTAAAAATAAAAGGTTGACCTTTGCGACAATATCGTTTAAGATAATATCTGTAAGGTTAAGTTAAGCAAACGAGGGATTTAATTATGGAAAGTAATATTTTTATTGAAACTAAAGGTTTGAAGGGAATAAAATTAGACGTTCCCGGCTGGCTGCACAAGCACGGTAAAAAGCTTGCAGAAAAAATAAACGGAACAGAATATTTGCAGATAGCTCACGAGGGCGAAGACGCAGGCCTGTTCAAATGTGAAGACGTTTTGACTTATGACATACTCCGCTGTCAATTAGCAAGCGATATACATATTGCGGGGGCTTATGAATAGACGGATTGTATTCAGTGCTATTATTGATTTTATTTTCATGATCTTTTTTCTTCTGGCATTCTGCGGAATTATTTTGCACTTAGATGAAAGGATGCAAGAGCAAGAACAAAGGTTGCATGAAATCGAGAATAATATATTTAACGAAATAGAAGCAGAAACGTCAGGAATAGCGTCATGAATCAAGTCAAAATAATAGATTTATCAGAAGTTCGGAAGATATTTCTTTATCATGAAAGAAAAATGAAAGCTTTTCATGCTTTGTTAAACTTCTTAAAAGATCGCCCTGATATGTGTTACGACTCCGACAAGTCGGACAAAGATCCTAAAGCAGGAAGTAAGGAATGGCAGAAAGAATATTATCGGAAAAATAGGGAGAAAATACTTGAAAAGCAGAAAGTGTATAATCGGAAAAACAGAGAAAAAATGATTAATAATTCAAAAGAATATTACAGAGAAAATATAGAGGAAATAAAGAAAAAGAAGAAGAAATATTATCAGGAAAATAAAGAGAAAATAATGCAAAAACGAAAAATCAGAAGAAATCAGGGAGTTTATTTTGAATAAAAAAGAAAAAAAAGAACTAAAACGGATTGGCAAGAAAATAAAAGAAATAAGAGAACTAAAAGAAATGACGCAAGAACAACTTGCAAAAGAATCAGGCTTGAAGGTGTTAACAATAAGCAGACTGGAAAATGAACACCGAGATCCTGCTTACTCAACACTTTGTAAGCTGATTAAGGCTTTAGAAATTGAAATAAAGGAGTTGTTTTGATGGATTACATAGAATGTCCATATTGTCATAGTACAGAAAAAAATAAGGTCTTAGTCTGCGGTTCTTGCCAAGGTGAAGTGATGCAAATTGATTTGCATTCAAAAGAAACGAAAAACCCAAAAATAAAAAAAAGTCGTGATACCGAAGACTATTGTGGCGATATTGAAAAATTAATAATATGCGGGCATACTGTCTATCAATTCGAAGATCAAGAAACCCTGTTTCAATGGTGTCTTGACGAAGTAAGGAGGGCTAAGGGTGAGGAGCTACGAAACTGATAATATTTTATATAGAGCTTTAAAAAGCAACTTTATTGCCATGGAGAAAGAATTTAAATATCGCAAAAAACAGGCGGAGGAACTCAAGCAAGAAAACAAAGAACTCAAAAACGAGCTGGCAAAACTCAAAGGGCAGGCAGAGAAGCATCGTAATGCTTTGGAGGAAGTTATGCTTCAAACAGCACCATGCGGAAATGCTTGCGTATATAAGAATTTCATTACAAATATGATAGCAAGGGCACTGGAGGCAAGCGAATGATAGGGCAAAAGATTAAAGAGTTAAGGCAAAAAAAGGGATTAAGTCAACAGAAATTGGCTGATTTAGCTGAATTATCTAAAGCATTAATAACCCATGTCGAAAGCGGCAAAAGATTTCCGTCAGATAATGCTTTTTGCAAGATTAAAACCGCTTTAGATTCAACTGACGAAGAAATTTTCAAAGAGAAAACCAGAATGAAATGTCTTGAAAGAATTCAAAAAGAGGCAACTGCGATACAAATCGTAAGAGCTTATAGAGATATTTTTGGAGGCAAGCGATGAGCGAAAGTAACGAATGCCCTTTTTATTTATGCCCTTGCAGATTTAAAATACCTAGTTTCTTTATATGAATACAGAAATCCTGAAACTGGTGATAATTATAAGATAGTAAGGATTAACTAAATGAAATTAACTGAAAAAGAAATAATAATAAATAGAGATTGCGATCTTGAGAGACAATTAAGAAATGTTTATATGTGTAACGAATCCGAAGCTTTTGATAGTGCTGTTTTTGAATTACTTAAAATGAATGCCATTAACGCAATTTACAATTATCACCCCGGAAACGGTAGCGGCCAGATGAAATTTAATGAAGCGATACATTTTTTGAAAACAGAAGCAAACAAATACAAAGGAATGAGGGTTTAAACCAAATGAACGATAAAGAATTTTTTGAGAAAATAGGACTTGAAGGGACTGATAGATGTAACGATCCTTTTTGTATTGACGAATGCGAAATATGCCGAAAAGGTGAAACGGTAATAACAGCCGATCATATTTTGGAGCTGGAAGGATTGATAAAATGGCCTTACAGTTTTGAAATTAGAATTGATGATCATGGAGATACAATTTATAATTTTTTAAAAATGACTGATTCCAAACCTTACGTACAGTCAAGCCCTGTTTTCTTTAGCACTTGTTTTTTTATTCATGGTCTCAAAACCCGCAAAGAAGCCCTACTCTCTTTAATAAGCTGGATGATCGACAAAGAAATA
>Ga0180437_10009907_pt1 | contig 11703 bp, 13 predicted proteins | sample SS_ome_4_FD_132410 | JGI IMG/M metagenome (GOLD analysis project Ga0180437, IMG submission 132410) | Hypersaline lake sediment archaeal communities from the Salton Sea, California, USA - SS_3_D_1 metaG | ecosystem: Environmental > Aquatic > Non-marine Saline and Alkaline > Hypersaline >... | reverse complement strand
GATAGACTTCTGGCAAACACGCCTTCGACAACCGGAAAGTGCCCTATTGCAGATGCCTTTTGTAACCTTCGCAAGGGTTCAGCGGCTTATCCCCCTGCTTTGGAGTGCTAGGCATAATTTGGAAGGTTTTTGGAAGGTCAACGGGGCATTTTGTAAGGCAGTTGAAAGGCCCATAGAGTATAATATTTCAGGAGGAATAAGGGACCAATTGGAGATTGCAAGGAGAAGGTCAGCCTCTATCCTACGACCACAAAATGCAGCGACAGCGCAGAGTAAGGGACAGGGGGAATCATCAATGGGTGCAGATTTAGCCGGGAAAAGAGTCCTCGTCCTCAGCGATAACGACGGGCTATCCAGAGCGATCAAGTTGAACCTGGAACGCAGTGACCTGGAAGTAGTCAAGCTTGCGCTGAATTCACCAGGGCAGCAGCGTTCTGAGCCCGTCGAAGAGCAGCGTCCTGAACCCCGCCCTGAGCCCAATCGAAGGGCTGTCAAAGGGCGGCGTCCTGAGCTTGTCGAAGGGCGGTGTCCTGAGCCTGTCGAAGGGCGGGGGAACCAAGCTGAGATGGGCGATTTTGACCTGATTGTGGTGGCTATGAGCTCATCTACCAGCGAACCGATCGTGGCGCTGGCCAGAGCGTCGCTGGCTGGACGAATCGGACAGGTCCCCCTATTGATCATCTCTGACAGACCATTTCACTCTGAACCAGATGATCAGATCGCTCATCTGGACTTTCCCTTTGACATTGATGGGCTCCACAACAAAGTCAAGGACATCCTGCAAAGGGGCTCTGAGCCAACTCGAATGCGCACTAGAAAGCACAGCCTGCTTGCAGGCTAAAAGTCCTGGGGCCCGCCCAGAGCCGAAGCCCTGAGCGAAGCGAAGGGGCGGCGAAGGGACAGCCGAAGGGTTGCCGAAGGGCTGAAACTCCCAATGATGGAGAGAGGGAGGTATGACAAAAAGGGCAGAACCGTTGATCATGGACGAAAGATGTGTTACAACTTGTCTCGGAGAGTGGGGGAGATAGATGTTTATCAATCGCAGACTGAAAGAAATCAATCTGAAAATCGTCTACTACGGCCCAGCTATGAGCGGCAAGACCACCAATTTGCAATACATCCACGCTCACACCAACCCCAAGATACGAGGGGAACTGGTCTCGGTCAAAACCCACGAAGACCGCACCCTCTTTTTCGACTTTCTTCAACTAGAGTTGGGGGAAGTCATGGGGTTGAAGCCCAAGTTCCACCTGTACACCGTGCCCGGCCAGGTCTTTTACGTAGCCAGCCGCAAGTTGGTCTTACAGGGAGCCGATGGAGTCGTCTTTGTGGCCGATTCCCAGGTAAACAGATTGGATGACAACATCGAGTCCTTGCAGGACTTGAAAGGCCACCTGGCAGAGATGGACTGCCAGGTGCATGATTTTCCCCTGGTGATACAGTTCAACAAGCGCGACTTGCCCGACGCAGCGCCGTTTTCCCTTCTGCAAAGTGCCCTGGCAACGAACGGCCGACCGTGCTTTGAAGCCGTGGCCATCGAAGGCAATGGTGTCTTCGATACCCTTAAAGCGATCATCCGGCGGGTCGTAGATAAAGTGCAAAAGGAGATTTGACAGCCCCTGGAAAGGAGCGAACGATGAGAGAGAAACTTGTTGCCTTCAGCGAAAGTCAGATTGAAGAGATAGAAACCTGTTTGGATGCATTGGTCCGCAACACCGGTGCGCAAGAGATCCTGCTGGCCGATATGACAGGGCAACTGATCTCGGCGAGGGGTCGGCTCGTTGAGGAGGAGAGCACAGTTACCGGGGTAGCCGCCCTCTCGGCCGGTGGCTACGCCGCTACGGTGGAGATGGCCCGCTATTTTGAGATAGAGACCGAGTTCAGGCAGATCACCTATGAGGGGGACCATCACAGCATCTACTCATCCAACGTGGGCCACTCTTTGATCATCACCGTGGTCTTTGACCGCAGCATCAAGTTGGGCATTATACGAGCTTTCACCAACCAGGCCGCCCAATGCTTGCAGGAGGTCGTGAGCAGAGCCCGGGTGGAAATAGAAACGGACGACCGGCTACCTGAGGCAGAGAAAATAGGAGCCGAATTCGGCCAGGCCCTGATGGACGAGTTGGAAGCCTTTCTACTTAAGGAGGGATCGTAATGCAAGCAGAACAGCCGTTGAAAAAGCAGGTCGCTTTCGAAAAGATCCTGCAAGAGCTGAACCGTGCTGGAGATTTCAAAGCGGCTTTGCTGTCCACCACGGAGGGTCTGTCTCTGGCTTCAGCTCCGGCTGGTTACGAAGATGAAATGGCAGCAGCCACAGTTGCCTTACTCAACAAGGTGGCCAGGCAGGCTCACCAGCAATTGAGTCTGGCCCAGGTAGACGAGTTATCGCTGGTGGGCGATGATCGCACCCGTCTCACGTGCCGCTACTTCAGCGTAGCCAATCAGGATCTGGTGCTGACCGTGCTCACCCCACCCGACTGTTATTACCGCCGCCTGACCAATCAGGCCATCAGAGAGATCAGGCAATGCTGGCTGGATTGAAAAAGTGGAAGGTTTTTGGAAGGTCGGATGGACGTGATGTTAAGCGATTGGAAGGTGAAAGAAGTATAATTTAGGAAGGAGTTACGACACTTACTGAGCACAAAATTCTATCATATAGGACTGACCCAGTGTATTGTAAAACGACTTTGGAGAATGGAATCAGAGTGGTGACAGAAATGATGCCGCAGGTACGCGCCATCGCTATCAGCATCGTGGTAGATGTCGGACCCAAAGACGAAAAGCCAGAACAGAGCGGACTGGCCCACCTTGTTGAGCATCTGATGTTCAAAGGCACCAGCAGCCGCGATGCCATGCAGATTGCTCGCTTGATGGACGTGGCTGGGGGCATGATGGGGGGATTCACCTCACGGGATTACACCTGCTATTTTGCGACCGTTCTGGATGATTACCGCACTTATGCCCTTGACCTGTTCGGTGACGTCATTCTCAATTCCATCTTTGACGAGGAAAGCCTGGAACGCGAGCGAGGAGTGATTCTACGGGAGATAGAAGCTGACCAGGATGCCCCTGACCAACTGGCTCACAACCTGCTGAAGGCTAACATCTGGCCCAACCACCCTCTGGGCCGGCTGATTGCTGGCCAGCCAGAAGTGGTGGGAAAAGTCACCCGGGAGGACATGATCTATTTCGTCCACAAACATTATGTACCTGACCGCCTGATCATCGCCGCGGCTGGAAGTGTGGAGCACGAAGACTTTGTGGCTCAGGTGCGGGACGCTTTCTGGCGCATGCTGGGCCAGGGCTCTCCTGTGCTTAGCAGCCCCCCAGCCTGCCATTCAGGGGTGATCATCAGAGCCAGAGACCTCTCCCAACTCTATTTCGCTCTGGGCGTCAAAGCCCGCTCCTACACCCACCCCGACCGCTACGGGTTGCACGTCCTGAACGACCTCCTGGGCGGCGGCATCAGTTCCCGGCTTTTCCATCACCTCAGGGAGGAACGGGGACTGGTCTACAACGTAGCGTCGTCTTATCACGCCTATCGTGACGGTGGGTTGCTGGTTATCGAAGGAAGCACCACGCCTCAGGGCCTCATGTCCGTTCTGAGCCTGACCATGGCCCAACTGTGGCGACTGGCAGAGGAACCGGTCAGCGAGGAGGAGCTGTGGAAGGCCAGGGAGCGCATTCACAGCCGGCACCTCATCGCTTCTGAAGACACCAATACTCGTATGAGCAGGCTGGCCACTCAGGAACTCTATTTCGGATACCATATCCCAGCGACCGAGATTGTGGAGCAGATCCAGCAGGTGGACCAGAGGACGGTGCAACGCCTGGCTCAAGAGTTGATGGCCAATGGCTGTCCGGCCCTGGCCTTGGTCGGCCCTCAGAGCCACCGCCATTACTCAGCAGAAGCCGTCGAGAAATTACTGACCGAGACGAGTGCACAAGTTCAGAGGAAGCCAAGATCCTTTAGTCGAACAGGCAAACCAGTACCTGAAATGTCTCTCACTTGTCAGGGGGAAGAGCACGATGCCTTGCTCTACTCTCAGCCTTGATTCGGGTGACACTTGGCACTATCTCTGGAAGGAGGTGATCTAGATGCCTTTGGATCCTGCCGTGAAAAAAAATTGGGTCGAAATCCAGAAGCAACATGACAAACCAGTGAACGCCATCGGAATGCCGATTGATCCCAAGGATGAAGCCACCCTCAAAGTGTGGCGCGAGGAAGGGATTGATCAATTCATCAAAAAGAAGTAGCCAGACATGAGAAAGGGCTGAGAGCCCCCTGACAAGTGTAGGAGAAATTGGTAATTTGTCCTGGGCAAGATGCCATCTTGCCCTACGAAACAAGTTGGTGCAAATCAGGAGACCACAATATGGCTATAGATCCGGCCATCCGAGAAAACCAGGAGAGGGCAGAGCAAGAAGCAAAGGCTTTGACCAATAAAGTGATTCTGGTGGTGGATGACAGCCCAACCGTCCGCAAAATTGTAAAGGTTACCCTGGCCAAAATAGGTTGCCGGGTGATTATGGCTGAGGACGGGCTGGAGGCTCTGGCCAAGATCGAGGACGAGAAACCCGACCTGATCCTGCTGGACATCATGATGCCTCACCTGGATGGCTACCAGGTCTGCAGCCTCATTAAGAAGAACCCCCATTACAAGCACGTCCCTGTCGTCATGCTCTCCGGCAAGGATGGCTTTTTCGACAAAGTGCGAGGAAGGCTGGTGGGTTCGACCGATTACATCACCAAGCCCTTCCAGCCTCACGTAGTGACAGAGACAGTGGAGAAACATCTGATAGACCATGGGTAAAACGATGGAAATTTGTAATCCGGCGGCCCAACAGCGGATTGCAAATCCGCTACGAGCAAAAGTAGGACTTGTTGGGGCTCAAGAGGAGTGAAAAGTGGACGCAAAAGCCAGAATCCTGATTGTTGAGGACGAGCCCACGGTTCTTAACCTTTTCAGATACCTGTTGACGGATGGCGGTTACAGTGTGGCCACAGCCCGAAGCGGTTCCGAAGCCATGGGGAAACTGAGTGAGGGTTTCGACCTGGTTCTGACCGACCTGAAGATGGAAGACATGGACGGCATGGAAGTGCTGGAACTGGTCCAGGAACGGTCGCCAGAAACGGCAGTGATCGTCGTCACTGGCTACGCCGCGATGGATTCTGCCATCGAGGCCATGAGACGGGGGGCAGATGACTATATCAACAAGATAGAGAGCATCACCAAGATCCTGCCCTCGGTAGAGAAGGCGCTGAAAAAGCGGAAACTCAGGCAAAAGTTCATTGAAACCGTCAAGCAGCAAGCTGTAAACGAGATGGTGAGCACCACAGTCAGCGGTAACCTGAGAGACATGAGCCTGACGAGCGTTATCCAGATCATCTGCACCGATATGAGAAGCGCCAAACTGGTCCTCCATCAATCTAACTCTGTGCCCGACGGAGAGAAGCGGGAGGGTGTCATCTTTTTCGAGAACGGCCAGATCGTCCATGCGGTGGTGGGTTCACTGCGGGGTGCAAAGGCCTTCTACGAACTTTTGGGCTGGACCGAAGGGTCCTTTCAAATGGAAAGCAACGTCGTCGCCCCCCGCCAGACGATCACCGTTCCCTGGGCCCGTCTCCTGCTGGAAGGCGTGCGCAGACTGGATGAGGAGTCGCCAACTCTCGACGAGCACCTGGAAGCGGAGGAACACCCCTTCCAGGACTTGGGCCCGGCCGGTATGGAAATGGACAGTGAGGTTGACGAGGAAGCGGATGAGGAAAAAGAAGTCGAGTTGCTGTCCCTCCTGTCAACGCTTGAACAATCTCTAGCCAAGCTGGCCACTCAGAAGGACCGAGACAGACCACGGTTCATCCTGGAGATGCTGACCGACGACATCAACAAACTCCTGGAGTTATACCCAAATTGGTTCCCTGATACTTCGACCCATTCCTTCTTACGCGAGTCGCTGGCCAGTGTAGCCAAAAGTTATCCAATGGTACGGCTGGTTCAGACGCGTAAAGGCCATCTGGACGTCAGCGCGCTGAAACGATTACATGCCAATTGGTCCAGCGGCCAGCAGGAACAGGAGGCCGTCTATACCGAGGTGGTGGAGGGTCTGCTACGCCTGCTGGAACGGATGCTAACCGGCACGGTGACAAAGGCCATCAAGTCGCCGGCCGTCGTCCGCCGCTGCCGTGAGGTGTACGATGTCTTCCTGAACGACCTGGAACGAGAGGTCAAAGGGAAGCTCTAAAATATTCCATGACAAAACTTGGAGGTTTTAAAAGATGGCTCACGAGAAAATTCTGGTAGTGGATGACAGCCCCACAGACCTGGCGTTGATGACTGCGCCCCTCGAGGGTGCAGGTTATCAGATCGTCACCGCCGTAGATGGAGAGGAAGCCCTGGAGAAGGCTGTCGGCGAGCGCCCCGACCTGATCGTGCTGGACATCATCTTGCCCAAGAAAAACGGTTTTCAGGTTTGCCGCCAGCTCAAGACTGCTCCTGAGACCCAGGACATCAAGATCCTCATGCTTACCAGCAAGACCCAGGACAGCGACCGGTTCTGGGGGCTGAAACAGGGCGCCGACGAGTACATGACCAAGCCCTTTGACGACGAGGAATTGCTGGCCAACGTAGCCAGGCTGCTGTAGAAGACTTGGGGTGGACTGAGATGCCCAGAATCATCGGCGTTCTCAACTTTAAAGGAGGCACAGGCAAGACCACCACGGTGGTCAACCTGGCTGCCGGGTTGGCCCTGCGCGGCCAGCGGGTCCTGGGGATTGACCTCGACCCCCAGGGCAGCCTCACCGCTTCCCTGGGAACTCGATACGGCCGTTCCCTCTATCACCTGCTGACAGGCCAGGCCACAGTTGCAGAATGTATCGTCAAAGCCCGCGACAACCTGGACGTCCTGCCCAGCGACCCCAGCCTGGCCCAGGTTGAGGGGACCCTGTGGCGGATGGATGATACCCGGCAGAGGAGAACGATCCTGGCTCAGAAGATGCAGGGGGTCAACGGTTATGACTATATCTTGGTAGACTGCTCTCCCTCCATCAATCTCTTGAACGAGAACGCCGTGTTCTACGCCCGCGAGGTCTTTGTGCCGGTGTCCATGGAATACCTGGCCCTGCTGGGCACCAAACAAGTGATGACCACACTCAAAACCGCCAACCAGACTCAGGACCACAGAGTGACTCTCTCTCTAATCATCCCCACGTTCTACTACGGTGGACATTGTAAATCGAACGATATTCTGGAGATCCTGAAGCACCACTTCGCGGGCCAGGTAACCCCTCCCATACGGGCCAACGTGCGGCTCTCGGAGGCGTCCAGCCACCAACTGACCATCTACGAATACGATCCTAGGAGCTATGGCGCAGCCGATTATGCCCAACTAGTAGAAAAGGTAGTGAACAATGGCTAAAAAGAGCAAAAAAGTCCTGGGCCACGACCCCTTTGCCAATGGGGACAGCCTCCTGGCAGAAGAGGGCGTCGGGCTCCCAGAAAACTCGAAACAAAAAACGGCAAAATCGTCCCCAGCCGAGGCCCAAGAGGAAACAAAAGACGGGGCCGAGGTCGCAGCGGAAGCGCCCCCGGTCGCTGAGGGGCCTGTCCTGAGTGAGACCGAAGGGCCTGCCCTGAGTGAAACCGAAGGGCCTGTCCTTGACCAGGCCGAGGAGCAACCCGAGACAGAGCCAGCCGAGGCGGCCGCCGACGCCGAGGTCGAAAGGGTCATTGTTGCAGAACCCGACGAGGAAGCCAGTCACCTCCTGGACGAGCTAATGGCCACCATTGACCAAGAGGTCGAAGAGACTTTCGGGCCGGGAGCGATGGCTGATCTGGTACCTGAAGAGACGGTTGGGGCCGCTGGCGAAGAACAATACGTCATCTTTAGCCTGGCTGGGTCCGAGTATGCTGTACCCGCCGACAACGTACGCGAGATCGGGGAACCCCCGAACGTCACGCCGGTGCCCAATGTGCCGGGCTGGGTGTTAGGCGCGACCAACCTGCGCGGCGACGTCCTCTCGCTGGTAGACTTGCGCCTCTTCCTGAGCATGGAACGGACAGACCACAGCGAGGACACCCGGGTGATGGTGGTCCACGCCCAGCAAGACACTTTGAGTGTAACGACCGGGTTGATAGTGGACCAGGTGAGCGACATTCGTTATCTTTCTGTGGATCAGATCGTTGTACCCACTGCACCCATCGAGGACCAGGTAGCGCCCTATCTGCACGGCGTTTACGAGGGCGATGGCCGTCTGCTGGTGGTGCTGAACCTGGACCGGTTGCTCCTTTCACCTGAAATGCGACAGTTCGAGCCGGTTTAGGGGTTGGAGATTTGAGATTTGAGACTGGAGATCGGAGATTTGAGATTAGAGACTAGAGAGGGGGATGACTGAAAATGGCAGAAATCAGAGGGCGTTTCGTGCTCATACTCGATGCCATGGCCTCCGGGCGGGCACAGCAAGAAGCCCGGACGGCCATGAAGATCCCTATCACAGACATCAAGCCCGGCCAGTGGTACAAAATCCAAGATACCGCACTGGTATATGAGAGGGCTATCGCCAATGGAAACGGAGGTTCCACCGGCTTGAAGGCGATCGGGGCACGGATCATGCCCATCCTCAAAAAGTACACGAACGAGCTCGATGCTTTTGCCAATCCCCATCAACTTTTCATGGCCCTCAACGCCCTGTTCCTCTCCGATAACAGAGGCCCAGATGCTGGCCACTTCCAGGCCATCCAAATGACCGCAACGTCGGCTGTACTGGAGGATACGTCGCCCCATCTGCCGGAATTTCACCTGGGAATACTCGAAGGCGCAGTCAAGATATTCTCCGGCTGCTCTCTGAGCTCGAGTGAAATTGTAGAGCAGGGTAGCGACAAAAAAGTGTACAAGATTACATGGGAGCAAGGAAACCCGGTTTTTCTTACGAGAAGAACCCTTTTGGTCTCTGAAAACCTGTAGCCAGTACGACTTGTCCAACAATCGAGTTTATGAACTACTAAACACTACAATCAAGGAGGTAACGAAAATGATGGCAGAAGGCGTTGGACGCGACATTTTGATGATTGACTCCATGGTGTCCGGGAGGGTGCAGCGGGAAGCGCGCGCAGCCCTAAAAGTCCCCATCACGGACATCCAGGCCGACCAGTGGTACAACCTGGAAGATCATTTTCTGGCCTATCAGCAGGCGATCGCTAACGGTTTGGGCGGCCCCATCGGCCTGAAGATGGCGGGAACGCGAATTATTCCCACGGTCAAGAAAACGAGCGACGTTCTCGATGCCTTTACCAATCCCCGGGAGCTCTTCGAATTCCTCGACACCTTGTACCTGGCCAACAACAGAGGTCCCGATGCTGGCCACTATAGGGCCGTCGAGGCGACCGATAACTCGGTGGTGCTGGAGGACACCACACCCCATCTAGCAGAGCTTCAGTTGGGAGTGGCCGAGGGTATTGTCCGGATCTTCCGTGGTTGTTTCCTGGTTTCAAGCCAGATCCTGGAACGGAGCGAGGCCAAAAAGGTGTACAAACTCACCTGGAAGAGCAGGTAAGGGGTATGTTCGCTCCGCCTGGATTGTCAAATCCAGGCCTTATCTGCCGGATTGGGAAATCGGCACTTTGGTGCCGTTTCGGCGGGAGCACCTGTACCGCCTGTACCGCAACCGCTATTGCTGCGGTGCGGGAGCGGTGCAACATTGTGCGCCCGCCAGGGATCGCCAGATCCCAACCTCATGCAACAAAAGCCCTGCCACGGGCAGTAAATCGGTGTCTTGGACGAGGATCTGGCGATCCCTTCTGAGCAGATAACCAGTGGCCCATCCGACAGTGATTAAGAAAGGAGATCAATATGAGCGACCGCACAAGTTGGATTGAACACGGCAGTCTTTCCACAACCGTCGAGGTGAGCAATCACGCCCCGCAGAATCCAAGTTTATCTTCTACAATCAGGGGTGCAGGTCCAAAGAGGAATTCTCTCTACCAAAGTCAATCCTGAGCAAAACAGGAAATTCAGATCAACATCACAAAAGGAGAAATACTAATGAAAAGCCGTGATTCAATACTGGTGGTCCTTCTTTTAGCCCTCGGAGCCGTGGCTTACATGTTCACCCCCAGCATCGGCCTGGTCACCCCGGACACCGTGGTCACCTTTGCCGCCCTGGCCATCTTGCTGGTGCGTCCCAAGCTGTTGCCCGGCCTGATCATCGGCGTCGTCGCTGGTATGCTGGGGATGGCCTTCTCCAAGTCTTCCATCGCCTGGTTCAACATCCCGGGCCACGTCGGCGGCGCTTTGGCCACGGCGGTGGTGGCCCTCAGCGTGGGTGAATTGATGACCGGACCTGTGGCCTGGAAGCCGGCTGTGGGAGCGCTGGCCTACGGCGTGGTAAGTGGCGGATTGTTCATCACCGCTATGCTCGTCCTGGGCATGTTCCCCTTCCAGGTCTACCTTTCCGCCGGATGGGCCCAGGTCCTCTTGTCCACCCTTTCCAGCGTCGTTATTTGCATGGTTCTATACCGGCCAATCAAATCGGTGTACGAGAGGGCGGCATAGGCCCCAGCCGTGCAGAGGAAGGGACACGGAGAAGCGTATCGAAACCAAGGCGTGATTGCTCACCCCGGTGGTTGTGGAATAACACTTATACGATACCTCAACCTTACCCTCCCGAAAGCTCCCAAAAAGCTTTCGGGAAGGTAAACCGAAAGGAATCAAAGAAAGGAGAAAAAAATGTTAAGCAATCTAAAGATCGGTACCAAGCTGGCAATAAGTATGGGCGTGGCCATGTTTCTGGCCATATTGATCATCCTGCTGGTTGCTGCTGGCGCTTATCGGAGCTCGCTCATCACCAACAGCGAGACCGCTATGCAGACCGAGCTGGACAACATTGCCCAGCAAATCAACCAGAGCAACCTGGAAGCGGTGACTGCGGCCAAGACCCTGGCCATCATCCAGGAGAGCGGCGCCTTCGGCGACAGAGAGTTCTCCATGACATACCCCTATAGCCTTCTGGAACGCAACCCCCACTTACAGGGTGCGTACATTGCGTACGAGCCAAACGCCGACGGCCAAGATACAGCTTACCGGGATAACCATCAATGCTGTACGAATGGCAGGTTCCTCCCCGTCTGGCAAAGACAGGAAGGAGAGATCAGAATGGGGCCAGGGGTAGATGTGCTGATGGGTTTCTACTATCGGGACGTCAAGGAAAGATGGCAACGGTTGTCGCAGGACAATCCCGAAGGAGAGGAATATGGGGTTGTCGCTGAGCCGCATGTCCACGAAGGGATCGAGATCATCGAGTACAGCTACCCGGTGGTGGTTGACGGTCAATTCGTGGGCGTTGCTGGCATTGACCGGAACTTGGAAACGGTGGTCGAGACGGTCAACAACTTTAAGCCCTATGAAACCTCCCATCTTTACCTTGTGAGCCGACTGGGCACGTTCGTCGCCGCAACCAGGGACCCAGAACAGTTCAAGCTGAAAAACTTGAGCGAATTCCCCGATTACGAGCGCATCTTTTCCGAGGACTATACCCCACCAAGGGGGTTAGACCTGCTAGGGGTGCTAGGGGAAAGCTGGATAGCGAGGTGGATCTCTCCTGAGAGAGAATCAGCCGTTCGGGTGGCCAAGCATCCCGCCGATGGGCAGGACTACTCTTTTGTCCTCTCTCCCATCGAGACAGGAGAATGGACGCTGATCATGGAG
>Ga0180437_10009905_pt1 | contig 11705 bp, 14 predicted proteins | sample SS_ome_4_FD_132410 | JGI IMG/M metagenome (GOLD analysis project Ga0180437, IMG submission 132410) | Hypersaline lake sediment archaeal communities from the Salton Sea, California, USA - SS_3_D_1 metaG | ecosystem: Environmental > Aquatic > Non-marine Saline and Alkaline > Hypersaline >... | reverse complement strand
TGCTTATTGTTTTAAAAATCTCAGTGATAGGCGTGAGTGTAAGGTATGTAAATTACTTCAACCAAAAGCATCAATCGTTGCAAAAAGAACTAAACCAAGAAATATCAATCGTGTTTTTGTATTAACATTAAATGGAAAAGAAAGCAGAATTGATTTATTTAAAAAAAGAACATTGCACCACTTAACAGAATATGAATGTTTTCCATATGTTGGCGTTGATGGAAGAGATGTTAATTCTGTAAAAAAAATATTAGAATATTTTTATGCAAATGATACATCTTCTATATATAAGATAATGAGTCATCGAGAGAAACACCCTGGTAGTATTGGATGCTATTTATCTCATATGTCCATATGGAATTATGCATATAATACTAAAAAAAGAGATGAAAATTATGTATTAATTTTGGAAGATGATGCTACTTTTGAGCCACATGGTATTGAAAATATAGAGCGTACGATAGACAGGTTAATGTATCTTGATTGGGATATTTTATATTTGGGTCATAGTCCTAATTTAAAGGGTAGTATTTTATATCCAAATATTTTAAGTCCTCTAAGGCATTCTTATCCTGAAAAGAGAACAAACTGTGGTTTTTGGGGATATGCTATTAAATTATCTTCAGTGCCACAGCTTGTGCAGTCTGTTAAAAACTTTGAAACTATGTCAATTGATGCTACTATCCAATATTATTTTGGAAAATTAGTGAAACCATTATTTTTAATTAAACCCCTTGTTAAACAATCTGCTGGTTATTCTGTCAGGATGACTATTGAAAAAGAGGGAAAAAGGTGAATTTAAGACAAAATTAGTCTTATAATTGAAGGTGTTTCTTCAACAATATCAATAGTTGCACTAGGAACATAATTTTGGATTGTAAAAACAATTCTTTTTATTTGGTCATCAACACATTTAACATGTGTTTTAATAGGTAGATTGAAGGATGTTAAATAAATATTATCATTATGGATAATTATTTCTCTTCCTAAACTGCCTAGCATGGTCCCTTCTATTAAAAGTGGCACTAAATCAGGAATTAAGTCATTTCGTTTTGCAACAATCTTATAAGTTATTTGCTCATTTGAGTTCAAGGTTGTATAATAAATACAAGATACAATCTTAATAAACTCAGAGGTCTGGGCAGATACTGATTTTTTAATTTTGTAAAAAACTGGAATGTCATAATGCATTAAATCTAATTTTTCTTCTTCACCTTGTTGATTTCTTACCAACCATTTAGTAAAATCACCAGCTTTTCTTAAAAAACAATAATGTTTTACTTGTCTCTCCTTTGAATCACCATGTGTCATTGAAATTAATGAGTCCTCTTTTATATTCCATGGTTTAATAGGTTTTGATAATGCAACTTCATAATAAAGACCATCAACCTTCTTGGTTATTTTGTCATTTACTTTTTTTTCAACATAAATCTTAAAAGAATCTTTTGGATACTTTGTAATATCAAATACTTCAATCAATTCTTTTGTTTTACTGATGCCAATATACCTCCTTTTTCCTTCAAATATTTTATCATCAAAAGAAACATAACCATTGATAAAAGATTGACTTTTTTCATCTGGAAATGTCACGATTACTTTAGACCATCTTTTAAATTCTTTAACTTCTTCGTAGTTCCACAAAGTTTTACTGTTTACGTTATTTCGCTCAAACTTATAGTTTGAAGGAAATCCGCGATTTTTCCAGTAATAATAATGCAAAAAATGAAAATGAGAGGGTGAATTTTGTACATTCATTAATTGTTCATAGTTCATTTCAGAAATCATCTTGTCCATGTTTTTAAACCACGTTTCTCGTTTTTGTGACATTCCTAGTAAAACTAACGGGTGCACATATTTTGAAGAATGTAATGGTTTATACATCAATGGCATTAAGAATATAAATGTGTTAAACCGTAAACGTTCTAAATTAACATAAATTAAAGGTAAAATATTTTGCAATATAACATCATCTGATATAATATTTGATATTACAGACGCTGTCTGTTTCCAGTATATTTTGGTGTATAAAGCCATTTTGCTGTATAAAGTACAAATATGTATATATTTTTTCAATTTTTAATATTAAAAATTGAATAACCGTTCATTCTTATTTTAAAGCTAAACAAAATGGAGTTCCTCGATAGCTTTAAAAATTGATAAATACTAACATTACACCTGTTGTATCTAACAACAAAATGTCTGTAACTTTCACAAAAGAAGAAGTTGAACAATTAGAGGACGCTATCTGTAATTCTGCAGCGAAACGCTCATTTTCGTCTCACAAGAAAGATTTGCATAAATTTATTATTGCATATTTTGAAAAACAGAGAATGAAAGGGAGTAAAAAGAAGTCTAAAAGTAAATCTCCCAGTAAATCTCCCAGTAAATCTTCTGGAAAAAAGAAGAAAGAAACATCTGAGAAGAAATCTAAGTCTCCAAAAGAACCAAAAGGACCCAAAAACGGGTACAAAATTTTAAAGGTTTCCAAGGGTTATGAATTTCCCAGTAGTATTTACAAGAAAGACGACCCAGATGATGCTGCAAAAAGTGCAATGAAGGGCATTATTAGAAAAAATGAATTGGACGATGATGTCACATTTACTTTTTCTATTATTACAGGAAGTGATAAATATAAGTATACCTGCAAAAGCGGCAAGTTAGAGGCCCACTGAATTTAAGTTTTGGGAACAAATCGATATTTATCCAACATTAATAGTAACTGTTTTTGCCTTTCCTGCTGTTCCTCTTCATCTGTGTCGTATATTGTTTCGTCACTTTCATATCCATCATACTTGTTATTATATTCAGATTCTAATATGATATTGTTTGGAGTAACAGGTGATTTTAATAGTTTTGGTTCATCAAAAGTTTGTTTTTCTTTTGTAAAACTTATTGGGGATTCTTTATCTTTAGGACTATGACAGCAACAATCACATTTAAAATGTTTTCTGTCTTTTATTTTTTTGCGAATTGCTGGAAAATATGTTTTTCTGAAGTCTTCCAAGTTTTGTGTACCCATTGACTTATTACAAGTCGAGCAAATACATTTTAAATTATCCAATGTAGTGCTACCTCCATGATAAACTGCTTTAATATGACCTGCTTCAAATCTTTTTGAATTAATAATCATTCCACACACATAACACTCTCCTTGACCAGCTTCTGGGCCATATGTTGTATCCCACAATCTATCTTTGAGAGCTTTTGGTACAGACTTTCGATGTTTTCCACTATGAGATTTTGGTTTTAAATGTTGATAATAGTTTATCTTGTATGACATATTTTAACTTAAAAGTTAATTCTTTGTTAAATACTTTATATGTTTTTATATAATTATTTACAAAAGTTCACATTTATATTTTTTAGGTTTCTTAGGTTTTTTAAATTTAAAACCAGTAGCTGATTCGTTTTCACATAGACATATGTCATGTTCATCTAAACTAAAATCATTAAAAAAATCAGCAATATTATGTTGGTTTTCTTGATATACTTTTTTGGCACTAACTTCTAAGTTTTTTCTATATTCTTCCGATGTGTCATCTATCTTTTCACCTGTTACAACACCATTTAAACGCAACAAGCTACCTTTTGGTAATGCGAATTTACAGTAATTATACATTGCATCAATTGGAGCATCCATTAATATATCAACTAATCCATAGTAAAGCCATCTTGGAAGCCCCCAATCTTCTGCTTCGTCTCCGTCAATATGATGACTTCTTACATGGCCAGTTCCAACTGACAATATTCGTATGTCAGCATCTTTTCCCCATAATGCTTGTGCTTCTTGTAGTGCAACTAAACAGGGGTTATTAGCAAAAACACCACCATCGACATACCAAATTTTGTTAACCTCTGTACAGGGAAAATATGTTGGTGCTGCACTAGTGGCATCTGCAATTTCACATGGATTAAGATAATAATCTTCTTCATCCCATGACCTGAAAGTTCTTGGTTTTTCGTTATAAATATCGAATGCTAAAACAGCAATATTTGTTGAAACATCACCAAAATGTTTTGTGAGTAAATGTTCTTTTAATACTTCTTTTTTTCCTTTACCATCATATTTTGGTTCTATTTGCACAGGCATTATCTTATCCCAACAGGATTTGTTAAATATTCTTTTTAAGTTTTCCCGCTTAAAAAGAGAAGTTAAACTTTTTTTAGGTGGGCATATTTTTTCCTGACCGATAGACATTGCTATTAATCCTCCAACACTTACTCCAACAACGAGGTCAAATAATTGGCAACAAGAAACACCTAATTGTTTCTCTATTTTTGTTATCAATATTGAAGAAAAAAGTCCTCTCACACCACCACCATCAATTGATAATACCCATTTCGTATTGTGCGTTTTTTTGGCGTTATTTTTTTCATCCATATATATCTTATATTATAGCTAAATATTTATGTCAAACTCATGTTTTGAAAATTACCAATATTTCTCTCAAAACATAAATCTTCTGTTTCATAATCGCTATCATCATTTGAATTATAGTGTCTGTTTTTATTTTCTTTAAAAAATATTAATAATCTTGTTTTAATTATTTTGTTGTTCACTCCTTTATTATTGATTGTAAAACTACCTTTTTTCATTTGTTTATTAAAATATTTTACATTAATATTAAAAGGCAAATATGAATCATCAATAAATTCCGCTTGAATAACCCTATCTATTGACAATAATTCTTTTGATGGGTAATATTTATTTTTGCATTTGTGAATCATACTAAATGGAATTTTTGTTTCATTTGTCATGGTGAAAGTATCAACTAGTAATTTACTATTACGACATGTTCTTTGTTTCACAAGTTCCCATTCTATCTTTTCACTGTTTGCTATATTGACAATAATATTACTAACATCTTTTGGAAAAGATTTATTGAGTATATTTTTAATATTATCAAATTTTGTTTTGTTTAATTTATTATAGTTTTCACTTTCTTCCAATAATAAATTTGTTGGATTTGCAAGACAATGAAAATTTATTTTAAAACTATTACGTTTTACATCATTATTATTGTACCCAATATGATACAATACAGATAGGTCTTTTCCATCTAACTTTGTTATAATTCTTCTACCATATATGAGGACAATGGTTGGAAATAAAATAAAAGGATATTCTTTATGGTCAATGTAAGACAAAATATCCTGTGTGGGTTTTAATACAAATGATTTTAACATTTTGTTAATAAGTAAGCTACTTCTTTTTATATAATAAAGACTTAAAAGGAGATATTAATTTATAAAATACACAATGACAACATTAACTACAACTACTTCTACCACCACTTCTACAGAAACATCAACTGTAAATTTAAAAGATAACACAACTCCTTTGAAACCTAAAGATTCCGGACCAAAAAAACCATTTCGTGCCACTAATTTTGGAAAACGAAAATTAGAACGAAATCAAAAAACACAAAGAACTAATTATTCAACAAACAATTATGTTCCATATTCTGTAAATGAAGTTCAAAAGAGTATTAATTACTTTGGTTCAACATGTGCAATGTATTCATATGCAAGTGCACTAAGAAATTATTTATGGCTACTTCAGAAATATAAAAAAGGACAGTTGCCACGAGCACCAAAATATCCAAATATCTGTGAATTTCAACCAGAAAACCCTAAACCCTACAAAAGACCCGCAATGTACCAAGGTGTTGGAAATACTGCAACACCGGGTTCATATTTACAAGAATATATTCCACCAAGTTCACATGAAATCATAGTTCCAGAAGAAAAAGAAGTAACTCTTCTACATGAAATCCCAGAAGAAATCTGTGTGATGATTAAGTAAATTTTTTAAAAGTTTTTTATTATTTTTGATTGAATAATAAAACCCCTTTTTATTTTTTAATAGTAACTAAAGTTTAAACCCCGATATTCCTATCTCAAAACATACTTTAGTTTCTTCCGTTTCCCGAAGTTTGCGGGAGATAAACAGGTGCTGCCTTTGCCTGTGCCATTGCAACATCCTTGGTAAGACTTCTCTGTGCTTCCAAGTCATGTGTAATACGATCAATTGTCTTATTTAACACCTCAATCTGAACCACTTGAGATTCAAGCTGTGCTTGAACCTTTGCTACTTCTGCTTGATTCTTAAGCTCGAGTGTTTGCTTTAAAACTGCAACATGTTTGTTGTTTCGTTCCTGCTCACGCTCAACGGCTGCTTCAACTTCACTATCTCTAGAAGTTTTAAGTTCCTCATAAAGTCGCTTGAGTTCTTCATAAGTTACGCTTGGTACAGCAACTTCTCCACGCTCTTCCAAAATCTTTACGGCTGCGCCATAGCCATGTTCCCGAACATTTAGGTCTACCTCAAGTTTCTTACTTCGCTCGTCGTGTGTAAACTTTTCCTCCAAAGCATTAAGTTCTTTTTGCTTAGCGTTTAACTTAAGCTCAAGTTCTGCAAAGGTTTCAGCAATTAAAGTTTCGAGACCTTCAACATTCTTACCAAAGGTTTCTTGTGCTTTTGTAACACCTTGAATTGCCTTGGTAAATGCAAGGGCACATGCTTGGGGATCAGTTGATGCTTTGGTTGTAGTTCTTCGTCGTGATGCCATTCTTTACTACGTGTATAACTTATATGTTATATCTCTTTAAGTCGTTTATACCAAGACTTATATAGTGGTGTCTTGTTATTTTTATCATTTCCAATTCGCCCTGGAAACTTATTCCAGTGTGTATCTTTGTTAATTAATATTATGTTACTAGAAATCCAATATATTTTATTGTTTTTATTGTTTTCCCAGCAAAACAAACTAGTATTTTTGTTATTTTTTTTCAAACAATGACAAAATTTAGAAGAATATATTATTACCTTATCCCATGCCATCCTCAAATCTTGTACATTAACCCATTTTTTTCTTACCCATTTTCTCACATTTTATATTATACCAGAAAATGTTTATATACTTAAAATAAATAACTTTAACTTAAAAAATGGATACAAATACTTATATTACAGCACATCATTTAGTTAAAGATTATTTACCATATTTTTCAACAGATATTGCCAAATATATTGTAAAAATATATGGACAAAATAACATTATTGTTTTAGATATAAATAAAAAAGAAATTTACAACGGAGATGCTAATGTTTTTTTTAATAAAAGAATTACTTACCAACAAGTTAAAAAAGTTATTGGAGCGACTGGTACAACAGAACCCCTTTGTCAGCGTGTCCCACATATATCTTTTCGTCCAAAACCAGAAGTAAAAGTTACAAGAGTATATGATAAAATACTTGGAACAGAAACTAAAACTTTATCACAACAGAGAAATGAAACTCTTGCTGAGTTTAAAGCTAAGCGTATAGCTAAAAAAAGAAAACATCAACAACATCAACAAAACGACAGTTGGCTTTCTAACTGGTTGGATATGTTATTTTAACTATGCGTTTAATATACAAAAATGGACAGAAGTAAATTTTATGAACACAGCCATAAACATAGGCATCCTTATGAGAAAATAATAAAACAATGTGATAGTCCCCATTGCCATCTTGTAAATGCTACTTTACTAATTATATTTTGGTTTACATTTTGGTCATTTCTTGATTATTTATTTTTCTATATATTTAAAATATTTAATATAAAAAATAATGCGTTAAAACTATTAACATTTGCAGTTGCCTCTGTTACAACAATAGCAGTTGCTGTTGTACATAATCAAAACTTTGAATTTATACCACAGTATGGGTTTTAATAATCTTTATAATTGCCATTCAATCTCTTTTAAACCTTTAGATTTTAAATACTTGTTACACTTAGAAAAGTGCTTACAGCCATAAAACCCTCTATGTGCTGACAAACCAGATGGGTGTACAGACTTTAGAATACAATGTTTTTTACTGTCAATTAACCTTGCTTTGTTTTTAGCAAAATTGCCCCATAACATAAAAACCAAATTGTTACATTTTTCATTAATATGTTTTATAACAGCATCGGTCATATTTTGCCACCCGGCGCTTAAATGACTGCCTGCTTTTCCTTCTTGAACTGTGAGAGCTGCATTTAACAAAAATACTCCCTGTTCTACCCACTTACTTAAATGACCATGATGAGGAACTTTGAACTTTTTAATATCAGTTGAAAGTTCTTTGTAAATATTTCTCAAAGAAGATGGTATTCTTATCCCTTTCGGAACCGAAAAACTAAATCCTTCAGCTTGTCCATGTCTCATATAACAGTCTTGTCCAATCACAACAACCTTGATGTCTGATAAATCACACATGTGAAATAATCTAAAAATTCTTTTCGGTGGAGGATATATTTTAATACCATTTGCCTCATCTTCAACCAACTTGTTTTTTAGCTTTTGAAAGTACGTTTTCTTAAACTCTTTGTGAACTGGTTCCCATTTATCTTCTGGAAATAATGTTTCTAAGTTTTCATAAATAGAAATGTCAACTTTTTCTTTAACTTCTTTTGGTTTTAATGTGTTTTCAACAATAGAATTAAGCTTTTCTTTAGCTTCATCTTTGTTTTTCTTTATAGTTGTACCAAAGAAATCTGTAATGTTTCTTTTAACCTTCTTTTCTAATTTTTCCTCTACTTCAACCCCACCATTCTTAATTATTTCTGTAAGTACAGGGTGACAATTTGATGGTGTTTCTAAAATAGTTGGAATTCTTTTAACTCTTTCATCAAAAATAAAATAATTCCAGAAAGATTTAGGTATTTGACCCTGTAAAATATCTTCATGTCTATCCTTGTTGGAACCATATGCTACTTTAGAATCATTTAGATGTATTGCCTTTAAATACTCAATCCCAACAACCCTGTCATAATCTTCCAGTAAAGTATCCATAAACATCCCTTTTTTCTCGCCAGCTCCCCAACAATGGGCAGTATCTAAACAATTACCAACCCGAGGATCATTAACATGGTTAATAACCCATTCTACTTCTTGCCATGTTTGACATAAAGTATTTGTTTTTGTCATGTTTTCAACTAATATATTAACATTTTTTGTATCTCGTAATCCAAGGTTAATCAAATCTACGGTTTTTTGCAACCCTTTTTGAGTATCTTTATTTACACCTGGGTGAAATACATAATTGCTAGCACCAAGTGTGTCACATATTTTGACTTCTTCTAAAAATCTCTTTTCTGACTTTACTCGAACTTCTTCTCTGGTTGAAGCAGGGTTAATTAAATAACAACCATGTACAACAATTTGTTCAGAGGATAATTTAGGACATCTGTCTAAAGATGTAGTAAATTTCTTTACAATATTGTCTGTCCAATTAGAAATACGCCACCCTTGAGGTGGTCCCAGGAAAAATGCTAATGCCGTCAGAGGAGTATCCTCAACGACCCCAGTTTTTCTGGGAATTTCTACATGTAAACCATAGTTTTCCATTGTTTTATGTATTAAGTTGATAATCTTTATGTATTAAATTAATCATTTTTTATATGGATATTATATAAACAAATGACAACGCGCATATCTTTTTCCGACGGAGAAAAAGAGTATTTGCGTGGACTCGCATCACGGTGTGGTGATTTGGCCAAAGAACATCGAAAGAAGGCGGGTTGTTTTAAAAAAGTGAGTTATGGGGTCTCTATTCCTTTAATTTTAACAAATGTTGCCACCCTGGTTTTAAATGCCTGGGGCGGCGACGAAAATGACCTCGAAATTAAAATCACTACGATGTGTGTTTTGGGTGTTAATGCTGTTTCTTCTGGACTTAAGAGTTATCTTAAAGTTGATGAGAGGATACAATATAATGTTCAAAAAGCAATTTCATATGAAAAATTAACAGAAAAAATAGAAATTAGCCTTGCTGCTAGAAACCCTCTTTTTGATTTTACAGAATTAGCAGAAGAAAAGATTAATATTCTTGACCACGATGACGGAGATATTACCGCAGCTAGAGAAGAAGAACCAACCCTTGAGCCAGAACCAGAATATGAACCTGAACCTGAACCTGAACCTGAACCAGTTAGAGCACCAAATACAAAAAATTCAATAGAATTGGAGAAACCACGCAAGGAACCAGAATCAACCGTAGCATTAGAAGTAGAATTAGAAGAATCAGTTGGTAGTAAACATGGTCCTGTACCAGATGAAAGTGGGCAACAAGAAGGTGCTCCAGAAGAATCAAGTGAAAGTTCAGATATTTCGGAAGAAAAAGGCAATATACATTACCCCGATACACCAACTCCTCCTCGTCGACAAACACATAGTAAACGATATAATGACCAAGAATATATATTAAGACAAAGACGAAAATTTCAAAAAGAAGAAGAATTAAAGCAACAAGCTGAAATGTCACAAAATATTTTAAAAACACTCAAAACAGACTTTCAAACTATAAAAAATAGTGAACTTTAAGTTCATTTAATAACCCTAAATGTAAGGTTAATTCTTGGGGTTTTAATTTTTTTACTTTTTGGTACAGAGTGTTTGTATAATCTTTGACAGGGAGGTTTCATCATAATACAGGAATTGTTCTTTAAAACTTTTTCATGTATTTTCCCTGTAACTTTATGTTTTAATCGAAAAGCTCTTTCTGCTCCAAAACTTAAAGAAATAATTGGATAATTTGCATCTAAATCCTTTTCGTCGTCCGAATGATATCCAATATAGTCATTCCCATTACGATAAAGGTTTACTAACACAAAATTAACAGGTATATCTAGTTTTTCCCAAATAACCTCTTTAATTGTTTTTAATGTTGGAACGTCACACCAAAAATTCCCTTCGACTTTTACCCCTGTAAATTTATACGACGTTCCATCATCACCATAACCACATTGTTTACGTGGGATTACAATCTTTTTTCCATACATTGTTACAGCTGATTTTTCATCAGACAGAAAGTTGACTTCATCTAAAATATCATCAAAAGCAGTCTTTGCTACTTCTTCTGGTAAAAAATTATCAAAGTATTCCACACATGAAACACTTTCAGTTGTCGCATAACGTTTCGCCATTTTTGCTATAATATACTACAAAAGTATCCTTTATATTAATCAATTTTATGATAAAAATTGATTAATAATTATATTAAATATTTTTATTACATAAAAAATGGGATACGATATCACACTTGTGAGTCTATATGATATTGCCGAATGGCTTCGAAACAATGGAAAAACAATTGAAGATATTGAATATTTTGAAGTTAAGGACCTTGATGAACAAGAATCAACTTACCTGTCATATAACTTTAGTAAGTTTAGCGAAATCTGGTATGCTCGTGATTCATTTGGAAAGACTTCAGAAGAATTTGCGAATGACCTACGCGAAGCTTCTAAAAAGCTTACCGAGCAAAAAGTTGTAGCAGAAATTCCTTCTGGGTTTCGCGAAACAATAACACAATCTGGTGAAAAAAAACAGGTTCCATATGATGGTTGGTCTCCTGATATTAGAGTTTTTCACTGGCATATCAAGAGACTTCTCAAAATATGTGAAGATAATCCAAGATGTCTGGTAATCGCTGATATTAATCATTCAATTCATATCACAGAAGATGAGCTAAAGGATACAACTGAGGTAAGAAAGGAACAGCCAGCATTTGTAACATATTATCGTCACCCTCTAAAAGGAAACCTAAAGGTGGATACATTTGAAAAAGCTTGTGAAATTGCAATGATTTCTAAGAAAAACAATGACCAACGATGGGTAATGTGGGAGGAACTCGCGTGGCAACTTCCTGGAGCACCACGTATTAAAACTTAAAC
>Ga0180437_10009904_pt1 | contig 11705 bp, 11 predicted proteins | sample SS_ome_4_FD_132410 | JGI IMG/M metagenome (GOLD analysis project Ga0180437, IMG submission 132410) | Hypersaline lake sediment archaeal communities from the Salton Sea, California, USA - SS_3_D_1 metaG | ecosystem: Environmental > Aquatic > Non-marine Saline and Alkaline > Hypersaline >... | reverse complement strand
TGCTTGGCTGGAAGCCGGGACCGTTTGCTGTTTCTCATGATGTGTATGTAGGCGATAATTTCGACGATGTGAACAACGGAACAGAGGATACCTTTACAGGTAACCATGTTACGGACACGCTTATTGTCGGCTTCCCCGGGTATCCGGTTCCGGGCGGTCTGGTTCCGGGCACGACCTACTACTGGCGCGTCGATGAGGTCAACGACGCTAATGCGGCAAGTCCCTGGAAGGGCGACATCTGGAGCTTCTCGATTCAGCCCTATACCGCTTACAATCCCAGCCCGGCAGACGGCGCAGAATTCGTTGATCTCGAAACGAGCCTTAGCTGGGACGGCGGCTACGGCGCCAAGTTGCACTATCTCTTTATCGGCGAGAGTTTTGAAGACGTCAATAGCGCAGCCGCAGGCTTGCCGGTGGGGCTTACGACTCACAAGCCCTCTCTTGAACCTGAAAAGGTCCTCTTTTGGCGAATAGATGAGTTCGACGGCTTAAATACGTACAAAGGCGATGTCTGGGCCTTTACCACGCCCGGCGCTGTGGGCAATCCGTCGCCTGCCGGCGGTGAGGCGGACGTGCAGAAAGTAGCGACTCTTGGCTGGACAGCGGCTGATAACGCCACTTCACACGAGCTATACTTCGGCGCCGACGTCGAAGCGGTAAGGAACGCCACTAAAGCCTCACCCGAGTATATAGGCCCCAGGTCACTTGACTCGGAAAGTTATGATCCCGCAGGCCTTGCATGGGGCAGCAGTTATGCCTGGCGTGTGGATGAGGTCTATCCGACGGGAACGGTCAAAGGTCCTGTATGGACTTTCACGAGCGCCGACTTCCTCTCGGTCGACGACTTCGAGGCGTACAACGATATCGATCCGCCCGATCCGGCGAGCAACACGATTTACTCCAGTTGGGCCGACGGCTATCAGGTCCCGACGAACGGGGCGCTCACAGCCGAAGAGTTCCCTCCCTACGCCGAGCAGAACATTGTTCGCAGCGGCAGCCAGGCAATGAAGTATGTCTATGATGCGAGCGGTAAGATTTGTGAGTCGACTAAGACGTTGGTCTGGCCGAGAGACTGGACCGATGAAGGCGTGACAAAGCTGTCGCTGTGGCACAGGGGCTCATCGTCAAATGCAGCCGATCGCATGTTTATAGCTCTAAACGGAACAGCGGTGGTTTATCATGACGATCCGGCAGCCACGCAGATAACAGGATGGAGAAACTGGGTCATTGACCTGACTGACTTCGGCATAAATCTTGCCAACGTCAATACGATTACCATTGGAATCGGCACGAAGAACGTCCCGTCTCCCGGCGGTGGAGCCGGAACAGTATACTTTGACGACATCCGGCTGATTCGATAGGTCCGGCGGCGTAATTCAGGCGTCGAGCATTAAAGCAGACGTCATGTTTGAAATTCGGGGCCTGTACTGATCGACTCGGTACAGGCCCCGGCTGTTTTGCTCAGAGCCGGGTAGGGCGGGGCAAGTACATGGTCAGCCGGAGTCTGCTGTTCGCAACCATCGGCAAGCCCCCTAAGGTGCTCCTTAGGGACTGACGCTTGAGGTTGCCACCCCAATTAGAATGAGTTAAAGACGGTGGGTGGCAGCCTCATCCCGATTGTCGTTTATCGGGATGGGGATGGCTTTTTGCCTGGCTACAAACTTACTGCTGCAAGCGCCACCCTGTATTCCTGGGATCCCAATGGCGGATGCTTTGCTTTTGGCGAAACCGGCCGTTAGTCGCCGGCGGGTTTGAGCTTTGACGGGCTGAGTTCGGGCCCACTCGTTGCCAAAGAGCGTTTCCACGCCTGACCGGTTGCCGTATCGATGATGACGGCCCATTGTCCGGTCGCTTCCACCTGGAATCTGCCGGGCATCGGTGCGGTCAGCTTCTGGAAGAGCCTTTGCTCGACGGAACTGAGCTTGCCCTTGAATGAGTCAGACGATTCTCTGTCTCTCTGAGGTTCCTGGTCTCTGCCGGTAACGCCCATTGCCATAATTACTATTACAGTTGCGAGCGCTCCGATTACGATACTCTTGAGGTCCGTTTTGATAGTCATGATAGTGTCTCCATTGAGGTTATCCATTCGGCGGTTTCAACACCAGTCTTCCGCGTTTTCGTTCTGCTTTCATACCAAAATTCACCCCAAATTGCAAGCCTGTAGGGTGTGCACTGCACACCATCTGCATTCTCCGGTGTGCAATGCACAGCCTACCGAACCTGGATGTGCTTCTATCCCAACGATGGATGCCCTGAGTCCGGTAAACTTTGAATTGTCTGATTTATTTCGTATTGTTTAAAGTGAGAGGGTACAGAAATGAATCGGCAGGAGCTGATAATTATGCTGTCGATCCTTGCGATTGGGACGTTTATCATCATCATGATTCTAATCACCGGGTAATGACGCCGCACGCGGGACACAGGGGCAAAAACCAGCAATTGCAATCTTGTTTTGCCAGGTAAATCCGTCTCCCCATGATTGCTGGATTTTGAGAAAGTACGTTTGCACTATTGTGACAGGCACTGCATGGGAGGGGCGCCGAAATGGCTGTTCTGGTAAAAACCGGTTTTGGGATTCTCCTGATTTTCGCTGCTATTGGTTTCTGCTACTTCGCAAAGCGATACAGGGACCTGAGGAATTATACCTTCTGGATCGAGCAGTCGCTTCTGCAACATCGCCCCGAGACTTACATCCCTATTTGGAGACAGCAGCAGCGCAAGAAGGATATCTGCAGGAAGCCCCGGCGGTCCCGAATTAGCGTTCAAACAATAATCACCGAGAAAAGCAAAAATCCCACGTTGAATTAACCGCCCGAGAGTTTGTCCGGCCGGCTGACGCTCAAAAGCTTGAGTTTTCGGGTCTGAGCCGATATTCTCATCGCGGATAAAGTTCGGCGGCGTTGCCGAGCAAGGACAAACTTAGTTGGAACTCGGGCCTATGGAACCGGCAATACTCGATATTCGCGATGTTAGTTACAGAATCGGCGATAAGCTGATCCTCGACCGCGTCTCATGGCGGCTGCAAAAGGGAGAGCACTGGGCGGTCCTGGGGCCGAACGGCGCCGGCAAGACTACCCTGCTCAGGATCGCCTGCGGCTACATCTGGGCCAACGCCGGCGGGCGGATTTATCGACAGGGTCGTTCCCTCGTGAATCTGATCGAGTTGCGAGAAAGCATCGGTTGGGTAACGATTTCCCTGATCGATCAGATTCCGCCCGGCGAGACGGCGGTTCGGACCGTTGTTTCGGGTAAATTCGCGCAGATAGGCCTGCGCGAGTTCGCGGGGCACAAATGCGACGAAGCCGATTTTGTGCGGGCCCGGCAGTATCTTGCCGAAATGGACTGTGCTCACGTTGCAGACCAACGATTCGGCACACTCTCGCAGGGTGAAAAGCAAAGGGTGCTGATCTCGCGGGCGAGGATGGCCCGGCCGCTTCTGCTGATCCTCGACGAGCCGTGTGCCGGGCTCGATCCCGGAGGCCGCGAGCTGATGCTCGAAGCGATCCAAAATCTCTCCAAAATCCAGCCGGGAATGCCAATGGTGCTCGTAACGCATCATATTGAAGAGATCATGCCGGTTTTCGAGAACGTGCTCGTGCTCGCCGAAGGGCGGATCATCGCCTGCGGCCCGACGCGGCAAATCATCAACCCGGAGCTTATTCGGCGTCTGTACGGAGTCCGAACGAAGATAAACCACTCAGCGGGGCGTTATTGGATGATACGCGATTGATTATCAGCTTGAAGTCCGAAATTACGCCGAAACGCTGAATTAAGCGATGTTGCTTTCCGGCGAAATGTTTTTTTTGGAAAAAGCTGTAACGATTAAGCTTTCCAAACGTCTATATATACAGAGTAGTGTGGATAATAAGCCGTTAACTGCTTTTGTGTAGTCATCTTGAACCCCTGCTTTTCGTCTTCACCTACAAACTCCACCGAGCAGGGGTTTTTTTAAATTTTTTGCGAAAAATACGTAGTTACCCCAATAGACAGCTCCTGATTTTTGTGGTAAAAAATAAGGACAATGGCTGCGGGCATGGATGCTCGTGGCCGTTTTGGCCCCATTTTCTACAACTAAAGCTCGTACGTTGGTAACTATCCCCGTGATGAAATCCGCCATTTGTTCGTTAGGCCTCAAGTAGGGTGGGGCTTGCCCCACCATGAGGGAGCCGTAAAGGTCGAACACGGTACGGCAGGCCCTGCACTAAACAACTACATTGTTTTTTACGCTTGCTCATGCCATAATACCGTTTGTGCAAGAGGATTCATCGTAGCCAACTCGGTGGGGCAAGCCCCACCCTACAAGACTTCGTGACGTGGTATCTGGCCGGAGGCCGGACATGGTAGCAGTGGGACTCAGATCTAACAAGAGAAGATTTGCTATCGTTCTTGTTGCATTGACTGCGCTGCTGTTGTTGCTGGTTATCATCCGGATAAGGCGCGACTCCGATGTAAATGCCGTTCTATCCCGCGCCGGTTTTGCGAAACTTCCCGACTCGGCTAAAGATGTGATGATTAACAGACAGGGCGACTTCCTGTATGATGGACGAGTCTCATTTATAAGGTTCACAGCCTCACAGGATGACGTTGTTGCCTTCCTCCGGGATTCCGGGATTTACGAACTGGGCAGTCCTTACGGGCGCGATTCAGGCCGGCCGGTTATCATGACCAAGAGCTTTGCCGGTCGTTTGAGGTCGATGCTCAGACGGTTGCTGCGCTCTGGTCCACAGACAATAACTCATCCATCCTGGTGGATAAAGGGTTCGCGAAATCCCGGATTGCTGCAATATCGTCGTGTGCCGGACGATCCCGATCAAACCGTTATCTTCGATTGTGTAACAAATACGGTCTATATACGGCTGTACAATCACTGATAATAGAGGCAAGCCAGTCCTATATAGTTTCAAGGAAATTTTTGCAGTTTTTTCTTGACCTTCCCACACGAGAGGCCTATAAGCTTTCGTGAGTGTGAAGGGTGAAAGGACATGGGTGATCGAACCCCTTTTATCTGCTTCCCGGTCCCGTCGTTGTGGCAGATACCCTTCCGTAGTGCCGTCCTTGCCCGGTAGTAAGTGCGAAGGATGGTAATTGAGGCGGTAGCTTGATGGAGTTTGTACGGGATTTAGAATTCCCTAACGAAAATCATAAACATTTTGAAAGGAGCAGGGATGAAAAAGGAATGTAAACTCAGTATAGCTGTCGGCGCCGTATTGGTTCTTATCTTGATACAACCGGCACTGGCCGATGTTACCAACGGAACGTTTGATACTGACCTAAGTGGATGGACCGTCGATCCAAGTAACTCCGTGATACCGGATAGCGGTGCAGCATTGTTTTTCCAGACCAGTACGGATCACAGTGTCTTGAGCCAGGAGTTTCTAATCGATCCCCTATCTTTAACGCTTTCTCTTGATGTAGTAATGAACGTTGAGGGTGAAGGTGGTGCGGAGACTGACCACTTTACGGCAAAGTTGCTGGATGAACTTGATCAACCTGTGGCTCCTATTTCGCTAGAGGGGTACTTCGCCCGACTTGACGGAGGCACCGCCGGGACTTTTTCAGATACGTTTAATGTTCCAGTATCGAGCTTGATCGGCCAGGAGGTCACATTGATTCTCGACTTATTCCATGATGACGACGATTTTGAGACGACTGCTATCGTGGACAATGTGAGCGTTTCGGTTGTCCCGGTACCAGGAGCAGTTGTTCTGGGCAGTCTCGGCCTGGGTCTTGCCGGATGGCGGCTTAGAAAACGCAGGCCCATATAAGACAGTTTTATCGCGGTAATAGCAATCCCGCTCCTGCTCATGAGATGGGATTAACGGAGATGTGCAGTTCATTTTGTTTAATGAATTGCTCCACCTCGGCAAATGATGGGACTCCGTTGGTGCAGCCGAGGGCGGTTGCGCCGAGCGCTCCGGCTGCGCCGGCGAATTCGAGAATTTGCACCAACTCCCGGCCCCGGCTGAGGGCTGCCAGCAGGCCCGCCGTAAAGCAATCCCCGCAGCCGGACGGATCGACAAGGGGTACGTCGAAAACTCCCATTTGTATCCGTTGTCTGTCGTCGTCGGCATAGAGCCCTTGTTCGCCTCGGGTGATTACTACCGTGTCGGCTCCAGCTTGCCGCAGAGTCTTTGCCTGCCGCTCAAGGGATGATTCGCCGGTGAGAATGCTCGCCTCGTCTTCATTAGGAACAAAAACGTCTACGTGTTCGAGCAGGCGGACTGCGCGACTCGGATCGACGCCGCTGTCCTTAGCAATGCACACGTTGAGCACGTTGCAGCAGTTTCGCTGATGTGCCTGCTCAAGCAGATTTGCTAATTTCTCGTCATCCCAGGCGCCGAGTTTCAAATAGCCGCCCACGAGGAGGATGCCGTTGTCAGGCAGCAGGTCGGCCGAGACGTGCTCGCCGGTAAAGTCGGCCGCGACGCCCAGTGCGTGAATAAAACGCCGGTCTTCGCCCTCTGCGCGGATGATAATTGTCGTGGCCGTCCGGCCCTGCGGCTCCTGCCGCACGCCCCGTGTATCGAGTCCAAGAGACTGCAATTGATCCAGCAGGAGGCCGCCGAGTGCATCGTCTCCCACGCTGCCCGCTATCGCGGCCGGCAAACCGAGTCGGCGAAGCGCAATGGCCGTGTTCAGGGCATTGCCGCCCGGATAGACTGCGATCTCGTCGGTCAGCGCCAGCTCGCCCGGACTGGGAAGCCGCGCTAACGGGCTGGCGAAGATGTCGGCGCACATGTCTCCGATGCAGAGAATTTGTTTTACGTTCGTGGCCATGTTCATTGTATGTTTTCTCGTCGGGTGGCAGCCTCATCCTTCAGGGATGAGGCTGCCACACTTTGCTTATCTATCCATAAATTCACTCTTTGTAGGGCGCTTGTGCTTTCAAGCTCGGCCGTATCTGTCTTCATAGCGTACTTTATCATCATCCTGAACGTCGCCGTATGCCACTTCCATCATGCGAAACAAGTGATCGCTGCAATTACTGAGGCGATGCTTTGTTCCTCTGGGGATATAGACTTCGTCAAAGGCTTTGGGGCGCAGCACCTCGTCGCCAACCTGAACCTCCGCGCCGTCGGTAAGCATGATCCACAGCTCGTCGAAGTTCTCATGGCTTTGCAGGCTGCCCTGCTCAGCCGGCTTCATCTCGACAATCCATACTGTGCACGGTTCGTTTCGTGCGTACTCTCTGTAGCGTCCCCAGGGCCGCTCGATAATCCGCGGGCGATCAGCCATCCAAAATACTCCTACAAATCGGTTCAAGTCAATACGGAATACTAAATCCCGACCGTGACCAACAGTCGCGTTAATAATACTACCAATCTCGCCGGAAAACTCAAGTTAGCCGATTGCGTAAATTTAAGCGAGGAGTTGCCAAGTATGCGGATAATCGTTATCTTAGTGCTTTGAGTTGTATAAAACATCCATATAATAGTGCTTTGAGTTGTATAAAACGTCCATATAATGATGACATTCTTAGTGAGGTAGCGACAGTTGAAAGCCTATTCGGCTGAATTCTTGGAGCAGCTCTATCGCACGCTCTATACTATTCGTCTCTTCGAGACCGAGTGCATAAAACTCTATCGTCAGGGTTTAATAATCGGCTATTTTCATCCATATATGGGTGAGGAAGCCATCGCGACCGGCGCCTGTGCCGCTCTTCGCGATGACGATTATATCGTCAGCACTCACCGCGGCCACGGCCACTGTATCGCCCGAGGCGGCAAGCTAAAGAAAATGGCCGCCGAGGTGCTCGGCCGGGAGACAGGCTACTGCAAAGGCCGGGGCGGCTCCATGCACATCGCTGATATCGCCACCGGCAACATCGGCGCCAACGGCATAGTCGGTGGAGGCCTGCCGATCGGCGTCGGTGCGGCCATGGGAGTGCGCGTGCGGGGGGGCGATCAGGTTACGGTCATCTTCTTCTCCGACGGCGCCAGCAACAACGGCGTGTTTGCGGAATCCCTGAATCTGGCGGCAATTTATGATCTGCCGGTGGTGTTTATGCTGGAAAACAATCAATATGCCGTCACCAGCCCGGTCGAAGAGATGAGCCGCGTGCCGGACCTGTACAAGCGAGGGGCCGGTTACGGCGTCGAGGCCCATCAGGTAGACGGCAACGACGTGCTGGCGGTATACGAGAAGGCGTGCGAAGCCGTGGATACCTGCCGAGCCGGCAAAGGCCCGGTGTTGCTCGAGGCTCGGACGTATCGGCACGGCGGCCACCACGTCAACGATCCGGGGGCGTATATGCCGAAAGAGCGGCTGGAATATTATCTCGCCCGCGATCCGGTAAAAAGAGCGCGCAGCAACCTTCTCGAGCACGCGCGTTACACGGATGCCGACATTGAGGCCGTCGAACAAGACATCACCCGGCAGATGGAAGAGGCAATTGAGTTCGGCAAAAACAGCGCCCAGCCGTCGGTCGGAGCTTTCATAGAGGAGGTCGCAGCCGGTAGGGTGTGCACTGCACACCATTTGCATTCTCCGGTGTGCGATGCACACCCTACCGTCAACATCGACGTCGAGACGCGAGAGATTATGGTTCGCGAGGCCCTGAACGAAGCGATGCGGGAGGAGATGCTTCGCGATGAAAGAGTGTTCGTCATGGGCGAAGGAATAGCCCAGCGAGGAGGTTCCTACAAGGTGACCGTGGGATTGCTCGATGAGTTCGGGCCAAAGCGGGTAATTGACACGCCGATCTCCGAAGCGAGTTTCACCGGTATGGGCGTCGGCGCGGCCATCACCGGAATGCGCCCGGTGGTGGAAATATTGTTCATCGACTTTAGCTCGCTGATAATCGATCAAATCGTCAACCAGGCCGCCAAGTATCGCTTCATGAGCGGCGGCAGGGGCCGGGTGCCTATGGTTCTGCGCACGCAGGGCGGCAGCGGAAACGGCCTTGCGGCTCAGCACTCGCAGAGCCTGGAGGCTTGGTACTATCACGTGCCGGGCCTCAAGGTTGTCATGCCTTCCACCGCGTACGACGCAAAGGGGCTGCTCAAAAGCGCCATCCGCGACGAGGACCCGGTTATGTTCATCGAGCACAAGCTGCTCTATATGGAAAAAGGGCCGGTTCCGAATAAGGATTACACGATTGAGCTCGGCGTCGGCGACATCAAACGCCCGGGCAGCGACGTGACGCTAATCGCCTGGTCGGGCATGGTCAAGCGAACGCTCGCAGCAGCCGAGGAACTCGCCGCCCAGGGGATCGACGCCGAGGTAATTGATCCGAGGACGCTGGTGCCGCTGGATAAAGAGATGATCCTCGAATCGGTGCGCAAAACCGAGCGCCTCGTCATCGTTCAGGAAGCGGTCCGGCGGGGCGGCGTAGCCTCGGATATCGCATCGATAGTTCAGGAAGAAGCATTTGACTATCTCGACGCGCCAATTAGAATACTGGCCGGCAAGAATACCCCGATTCCATTCAACGTGAATTTGGAAAAGGCCTGCGTGCCCCGGCAGGAGGAAATCGTCGGCGCAGTCACAGAGATGTTTAACGCCTAAGTGAGGATTCGATATGGCACTTGCCAACATCAAGGAAATGCTCAGCCGGGCCAAAGAAGGCCGATATGCGGTGGTCGCTTTCAACATTTTAGACTACAACTCTATGAAGGCCGTCGTGGAGGCAGCCGTTGAATTGCGGGCGCCCGTGATCATCCAGACCTCGGTCAAGACAGTTGTCTTCTGGGGCTATCGGCCGATTATCGAGTGGTACCGGCAATTGGCCGCCGGCGTTCCCGTGCCGGTGGCGATCCATCTGGACCACTGCAAAGACCTGGACGTCATCAGAAACTGCATCGAACACGGCTGGACTTCGGTCATGATCGATGCTTCTTCAAAGCCCTTTGCCGAGAACCTGGACTTAACACAACAGGTAGTAAAGATGGCAGCGCCGAAGGATATCACGGTCGAGGCGGAGATGGGAGCTATCGTGGGCGTGGAAGACGATATTCACGTCAGGGAGCAGGACGCCCATTTGGCTGATCCGGCAGAAGCCGTCAAGTTTTGCAGTCAGGTCTCGCTCGATTGTTTCGCACCGGCTATAGGTACGGCACACGGTGTGTACAAAGGAACGCCCAAAATTGCATTCGATCTGCTGGATCAAATCGCCCGTGAAACGGATATGCCCCTGGCCCTGCACGGCGGAACCGGACTCTCGGACGAGGTATTTAAACGTTGTATCTCTTTGGGTTGTGCGAAAGTCAACATTTCAACGCAGCTAAAGTACGTGTTTATTGACGGATTCGTCCGCTACCACGAGAATAACAAAACCGAATACAATCCGCTAAAGGTGCTCGGCGCTCAGTTCCAGGACCTCAAGGCGGGTATCGCCGAGAACATCAAGCTGTTCGGCAGCGCAGGAAAGGCTTAAAGATGGCGACTGAAGTTATGATGCCCCAGGTGGGCCAGGATATAAAAACCGGCGTTATTATCGAGTGGTTCAAAAAGGAAAACGATCCCATCCAAAAGGGAGAGACAATCGCCACGGTGGAATCCGACAAGGCGACCTTCGAAGTGGAGGCGTACGAATCTGGTGTTTTGCTGAAAATCCTATATGATGCAGGCGCCGAGGTACCGGTGCTTACTCCGATCGCCTATATAGGCCGGCCCGGCGAAAAGATAGCGGCTGAAAAACCTGCCGTTGAGACTACTTCGCCACCGGCGCTTGAACAAAAGGCTTCATCGGAAGCGATATTGGTTCCAAAGCACAGCGGTCCCGCGGCATCGCCGTCGGCGCGTCGTATGGCGAAGGAAAAGGGAGTCGATCTGGAGACTGTGACCGGGACCGGACCGGGAGGAAGGATTACGAAGGAAGACGTGCTTAATGCGGCTGAGAAATAATATCCGGAGGATCGGAAATATTCTTTCAGGGAGTGAGAATGAATAAAGAACTGCAGGCCTTGATATTCGATTGTGACGGCGTTTTAGTCGATACCGAACGCGACGGTCACCGTGTAGCCTTCAACCAGGCATTTGAAGAAATTGGACTTGACGCTGAATGGGACGTAACCCTTTACGGCGAGCTTCTGGAGGTCGCCGGCGGCAAGGAGCGCATGCGGCATTACTTTAACACGAACGGATGGCCCGACAACGTCGAGCGGCGCGATGAATTCATCAAAGATATGCACAAGCTCAAGACCGACTGTTTCATGGGAATCATCGAGTCCGGCCAACTTCCGCTGCGCCCGGGTGTGGCCCGCTTAGTGGACGAGGCTATAGACGACAATGTCAAGCTGGCCGTATGCTCTACCTCTAACGAGCGGGCGGTAAACAACGTTGTGGAGCGATTGCTTGGCCCGCAGCGAAGGTCCCGTTTTGCCGCCATCCTTGCCGGTGACGTGGTCTCGAAGAAAAAGCCCGATCCGGAGATATACAATCTGGCCGCCGGCCGGTTGAATCTCGATCCGGATCGATGCGTTGTCGTCGAGGACAGTCGAAACGGCTTGCTCGCCGCGCAGGCCGCCGGCATGCATTGTCTTGTAACCACCAATGGGTATACCGAGCATGAGGACTTCTCAAAGGCCGACCTGGTGGTCGGCGAGCTGGGCGAGCCTCCAAACGTTCTGGTTACGCTGGAGACCGTCAAAAGTATTGTCGCCGGTGATCCGTACCCGATCAAAGGAGCATAACGAATGAAGATATTCTTAGATACCGGTGACGTCGAATCCATCAAGCGCGCCAACGATACGGGCCTGCTGGAC
>Ga0180437_10009903_pt1 | contig 11709 bp, 26 predicted proteins | sample SS_ome_4_FD_132410 | JGI IMG/M metagenome (GOLD analysis project Ga0180437, IMG submission 132410) | Hypersaline lake sediment archaeal communities from the Salton Sea, California, USA - SS_3_D_1 metaG | ecosystem: Environmental > Aquatic > Non-marine Saline and Alkaline > Hypersaline >... | reverse complement strand
TAAATCTTGGCTTTTTAACCATAATATCCCCTATCCTTAGACATCTATTCCTAGAACAGAGATAAAACCTATTATCTATTAATGCAAAAATAGCTGACGTACCATGTATTTTTTCAGTAATGGTTACTTGTTCTCCTACTTTAATGACATCAGGCCAGTTATTCCAGTTCTCTATATCGGTGTATTTTTCTAACCAAGAAGGTTTTTCTACTGTAGCATAAGGATAACCCCCACCAGCTTGTAATTTAGCAGGTTTGACTGGGGGTTCCCATTTTTTTACTTCTAAAACTTCATGTAAATCTTTTCCTTCCTCCCACATAATCATCTCACTGGATGAAATTCCCTTATGTTTTCTAGCATAGTCTCTGACTTGTGACAAAGGCAATAGAATACCCTGAGAAATAACACCCCTTAGTTTAATAGTTTTAACTTTTTTTCCTTTCATAAACCCTAAAAGAGGATGATCTTTATCAGCTACCGCATCTAGTGGGATATATACACCAAAGTTATCCCCCGCAAATTCCTCAAAACGTACAACACATTGCCAGCCTCTAATGTGAGCTAGTGAAAGATGGTCCGAATCTTTTATTCTTTCTAGTTTAAACTTTACTATAGGTGTTTCAAAAGTTGACATAGTTATTATTCCTTTTCTTTAAACAGTTTCTCTATATCTTCATAAGTCGCTTCGTTATTAGACACTAGAGGTCCTAGATCTCTACTTGTACCTTTTAATCCGCAAAGAGCACAAATCCATTTCTGTTGGGCTGGATATGAGGTTAGTATTATATTTTGAAATACTTTTATGTGTTTACAATTCTTCTTATCTTTCATTATTTTATACTCCACTATGGGACATGTTTTATTTTTGTCAAAAAAATAATTTTTAATTAAAAGTATATTATACTAGCTCCCAATATATAAGTTGTGATTAGAGCAAAAAATAAAGCATCTTTTTTAAGACCCAATCTCCATAAATGATATGAACCAGTACCAGCTACCATTACAATAAATCCCAATAAGCCGTAGAGAATCCACTCAAGCATAATCATCCTTCCTCTAAATTAAAAACCTCTTTAACTGCTTTTTTTACGCTGTTATTCATTTTAAGTTTAAGCTCTCTTATGATAGCGTTTTTTAAATCTGTAGAAATTAAATCAGTTAGATAGCTATCTAAGTGGTTTAAATTAATCCAGTGTGTTATACCTTCTCCCCATTCACAAATAAGCTTTTTATTTTCGTCTTTGGTGATTTTTAATACCTGTTTACCATCACGATTAGAAAATACAATATCATCGTTAGGTACAAAGTCAGTTCCTATGTCTAGGGGGGTAGAGTTTGGAGCCAGTGCGTGTAAATTAGGGTTTATTGGTTTCATTTTTTACTAATTCCTTGAGGTATTTTAAATCAATTTTTTCCCCACAATAAGGACAAAAATTAAAAATAGTAGTAAAACCCCTCCTCTTGTCTAATAACTGTATAGCCTTAGTTGGTTTTTTACCTTTTTTATACCAATAAGGACATAAATCCCATACTGCTAAAGATACCTGTATATGATTATTTAAAATTTCTGCAAAATTCTTTTTATACAAAGGCAAAGGATCATAATCATTAATCCAGCCATAAAAATGATTACATTTATTAGTCATTTTTTAAAAGTTTTTTAATAGTACTGGCCGTTTGGCGATCTTTTTCTAAAGTTATACATTCTTCTTGTCTTTCATCTACCTGATACAAACTTATAAACAATTCTACATTCTCTTCACTGCCATTAATCAGGAATTTTATAGGTTTTGTATTTTTCTTTTTACACCATTCAATAGCATTTAGAATACCTGCTTTCATAGAAAAATGCAATTTTTCTTCTCGTTTATAGGAGTTAATACTGACTAACTGCATAGCCTTCTCAGGAACTTCGTTACAGGTAATAACAGGTAGCCAGTATAAATATCCTACTATATCTTCCTGTTTCATGTTGAAATGTTTGCTTCCACTTCTAGAACAGTGCTCAATTTATCAAGGGCTTCCCATACAATGTTCTGATAAGCTTTAAACTTATTTCTTACATCTTCGTCATCCATTTCTTTAAACACTTCTGTTAGCTTGGTGGTAACCTCTTCTACCTGGCTATTAGATAGGTAAGGTTTAACAACTTCAAGAGCGGCCTCAGTGTTATAATGATAATCCCTCAAGACCTCTTCGCTTCTCAACTCTTCATCTCCCATCCGTTCCCAATCTCTAGCTTCATTTACCATATATTCTCGGAACTCTCCTAAAGCCATACCGAGTTTAAATAAAAGCTGGCTAGGGCTATCCTGCTTTTCTTCTAATTCATCAAACATAACAAATTTATTCTCCCTGTTTTTACTTTTTTTGTGTAATATATTTAAGACTTTCAGGGTCTGCTTCTCCTGTTTCTAAGTCAAACATTATATTACAACCTATTGTAACTAATTTTTCTTCTTTACTTTTTTTATGTAAGTTATCTATATAATCACAATCAATTAAATCTTTTAATCTATATACTCCGCCTGGCATTTCAATATAACCAAACCTATTATCTCTTTTTATTACGCCCTTGTCTGCTTTACTCAGATCTAGAAACTCTATTTTCCAGGAGGAATCATCTCCCCACGCACAACCACCGATAAAACCAAAATCTGCATACCGTGTAAAAATAGGATTTCTTTCGTACCACTCATCCCAACGTTTTTTTCCTTCTACTTGAGCTTGTTTATATTCTTCAATTTCCTCTTTTGAAAAATACTTATGGGCGTGTTTGTTGTCTGGGTAAGTAGATTTTCTGCACCATTTTTTAGGATCGTGGTTAGGAAGATATGGATATGGATCTCTTTCAGGATCATAAGACTGGCCACATAAGATTGGAACATAGTAATCGACGGGGCAAAAATGATTTTTATATTCTGTATTCTTACTGTCTTCCCCACCTAAATCTTTACAATCTGGAAGGGACATTACCCTAGTATACATGTATTCTTTAGAGTATAAGGCATACCATTTATTATTGAGCTGGAAAGGACAAAAGGTATTGTAAAAAGCGTGATAGTTTCGTTTATATTCGCCTATTTTTTTACCCGAATAACCTGTAGTTTCTGTTCCGAATTTATCTTTTTGTGGTTTACTTACCTCTATTTCATAAATACCTATTATTTCATAATCCCAATAGCCTTTTCCATTATCAATCTGTTTTATAGATTTTGCTTCATATGTTACTTCCATGCATTATTTTACCTCGTATTCAATTATTATTGGCTTGTTGCTAGGTACATATCCCAGAGTACAGGTGCTGGCATTAATAAAAGTAGTTGGGCTGTTATTATTTCTTATACCATACTGTTCATGTATATGACCAAAAATATGATATTTTGGCTCCACTTGTTGAATCCTCGCTAGTAGGTCCTTACAACCAGCCTCCCCACCATGATTACACATACCGCCAAGATCCCCGTCAGGGGGTCCATGTGTTATTAGAATGTCTGTGTCATCTGGTACTTTAGACCATACTGCTGCTAGAGCAGGCCCGCGTGGGAGGTTAAAAGCCCAATTACAAAACTCTGGTTGCCAGGGGCTGCCATAAAATTTTATTCCTTCTAAAACCAATTCTTCATCTATCAGGTAGTGAACATTAGTTAAACCCTCCAGCAGAACATCCCTAGCTAATTGTGGATCTTTTTGCATTGCCCAGTCATGGTTACCAGCGATGATAACTATATTTTTATAAGATGATAGCGTTTTAAGAAATATATTAAACTTCTTAACGTCCACTATTGATCCACTGTTACAAAAATCTCCAGCATGTACTAAAATATCACCTTCTGGAAGGGGGTGATACATGTCATTATGTAACCCATGTGTGTCGCTTATTGCAACTATTTTTATTTTTTTGCTCATATGTAATACTTTACCCTAAAAGCCAAAAGGAATCAAGACTATATTAGAGATATGGTTATGGAAGATTCTTATGTGTGGGGATCGGAAGCCATACTATGGGGCAACGAACCTACAGACAAATATACTGTTAAATTATTAAAGCCCAACGCTGGCCGATTTGGATGCTTGAGCTTACAATACCATGAAAAAAAAGACGAGAGTTGGGTAGTAATGAATGGCCAAGTCTGGGCACTATTGGTAATTAATGATACAGTTTGTACGAAAATATTAAAACCTGGGGACTTCCAAAACATTCCTGCCAAAACTATCCACAGGTTAATGGGACTTACTAGACATGTTAGGGTCCTAGAAGCCTCCTCTTTAGATGAACACGCTGCTGACAAAAACAAAGAAAAAGATGTAGTTAGGTTAGACTGTGTTTTTGGCAGAGAGTCTAAAGCACATCACGATCCTAAAATAGTTGAATTATGTCTGGAATATACAGAAGAAGCTGCCCAATGTTTCATAAAGGAAGAAGACCCGCCTCAATACCACCCAGAGCTTTTTATGCGCTTAAATCTCTTATGCATAGATAATTAGTTTACATTCCAAAGAAAATTTTGTATAATACTGTTCATGGTTGATTTACAGATAGCTATAGCTGTTCCTGATTATATTATTCAGCTTGGAGCTGCTTCACTAGCTGGGATGCTGCTTGGCTTAGAGCGTGCTTATAGGGGCAAATCTGCCTCTATAACAACATTTTCTATGGTTAGCTTAGGAAGCTGCCTATTCACGATGCTGGGGTTAGAGGCTGTTAATTTTACAGATGGTCCGGTTGATCCATTGCGAGTAGCAGCACAAATTGTCAGCGGGATAGGATTCGTAGGTGCAGGTGTCATCTTTAAGGATAAAAACAAGAATCTTATAGAAGGTATTACTACAGCAGTAATGATTTGGTTAGCAGCTTCAGTAGGAATGGCGTGTGGTATCGGTAGGTTAGATTATGGACTATGGGGAGTTATATTTTATTTTGTAGCCCTCTTCACTGCCCATAAACTACATAGTTGTGTCCAATTTGTGAACAAACTAATATTAAAAAAATCAAAATAAATGAAAGACTTATATTACTACAAGGCAACAGTGGTTAAAGTGAAGGATGGAGACACTATTGTATGTGATATAGATGTAGGTTTTGGAATGTCATACAATAACGTGACATGTCGATTTAATGGGTACAATGCCCCCGAATCCAGAGGTAGAGAGAAAAAATTTGGAAAAATAGCTACCCAGGCTATAAAGGTGTTAGAGGGTAACGAAATTATAATAAAAACAACAAAAACAGGATCTTTTGGTAGGTGGTTAGTTGATATTTATATACCCCATAACGGAAGACACTATAATCTTATTGATCGGTTAGTGAAAATGGGATATGGTGTAAGGTGGGACGGTAAAGGAAAACGCCCTAAATTTGATTTAAGACGTAAATACCCATCTAATTAGTATTATTATTACAATAATAAGGATTAATTTAGTCACATGAACGATAAGCACATAAAATTATGGTTATGGAAAGATGCCCCAGAGTGGTTACGAAGAATGTCTGATAATGGAGGAGATGAGGACTATGTTGTAATGATACCTCCAGAGTTAACCGATGAATGGTTACCGTTTTTTCAAGAAGGGACTAGTTTTGGTTGTTGCTGCGTCCAAGAAATCATGCTCCAAGACGGCAGTAAAGTTCTTATAGGGTGCCATTCTTAAACAGGAAGCATTTGATATGAAACTACCCAGTATTTATACAGTTAGAAAATACAAAGTCGAAAAATGTAAATGGATTGAGACAGAAAAAACAAAAGTAATTATACGACCTTGGGTTAAATTTTTGCGATGGTTATTTTCTGACCAGTGGACGGAAGAAAAAGATAGTTTTTATAAGTGGTACAATCTACGCCTAGAGAACACTATAGAAAGTTTAGAAAAAATGGCTAGGAGCAGGAAAGAGGATACCATGCACAGAAGACTGACGGAACTAGGATACACAGTCCAATGTAATATTAATGCTACTATTCATCCTGGAATAATGGATCCAGAAGAATTGATAGAGAATAGTGAGTGGGTAGATCCCACCAAGCCTCTGTTTGAAGTAGTAAAAAAAGATGCTTGAGTTAGCTTTTATTTCTGGTATGGTAGTTGGGTATTTATTAAAGTCTTATTTAGTCAGAAGGAAATATAAAATAGAGTTAGAGAGTCGAGCCCCTAGAGTAAAAAACCCTAAAACAAAACAATAAAAAATCTAATAAATCCAACCATTTAGCCACAGGCTTGCCTATTTTCCTAAAAACTGTTAAAATATTTGAAAACTATAAAAATAAACTTATAGGAGAATATAAAATGGTACACAATATGTTTGTTGTTATTACTGACAAAAATAAAGTCGTATCAGAAACTCTTAGTGTTTCGAGGAGATTTGCCCTAAGTCGTTATAAAACGAAATGGTTGGCTAATTTCTCAGATCCTAACAGAGAGTGGACGAGACGTAGACGTACTGGATTTCGTGTAGCTCAAGTAGCCCTGAAAGAGGTTGCTTAATAGAAGTGATCACTAGGAAACCGTGCCCGCACTGCGGCAATTATAGTTGTTGTGGTGGAGGCGGTGGTGTATCTTTTACACCGTATGATACCCCTCCAACTAAAATACCACATAAGTGTCCTATATGCTGCGGAAGTGGTAAGATATTTATTTCTGGGAATACTGATAGTAGATTTACTACTACAGGCAATAATTGTTATCACAAAACTTGCCACGCCTGTGCTGGGTTGGGTATAGTTTGGGCACCAGATGAAAGGAAATAATATGGAACATGAATATAAATTATACTATTTAGCCTCGCCTTATTCACACGATAATACTAATATGAGACAAGAAAGGTATGAGGCGGTAAATGATGCTACAATCATATTATTAAGGCAACAAGTGTATGCTTTTTCACCTATTACATACAACCACCCGATGGAAAGGCATAATCTCCCTACTGATTGGGCTTTTTGGAAACCCTATGATATTGCATTTTTGGAGAGGTGTGATGCAGTCTTGGTATTAAAATTAGACGGGTGGAGAGAGTCAATAGGGGTTACAGCGGAAATAGAAAAAGCTATTAGCCTTGGTATACCAGTACAGTATCTGGAACCTGAAGAGGTATTTGCAGAAGGTTATACGTTTGTAGAAGACTAAGTATGATACAATTGAGTGATATTTTTAAATATTCACTGACACCCGAAGATTTAGATTTTTGTCAACACCATGCTGATTTAATGGCAGCTGGGTTTTCTTTATATAGTTTTCGTGAAGATAAGCAACAGGGTAATAGTGCTTACTTTAGAGGAAAGGTAGGAGAACTAGCAACATATAGGTGGTTAGAACATAATAACATAAAGATAATCCATACCCCCTTTAGAGAGGAATACAAAAAACGAAACCCTAAAGACGATTTTATAGTAGAGATTGATAATCAACAAATACAAATAGAAGCAAGATGTAAAGGTAGAAATGTTTATGTATTGCCGGATTATGTTTGCTGTACAGATATGATAAAAGCTAGTTTATTGTATATATTTACATCATATAACGCCAAAAAACAAGTTGTGGAAGTTCTTGGTTATGCTGATTGGAATATACTAAAACAACATGCCTATGAATCTCCTAAAGGAACACAAAACTCAGTATACACACAACGCACAGACGAATTTAATATATTAATTAAACATCTTGAACCCTTAGACAAATTTAAATTATTAAATTAATGAATTATATTTTATACAGCGATGGTGGAGGGAACGGACAAACAGATATTTCCGCAGCCTGTATAATTCAAGACCTAAAAAACAATCACCAATTTAATCTTGCAGGTTACTTAGGAAAGGGAACCAATAACGAAGCTGAAATCGTAGCAGGCTTATTAGGGCTGTCTGCGATAAGTGCTTTGATCTTAAAAGATCCTGAGCAGGCGTTCAGCAGTACTGGTATAATAGTTAAATGGGTAGCTGACAGCGAATATGTATTAAAAGGGGCTTCAGAGTATATAACCAAATGGGTTAAAAACAATTGGCGAAAATCAGATGATAAGTTAATAAAAAACCTAGGTTTATGGAAAACTTATTTGTGTTTAAAAGAAGGACTACAGGGCGGAATAGGAGTGATGACAGAACATGTTAGAGGACACTCAGGACATCACATGAATGAGCTATGTGATAATGCAGCAACTTGGACTAGGTTGCAAGCACCGCATTATTTAAACCCTGATGAACCTCACATGAGTGTGAGTGTGCAAATTCCATTTAAAACTAAAGAAGATATAACCTCTACAGAGTGGGTTTTATTAGATGCTCGTCCTTGGTTGGAGTCCTTAAGAACTAACGAGCCTAGAAAAGAAGATAGTAAGTTTTATGTTAATGCTTTTAGTTAGGAGGAAATCATGGCTGAGTATGCTAAAATAGTTACAATAGATCAATTCAACACTATCAGAAAGCGTAAAGATTTGGGAGTAGTAGGTTTAACTTCTGGGGGGTTTGATCCTATCCATCCTGGGCATATGAGTTCTATTCTAGAGTCTAAACACTATTGTGATACTCTGGTGGTTGTTGTTAATGGAGATTGGTTTTTAACAAATAAAAAAGGCAAGCCTTTTCAAGACCTTAAAACTCGTTGTCAAATAGTTTCTTGTACTAAAGGTGTGGATTATGTCATACCTTTTGAAGTAGAAAATGATAATACTGTTTGTTACCCGCTGGCCAGAATAAAACCTGATTTATTTTTGAAAGGTGGAGATAGAAACGATATTAGTAGTTTACCAGAAGGCAAAACCTGTAATACTCTCCATATTAAAGTTCTCACACAAATAGGCTGGGATAAACATTGGAGTAGTTCTAATTTTCTTAGGGACTGGAGTGATTTTTGTATCAAAACACATGAAGACAAGCAGAGAGGTAAGGGTTTAGCTTAACATGCTTAGCTTAGAAGAATTAACTAACACACAAGAAGCATATATAATTATTGATCCTGATTTACATTGTTGGGCTATGCCAGTTGGGTACAATACTATCCGACGAGAAGGGCGAGTAAAAATTAATGATATTGGTAAAATACATTGCTCTTTTTGGTATTTATTTGATTCAACTTTAGTTATTTTAGATACAGTAGATTATGGTAAAAAGTGGAGCTGTGAGAAGTATTAGTTGGTACGAGGGGAAAGAGTTGCACTTTCCTCGCAGGTTTATCAGACCGGCAGCCACCCTGGTAGCGTCTCCCTCGCATTTGGCTGGAGAGGCAGGTAACGATCCCGCGACTTCAGATTCAAAGTCTGACGTGATACCAATTTCACCACTCTCCAGTGTTTAAAAATATGTATTTAATTGTGCGGTTTAATAGATAGATCAGCCCTACGGCTGAATTTGGTTGGCTGTTTGAATGTAGAAAAACTTGTTCAATTTCATAACTCTTCTATTATAGTATGATTATAAATAAAAAGCAACTAATTAAAATCTAAATGCTCTAAATTTTACAGGAACTGTTTTGTTTCCTATTCTATATACTCTCATTTTAGTCGAAGCGGCTCCTGAGGTATTAGCGTTAGGCCAATTATAATACCAAGTCTCTGTCACAGTACCCGCATTTCTGACATCTGCAGACTTAGTAAAATTACCAGTTTCATTCCAGTCATAATACATTATAACTTCATCCGGCGCTTCATCAAATGAGGGGTGATTTATAGTATACTCTACATAATTATCCAAAGTCTGCTCTGGGTGCTGTACAGTAGCACTTTCGTAAAATAAGGGGCCTCTGGATCTTGTTTTTAAAATTACCATTTATTAATTTCCCTTTTAAGCTTTTGGTGCGTTGGCAGTACTGCTAAACTTGTAACATCTAAACTGCACATCATCTACCGTAGGTCCTATTCTAGCAATATAAATACGTGAGGTATTTCTATCTGAACCAGGAAACTGCTGTGCTGTGAAATATCCATAATTCCACCCAGCTTCAACATAACTTTGCAGCTCAAACCAACAATCTCCAGAGTTATCTTGAACAAAGGGTTTTATATAATCAGGACCCCCATCTATATCAAAATTGTGATTTATGTTGTAGATAACAGTTCCAGTTGTTTGCACTGGGTGTTGAACAGTGGGACTGATAAATTCTTTTACCCCCGTAGACTGCCCACTTTCTTGTTTTAAATTAATCATTTAGTAGTTACCTTCCTCTCTATGGATTTTGAGTACTCGTAAACTTAAAACATCTAAATTGTAAGGTGGCCGTAGCACTAGCAACTCTAAAGACAGCTATTTTAGACTGTGTTTTAGAATCTATTGGAAACCAGTCTTGTCCGTAATTGAAAGACCCGGACCTATCCAATGTACGAAGCTGATAAAAATCCTCGTACCCTGCGTCGTTTTTTGCGTAACAGAGAATAAGATCTGGACCACCATCAATACCGAAATTATGATTAATGGTATAAACCACACTTCCAGTAGTTTGAGCGGGGTGAGATACATCTGGAGATGTATATTCTTTTGTTACACCTCCTGTTTCTACTCCTGAATTTGATTTTAAAATAACCATATTATATTCTTCTCCTAGGGATGTGTATTACTGGTAAACTTAAAGCATCTAAATTGTACTTTTTCCCCACCCCCTGCTATTCTAGCAATTCCAATTTTTGATGTATTTGGGCTATCAGCCGGGGTTGGTAAATCCATTTGTTGCCCATAAACATATCCTGGATGCGCTCTATTCATTAACTCTGCCCATTCATCATTATCGGTATATCTCCAATATGCCCTTGCAAGATCTACACCTCCTTCAATACCGAAATTGTGAGTAATGGTATAAGTTATAGATCCAGTGGTTTGAACTGGGTGGCTAATAGTAGGACTCACAAATTCCATTATTCCTACCGAAGATCCACTTTGTTGTTTTAAATTAATCATCTAAAAAGCTACCACTCCTTTTAATTATCAATCTCTACTTTTATTTTTTCTCCTGCTGCAACTTGGCCACCAGCAAAATAGACTCTGATATGTGTATTACTACCATCGTCATTTTCAACATATGCGATTTGAGGTGTAATAACTGCTATAAAGGCTTCGGCTGCTGAATATTTGGAAATAGTCAAACTAGGAGTACCACTAAGAGAAATCTCTGATATAGTTAGTTCTACTAAATCATCAACTGGCTCAACTAAAGCACTTGTATATAAATTTGCCATTAAAATTACTCTCCTTTATTATTTCTTATATATTATTCGAAAATGACCAGACATTTGTGTAAAATCATGACTGGTGTGTATATACATGTTAGATGTCGCAACTCTTTTACCAATATAAGTACCTCCATCGTAGTAAGTTGCATCAATAGCATCTGTTGCGGTTCTAGCCCCAACAAGATCTAAACTAAATAAGTCAGTGTCATCGAAACCACTTATATTATGAGCAACTGCCAAAAAACCATTATTAGGGTATGAGGCTACAGCTATTTCTTTACAATATAGTGTCTCCCCAGCAGAAGTTTTTTCAAACGGCCAAACTTGTTCTGATGCAGACCATTCAAAGTCAATACCTATTTCAGCCGCTGAACTTGATTTTAAACTAATCATTTATTTATTACCTCTTTTTTATATATAAAACATTCCAAATTTTAATTATTGTGCTCTATAAGTTAATCATTTAACTAAGAATACTCCTATACAACGTACTAATAGTCTCTTATTTTTACAATGCTAATAAGCTACTATTAATATAGTACAAAAATTGTCAAAAATTG
>Ga0180437_10009900_pt1 | contig 11709 bp, 9 predicted proteins | sample SS_ome_4_FD_132410 | JGI IMG/M metagenome (GOLD analysis project Ga0180437, IMG submission 132410) | Hypersaline lake sediment archaeal communities from the Salton Sea, California, USA - SS_3_D_1 metaG | ecosystem: Environmental > Aquatic > Non-marine Saline and Alkaline > Hypersaline > Sediment... | reverse complement strand
GGCGGAGGGGCAGGGGAGCGGGGGAGCAGGGGGGCAGGGGGGCAGAGGAGCGGGGGAGCAGAAGAGCGGGGGGGCAAGGGAGCGCGGTCAGGAGATCGGTAGCGGCTTGATGAGGGGATCTCGCTGACCTTCGAGCATTCTAACCTTCAAACCTTCAACCTTGGAACCTTCAAACCCTTTCGAAGACGATCTCGCCGCTTACGAGTGTCAGTGCCGGCTGCAGGTCGCTGTCTAATAGCACGATGTCGGCGTCGTAGCCGGGAGCCAGGCGGCCCTTGCGTTGCCCCAGTACCCCGGCCGGGACGCGCGTGGCAGGCACCAGCGCACCTTCGAGCCGCAGCCCCACCAGGTTGACCAGGTTGCGCACGCCGGTATCCAGCAGCACGTGTGCTCCGGCGATGGTGCCGTCGGCTAAGCGACAGGAGCCATTCTGGACGAAGACTGATTTGTGCTCCCACTTGTACTCGCCGTCGGGCAGACCCGCCAGCGGTGCCGCGTCGCTGACCAACGCCACGCGCTCCAATCCCTTGACCCGCAGCAAGATGGCCATCACTGCCGGGTGGACGTGCACGCCGTCAGCAATCATCTCGGCCACGATCTCGTCAAAGTGCATCACCGCCCCCACGACGCCAGGCTGGCGATGGTGAAGCGGGCGCATGGCATTAAAAGTGTGCGTGGCGTGCGAGAGTCCCAGTTGCACCGCCTGGGCCACCTGGTCAAAGGTCGCGTTGGAATGGCCGATGACAGGGACAACGCCAGCCTCAATCAGGCGCGGGATGCAGGCCATCGCTTCGCCCACTTCTGGGGCAAAGGTGACCATGCGAATGTGACCCCCGGCGGCCTGTTGAAACGCCCGAAAGCCTGCCCAGGTCAGTGGCTCGAACCAGTCGGAGGTCGCCATGCCAGGTCGGGACGGGGACAGGAACGGGCCTTCCAGGTGAACCCCCAGACATTGAGCGCCCGCTGGTGGTGCATCCAGGATTTTGGCCATGCTTTCCAGCCCGGCGAGGGCCTCTTCGGGGGGCAACGTCAGCGTGGTGCCGAGAAAGGCGGTGACGCCAAAAGCAGGCAACTCGCGGATCACCTGGGCGAGGCCAGGTCCCATGGCGTCGTGCCCCATCAGACCATGCATGTGCACGTCGATGAAACCGGGCACGACTGCCATGCCGGCCGCGGAAATGACCTCAGCTTGGGGTGGAACGATCAGCGCGTCGGCCGGTCCCACGCCGGTGATACGTCTCCCCTCGATCAGCACGGTTCCTGGCGCGAAAACCTGATCGGGGGTATATACATGGCCATTGACGATTGCTTTCATAACAAGTCCTTGCCCGGGGATCTTGTCCTCAATTTACTGTGGCCGGAACGATCCTGACCACCCAAATCTCCCCTGGCTCCAGGGGCTTGGCCAGCAGCAGCCGACCGTCCTGCTGCTGGCACGGCACCGGCTGACCGGTGACGATGTCCGTTGCTGTGTAATCTCCTTGCGGTAGGGCGATGCTAAACTTTGGCTGTGCTGGCTGGTGCGTATGGTTGAAGGCGAAGAAAATGCGGAACCGCTGCCCGGCTTCGTCCTCCCCCTCCAGGAGACGCGGCTCAATGTCCAGCCCCTCCGGGATGTCGTCTACCTGTACCGGTGGCTCGATCCCTGCCAGCCGTGTCAGCCCTTTGAGCAACTTGCCGGCGTTTTCGTCCTGGAATTTGTAAAAGCCAAAACTCAACAGTGTGCCGACAAAGACAGCCCAGCCCTGGCCGTAGCGATTGACCACGATAGCTGGACCCCCGTCCTCGAACTCGCCCACCACCTGGGCCGTGTCAGACAAGAGCTCCATTTCCTCGCGGAAACGTGCTCCGGCAAGTACGTTGCCTTTGCTCAGCAGGGGCAGTGCCGGATGGTCACTGGTGATGCGAATGTGACAGGCTGTGTCCTCGTCCAGCCCTAATGTTCCCCGTTCCCGGCAGCCAAACACGTGCTCCAGTCCGAGCCCGGGCACCGCCTCGCCGCAGTAGCCGGTCTCGTCGTTCCACGCGGTGCGCGCCTCGGCGACGACGACTCCGCCCTGGCGCACGAATTCCTCGATGCTGGACGCCGCAGCTCGGGACAACATGAAGGAGAAGGGGAGATATAGCAGGTCATAGTCTCTGAGCTTGCCAGCGGCAATCTGGTCCACGTGGATAAAGTCTGCCGGGACGTGCTCCTGGTAGAGGGCGCGGTAGGCGCCGACGTAGCTACGACTGGGGATGTAACCATAGCGCTGGCGCATGCAGGCCCACATGATGTTGGCAAGCACATTCCAGCAGATGGCCACACGCGCTTGGCTGGGCTTGCCGGCGTAAAAGAGGTCCATGTTCTGGGTGACGACTTTCGAGATTGCGCCAGCGGCAAGGGCCCGGTCGCTGGGAGTGCCATCCAGGTTGGCCAGGCCAAAGCCGGCCGACTCGATGCCACTGCTCATGGGGTGCCAGGCATAAAAACAGAGGCCTTTCGCGCCGTGGGCGATGGGCTGCCAGGCATAGGCGCGAGCGTCCGCTTCTGTCATGTGCGAGGCGAACATACCTACGTAGCCGTGCCCGCCCTGAAGCTCTCCCAGCCAATATGGTGCGTTGACAGAATCGCAAGCGGAGCGCGCGCCTGCCAGCATCGCCGCTCTAAATGAAGGATCGTTGGTCTCCCTGGCACCTACGTGCTTTGGGTAAAGCGACGTGCCCCAGATGTCTACCTGGTGGACCATCTGCCAGTCGTCGGGCGAACCCTGCTCGTTGGTTGGCAGCGTGAGGATCGAGGGGACTGCCGAGTGACTGGTGGTGATGTGATCGTCGGCCCGCCGTACGGTTTCGTGCCGCCAGTGAAGGTCCTGGGCCAGTTTGTCCATGATGAACTGCAACCAATCCACGTATTCGGTATAAGTCATCAGCGAGACGAACTTGGGCGGCAGCACCAGGTCCCAACTGGAGAACTTGCGATACCAGGCCGCGTTGAGTGTATCGAGGTCTGGATACCGAAGCTGCAGCCAGTCGCGAAAACGCTGGACGGTGTGCTGACAGTAGCAAAACATGGCCGGTTGGGGCAGGAAGTCGAAATATCCCCACTGGACGATGTGAGGCTCGCTCCAAAGGTCCCAGGCCAGGAAGGGTTTGCGATCGGCAATGTGGCTGGCCAGAGTGCGCATGAAGCGCTCGGCAGCAGTATGTACGCCGGGATGGTCATAGCAATAACCAGGCGCCCCCTGGGAATCGATCGGCACGCCGCCGGCCGAAATAAAACGGCAGTCGGGGTAGTACTTGACCAGCCAGTCCGGCGAGGACTCGAGATAAAGCTGAACGATGACCCTGAGACCCACCTCCTCGGCCAACTCCATCAGGAGATCCAGCGTTTCAAAATGGTAGTCACCCGGCCGTGGCTCGCCGGTGGCCCAGTCCACCCAGCAACGGACCGTGTTGAAGCCACAGTCGGCGATGTTCTGCAGATCTCTCTTCCAGTTCTGCCGAGCATCGGACCCCGGTGGCCGGACCATAGTCGCTCGGGTTCTTCCCCCTGTGTACCAAGCCGCAATAGGGATATACTTTTCGCTCATCCTTGCTCCTCCGTCTGGTGTCAAACGATCAACTCGCAGTTCGGTCGCCGCACAGGTGCGGGAGAGAACCTCCGATCATTGATTAGTTTGCTGATCACTCGGCTACATTCTGCTGCAACCACGCCAGCAATGCCTGGCGGGTCGCGTTCCACGTGTTGGGGAGAACGTATGGGCCATGGCCGTCTCCGGGCAATGCCGCGACCTGGCTTGGACCCTGGACCTGCTCGGCCATCTCCTGGGCCTGTCTTAGGACCAGGCCACGGCGATCGCCTTGGGCAGCCATAAAGAGGATCGGTCGTTTTCCAAGTTGAGTCACTTCGCTCACCTGTGGGCCAGAGATCACTACCACGCCCGCGATCTGGACATCCTGAACGGCGGCGAGGATCACCGTCTTTCCGCCCTGATCCGCCCCCACCAGCACAATTCGATTCGGGTCTAAGGCTGGCAGGGAGCGCAAATATTCCACTGCCGCCAACGCTCCCTGGGGATTCTGCACTTTGAGCGCCACGGCCAGTGAAACGTACCCCTGCCGCGCAAGGTCGCTGGCCAGATCCAACCAGTCGGTTTTGACTCCCAGCCCATGGGAGCCAGTGGCGATGAAAACCAACGTCGGCAGCCCTTCGCCCGCCGCCGGTCGAACGACCGTGGCATCGGTCTCGCCTCCTTCGGTCGGGATGCTCACCTCCTCTTGGAGCACCCGGGTCACCGGGCGCTGTTCGATGGAGCCCAGCCGGGCCGGGCCTGTCTCGGCCATCTCGAAAACGCCTTCGTAGAGTGTGGTCACGGCGATGGTGTTGGCCTGGCCACACTTGAGCAGATGGCTGACGTCAGCATAGGGGGCAAACGGTTTTCGCGCTGGCTCGACCCGCTGTCCATTGACAAAGACCGAAGAATCGTAGGGATTGAACCAGGCGCTGATGCCGATCTGCTTTCCCTGCCAGTCGGCGGGCACCTCGACCTGACGGCGGTACACCACCACCTTCGCCTGGCCTGTCCAATCTCCCAAACCTTGTTCTGCCCAGGGGGCTGGTGCAACCGCCTCGTCCCAGCCACTGTCATCGTAGTCCGGCTTGGTCATCTCCTGGCTAAACATCTCAACTTGTTGGAAGCGCCACAGCCCGGTCAACTCGATGGCATCGGTCAAGCTCACATCAGCGATCGCCTCCTGCCCTTCGGCCAGGGCCAGAGGAGCAGGCGCAGGTGGAGGGGTATCTGTCTGCGTGCAGCCGCCAATCGAGAGTACAGTCAGCAAGGCCGCAATTAGAATGCCTCTGCCTATCATCTTGTCGATTCCTTACTATGGCCAGCAGGGGGCCGGGTGCCGGTCATCCTTTCAGGCCGGTCAGGGCGATTCCCCGGACAAAGTAACGCTGCAGGGCCACGAACATCAGCAAGGCCGGGATCACGCTGACGGCTGTGCCGGCCATCTGAAGGTTGTGGAATTGGGACTCCATGCCGTAGGTGCGCAGGCTGTTCAGGGCCAGTGGGACAGTGTAAAGCTCGCGCGATTGAATCACCAGGAGTGGCCAGAGAAAAGCGTTCCAACTTCCTATAAAGTTGAACGAGCCCAGCGTAGCCAGCGCCGGGCCACTGAGAGGAATAATGATCTGCCAGTAGATTCGGAATTCGCCAGCACCGTCGATGCGGGCAGCGTCGAGGAGTTCGTCGGGGATGTCCACCATGAATTGACGCATCAAAAAGATGCCGTAAGCACTGACCGCGCTGGGCAAGATTAGACCCGCAAGCTTGTTCAGCCAGCCAAGTTGCTTGACGATGTAAAAGACCGGAATAAGGGTGACAAAGAACGGGATCATCATGCTGGCTAGAATGAGCAAAAAGAGAACGTCCCGCCCCGGGAACTCGTATTTGGCGAAGGCAAAACCGCACAGGGAGCTGGTGAAGAGGATACCGACCACGGTAAGGCTGGTAACTAGCAAACTGTTGACATATGCCCGTCCTAGTGGTACGACCTGCGTAACGTCAACGTAATTGTGCCATTGAGGTTGCGCGGGCAAAAGTGGCGGCGGCAAATGAGCGACTTCTTTGGAGGTCATCAAGGAGGCTGAAAACATCCAGAAGAATGGCAGGAGCATCCAGGCCCCTGCCAGGATCAGGATCAGGTATTTGAGTGTGGAACCGGCGATGTCTGCAGCGCTCTGTTGTCTCTTGTACATATCTTTTCTCTCCTCAGGTGCGTTCTTGCAGGAGGCGTAATTGGACGAGCGTGATGAAAAAGATGATGACAAACAGGACAAGTCCCATGGCAGTCCCGCGACCCATGCGGAAGAACTTGAAGGCGGTGTTGTACGTGTGGAGCACGACGACCATCGTGCTGCCGGCCGGGCCACCGCCACTGGTCTCCCCGGCGAGGCCCGTGGTGGCAGCAAAGACGATGTCGAACACCTGGAGGGCACCGATGGTGTTGGTCACGACGATAAAGAGCAGAACCGGGCGCAGCAAGGGCAACGTGATGTGCGAGAAGGATTGCCACCGGCTGGCCCCATCCACCGCCGCCGCGTCGTAATACTCTTGTGGGATCCCCTGCAGCCCGGCCAAATAGATGATGATGTAATAACCGACGTATTGGTATACGGCGATACCGATGATGCACGCCAGCGCCTGATCCGGGCTGGAGAGAAACGGCTGCCGTGGCAGGCTCAGGAATTCCAGAAGGGTGTTGACGAGTCCGTAGTGCTTGTTCAGCAATATGGCCCACATCATGCCCAACGCCAGGGGGGCCGTGACGATGGGGAGGAAGAAAAGGGTGCGCCAAAAGATGCGAGCCCGCAGGCGGGTGTTGAGCAACATCGCACCCATTAACCCCAACACGGTGTTGACGCCGACCCCGCAAATGGCAAAGACAAAAGTGTTGCGTAGAGCCCGACGGAAAATCTCGTCTCTGGTCATGAGGTAACGGTAGTTCTCCAAACCCACAAAGGGCGTCTGGAAGACCGGCTCAATTAGATTCCATCTGTGTACGCTGACCCACAGCGTGAACAGGAAGGGGCCAATGGCGAATAAAAGGAGCGCGATAATAGCAGGGCTGACGAACAGATAGGCCCACAGTGTCCTCTGCGATAAACGCCTACGCCAAGCCCGGTCCGAGGGAGGCCTCGCGTCAGGCACTGCGGTACTGGTTGGCTTGGGAAGTTGTTCGACCATCGCTCACGCCCCCCTTTTTCTCAGGTGCGTTCTCGCAGGAAGCGCAACTGGAAGAGTGTGATAGCAAAAATGATGAGGAATAGCAAGAGTGACATAGCAGTTGAACGGCCCATGCGGAAGAACTTGAAGGCGGTGTTGTACATGTGGAGTACGACGACCATGGTGCTGCCGGCCGGACCCCCGCCGCTGGTACTCGCGCCCCCAGTGGTGGTGGCAAAGACGATGTCGAACACCTGGAGGGCGCCGATGGTGTTGGTCACGACGATGAAGAGCATGACGGGGCGCAGCAAGGGCAAGGTGATGTGCCAGAAGGACTGCCATCGGCTGGCTCCATCCACGGCTGCCGCGTCGTAATATTCTATGGGGATCCCCTGCAACCCGGCTAAATAGATAATCATATAGTAGCCGACGTACTGGTACACAGCGATGCCGATGATACTTGGCAGTGCTTGATCTGGGCTGGAGAGGAACGGCTGCGGTGGCAGACTGAGCTGTTTCAAGATGTTGTTGATCAGGCCATAGTTCTTGCCTAACAATGCCGACCACATCATACCCAACGCCAGCGGGGCCGTGACGATGGGGAGGAAGAAAAGGGTGCGCCAAAAGATACGAGCCCGCAGGCGGGTATTGAGCAACAGCGCGCCCAGTAACCCCAACACCGTGTTGATGCCAACGCCGCAGATGGCAAAGGTAAAGGTGTTGCGCAGGGCTCTGCGAAAGATGTCATCTCTGGTCAGGAGGTAGCCATAGTTCTCCAGGCCTACAGAGGGCATCGCGGAGACTGGCTGGATCATGTTCCAGTTGTGCAGGCTGACCCACACAGTGAACAGAAAGGGGCCAGCGGTAAAGACGATGAGTGTAAAGATAGCCGGACTGACAAAGGCGTAGGCCTGCAGCGTCCTCCGGTTTGGAAGTCTATGCTTCACCCGTGCCAGGAGTGGTTTCACGTCAGGTGCCGCCCTGTTGGTTGTTTTCGTTGGCTTGTTGCGCATCGTCAACGTCTCGCAATTCGGGACGCAGGTGGGGAAAGGGAGTCATTCGAGATGACTCCCTTTCCCGTCGCCGTACTTGCTGGCTACTGCTTTTCGGCCAGGATGCGATTGGCCTCTTCTGCTGCCTTGGTGAGGGCTTCTTCAGGCGATTTCTCCCCCCACCAGGCCGCCTCGATCTCGATCTGAAGCGTGGTCTTGACCTCCTGGCCGCCTGGCACTACCGGCTCGGGACGGGCAACAGCTGCCGAGTCCACGAAAGCTTGCATGAAATCGTCAAAGCGATCAGCCAGTGCCTCCTGATCGGTAGTGCGGCTCGGGATCGCGCCCAGGGCGCTGGTCAAAAAGTCGCCGATAGGCGAAGCTTCACCTTCCTTGGCGGGCGTGTTCAGCCACTCGACCAGCTTCCACGCCTCTTCGCGGTATTTGCTGCCGTTGTCTACACCCCATAGCCAGTTGTACTGGAGGGTGGCCGACTGGCCGTTGGGACCGTGAGGGATCGGTGCGACCCCAACGTTCTCATAGCCGTCCTCAAAGGTGGCCATAAGCGTGGCCCGCCACCAGTTGGCCATGATGACCATCCCACCCTTGCCGCTGGGAAACTCTCCCCAGCTTATGCCGAGGTCGGTGCACTTGTTCTCGAGCAGGTCGGTGTACAACTTGAGGGTGGCTAGGCCTTCGGCGCTGTCAAAGAGGGCTTGGGTCCCGTCGGCGCTCAGGTACTCACCACCGTTAGACCAAAGCAGGGACAGGAACGGGTGGACAACGCCCGAGTCCCACCCCGGGATGACGAGGAAGCCAGCCCGCGTGACATTGCCATCGCTGTCTTGTTGTTTGATGGCGCAGGCCATCTCCTTGAGCTCAGCCCAGTTTTCCGGCGGACTATTGTACCCAGCCTCCTGCAGCAGTTTTTTGTTGTAGATGAGCTGATAGGTGTTGATCTCTGTCGGGTAGCCCCAGACTTGGCCCATGTAGCTCACCGCGTCGATGGAGCCCGTGCCATAGTTTGCTCTGATGTCGGCGACTACTTCGTCGGGTGGAACGGATAACATGCCACCCTTGACGAACTCGGGCATCCACAGGTTGTAAAAGTGATAGACATCGGGGCTGATGCCGGCAGCGCGGGCGGTGGTGATCTTGGTTAGGAGTTGGTCAAAGGTCACGGTTTGATATTCGATGGTAACGTGGGGGTTTAGCTGCGTATACTCGTCAAACCGCGCTTGCATTGGGGTAAGCACCGATTCTTCACCCCAGTGAGTCAACACGACCAGCTTGACCGGTTCTGGGGTAGATGTCACTTCCACCTCCACCTCCACAACCTTAGGTGTCCCCTCAACGATCTTGGTTACCTCCACGATCTCGGGTGTCGGTGTCCCGCAAGCTGCCCATAGCATGGACACCAGCACCAGAAAGACGAGCGAAATGTGTTTTCTCATGGCTCTCCTCCACAAAAGAGACTAGACTCACGTTGACACCCTACCAATAGCGTAGCGTACTGTACGTGTTTGTCCTTACATCACCCCCTTTCGTCATGACCACTCATCCTCTCGCCGTGGCTGGTCTCTTGACCGTGCCACCGACAACTCGGTCTGAGGCCAACCTGAGCCCGACCATGTTTATCTGTTGTTTGAATTTCGCGTTACGGCTCGCCACAGCGTTCTTGACACAGCAGTATTGCCTTGGCGGCTCCTAGCAATCCGGCCTTCGCTCCCAACTTTGCAGGTAGGATCTGCACAGCCTGGGCTGACATTGGCTGGGCGTTGTGGAGTACCACTTGTCGAATTGGATCCATAAGGAGATCAGCCTGAGTTCCTACCCCACCCCCCAGGATCACGATCTCTGGGTTCATCAGGCTCACGATGTTGGCGATGCCGACACCGAGGGTCTCGCCAGCCTGGTGGACTAGGCCACGAGCGAGGATATCGCCCTCTCGGGCGGCGTCAAAGATCATCTGGGTTGTCAACCTGTCATGCGGGTCAGGGCCCTGCTCGCGCAGAACCGAAGGTTCACGGCTCTGACGCAGCCTTTCTGCTGCTAGGCGGTCAATGGCGGGGCCAGCGGCCAGACTCTCCCAATGCCCAAGCTGCCGGGCACATTTGTCGGACACGCGTTGGGTTTCCAGTACAAACCAGCCCGCCGCGCCAGCCAGCCCACTGGTGCCCCGATACAACTGTCCGTTCAGGATCATGCCACCACCTATCCCCGTGCCGACGATGACGAAAACCACGTTCTGATAGCCTCGCCCCGCACCTAACCACCACTCGCCCAGCACGGCTGTGTGGCCGTCGTATTCAATGCACACCGGCAGGTTCAGGCGTGTAGCCAGTTCATCGTGCAGAGGGACGTCCTTCCAGCCAGGCAAATTGGGTGCCCAGGTGACGACCCTATGGTCTGCGCTGATGACGGCGGCGATGCCTACTCCCAGGCCAAGCACGTCGGCGATGTTCACTCCAGCTTGTCTGAGGTCATCCTGGAGCATGGTGGCAATCCGGTCGATCAAAGCCGGTGGACTATTTGCGACTGAGGATGCCTTGCTCATGCGCAAGATTTCGCCTTCGGATGTTATCACTGCTGTTGCTGTTTTTGTTCCACCGATGTCAGCAGCGAGGATGTACGCCGATGCCATGACGACCTCGTTTGCCTTCAGGAGCCTGGGTCAGGCGGTAGGATCGCCGAGCTTTCGGATGAACAAAGTGTAATCCTGGAAGACTTGCTGGTTGTGATCAGGGTCTATGCCACTGACGTTGGGAGATACAAATGTGGAGAGGGACACCTGCCGGGCGGTCAATTCTCGGGCGACCTGGGCTACCAGGGCCATAGAAATCGTGGTGGCGGCTACTGTTGAAAGCGCGGCCACTTTTTCCTGGCGACCCTCGATGGGCACGGCTGCGTCCTCGGGGGCCACGCAGTTGTCAATCACAATGTCGGCAACGTCGGCCAATCGCTTGCCCGATGAGTGGGTCGCCTCAGAGATACGGTGGTTTTCCAAAGATGTCACGGCTACCACGGTCAATCCTTGATCCCTGGCAGCCAGGGCCATTTCGACCGGCGCTGCATTAAGTCCACCGTGGGAGTAGATCAACATGGTATCTTGAGGATCAAATTGATAAGATAGGAGGACAGACGCGACATAGCCCTCCGTGCGCTCTAGCCTGAGAAGCTCGCGCGCCCCACCAGGCCCAACGACGTTGAACCACATCAGACGAGGATCCATGATGGGGTGGAAGCCAACAAAGGAGCCGTAACGGGGAAAGATATCCATCACTGGGATGACAGAGTGACCGGAGCCAAAGAGATGGACAGCCCGGCCGGCCTCAATGGAATCTGCCATCCGTTGAGCAGCCTCTTGAATGGCAGATAGTTGCGTGCCTTCGATCCTGGCGAGGAGTGCTCCGACCTGTTCCAGGTATACTTTAGCAGACACAAGACGCCTCCTTTCGGTTTGAGTGAGTGAGCATTGGTCTTTGCCTTCACGGTATAGTGAGGAAATATAAAAACAACCACCGGTTCCTCAGTCGGTGGCTGTTTCTTCTGCTGTCAACTCGACGGACAAGATACGGTTGTCTCCTCTGTAGACTGACTCCACGTACTCAAACGCACGTTGGTTTTGATCAAAGGTCCTGCGCCGGATCAGTAACACCGGCTGGCTGTGCTTGATACCGAGAATCTTTGCCTCGCGCGAGGCACACGCGCCAGCTTCTATCTCCTCCTGCGCCCGGGTCGGCACCAAGCCAAATCGCTTGCTCAACAGCCGATACAATGAACCTGAAAGATCCTCTCGCAGGATGGCGTCGCAACCGTCGAAGGAAAGATGACAGCGCTCGATCCCTACTGGCTCGTTGTCAGCCAGTCGGAGGCGTTCAACCAGGACAACTTGCCCTGCGACGTCGATCTGGAGCATTTCTGCCACCTTGGGCCTGGCGGACACCATCTCCATGCACAACACCTGAGCGCTAGACAACTGGCCGCGGGCACGCATATCCTCG
>Ga0180437_10009899_pt1 | contig 11711 bp, 7 predicted proteins | sample SS_ome_4_FD_132410 | JGI IMG/M metagenome (GOLD analysis project Ga0180437, IMG submission 132410) | Hypersaline lake sediment archaeal communities from the Salton Sea, California, USA - SS_3_D_1 metaG | ecosystem: Environmental > Aquatic > Non-marine Saline and Alkaline > Hypersaline > Sediment... | reverse complement strand
TGCCGAGGACCGGCTCGATCGTGGTGAAGGGATAATCGGCGATCTTGGGCCTTGCCGCCGAGCACCGGGAGATCAGCGTGCTTTTTCCCGCGTTGGGCATGCCGACCAGGCCGACGTCGGCGATGAGCTTGAGTTCGAGCCGGATGTTTCGCTCCTGGCCGGGCTTGCCGGGTGTGGCGTTTCGCGGGGTTTGGTTGGTGGCGGTGGCGAAGGATTTATTGCCCCGGCCGCCTCTTCCGCCTCGGCAGACGCAGACTTTGACGTCGATTTCGCTGAGATCCTTGAGCAGCAAATCGAGGTCGGTATCGTAGAGAAGCGTGCCGGCCGGAACCCTTATTATCAGGTCGTCGCCGCTTGCTCCGTACTTGTTGTTTCCCGAACCGGGCTGGCCGTTTTGAGCCTGCCAGTGGTGTTTTCCGGCGAAATCAATCAGAGTGTCCAGATTGTCTACAGCCTGGAAGTAGACATCGCCTCCGTTGCCGCCGTTGCCGCCGTCGGGGCCGCCCTTGGGAATGAACTTCTCGCGGCGAAAGCTCACGCAACCGTGGCCGCCATCGCCGGCCTTGATCCAGATTTTCGCCTGGTCTACAAACATTGTCCGTATCTTATAGATTAAACCAGAGTTTTGAAAAATGGAGATTAGGCATACTTTGAAAAGGAAGAACGTTTCTTTCTGATTCTTCCTTTTCGAACAGAGACCCGTTGATACTAAAGTACTTAGGACATCATTTGAGGAAATCCAGAAAAACAGATTTCCTTAAATAATATATGCCTAATCTCCATTTTTCAAAACTCCTTGCATAAAAAAAGGATGGCGATTACACCATCCTGTGCCTTTCCGAGTAGGGTCTGTTTACGTCAGACCACGTGGATTCTTCTGCCCTGGAAGCTGATTTTGCCGTCGGCGGTGGCGAAAAGTGTATAGTCCCTGCCCATGCCGACGTTTCTGCCGGGAAAGAACTTGGTGCCGCACTGCCTGACGATGATCGCTCCGGCCTTGGCCGCCTGGCCGCCGTACAGCTTCACGCCCCTGTACTGCGGGTTGCTGTCTCTGCCGTTTCTCGAAGAGCCTTGTCCCTTTTTATGTGCCATGATTAACCACCTCAATCTTATATATGGTTCTTACCGATTTTTCCAAAACCCCAAGTATAGCGGCCTTGATCGGGCTCGTCCAGAAAAATTTCACAGGATTTTCATGATCTGGCAACAATGCATGTTCAGAACCTCATCGAGTCGGTGCGCGTGGGTATCTTGCGGCTCCGCTGCGTGGAGAAGCTTTGTCGGAAATTATGGCCGTCCGAGAAAATTTCTGTAATTTTTTCGATTTTCTGCCGCAAAGCCTCGAATTTGGCTCCCCGGGCATCGTCGGGGAACGTTCCGTTCACTGGATTGATCCAACAAGGCAAACATCAGCATTGAAAATGTGGTTGTCCAGGCTGCGTTGCTCTTCCGGCAGGATGGTGCCGATTCGGACATTGGCAAGATGTGAGATTCGGGCGAAGCGTATGGTCGAACAGGGTGCGCCCCTGCTTCCGGGCTCCATAAGGCCGGCCGATCCGTACATCGTTTAATGTGGTATCAATATTGGCAGCTACATGTTGCAGGTGCGGCAAGTCTTCTCTGGTTCTGCGCTTTACCTTTTATCGGTCGTGCCTGCACGAGACCTCACCGCACTACCTGTCTTGCGATGTGGCAATTGGCTTTGTGAGGCTACGATATTATCGGCAAAGCAGCCTCTCGGAAGTCCCGCAAAAGGCAAAAGATTTTCGGATGTATCTGCCGATGCACACTACTGATCAATGGAAGATCATATCGAAAACAAGGTGACGAGGGTTTCATCCGAAGCCTCATTTTGACAAGGAAGAGAAAGATGTATTTCGCAACAAAAATCCTCAAAAAGCGTTATCTGTCAAGGGCACTGATTTACCTCCTGACATGGAGCTTGCTCGTCAACACCACACTGCCTGTGGCGCTTGCTCTCGAAGCGATTGACGTTGGCGGCTCAACCGGGGTTATCGACACGAAGTGGGGCGACCACACGGTCATCGGCACCGATCACGGCGCGATAATCAACTGGAACAACTTCGACACAAGTTCGGCCCAGAGCGTCACGTTCAATCAGTACATGGGCGGTCAGTTAAGCAGTGCCTCGGCAGTGCTCAACAGGATAAGCTCCGGTACGGTTCCAACGCAGTTCAACGGTGCCTTGAACGCAAACGGGCGGGTCTTTGTAGTCAATCCGGCCGGCGTCATATTCGGCGCAGGCTCGACGGTCAACGTTTCACAATTAGTTGCCTCGGGGCTCGGCATGTCCGATGAGGGATTCGGAGCCGTTCTCGCCGATCCCGGTAATCAGATGGCGTTTGAAGGAGGCGCAGGGCAGGTACAAAACCTCGGCTCAATCAACGCCGACAGCGTCTATCTGGTTGGAAGAAAGGTCGCTAATCTCGGCTCGGTCACGGCTCCGGATGGGCTGGTGGTAATGGCCGCCGGCGACAACGTGTATCTGGCCCAAGACGGCAGCGATATCATTGTCGAGATAGCAGGTGAGACAAACGGCCCCGACGTGGAGAACAGGAGTCTTATCAGCGCCGGCAACGGCAAAGTAGTCTTGGCCGCCGGCGACAGCTTCTCCGGAGCCGTGAGCAATGTGGGTGTTCTGGCGGCATCGGCAGGAGAGGTGGTTATCGAGGCGGCGCGCGTAGAGAACGCCGGCCGAATCGCGGTGGATTCGACTAAAAACGATGCGGGCAGCATTAATATAGCGGCTACAGAGCAAATCATCCTGCAGCCGGGCAGTCTAACGTCGGCAAACTCCAAGACCAGCGGCAATGGCGGAGAGGTAATACTTGCCTCCGAGGGCACGACCATCGTCAGCGAAGGTGCATCGATTGAGGCCACCGGCGGCAGCGAATCGGGAGATGGCGGCTTTGTGGAAGTCAGCGGCGAGCACTTTGTTCTTGCCGGGGATATCGATACCTCAGCCGCAAATGGTGCTCCCGGAACGCTGCTGATCGATCCTGTCGACGTTACCATAGCGGACGGGATCAATCTTGGGGCGTTGGACACTGTTTACGAAAAGGATATTGAAAATGACTCGCAGGCCGGGATGAACGTTCTTGTTGAGGCTGAAAACAGCATTATCGTGCAGAGCATTTCAGACGGTGAGATCACGGGCGGCACCGGAGATATTCGACTTCGCACGACGGAGGCCGGCGGCTCGATCTCATTTGATAACAAGGATGACATGATATCAACGACTGAGGGCTCAATTATTTTTGAAACCGGCGGTGGCGGCATTGATATCGGCAGTTTGATGACGGGCCGGGGCCTCTCCGGCGGGATGATCAGGCCCGGCAGGATCACTATTAGCACTTCCAACGGCGGAGACATAGTCACAAAGAATCTATATGTTGACTCCGGAGTGGGTCATGCCGAGATCTACGTGGACGCTTCAGGCAATCTGACGATCGAAGGAGACGTTTCTGTTGGTACGCCCTCGAATGCTATACTTGATATTCCGGGCATATCACAGGCTGAGGCGGTAATCCATCTGACCGCCGATGACAATGTAACTCTCGGCGGCAACATCGGCGCCTATGCCGATGGAAGGGGAGACACTAATACCGGTGCTATGACCCATGCCTACATCACGGTTCGTGCCGGCGCCGACGGGACCCCGGATCGGGATATTACGGTGATGGCCGATTTGACTGTGTTAGCAGAGACTTCGCCGGATTCAAGATCCAGAGGGTACATAACATTAGACGCTTCAGATACAGTTTATTTTGGGCCGGGTGCTGCTGCTCCTGTGGCTGATGCCGGCACCGCTCACGCCGAAGGATATACTGAGAACAGAGATTCAAAATGCGGGCATATAGCAAAGATAATAATCAATAGCTGTGATATCGAAACGCTGCCTGAACCAAAACCCGATCCCAAACCGGAGCCGAAACCCGACCCCAAACCGGAGCCGAAGCCCGAACCTAAACCCGAGCCAAAGCCGGAACCAAAACCCAAACCAGAGCCGAAGACTGAACCGAAAACCGTTGTGGCTCTATCGATACCGCCGGCGCCGATTCCTGATGAGAAACTGGGCACATCCGGCTGCTCGGCACTGATGAAATGGGCGGCCAAAGAAATCAGCGTGGATCCGAAGATGATGAGCATCTGGATGGCGAACAGCGTTGCGTCCGCCAACGAGATTCAGCCGTGCGATACGTGCGCCAGACTCAAGAGGGCGGCGGCAATCTTGCGCGATTACCCGGGCACCCGTATAGCCGCACTGACACAGGTCATCAACGAGTATGCGTCGGGTGATGCCCCGCTTTCCGAGGAGATGGATTCAACGATTATCGCCGCAATTGGCAGCAATACCGAGGCCGACAGCCACTATGCGGTGGCCGGCGCTTATCTCGATACTCTCGCCGAGTATGTTGGCATTCTGAACAACGAAATGAGCTTCAGCGCGATCGACTCGATTACGCTTGCCGCAGATCGCTATGTTGCACCGATAGCCGGCGGAGAAAACACCGCCCTGGCAGGCTTTCTCGCAGCAAGACTGACCGCTCTTGGCGAATCACAAGTGGTATCGGCTTCCAGCTTTTAGATCCATCTGCGAGGGGTGACAGGCGGATGGCAGCCACTGAGAGAAAGCAAGTAAACGAAGCGGATGGAATGGCCGTTCCTAATGGTGACGGTACACTTCCCAGCCCATGTAGGTGTCCAGTGCCTCGGCTATCGCATCGGCCTTCTGCGTCAGGCCCACCGCGACGTGGTGCTCGAATCCCATGCGGCAGATGTACTGGCACAATAGCTGGAGATTTGGAATTTTCACGACGCCGTAGCCGCCGAAAGACTCAAGTTTGTCATTGGTGAACTCGCCCTCGCCGACGTAGGCGCTGATGATTCCTTCGGCGTCGTCTGTGGTGGTCCGGCAGAACGTCGCTTTGTTCGCGGCAATTCTGCCGATCATGGTGCCGTAAGTGTTTTCCTTGCCCACGGATCCGGCGATTATCTCCTGGTAATCCATTTTCGAGCTTTTGAAAAACGACTTTGGCAGATTGCTGCAGTGGAACAGAACGGCCTTGTCGGGATCGGTGCCGTAGTTGTTGTTCCAGTCCAGAAGAGCGCTTGGTGTGCCGCCGGCCAACTGGAGGATGTACATTCCCAGCAACCCGGTGACATCGACCTCGCACGCGCTCGGGACCAGCGATTCGCTCATCATGCTCATGAGCGTGCAGGGTACGATACCAAAGAATTCCTCCAGAGCGGTCCAGCATTGAATGGCAGTGCCGGAAAGTTCGGTCTCCTTGATCCATCGGTCTATCACATAGCCGAACTTGGCCATTTTCAGAAGCTTGTCGGCGGGAATCGAATCGGTCGACGTATAAGTCCTGATCGCGTTGAGCTTTCTTTTAATCGCCCTGTCGTTGTCGGCGAGCCTGTCGACTCTGCCGAAGATTTCCGAAAGGTCAATCGTTTCGACGGAGATACCGGCCAGCTCGAGAATCTTCTCACTGTAACGGACGGTGTTAAAGGCGCCAGTTCGAGCGCCGATGGCGCCGAATCTGACGTTCTCCAGGCCTCTGACAATCCGACACACCGAAGCGAAATCGTCCAGTTCTTTTTTGAATGCGGCCGAAGTAACACTGACGGTGTGAGTGTTAGTCAGAGAGTACGGAATGCCGGCCTGCTTCAGATTGTTGCACGCGCTGAACTTGCCGCAGAAGGAGTCCCGCCTGTTGGCGATCGTCATCTTCGCTCGGTCATCCGGCTCGGCCTGAATCAGGATGGGGACACTCAATCCGGAGCGTTTGACCGTCTCGGCGACCGCCTTTTCATCGCCGAAATTAGGAAGCGTTACAATGATGCCGTCGATTTTGCCGGCGTGGGCCGCGAAAAGCGCTGCGCATTTTTTTGCATCGTCGAATGTCTCGACAGCACCGTATTTGGTCTCCTTCATCGATAGTGCGACAGAGTTATAACCGTTTGCCTTGAGCACGCTTAGTATGTCCTTCCGGCCCTGTTTGGCTAACATATCAGGGAAGAATCCGCGGTTACCGACGATGACGCCGAATGTGGTCTTTTTCATTTTTCTTCTCCTTATTTGTAGGGTGTGCGCTGCACCCCGGAACATGATTGGTGTGCAGTGCACACCCTACGTTTTCTGTCCATAATAGGCGTTATTACCATGTTTACGCAAGTAGTGTTTGTCCAGAAGAGCGTTGCTGATTGGGCCCGTGTCAGGGCTTATCGTTATTGTACCGAGAGCCGTAGCGGCGATGTGCTCGAGCACCACCGTAGCCTCGACGGCTTTGGCCGGTCCGTCACCCCAGGTGAAAGGCCCGTGGTTGGCCACGAGAACCGCCGGCATCTGCGTCGGATCTATTTCGGCGAAGCGCTTCACGATGATCCTGCCCGTGTTCAGTTCGTAATCCGTTTGTATCTGTTCTTTTGTCATTACATCAGTGACCGGCACTTCCCCGTAAAAATAGTCCGCATGAGTGGTTCCGAAGCAGGGGATCGGTTTGCAGGCCTGTGCCCACATTGTCGCGTTGGGCGAGTGGGTGTGGCAGATGCCGCCGATGCCGTCGAAATTCCTGTAAAGCTCCAGATGTGTCGGCGTGTCGGAAGAAGGATTCAACTGCCCTTCAACGACCTTGCCGTCAAGATCCACAAGTATGATCTTGTCGGGCGTAAGCTCCTCGTATGGAACTCCGCTTGGCTTGATCGCAATAATGCCGGTCATGCGGTCGATTCCGCTGACGTTGCCCCAACTGTAAATAACGAGCTGTTGTCGTTGCAGCTCGAGATTTGCATCGAGTACGGCCTTTTTAAGTTCTTCCTGCATGTGCGTTTTTTACGATCCCACAAGAAACCCCACGTAAAACGTGGGGCTAATTAGCCCCGCCTTTTAGGCGGGTTTTCCTTAATATGCAGTAAATCTTTCATGACGTTGGCCAGTCTGCCCGACCGGTCTTGAGTTCCGAAGGCATCGTGGAGTTGTTTGTAAATCGCGTAAAGCTTTTGATAGACTTTGTGGTTCTCCGCAATGGGCTTGTACGTGACATCCTTGATCCCGCACATGGCGGCCTGGGCGTCGGCGAAACCGCCATGCGCTCCGCCCACAACCGCGCCTGCGATTGCAGCGCCCAGAGCGCAGCTCTGCGCCGAACGGGATATCACCATCTCTCGTCCGGTCACGTCGGCATAGATTTGCATGAGTAGCGGATTTTTCTCAGCGATCCCGCCGCAATTGGTGACCTGAGAGACCTCTACTCCGTATTGCTCGAATCGGTTGATAATCGTAAGAGCGCCGAATGCGGTCGCCTCGATCAGCGCGCGATAAATTTCTTCCGGCCTTGTATGTAGCGTCTGACCGACAAGAAGGCCGGTCAGTCGCTGATCGACGAGCACGGTTCTGTTGCCGTTGTTCCAGTCGAGCGCCAACAGACCGGACTGGCCCGGTTTGAGCTTTGCTGCCCTCTCAGTCAGGGCCTCATGAGAGCCGGCCTCGCTGCCGCCCGGCTGGATGTAATTGACAAACCAGTTGAATATATCTCCGACGGCGGACTGTCCCGCTTCGAGGCCGAAGTAGCCCGGCAGGATCGAACCGTCCACGATGCCGCATATGCCGGGGATGTCCGCAAGTTCCCGGTCCGATTCGAAGACAACCATGTCACACGTGCTGGTTCCGATTATCTTGACCAGCTTGCCCGGTCCGATGCCGGAGCCGACCGCGCCGAGATGGGCGTCGAAAGCGCCGACTGCAACCGGAACACCGGCAGGCAGCCCGAGTTTTTGCGCCCATTGTTCTGTGAGCTTTCCCGCTTCGGTCCGGACCGTGTAAGTCTTTTCGTAGAGTCTGCCGCGCAGTTCGCCGAGTTTCGGATCGAGCTTCGAGAGGAACTCCTTCGAGGGCAATCCTCCCCAATTATCGTTGAACATCGCCTTGTGGCCGGCGGCACAGCGGCTTGCCTTGATCTGCCCCGGTTTTGCCGTGCCGGTCAGAATCGCCGGGATGTAGTCGCAGCACTCGACCCAGGTGTAAGCCGCATCGAAAACCGCCGGGTCCGTCCGCAGACAGTGCAGGACCTTGCTGAAGAACCATTCGGAGGAATAAGTCCCGCCGCAACGCGCCAGGTACTCGGGATGCTCCTTCGCGGCTAATTCCGTGATCTCTGTCGCCTCGGCGTGGCCGGTATGGTCCTTCCAGAGCCAGGCGCATGCGTTTGGATTTTCCTTGAATTCGTCCAGCATGCTCAGCGGCATGCCGTCGGCATCGACTGGGATCGGCGTCGAGCCGGTGGTGTCAATACCGATACCTATGATTTTGCTCGCATCGGAGTCCTCGGCATTGTTCTTCGCATCGGCGATTGCGGCCTTTACGGTGACTTCGATTCCCTTGACGTAGTCGGACGGATTTTGTCTGGCGAGATTGTGATCGGCCGGATCGAGAATAATGCCGGCCTCGCCAGTCTCATATTCGTGTACGTTGCTGCCCACTTCATCGCCGTTAGTGACATCGACGATCAGGCATCGTACTGAATTGGTTCCGTAATCCAAGCCAATCGTATACGGCATCAAATGACCTCCTGTGTAAATAAAAACATCGGGGCGTTATCTCAACCAGAAACTGAAATATATGTACAAGCCAAGCACCAGACCAAGGACCAGCGCGGTCAGCAGCACCTCTGCCATGCCCCAGCTCTCGCGGATTTCTTTTTTTTGTTCGGCGGTGACAGTTGCATAGGTCAGCTCGGCGATTCTTTCGTATTTGGGCGGGGCGGTCAGCAGTGAGACTCCTACTATCGCCAATATGCTGATAAGCAGCAGCCAGCCGGTTGCAAAGAGGAAGTTGTATTCTCCGACGTACACCAGCCAGCCGGGCGATGTAATATACGGATCATCTCCGCCCGTAAGCGCCTGAATGATCAACTTGGCCATCCCCACGATAAAGCCGATTGTCAGGCCTGCGACGGCGCCTTTACCGTTGATTCGCTTGCAGAACAAACCCAGCAGAAAAACGGCCGTGATTGGTGGTGCAAGATATCCCTGCACGCTCTGGAGGTATTTATACAATCCGCCCTGTGAGATGCGCTGCATGACCGGGATCCAGATAATTCCCATCGCGACCACGACTACTGTCGCAACTCGCCCGACCGAAACCAGGTGCCGCTCTGAGGCTTTAGGATTGATCTTCTCATAGATATCAACAGTGAAAAGCGAGGCGCAGGAATTGAACAGCGACGAAAGAGAACTCATCAGCGCCGCCAGCAGACCTCCCACGACCAGGCCGCGAAGGCCGGCCGGCAAGAGCGAGCTTACCATAACCGCGAAGACCTGGTCGCCGTCCAGACCTTCCTGTCCGTCCGTGATTTTTGTGGGAATCTCAATCAGGCCCTTTTGATACATCGCGTAGCCTATAAGGCCCGGAACGAGAAAGATCATCACGGGCCAGACTTTCAAGAAGCTGCCCCAGAGAGCGCCTCGCCGGGCATTTTTCAGGTCCTTGGCCGACAGTGCCCGCTGGACTATATATTGATCGGTACACCAATACCAAAGCCCGATGATAGGCGAGGCTATCAGTACGCCCAGCCAGGGGAAGTCAGGGTCGGTGTTCGGCCTCCACAACGCGAAGTTGGCGGCATTGTCTCGACATATCATCTGCAGCTCGCTCCAGCCGCCGAGTTTCTGCAGGCCGAAGAAGGTGATGAAGAACGAGCCTACCAACAGAATCACCGTCTGGGCCGTGTCGGTATAGACCACGGCACGCAGGCCACCAAGGACAGTATATATTCCGGTCAGGATCACCGTCAGCAAGGCGCCGATCCAGAAAGCGTCGAGCACGAAGGTTTCAGTTACCTGAATATTGATCTCAGGCAAAAGCACATTGAAGACAACACCGCCGGCGTAGACTGTGACCGAAACTTTGGTGAATACGTACGCAACAAGCGAGACGATCGAGAGTATCCAGCGTGAGGCCGGGTTGAACCGTTTCTCCAGAAATTCCGGCATTGTGAATACTTTCGAGCGGTAGTAAAACGGCACGAATACCCAGGCCAGGACAACGACCACCCATGCGTGCAGCTCCCAGTGGGCCATCGCCATGCCGCTGGTTGAGCCCTGGCCGGCTAATCCGACGATATGCTCGGAGCCGATATTAGAGGCGAAGATCGAAGCGCCGACCACGAACCAGGGCATGTGTCTTCCGGCGAGAAAGTAATCGGTGGATGTTTGCTGTTTCTGCCGGACGACCCACCAGACGATCACAAGCATGATGCCGAAGTAACCGGCGATAGCGATCCAGTCCAATACCTCGAATCCACCCACTATTTTGACCTTTCAATTTGTTGCAGTGAGCCTCTTTGACGCAGTGTCGAGCCGAAAACTTCCTATATATGCTCAAGCATGGGAGATATCAAGGTTTTTCTTTCTCTCGTTGAAATGGTGCTGTGCCTGTGGAAATGTGGCAAAAACAGCCAACAAATCATTGCATTTGCGCCTCAATTCCTTATGCTAACAGTAACTTTGCCTTTGGCGAGTTATGTGATAATTTTCTGGAAGATGAATATGGCTAAGAGTCTTGTCTTTCTTACAGTTCTTTTAGTAGTTCTATTGTCGATTGGCGGCTGTTCGACGGCGGAGCCCGAGGTTGTCGAGCCTCATGTCCCTCGATTCGAGTCGGCTGTGTCTTTTCACGATAAATGTGCCGATACTCTCAAGACCTTTGTCAATTCACAGGGCATGGTCGGCTACAAGCGGCTAAAACGACAGAGGGATGAACTGAGATTGTTGCTGGAGGAATTAGGAAGGCTCGATCCGGATGCGTATAAGTCGTGGCCCAAAGAGGACAAAATCGCGTACTGGATTAACACGTACAATCTGCAGAGACTCAAGGTAGTTATCGATAATTACCCTATTACGCCGTCATCGCAAATTCTGGCTTCGTACTGGGGTCCCCTCAACCTCAGGCACATCGAGGGTAAAATAACTGCGTACAGATTCCCGGTAATGGACGAGCAATTCACATTTGCACGGATCGAGAAGCGGTTCTTCAAAGAGCAGTTTGACGATCCCCGAATATTCTTCGCACTGACCAGCGCGAGCCTCTCAAGTCCGCCGTTGCGTAGCGAGCCTTACTACGGGCACAAACTCAACGAACAGCTCGACGACCAGGTCAGAAGATTTTTGTCGAGTCCGTCGGCCTTCAGGATAGATCGCGCAAAAAAAACCGTATATTTGTCGGCGATTTTCGAGGTTTCTTCACGCGGCAAAGAGATCGGCGAGAAGTTTGCCACGGACAGGAAATTCAAAGACCACCAGCCGCCGACCCGGGCCGCACTCAATTTCATCAGTAGTTATATTTCCCAAAATGACAAGTCTTTCCTTGAAATGGGAGAATATTCTGTTAAATATATGAAGCACGATTGGACAATTAACGATGGTTCGTAGAAAGGTAAATCACGAATGAAGAAGAAATCAGTAAGCAGCGACAATTATCTATTCACGAGCGAGTCGGTAACGATGGGTCACCCGGACAAAGTGGCCGACTGCATTTCCGACTCGATCCTGGATGCGATGCTTGCGCAGGATCCCAAAAGTAGGGTCGCCTGCGAGACACTCGTGACAACGGGCATGGTGGTCGTGGCTGGTGAAATCACGACAGAAGCGTATGTCGACATCCCGAGTGTCGTCAGAAGGACAGT
>Ga0180437_10009898_pt1 | contig 11712 bp, 7 predicted proteins | sample SS_ome_4_FD_132410 | JGI IMG/M metagenome (GOLD analysis project Ga0180437, IMG submission 132410) | Hypersaline lake sediment archaeal communities from the Salton Sea, California, USA - SS_3_D_1 metaG | ecosystem: Environmental > Aquatic > Non-marine Saline and Alkaline > Hypersaline > Sediment... | reverse complement strand
TCGTAGTCATCCTTTCGCATAAGGAACCAGCCCAGCTTGTCTGGATCACCGCCTCGACTCATACACAGGGCGTATAGTTTGCTGTTGCCCTCGTTGGCACCAAAGACCACTCCCATGTTCGCCCAGTAGGCGCCATCTTCGAACTTGACTTGGGTCTCGATACAGTATTTGTCGGTCGGAGGTCGGTAGGGGGCCAGGGCGTCCGGCTGATAGAACCAACCACACGTCCAGCACGTTGGCAGTTCTATGTAGATCCGATACTGGTCGTTATGGTAACGGCGATGCCAGTAGCCGTGAGTCTCTCCTTGGTCATCCTTTATTGGCCCTTTCTCGTTGGGCCATCCACTGTTGGAGTCGTCAAAGTTGTCATAGTAGACGGTGAAGATAGTGACCGACTCAATGTTGCTCCACGCGCCGTATCCATACTGGTTGTTACCCCGCGCGCGGTAGTAGTACGTCCCGTCGGGATGGTCGGTGAACGACATCTCGTTCTCTGTGCCAGTGTGAGGAATCGTGTAGTTCTGAACTCCGAGGGTGAAATCCTCGTTGGTTGCTTCTTGCAGCGTGTAGTCAACCACTGTTACGTCGCTGTGGTCGTGTGACCAACGGACGGTGTAGTCGTTTGAACCTGGGGCAGGGTCGTCTATGTCATATAGAACCGGTGCATAGGGGAGGGGTGGCCAGCGCCTGTAAATGACAGGCAGGTATATGTAGAAATAGTACATTGCCCAAGCCTCTGCCTGGGCTTTTACTAGTGTCCCCGCGCCGGTGATCTCTGCAGTGTTGGTGAAGGGTAGGTTCTGGGTCAACTCGGGCGATATCTGGACAGTGAAAGTGATCGCAGCTCCTTCACCGTCCGGCAAGAGCAGTGTTCCGGCAGGTCCCAGGGTGGCGTTCCAGGTGATGACGTTCCCTGACTCGCCGAAGGTGCCCATAGTCGCCGTCAAGCTATCGGTCACATAGGTCACCAACGGCGGCAGTCTGTCCGTCATCCAGACCGTCTCTGCATCACGGTCACCAGTGTTGAGGATACGCACGGTATAGGTCAGGTAGCCGCCGGGGCGGGCCCAGTCGCGGGTGACGGATTTGAAGGCTTCCAGGTAAGGATAGGTCCGCTGGACGTAGATTCCGGCTGTTCGCGTGAACGACGAGCCAGGGACTATGATCTCGGCAGTATTGGTGATCCAGCCGTCGTAGGAGATGTCGGGGGAGATTCTGGCGCGGAAACCCAACGTCTCGGTGGTGTTCAGGGTGCCTTCGACGTCGAGCACCCAGGTGATCACATCGTTTCGAGCGATGTGGCTACCCTGTGTGTGAGTGATGCTCTCAACCACAAGCCCGAGATCTGGTGGTAGCCGATCAATGACTTGAACCCCAGGCACCGGATAGTTTCCGTCATTGAGAAGCGTGATCGTGTAGGTCAACACGTCGCCTTGTTCGGCCGGACCGAGAGGAACAATCTCCTTGCCCGTACCTTCGTTGTCCAGGTTGCCCATTGCAGCTATCACTGTTGTCCTCTCCGACGAGACCTCGATCAATTCGCCCGTGCCGGTGACCTGGGCTGTGTTCTCGATCTCGGTGAAAAGGAGGCTGGTGGAGATCTGGGCGCTGAAGGTGATGGCAACGGTTGAGTTGTCGCCGTGCATCTCGCCGGTCCAGGTAATGATGTTGTTCTCGACACCCCACGACCCTTCCCAAATATCGGACGTCAAGCTGGGGGTGATGCAGATCAGTTCATCCGGTAACGTGTCGGTGAGCCACACGGTCCCTGCGGGAGGGTTCGAGTTCCGGATAGTAATCCTGTAAGTCAGTACGTCACCCGGCGCCGCAAAGGTTGTGTTCACCTCTTTCTGCACCAGTAGAGCGGTCACCTCCGTCGTCGGCTGGGCCAGGGCCTGATAACGGGCGAGTAGCAGGGATAGACCTACCACAAACAGCAACGCTGATATCCCTGCCAGCAGCGCCTGCGGCAGGCGTCGTATCGGCATTTCACTGGTCTTAAGACACACGCCACCTCTGGTCAAATCATCCACCGGATGTCCCCCTTTTCGTCAAATCATGGACAACGGTTCGAATTGTACTATGGAGCATGGCGTTTGTCAATGCGGGTTCCGGAGATCGTATGGCCAAAGGCGAAAAGCTGGATGTTTTGACAACATCGCTCGGAATTGATATAATTGTGTGTGCTTGACACCAATGAGAGGGGGTATCGATGCCGTTGAAGGACTCCCCGCGTCCGTCGGTGACCGTAGACGTAATCATCTTCACGCTGCGCGACAGCGACCTGCAGGTGTTGCTTATTAGGAGAAAATATCCACCTTTCGAGGCGGTATGGGCTATACCTGGTGGCTTTGTCGGTATCGACGAATCGCTTGAGGAGGCCGCGTTGCGCGAATTGGAGGAGGAGACCGGCGTCCGCGATGTGTACCTGGAACAGCTTTATACCTTTGGTGAGGTCGATCGAGATCTCAGAGGGCGCGTTATCACGGTGGCCTACTTCGCTTTGGTGCCTGCTGCTGCCATCGATCCCCACGCCGGTTCTGATGCCACGGAAACAGGCTGGTGGTCCGTGTACGATCTGCCACCCTTGGCTTTCGACCACGCCGAGATTCTGGCATATGCGCTCAAGCGGCTGCGCTACAAGCTGGAGTATACCGCGGTAGGCTTTGAGCTGTTGCCGGGGGTATTCACGCTCAGCGAACTACAGGCTGCCTATGAGATCATCCTGAGGGAGAAACTGGATAAACGCAACTTTCGGCGCAAGATCCTCGGCGCTGACATCATCGAAGAGACAGAGATGTATCGGACTGGGGAAGGCCGTCCAGCCAGACTCTACCGGTTCCGAGACGATGCCGTGGCGGAGGTAAAGGCGCGACGATTATTCCCTTGAGTGAATGATGGAGACCTAGTCTCACACAGGCTTGCGAGGCAGCGTCAAACATTCAACGACTAGCTTGACCTTAATTGGAAAGGAGTGGATTATGGTTCACAATGAACTTCCCATCCCTCCGCACTTTGATCCCGGCAAAGTTGGCAAAGTGTGGAAAGTCCCCTATCAGGAACGCGCGATGGAAGCTGAAAAATGGGCAAAGCAGTACAACATACCACCCGTTTCTCAGGATACGTTCAGAATCTGTCTGATGCCGGTTGACGTGCAGAATACATTCTGCATTCCCGACTTTGAACTGTACGTGGGCGGGCGTTCGGGTACGGGTGCGATGGATGATAATCGGAGATTGTGTGAGTTTATCTATCGCAATCTCGACGTGATTACCGAGATTTGTCCGACACTGGACACCCACCAGGTTATACAGATCTTCCATAGCGTCTTCCTGATCGACAAAAAAGGAGAGCATCCACAGCCCTATACCCTTGTTTCGAAGAAAGATATCGAACAAGGCGTTTGGAGATTCAATCCGGCACTCGCGCGCAGCCTTGGCATTACTGAATCCTATGGTCAACAATATCTCCTTCATTACGTGCGTCAATTGGCGGCAGGCGGCAAATATGACCTCACGATCTGGCCATATCACGCCATGCTGGGGGGGATCGGTTATGCACTCGTCGCGGCCGTCGAGGAAGCGGTTTTCTTCCACAGCATCGCCAGATACAGCCAGCCGGATTTTCAAGTCAAGGGGAATAATCCTTTCACCGAGAATTACTCGGTGCTCAGGTCCGAAGTGTTAGAGGACGCCGATGGCAAGATCGTGGCGCAAAGGAACACAGAGTTTGTCAAAGATCTTTTGGAATTCGACGCCGTGATCATCGCTGGGCAGGCTAAGAGCCACTGCGTTGCTTGGACCATTGACGACCTGTTGGGCGAAATGTTGCTGGTTGATGAAAAGCTGGTTGAGAAAGTGTATCTCCTGGAAGATTGTACGTCCCCGGTCGTGATTCCCGGCGTCGTGGACTATACCGTGGAAGCGGATGCCGCTTTCCAGAGATTTGCCGATGCCGGTATGCATGTGGTTCGTTCAACAGACCCACTTGGAAGTTGGCCAGGGATTGGGCCTTTGTGATAAGGAGGTAGTCGTGTCCCTTCCCGATCGAATTGCTGTCTGGCTTTGCGAACAACTCACCTCCGCTGGTGCTGATGGCTTTGTCTGTGGCCTCAGTGGGGGGGTGGACTCGGCCACTGCCGTTGCGTTGGCGGTGCAAGCTGTTGGTCCTGAGCATGTCTTGGCTGTGCTTATGCCCTGTCACTCCCAGCCAGAGGATGCGGTGTTGGGTCGGCTTGTTGCCGATACCTTCTCCATACCCACTCTCACCGTGGACCTCAGTCCTGCGTACGATGCGCTGAGCGCCCAACTCCCACCGGACTCGCAGCCCGATGGCCTTGCTGCTGCGAACATCAAGCCTCGATTGCGAATGACCACTCTCTACTACCTGGCTCAGTCTCGCAATTACCTGGTGCTGGGTTCGGGCAACAGGACGGAGTTGGCAGTCGGTTACTTCACCAAGTACGGCGATGGTGGGGTAGATCTCCTCCCGCTAGGGGGGCTTTACAAGACCCAGGTGTGGAACTTGGCTCGCGAGTTGGGTGTGCCGCTGGAGGTGATCGAGCGTCCGCCGTCGGCAGGACTCTGGCCCGGCCAAACCGACGAGGGAGAGATGGGCATCACCTACCGGGAGCTGGACCGGGTGCTGGCAGCCATTGAGAAAGGCGATGTCTCCGGCGTGGAGCCCTCCATGTTGGAAAAAGTCCGGCGAATGATCTCGCGCTCTGCCCACAAGCGAATTATGCCCCCCACCTTTCGTGTTGACTGAGGAATAGATGATGGAGATAGACGACATTCTCGCTACCGCTCAACCGCTCATCAAACTGGCTGTTGCTGAAGACATCGGTCCTGGCGACGTCACATCTGAGACGGTACTGCCGGCTGACTTGATACTCCACGGGCGGATTGTCGCCAAGAGCACGGGCGTCATTGCTGGCCTGCCAGTAGCTGCCGAGGTCTTCTCCCGGGTAGATCCTGCTCTCTGTTTCACCCCTCGTGTCCAGGATGGGAATAGGGTGGAGCCAGGCGACTTGGTAGCCGAGGTAGAGGGCCCAGGGCGCGGAATGCTAGCTGCCGAGCGGACCGCACTCAACTTCCTTCAGCGCCTCTCAGGCATCGCCACTCTCACCCGCGCCTTTGCGGACGCCGTCGCCGGCACGGGGACGACTATCCTGGATACCCGCAAGACCCATCCCGGCTACCGCGTGCTGGAGAAGTACGCCGTGCGCATGGGCGGCGGACAGAACCATCGGATGAGCCTCCACGACATGATACTGGTCAAGGACAACCATATCGATGCCGCTGGCTCGATTTCCGCTGCCGTGGAGCGGGCTCGTGCTCTACGTCCCGATCTGCCTATCGAGGTCGAGGTCAGGAACCTGGGGGAGTTGCGCGAAGCGCTGGTGTTGGACGTGGATCGTATCATGCTGGATAATATGAGCCCGAGCGAGATGCGGGCCGCAGTTCAGGCGGCCGGCGGTCGAGTGCCATTGGAGGCCTCCGGCAACGTTGACCTGGAGCGCGTCGCCGCCATCGCCGCTACGGGCGTGGACTATGTCTCGATCGGCGCGCTCACTCACTCCGCGCCTGCTCTTGACCTGAGCATGAAGATTAGAAGTCACAGGTCACAAGTCACAGCTCCCAGATCACGAGTCCCGGATACTGAGTCTCAAGTCTCAGATCTCAAATCTCGACTGGGCGATCGGTTGGTGATCTTGGGTCATCACTATCAGCGGGATGACGTGATCCAGTTCGCTGATTTCCGGGGCGACTCGCTCAAATTAGCTCGCGATGCCGCCAATTGCCGCGATGCGGAGTATATCGTCTTTTGTGGTGTTCACTTTATGGCTGAAACAGCTGCCATCCTTGCCCAACCCGGTCAGGCTGTTCTCCTGCCCGATCTGGAAGCTGGCTGCCCACTGGCAGATATGGCCGACTTGCCTGACGTGGAGCGTGCATGGGCGCAACTGGGCGAGATGATGGATGTTGAGAACGAGGTTCTGCCCATTACCTATGTGAACTCATCCGCCGCTCTTAAAGCCTTCTGTGGCCGGCACGGTGGTGCAGTCTGCACCTCCTCCAATGCGCAGGCGATTCTCTCGTGGGCGTTGGCGCAGCGGCCCCGCGTTCTGTTCTTCCCGGACCAACACCTGGGCCGCAACACGGCCAAACGGATGGGCATCCCGTTGGAGGAGATGGTGTTATGGAATCCGAGGTATCCATTCGGCAGCCACGGTGCAGAGGCACTCCGACAGGCTCGGGTTTTTCTCTGGCGAGGCTGGTGCCACGTCCATCAGCGCTTCCGCCCAGAGCATGTGACGACGTGGAGGGAGAGGGAGCCAGACATCCGAGTCATTGTCCATCCTGAGTGTACGATGGAGGTCGCCGACCTAGCTGATGAAGTTGGGTCCACCGCTTACATCATCCGCCGCGTGGAGGAATCTCCGCCGGGTACCAAGTGGGCGATTGGCACCGAGTTTAACCTCGTCAACCGTCTCAAGAACGAACATCTGGACAAGCTCATCGTCTCTCTCTCCCCAGAGCCGAGCTACTGCAGGATGATGGGGCGGATCACCCTGGAGAAGCTGGCTCGTGCAGTGGACGGGCTTGCCAGGGGCGAGGTGATCAATCCCATCACCGTACCACCTGAGGTGGCACGCTTTGCGCGGGTGGCGCTGAAACGGATGCTAGACGCTCGTCCATGAGCTCTCAGACTGACGTGCTGATCATCGGTTGCGGTATTGCTGGCGCTTCCGCTGCGCTCCGATTGGCTCAGGATCGTGAGCGGCAGATCACCCTCGTCACCCGTGCTGCAGACCCAGCGGAGAGTAACTCCCGCTACGCCCAGGGGGGCATCGTGACCGTGGGTGAGAAAGACAGCGCTGCGCTCCTGGTCAAAGACATCTTGAGTGCTGGTGCTGGCCTCAGCCTACCTTCTGCTGCCCGTATTCTGGCGGACGAGGGTCCCAATCTGGTCCGTGAGGTTCTAATAGGGGCCGCCGGCGTCGCGTTTGACCGGACGTCGGACGGCCGATTGGCCTATGGCCGGGAGGCAGCTCACTCGCGTCCCCGTATCCTGCATGTCGGAGATGCCACTGGCCGCGCCATCGTGGAGGCTCTCATCGCTGCTCTGCGTCAGTACTCTAACGTTCGTATCGTTACCTCAGCTACTGCTGTAGACCTGATCACATTTCCTCACCACGCCCGGAACCCACTGACCGTCTACAGGCCTATCACCTGTTATGGGGCCTATGTCTTCGAGCAGCCCCGGCGAACCGTCCGCCGGTACCTGGCTGGGGCTACCATTCTTGCCGCTGGCGGGTTGGGTCGCATCTACCGCCACACCACCAATCCCGAAGGGGCTCGGGGCGACGGGCTGGCAATGGCTTATCGGTCCGGGGCGCGGGTGATAAATGGCGAGTATGTCCAGTTCCATCCCACGGCTCTCGCCGTGCCGGGTGGGGAGGGGTTCCTCATCTCCGAGGCGGTCCGGGGGGAGGGTGGGAGGCTGTTCACTCCAGATGGCCGTGCCTTCATGGCTGCCTATGCACCCCAGTGGGGAGACCTGGCTCCTCGCGATGTCGTGGCCCGTGCTATCCACCATGAGATGGTCGAGTGCGGTTATCCCTACGTTCTTCTAGATATCCATTCTGTGCTGTCCCGGGATCGCATCAGGGAACGTTTTCCGACCATCTACGCCCGCTGCCTGGCCCTGGACATTGACATTACACGTCAGCCTATCCCGGTGGTTCCCGCTGCCCACTACTTCTGCGGCGGGGTCTGGACCGATGAGTGGGGACGCACGACTGTGGAGCAGCTCTACGCCATCGGTGAAGTCGCTTGTGCCGGCGTTCACGGCGCGAATCGACTGGCCAGTACGTCGCTTCTGGAGGGGCTCGTCTGGGGCGACCGGGCGGCACGACACATAGCTGCCCAGGGGGTGTTGCCCATGGTTGATCCCGACGACGTGCCGCCTTGGGAGGAGGCAGGTCTGGAAGAAGACGCTGACCCAGCGCTGATCTGGCGTGATATGCGGACCATCCAGTACACAATGTGGCACTATGTCGGCCTCGTCCGCTCGACCAGGCGACTGGCGCGTGCGTTGCGGGATCTGAATCACCTGAACCAGGACATCGATAGCTTTTATCGTACCACCAGGTTGAACGACGCTCTGATTGGGCTGCGGCACAGCGTGCAGGCGGCCCGCATCGTCGCCGAGGCCGCACAACACAATCGCCAGAGCCGAGGCTGCCACTACCGCGACGACACAAAGGGCGCGGCGCCTGTGTGAGGGGCGTCAATGGCTGACTCACGCCGCCTGGTCAAACTGAGCAAGTTTCTGGCGCTAGTCCTACGTCACCAGCCAGAGCGCTTTGCGCTGGAGCTGGATGAAGAGGGATGGGCATCGCTGTCGGAGGTGATGGAGATCCTGGGCGGGTTGCCAAACTTTCGCTGGGCAACTCGGGCCGATGTGATGACCGTCGTGGAGGAGGGGGCTGGCGACGGCAAGCGCCGTTTCCAGGTAGAGGGCAACCGCATCCGCGCTCGGTATGGGCATTCCCTGGCGCGTCCTATCCACTATGAGCCCTGTGCCCCTCCGCCTCTTCTCTATCATGGCACTTCGCCCGGCGTTCTGGAGTCTATCCAGCGTGAAGGTCTCAAGCCGATGGGGCGCCAGTACGTCCATCTCTCTCCGGACTGCAGAACGGCTATTCGTATTGGCGCTCGTCACGACCAGCTTCCGGTCGTTCTCACTGTCCGTGCCGGCGAGGCGTACGCTGCTGGGATCGAGTTCTTCAAGGCGGATGAGGCCGTTTTTTTGGCGAGACACATTCCTGCCGGATTTGTGGATTCGTAGAAGGGTGAAAGGGGAAGGACTGACATGAAACCATCCGATCGATCTGTGGCCGAGGGCATGTTGTTCACCGACGAGTATCAACTGACCATGGCTCAACTCTACTACAGAATGGGCTTGCACGAGAAACATGCCCAATTTGACCACTTCTTCCGCAGTTATCCTGACTATGGATCCCACAAGGCCGGGTATTGCGTTAACGCCGGCCTGGAATGGCTGCTGGATTGGATGCACGAGGCCCATTCGCGGGATCAGGACATCGAATACCTACGTGGTCAAAGGGGTCGAACGGGAAAGCGAATATTCCATGATGATTTCCTCGCATGGCTGCGCGGGAACGGCACGTTCGACGGCATCACTATGCGCGCGATTCCAGAGGGCAGGGTAGTCCATCCTAATGTACCGCTTACTGTCGTTCAGGGGCCACTGGCGATGGCACAGATTCTAGAGACGGCGTTGCTCAACTGCCTGAATTACCAGACCCTCATCGCCACGAAAGCTGCGCGGATCCGCGAAAGCGGGCGGGGGCGGTTGTTGCTCGAGTTTGGATTGCGTCGGGCACAGGAGAGAGGAGCTAATGCGGGCGCGAGGGCGGCTCTCATCGGTGGGGCCGATTTCACCTCAAATGTTGGCATCTCCCACGTGTTGGGTTATCCGCCGAAAGGTACCCACGCGCACAGTATGGTCCAAGTGTTCATGGCGCTTGGCGAGGGCGAGCTCGGCGCATTCCGCGCGTATGCCGATATCTACCCCGACGACTGCCTGCTGCTGGTTGATACGATCGACACGCTGGAAAGTGGTATCCCCCACGCTATCAGAGTCTTCCAGGAACTGCGGCGCAAAGGGCACGAACCTGTTGGCATTCGATTGGATTCGGGTGACCTGGCTCATCTCAGCATTCAGGCGGCAAAGATGCTAAATGATGCTGGTTTTCCGGACACATCGATTGTTCTATCGAACCAGTTGGACGAACTTGTGATCTGGCAGATCATCACCCAGATTGAACATGAGGCGCCACGGTACGGTGTAGACCCCGACCAGCTCATCAGCAGGCTCGTGTATGGGGTGGGCACCCGGCTCATCACGTCGCAGGGCGCATCTGCCCTCGATGGTGTTTACAAACTTGTGGCTGTCCAAGAGGAGGGTGAGTGGGTGCCAGCCATCAAGATCTCGGAAACACCCGAAAAGACGATCAATCCGGGCCACAAGTATGTCTGGCGGGTGTACGACCGGCGCGGCAAGGCCACTGCTGACCTCCTGGGCCTTGATGACGAGGATCCTCGCAATATGGACTACGTGCTCCTACATCACCCTACAGAACACACGACGTATCGGATGCTCAATCGGGATGACATATCGGAGATTGAGTCACTCTTGGTGGATGTTCTGGATGCGGGTGAGTTGGTGTATGACCTCCCGCCTCTTGAGGAGATGCGCGAGTGGCGCCAGGCCGACGTGGAACGGCTAGATCCCGGCGTCAAGCGGCTCGTCAATCCGCACGTCTATCACGTCTCGCTCACAGGGCGACTGTGGAACCTCAAGCAGAAACTCATGGAGTCGGTGAGAGAGGAGGAAGGCGCTATTCGTGAATGACCACCCACTCATAGTAGTCAGCGCCAACCGGTTGAGGTACGTAGCCGCTGACCTTGCTGGAGAAGATAAGCGGCGCGTTGTTATGGGCGATCCAGATGCGGTACGTGCTGTCGCGCAGAAGTTGCTCGACCTGCTTGTATAGCGGCTCGCGCGCGGCCTGGTCGGGCTGGATGGACGCCCCGTAGCACAGGCGGGCGATCTCCGTGTCAGCCCACCAGCCCTCGCTGGCTTTAGGTCCCTTCTCCCAGTCGTCGGGTTCTCCTTCTTCTTTGTCCGCTGACTCGAAACCGAAGGAATGACCGTGGAAGTTGTCAGGGTCGCCATTCTCACCATCCCAACCTGACAGATATAGCCCGACGAGCAAGCCCTCGCGCCGCAAGCGCAAGTAGGTCGGCCAGTCGCTGATTGGCTCAAGTGTGACTGTGATGCCTGCTTGGCCAAGGTCAGCCGCTATTGCCTCACCGATCCCGCTGGGACTGGGAGAGTAGCACGGGTGGGTCACTGTTATGTAGTACAGTGTTGGCGTGACTTTGGCTCCGGCGCTCAAAGCAGTGTTCCCATCTGCATCCAAGACGTCCTCTGCGACGGTCAGCTCGCTCAGCCCATTGGGAAAGCCCGCGTCAGTGAGGAGTTGCTTTGCCAGTTCTGGATTGTGTGCCCAGTCCTCGATAGAGGCATTGTGGCCCCAGACAGACGGCGGCAGGAAGTTCACCGCCACCTCAGCGTATGCACCGTAAAAGTCCTCCACCAGGCGCTGGCGGTTGATGGCGTGGGCAACTGCCTCGCGGACCTTGATGTCCTGGAATTCCTCGACCCTGTAGTTGAACGCCAGGTAGGCAGTGTTCAGCGCAGGACGGATTGAAACGTACAGGTTGGGGTTGGCCTCGGCGGCAGCCAGGTCCTCAGCCGTTGCTTGCTCCATGGCGTTGATGTCGCCAGCTTCCAAGGCAAGGAAGCGGAATTGGTCGTCTGGAATCACCTGCCAGATGATCTCATCAATCGTGGGTCGTCCCCCCCAGTAGTCGTCGTTGGCCACCACTGTGATGTGATCTCCCTCGATCCACTCCTTGAACATGAATGGCCCGGTGCCTACGCAGCCCACCGGGGGCAGGCCATAGCCCTCACCGTGTTCCTCGATTGCCGCCGGGCTGGAGATGGCGAACGAATCCATTGCCAGATTAGCCAGGAAAGGGGCCTGCGGCCTGGTCAGAGTGAATTCAACGGCATAGTCATCCATCTTCTCCACAGTAGTGATCAGGCTGGTGT
>Ga0180437_10009895_pt1 | contig 11715 bp, 17 predicted proteins | sample SS_ome_4_FD_132410 | JGI IMG/M metagenome (GOLD analysis project Ga0180437, IMG submission 132410) | Hypersaline lake sediment archaeal communities from the Salton Sea, California, USA - SS_3_D_1 metaG | ecosystem: Environmental > Aquatic > Non-marine Saline and Alkaline > Hypersaline >... | reverse complement strand
CTCTGAGGAGCGGCCTGCTTGTTTATGTCAATAGGGGAGTACTTTACCCAGCCTTACTTCACATAACATATATTGTGCGAACCACTTCGTTTCATTAGTCCACCTCATATTCGGGTTCGATCCGACTAAGGAAATCTTTGGGCAATTCAAACCTCCGAATTTTTCGATACCTTGCTAACTTGTAGCAAAGCACCACTTTAAGAAGCTCTTTAGTTCTTGGTTCGTAAATGGCTTCGATGAAAAGCCTTAGAGGGGCTTGCCCCCTATAGCCGAAGCTGCCATCGTTTCCAAACACTATCTCAGTGTCTCTGTTTTTAAAAACAATATTTAATGCCCCACCATTTCGTTTCATTGGGCCTCTACCTGCTTCATTAGAGCTTCTAGTTTCTCTTTATGAGCTGGGATTGGTGTTACGCCATCTTGCTCCCAGCGCCAGACCGTGTAAGCGGCAACACCTAACGCACGAGCCAAGCGCTCTCTACTCCAACCTCTCTCCTGTCTCCACTTCTTTATGTCAAGCATAGCTAGATTATATCACACACGTTTACACGTTGTCAATAGCCTAGTATAACGATGTACCAAATAGGATATGATGCAGTATAATATACTGCGATAATAGTAAAAAACACTGCAATTAAATAGGTAGAGTTAAGTTAGGAAAGCGGGAATCAGCTTAGAGGGCTCTAGTTTGGCGTGACTTTTCGAGTATCATCTGGTCTTGGTCGGGGATTATCACAATGCGGGGGCATCCGAGGGTGCTTGGTGGACTCCCCCACCGTTCAAGGTAGCATGGGGGAACGCCTTGCATATATGCCTTGAGCCATGCACCGGTCATTGTCGCAAGGGTCTCAAAAGATTTTGCTTTACCATTTCGTAATATTAGCCTTTGTGGGATGTCGGGAGACTCCTGTCCGTGAAGATGTCCCATCAAAACAATGTGGGCATTTATGAATGTCTGTGTCAACCTGAGAACGGCTAAGGCTCTAGCCCCTGATGTTCTCGCACTCCCCTCTCCATGCCGTGCATGAATGATGTAGTCGTGGGACTCCGAGCTCCCTTTCCGCTTGAAGTTGAGCCTGATAAGGCATTGCACTCCCGCATAAGGGACTTGATGTTTTTCGTTGGCTTTCTTTAGAAGCTCCTCCATTAAATCGTAATGGTTGTATCGCCGTATAGCTTCCTCATGGTTGCCCTCTATCAAACCGATGCACTTGCCCCATATTGGCTTAAGTTGTTCTTCTATACTGTCACATTGCGTAGGCCCGATATTACCTTCATGCCCCTTCATCCAAGGGGCAAGGATTCTACCATCCCACCTCTTGAAGTCGGAAGGGGTAACGCAGTCTCTGTAGTCGCCCATGCCCAGCCACAAGGCGTTGCGCTCCCTTTTTATTTCAGTTGTTTTACCCTCCAGCAAATCCTCATCACAGTGAATAACGCCCTTGTGCATATCGCCTAGAGGATACAGATAGAATTTATCGGGGCGTGCATACTCTATAGTTTTTTCAATCACTTCCATACGCCACCCCCTTTGGGATTTCCTTGAGTGAGTAGTAGATTTTCAAACCCATCTGCTTTGCTCTAGCTAGTTCCTCTTTGCAGCCTTCACTATCCTGCCAGTCCCCACACATCAGGATTGCATCACAGCCACGCAGACCAGAGAGGCAAATGTCAAGCCATACGCTTTCATCGGGAGAGTCCTGCCACCCTTTGTGAATGTAATGGTAGAGGTTAGGGACTTCGGGATGATGGCCTAAGAGGATAACCTGATGAGCCATTTCGATGGCTTCAAGAACGTTCACCTCGCATGCTCCCTCTGCCAGTCCCTTGCGCCTACCGTACGGATGAGAGATATATATTCTCTCTACCTCTTCTCGTTCTGAGTGTAATATCCTCGCAATCTTGATGTAAATGTGAACGTCCCTTAGCCGAGTGTCCACATTCTCGACCTGGCCTTCATACCCCTCCGATAGCATCCACAGCGCAGCATCCAACTGCTTGAAGGCGTACACCATGCAGACAACAGTGGGGTCGGACAGGTCAAGCGCAGGATAGTTTGATAGGATGCTGGCAACCCTTTTGAAGTTGCCCAGCGGGTCTCCCCCCTGTGCATAGTCAGCATTTTTGGCATCGTGTAGAGCGATCTCCTCTTCCGTTAGTTCATAGAATCTAGGATGTCCCGACCTCATAAACCCTCCTATGTATCGTCTATTATTCCAGCCAATGCGTGCTGGTTGGCTATCTCGTGCAGCCAGTAGGCGATTTCCTCATTCGATAGCCCTAACTTAGCGTGGGCATCCAAACACATTTGCATCGCCCACAATCGGAATTCTTCGATATTCTTTATCTCGGTCATCTTCCCCCTCCCTTAAACACAAGAAAGACCCTAGCCGAAGCTAGGGTCTCTTCGTCTGGGCAACATAGAGTCTCCTCCCGTTGCACCTTTTGCATTTCTTCAATTGTTCCATGACCTTGGCAAGTGGTGCCCACTCGCTGCATAACATACACCTGATTAGATATTCCTGCGCCACATAATCACGCTAAAAAATTGATAAGGCCATAAAGCCCACCACCCGAGGCCGATAGCCCGATGAGAAGTTTCAATATCGTGCTATTGCGGGTTATCCTACGGTCATGGTTTTGGAGGAGGGGGGAGATTTCTTCTTTGATTGCTTCCTTTATCTCTCCAATGTTGCTGGCTATATGCTCATAATGGGTCTCTATTATAGCCATGCGCTCTTTGATTGTGGGTTCACCGTTCTTTCCTGGCACTGCATAATTCTCCTTCCTCTTCGCTGCTTTGCGCCATCTCCTTCAGCCTCTTGCGAAGTCTCTGGTTGTCGTTCTTCTCTCCAATGGCTATGGTGCGCCACTCGGCAATCTTATCCCCCTGTCTCTGGATGGTGGTCTGTAGCTCTCGGACTATGGCTAGGTGTGTCTTCCTTCGCATAAGCCCGAACACGACTCACCCCCGTATCACCTTTTTGGCAGCTTCCATGATTACACTTCTCTCTGCCTCGGTAACGGTATCGTCTTCAACAGCCTTAACAACTTCCGTAAGTAGATTTTTGAGAGCGAGGTACTTTGTCCTGACTATAGGCATAACAACAATTAGCGTAGCTGCTATGGTCGCAATAGCCTCAATTACATCTCCCCAATTCATGTTTCCTCCTTTAATTCACCTGATACCCACCTACCCCATCGGTAGGCGTAATAAACCATTACCGGTATTAGAAGCACCCCTATAACAAGGGGGATGGCGATTTCAGGGTTCTGGTTATGCTTTACCGTTGGCTCGGTTATCCCATATCCAAACTCAAACGCCCCGAATGCAGCCAGCACCCACTCATCGGCAAGATCGAAATATGTCGGTGTCCACCTCGCCATGAGCCACAGGACTAGGCACATGAGTGCTACGCCCACCCCGCCAGCCATCAAATATAAATTGCTATTAGCAACTGACGGGTCATATGCCGTAGTCCCCCCATGCCAAAAGCTGCTATAGACAACCTTGGCCTCAGACCCCAGCCATCGTGCAGCCTGAGCGTGCCAGGCCTCGTGAAAGGGGGTCAGGAGCATAGACCAGATGCCAGCCTTGATTAGCAGATTTAAGAGTTTTTTCCACCAGGCCCAACGTTTCATTTTCATGCCAACTTGTGGGCTATCAGATGAGAGCCAGCGAGGACTTTTGTATCGCTTGCGTTGGCCACTTCTTGTGCCCATTGGAGCTGCACATTGCCAGCATTTGTACTATTAGCCACATAGCCCCAGAATACAACACACATAACGGCTGCTGCTTGTCCTGCTACAGCAACACTATTCCCTGACACTTCTGTAATGGCAGTTAGCACCCAAGTTCCAGAAGTGCCATAAAGGGCTTGGCTCGGCCCCCACTTGAGGGTTGCCCCAGAGGGAACCGTTATCGCAAACTTGATGTCGGGAGTTGTGCCAGAGGTATAGAAGAGGACTAGTTCAAAAGACCACTTTTCATTTGCCCCGATGGAGAAAACTAAATGGTTGTCATTCTGGAGAGTGCTGCTATCGTTGACCGTTTCATCGGCAGTTTTATAAATCTTAGCGATGCCAGAGAGCGCCACTACTTCCCATGAGTCACCATCATCATAATAGAGGATGCCTGTATCAGTGGCGTAATAAAGCCTATTAGCATCTTCCGCAGCCCCCTTGTCGCCATCAATCCCCCATGTTATCCTGCTGAATATGTCGTCCCACATAGTGTTGTATTGACTTTTCAGCCCTTTGACGGTTCCTTCACCTATTTTGCTCGATAATCTTGCCATCTCATTACCCCACTGTTAATTCGTAATCTGCAATTATGTCGTTTGCGCCTGCTGTATTGTCTTCGTCCTCAAGCCACCTATCAAAAAATATCCCGCTGTCTGGCGTTGCGGTTGCTGTAGAGTGCCCACATATCCCCACCTCCTTTACATGAAAGCCACAATCATCGGCAGGAATAAGAGCCGAGAAGGTCAAAACGTTGCTAATAAGGGATTTGCCCGATGCTGTGATTTGTTCCCGATGTAGTTCGCTGACCAATTGTGTCTGATTCTCGGCTGGGGTAGTATCATCATCGCCAATAGCGAACCATGTCAGCCCCGTATCATACCCACTGGTATCCTTTAGCATCTGGCACATCAATACCTTGCCAGAAGCCAGAATAAGCTGTTCCTTCCAAGGGGTAACTTTAACAAGTTCGCCTGTATGCCGATTGACAAGACGCAATCGCCCCCGTCCTACTAATTCAACTTTTCCTATGCATCTGCCCATGTGAAAAAGTCCCATATCATACTCCCGTTCGGGTCGTCTTCATCGTCATACCAGTAATAGTCTTGCGTGGCGTGCGTTGTGAGTTCGCTATTCCTCTCCAAAACGAGGGAGGCTGTTTTCGTTAGCACCACGTTCGTCATCCAGCCTATGATTTCCTCGTATGGCTCAAGTTGCCGCTTATGGGCAATGAGAATGTCAAATAGGTCCTGATTCCACTCCCCGAACTCTACTGTGTACTCAAATAGCTCCCCGCCTAGAATCCTTGATGTAACTCGGTGAATCAGATAATTCCCCTGAATGCCCCTGATACTGTCGGTGATTTTCACATACTGCCCAGCAACCAGCCCATCCTGTGTGCAGGTTAAAATCCCATTCTCTTTTGCAAAGGCATGTTCCGCCAGGATCGCTTTACCCCTTAATCGTGCCGCCTCCCTTCCCGTAAGGCTCTCATCGGTGATGGCGTACTCATACCATCTGCCATAAGCCTCATAAGACGGTCGGGACTTGACTTCAAGGATGAGATTTACTTCCCACTGGCCGAGTACCTTGACTGCATCGTAGAAGGCTGGTGGGGCGACATACCATTTCAATAGCTTCTCATCGAAGTTGTAAAGCACATCGAAGTTGATAGGGTTATCCTTGCCATCTACCCCCACCGTCATTTCAGTCCAAGTTGGAGTGCCTTCGATATTGGTGTTTCTGTAGACACGGATTTGCGTTTTCCCAATCTCAGGGAAGAGCTTGTAGCCAAGCTGGGTTTCTTTGCTTTGCCCATTGCCAGCGTAGATTAGTTCCTCATCCCCACTCAGATAAATCCCAGCCTTCACAAAAACCTTGTTGATAATCTGCGATGAATCCTTGGAATATTTCACCATCTTATAGCCATAAGAGGTTAAATTATCGGGGGAGTCGGATAGTTCAAAGGGGGCTGCATTAGTTTCCAGCGGGAAGTAATGTAGACATTTGTTGTAATCAACATAGTAATCCCAGCCAGTAAGGGCACAAATTTGCTCTATACATTCCTTGAGGGTTTTGTTGTTGAATGCGATGCGATCTATTAGTTTATCGCCTGTACAAACATAGCCAATAGGGACATATAGGCGATCTATTTCGGGTAGATATGTGCCTACTAGGTTGGAAATAATCCATGAGCCAAATTGATTAGTGTATTCCTTCCTGGCGACTTTTTTCTCAGCAAGGATTGTATAATCGTTTGCCTCGCAGTCATAAACCCGTGTAAGCCCGTCCACCAGCACACCAACATTTGTGATATATCCCCCGAAGCACCTTACCCCATCAATGGTGATGATTATTTCTTCTGCGCCATCAATGGTGATAGCCCCAGTAGTATCCTCGACTTGGAATGAACATCGGTCTATTTGACGGGTGATGAGGGATTCAATCAGAAGCGAGGGCTCAAGAATTGAACGCTCTTTGCCACCGATGGTAACGCTCAGCCAGGGTGGTGGAGGGGCTTCGCCTTCTCCGTAGACGCTAAGGAAACTCATACTAACGGAATATGCTTGCTCTCCTGCCTCAAACTGGTCGCCGCTTTTATAATACGAACCTGTTAAGGGGGGCCAATCATAATAGAATTCTGCCTCAAGATAGCCTGCGCTATAATATATGCCAATATAATCCCCTTCCTGGACATCAATCTCTAACCCAGTAAATATCTGCTTGCTACCTGCTGGAACAATGCCTAGATTTGCATAGTCGCGGCAGGTAAAATTGGGGGGCGTGCCATAAAACGTGCCGACTTTGCAGTCATAAAGCTTTTGAAAAGCCTGGAGTTCAACAATAGCAATCTCGCCATCATCATTAGCGGGATTCTCAATAATTATCCTGGTGAAGCCAGGGCTGACACTGCCAACTCTATCTCTAGCAGCAGAGCCGATATCAATGACAGCCATTATAGTACCCTGGCCTCCCTTGCCCGCTTGCCTACAGTATCGATTACATAGTTCGCTATCTGGCGACCATCCAATTCAATCGTGATATAGTTTTGAATATTCGTGCCACCTGGCGGCGTTATCATCTCCCCCCCGTGTACCGTAGCCAGCATCGGCCTCCCCACAGGCCCAGGAACAATACCACCACCCCCAAAGCCTTGAGGCGTTATGCCCTTTTCAAGGAGTTCTTTAATCACCGCCTCGGCTATTGGCCCCAGATTAGCCGATCCTGCCCAGGTAGCACCCCCAAAAGCCTGTAGCCACATCTGATAATATTTGCCGCCTGGGGCCAGGAGTCCACCATAGCCCTCGCCTTCCCCTCCGAGCTGCTCTAACCATGTCCGCACATAATTCTCAAATACATGAAGCCCAGTCTGTCCCCCTCCCATTGGGCCAGTGGTTAGCTCCTCTTGTAACATCGGCAAGAGATACTCGGCACGGGCTTCCGGGGCTAAGAACCTGGTGCGCTCCTTCAACGCCTCCCATGTGGATGAGAATGCCGTTTCAGACTCCCAAACGGCACGGGCACGAGCAGCGGTATTTGTCATCATCTCAATGCTATCTGCTGCTAGCCCTGCTGCGTTGGCAATATTCAATTCGGCACGGGTGAAGCTATTAGCAGCAGTAGTAGCCTCGCTTAACCCTTCGGCTGATTTCAGGGAATCTATCTTCTGTTGGATTAGAGCCTTGTTTGCCCCGCTGGTTTCGCCTGCTAAGAGTTCCTCTAAGATGCTTAATTGTTCGGCTGCCCCACCTGCAAATTCTTTGGCCTTAGCAGCACCTATTGCCTCTATTGCCTGCTCACGTAACTCTTCAGTACCAAAGAAGGCAGCGCGAGCCATAGCCAATTCGTAGTCTTTGAGTTGTTTGACGGCTTTGGCGAGCCTTAGCTTGCCCCCTGCTGCTTCATCAGCGACTATGCCTTGTAGTGCCAAGGCAGCATTCATAGCATCAACTTGAGCTGCACCAATCCTTTCAAGACCTATGGCTTCCTTCATGGCATCGGTTAGGTTGCTGAATCCAATGGTGGACAGGATAGTCTTTGCCAATAAATCCTTTTGGCTATCGGTAAGCCTTTCGATGCTTTCAACAATGTAGTTAGAACCTTCTGTCCAACTAGATTTCGTTACCTGAAATCGCTCATCCATGTCCTTAAACATTTCATTGAGAGATTCAAGGCTCATATAGACTTTATCTGTACCTTCAGAGAGGGCATCCCCTATTGCTTGGCCTGCTTTATAGGACGCATAACCAACACCCGCTAGTACACCAATAACAAGACCAATTTGACCTAGCAGTAATGCTGTAGTGCCAGCGGCCATCAGCATTGCTCCCCTAAGCACGGAAATTGCTGCTGTTGCAGCATGGATAGCAGTACGGAGGTGGCCAAGCTGGCTAATGGCTAAGAGCAGCGACCCTGTAAGTAGTGCAAAGGTGCCAATGGCCAATCCAAGATACGTACCCATTTCTATTAGTGGGGCTGGAATTGATTTAATTGACTGGGCAAGCGTGTTAAAAGCTGCAGTAATTTTGGTGACAACAGGGAGTAAAACAGTTCCTATTGATTCCTTGATGTCACTGATATTGTTCTTGAGAAGTTCATACTGCCCTGCCATCGACTGCCCGAATTCCTCAGCCTGCCCTTTGAAGAGTTTGCGCAGTAGCATCCATTTCGCCTCTTCATCAGCAGCTTCTTTAATGGCAGGAATGTATCTCTCTAGCATTCCCCAATTCCCACTGAGGGCATACATCAAGAGAGTAGTAGCAGAAGCCAGGTCCCTGCCTGTACCAACAGCCACATCCATAGCCAGAGCTAAAAGGTCTTGTGCCTTGGCAACATCCCTCGTGATGCGGATAAGAGAAGCCAAAGAGTCTCGCTGGGCATCATCAGCAATTGAGGTCTTTTGCTGCATGGTGTCAATCCACTTCTCCAGCTTATCCTCGACAACATCGTAGGCAATACCTACGTTCTCGGCTGCAACCCGCAGACGCATCATGCCAGCCTCTTCTTGGGCAGCAGACTTAACGCACATGGCTAGTGCGCCCGTGATCGCAGCACCAGCAGCAACCATAGCCGTACCAGCAATCTTCATTTGCCGTTGCATCCCCTCGGTCTTCTTGGTTATATCGTCGAGGGTTTTGCTTGCTTGGTCTTTTGCAGCTATAAGTATTGAAAGTTTTGCTTCACCAGCCATATTGACAAACTCCTAAAAAGTGCTATAATGTACTCCTACAAGAGGAGGTATAAAATGGAGGAGGGAAAAGCTGTCCCCCAAGCTTCACGCCCCCTACCTAGCAAAAAACGAATGATTGTTATCCTTTCTGGCCTTTTCATTGCCCTCTTAGTTGGTGGGACTTGCGGTTGGATGGTATTAGGGCCACTCCTAGCTAAGGACAATCAGGATATCTTTCCGTTTGCCACAGGGGGTTCCACCTCGACACCTCTGGGGGTATATGAAGCTGCCGAAATCGGCATGTCTTGGGACAGATTCACAGATAAAATTGACCCAGATTATGCAAATGGTTCTTGTTGGCTAGTAGAATGCTCATCTCTTAGTGGAGGGGCAGGTAGTATAAATCTAACCGCTACAAATACTTTCGGGTCTCCCTATTATGCCTATATCTTTATGCCTGTCTTTTCAGAGGCACAGGCAACAATAATAGGCTTCAACAGTGCAGATGTTGTAATTGCATATGGTAGGGTTAATTATGATTCAGCTTATGACTTAATCCTGTTTTATGGAAGCCGAACATTCTGGTAATCCCTAACCCTTCCCCTTCCTCTGCATAGCCCTAGCCTCAGCGTTCATATAGCCCCACCAGCGCCGTACCACCTCGGCAGGTGTGGACATTAAATCCCAATATGTCCAGCCCATTTCTTTGCAGAAGAGGTAATTGCGATAGTCCTGCGGAATCATCTTGGAGTGCCCTAAGAGGAACGGCCAGATTTTGTCTTCTTCTGTGTCCCCTCCACCCGCCCGAAGAGTTTTGGGTTCCTCTCCATGATGGCAGTAAGCACAGGGTCAGCTACGTCATTAGTGAGCCTCTCCAAGTGCGCCCTGTCAATCGGCACCTTCTCCTCGCCATCAATGAAGCTCCAATCGATGATATTGATTTGGAGTAGCATTAGGTTTATCTCTGGTAAGACAAGTTCCACATCGCCTGTGGCTTTACCCGTTCCCAATTTGTCAAGGGATGTCTGAAACTTCATCAGCCCAGACGTATACCTGTCTTGATCGTATTGCGACATCCTGCCGACAATATCTACCCAGTGCCCTTCGGGAAGTTCAACCCTGTAAGTCTCTGTCCTCAGCGCAAATGGCTGAAAGCTCATAAAGCCTCCTTCTAACTGCCTTCAACTACTGAATCCACATCGTTCACCACTGTTACGCCATACTCGTAATCATCGGCAGGGTCGCCAGTGGAAATCATCTTGACCACAACAGTATCCCCCTCATCCCTCTCGGTCAGGGTGTCCCAATCGCTGTAGATACCCCAGAGGTCAAGGTCGAGTTCCTTCGTGGTCGGACCCGCCCCTATCTCTGAACCGATAATCGCTATCCGCACTGCCCTCTTCGCCTGAATCTCCCAGTTTGCTCTCTCGGCGTAGGTGTCGGTGTGATAGCGCAGGGTCATCTCCAACTCCACCTGCCGCTTCTTCTGCAAGTGCTTGCTGAAGTAGAGCGTCCCATCGGCCATCTTTTCCGTGACCAGCCCAGTGTTGAACCGCCATGCGAAGCTGATGAGCGACAGTTCAAGGGGTGTAGTCCCGATTTCGGCCCATGTGTCGTTCACATACAGCACCGCATTGCTGACCATGATGGTCTCGATCTCTGGCAGGGGCAAGCCAGGGGTGAATTCGCACTCTTCCATCGGCAAGCCAAACAGCTCCGCTCTCAGGGTTAACGGCTCATCGACCGCACCCCTGAGCTCTAGGTTGGACACCATCGCATAGGCCGATGAATGCGCCTGGACATCATCCCCATACTCAATGAAGAGGCTATCCTGCTCCGGGTCAGCCACGATGCTGGGTACAAATGCCCATGTTTTAGCTGTTTCTCCTGTGGGGGTTATCCCTCCCACTATCCCAGCTAAGAGGAAATAGAGGATTTGCTCAAAGTTGGCATCGCTATCGAAGGTTATCTCTGTGCCGATGCTCTTGACACCGCTCCGCACGACTTTGGCCAGCGAGCCTGTATCCTCATCGGGAAGATACAGGTTCCTATTCGCCTTCATGGTCATGCTGCCAAGTAGCCTTTCAGTGGCCGCCGTGCCATCTCCATGCTCCCCTTCTACCGCTACCTGGATTTGCCTGAACGCTTTTGCTCCATATATGGTCATATTTCTACCTCCTTCTTATGCCTTATATTCGAAGCCTTCTGTTTCCCAAACGTGTAAATCAAATGTTGCCCCCCAATATGGTGTATCTCCGTATTTCAGCCCGCTAATTGTCCCATTGCTGAGTTGACTCCGGTTGCATGATTCGTTCAGCCTCAATTCGGTATTGAACTTGCTTATCACCAAGGGGAAAAGAGTCTGAACTTTGTTGATTGCTTCCGGCAATTCAGCCCTTCCAACAAACAGAAGCATCTTGATAACCCAATGTATCTCAATCCATGATGCCATATTGTCTATATCGAAGGTCTCAACGTAGTTGACAAAGCAGGGTGGGTCATTGATGTCCTCTGGGGCTTTGTCGAAAGCCCGATTTATGCCTTTTATTGACTTCTGGATAGTGGCAATCTGAGTCATGATATTGGCTAGGTTCATCGCCCGAACTTCTCCTCAATTTCTTTGGCAGTCTCTTGAAGCAATTTATTTATCCCGCCCTCGGATTGCGTTAGTGCCGGCTTCATGAAAGGCTGCCCAGACACAAAGGGCTGCACCAATCGCCTCCCTATGGCTGGCACGAATTGCCCTATGTGCTGCTGATGCCCACGTTCCACAAACCGAGAATAGAATTGCTGAGCTGTTACGG